>Ga0181531_10000249_pt1 | contig 38739 bp, 29 predicted proteins | sample PEATcosm2014_Bin_38_FD_119743 | JGI IMG/M metagenome (GOLD analysis project Ga0181531, IMG submission 119743) | Peatland microbial communities from MTU Mesocosm Facility, Houghton, MI, USA - PEATcosm2014_Bin11_10_metaG | ecosystem: Environmental > Terrestrial > Soil > Wetlands > Peat | place...
AGAACTGTCACTGACCGCGAGAGGCGAAATCGGATTTGCCGGCAGCCTAGACCTGTCCCTGGCGATCGAGATAAAGGGCGCCGTTCAGTTCAGCTCCGATCAGGACGCTGAAGGCGGTGATGTAGAGCCAGACCAGGGTGGCGATGCCGGCGCCAAAGGAGCCATAGAACATGGTGTAGTCGGCAATCCGGGTGACGTACCATCCGAAGGCCAGCGTGGCCGGGAACCAGAGCAGCGTTCCTGCGATGGCGCCGGGTACCACCCACAACCAATGTTCCTTACGCCGGGTGCCGAAGTGGTAGAGGGTGGTCAGCACAGTTGCGCTGGTGACCAGTGCGACCGACCAGCGCGCGATCCGCCAAAGTACCAGCACAACGTGGCGCAACTCATGGTCGGCGTTATCGATCATCCACAACTCGATCTGGTGACCGAAGACGACCACCAGGGTGGCCAGCGACAGCGGAACCAGCGCGATGGGCACCAGCAGCAGGGCCCGGAGCCGGCGCCTCCAGAACCCCCATCCCTCGCGGGGGAGCCGGTAGGCCCGGCGAAAGCCCTCCATCAGCGACAACATCATGCCCAACCCTGCAAAGACGCCCAGACTTGTGGCGGACAGGATCACCTGGCTGGAGTGGATGCGGCGGGTCAGCACATAGGACTGCAGCAAATCCATGGTGTCGACGGGCAGAAACTGCTCGAAAGAGGCCCGAAAAGCGCCCTCCAGCGTGGTTCCCTGCGGCACTTGAGCCACCAGGGTGGTGATCACCAGGACGGCGGGAAACAGCATGAGCATGCCGGAGTAGGCTGCAGCTTTGGCCGTGTTGATCACGTCGTGGGCAAGGGCCTGTAGAACGGTCTTCTGGAGGTTGGCAAGAAACCGGGTCATGGCTGTCACAGCCAAGAGTAGAGCATTCCCGGGCTTTCCGGCGAGAGGCGCTGTCGGTGGGCGTCAACAGGGGCAAAGCTGGCGCTGTAGCGGACAACCGCGGTGGAATATACTCGCGTGCCGGCCGTGCACGAAAGTCTGGTGTGCCGGTAACCCGAGACCACCGCTCATCGAACGGTTTATCATGGCGACGCTATGAAAACCTTGTCATTTCGCCTTTTCACGATACTGGTGCCGCTCCTCTGGCTTGCCGCGCTCCCCGGTTCGGGCCAGACAAGACCCGTTCCCAACCCTCAACTGGCGTCGAAGGAATTGAACGCCCGCGTCGAGGCGCTCTTGAAGAAGATGACGCTCGAGGAGAAGATTGGACAGTTGGTCCAGTTTTCGGCGGGGTACGCCACCGGACCCGGTGCCTCCAATCTGAAGTACGACGAATTGGCAGCCAGGGGCCAGGTAGGGTCGATGCTCAACGTGGTGGGGGCCGAGGCGACGAATCACTACCAGCACATCGCGGTGGAGAAGTCGCGGCTCCACATTCCCATCCTCTTCGGCCAGGACGTGATCCACGGCCACCGGACCACTTTCCCAATACCGCTGGCGCTGGCCGCAAGCTGGGATCCGGCGGTGGCCGAATTTGTAGCGCATTATGGCGCCGTGGAAGCCCGCGCCGACGGCATCCCCTGGGTCTTTTCGCCAATGGTGGACATCGCCCGCGACCCGCGCTGGGGACGCATCGTCGAGTCTGCCGGCGAGGACCCGTACCTTGGATCTGCGATGGCTCGTGCCTGGGTGAAGGGCTACCAGCAGGGCGATCTCTCCAAACCCGATTCCGTCGCGGTCAGCGTAAAGCACTATGCCGCCTATGGCGCGGCCATTGCCGGGCGCGACTACAACGCCGTGGACATGGGCGAGATTACCCTGCGGCAGGTGTACCTGGAGCCATATCGCGCCGCTGTCGAGGCCGGCGCAGCCACGATGATGAGCTCCTTCAACTCCATCAATGGAATTCCCGCCTCCGCCAACCCCTTCATCCTGACCCAGATTCTTCGCAAAGAGTGGGGCTTTGACGGCTTCGTGGTCTCCGATTGGGGCGCGGTTGCCGAGTTGATGAATCACTCCATCGGCGATGGCCCCACCGTGGCTCGCAAGGCTCTGGAAGCTGGCGTGGATGGAGACATGGAAGGCAACCTCTACGGAACGGTCATTGCATCCCAGGTGCGCTCGGGCAAGATTCCGGAGAGTGTGGTGGACGAGGCAGTGCGGCGCACTCTGCGGGTCAAATTTGCGTTGGGCCTTTTCGATCATCCCTATACCGCCGAGGGCCCGGCCTACGACGCCACGCCGGAGCGCCGTGCCGCGGCCCGCAAGGTGGCCGGGGAAACCTTTGTTCTGCTCAAGAACGACCCGGTGGAAGGCCTGGGAACGCTGCTGCCCTTCACTGCGAAGACCAAAAAAGTGGCCTTGATCGGTCCATTGGCTGACTCGAAGCAAGAGATGCTGGGTGCGTGGGCGGTCACCGGCGATCCCAAATATGCGGTCACGCTCAAAGCCGCGCTGACCGAGCGGCTCGGCGACCGGCTGCTGTATGCGCAGGGATGCGACCTGCTCACGGGCGAGGATGCGAACGTGCTCAAACGGGTCAGTTTCAGCGGTCCGCCAGCCGCCGACGATCACGCGCCGGTTCCGGACGACGCCAAGACCATCGCAGAAGCGGTGGAAACGGCCAGGAAGGCCGACGTGGCGATTCTGGCCCTCGGCGAGAGCACCAATTGGATGGAGGGCGAGGCCTCAAGCCGCACCACGCTCGGCTTTACCGGCGCGCAGGAACAATTGCTGGAGGCCGTGGTGGCCACGGGAAAGCCGGTAGTCTTGGTGGTACTGGCCGGCCGTCCGCTGGAACTGAAGTGGGCCGCCGGCCACGTGCCCGCCATCCTTGAAGCCTGGAGCCCCGGCGTGGAGGCCGGCCACGCCTTGGCGGATGTGCTCTTTGGCGATGTGAATCCCTCCGGCAAGCTGCCAGTGAGCCTGCCGCGCGCCGTCGGGCAGGAGCCGCTTTATTATGCGCAACTTCCCACGGGGCGGCCCGCGCACGGGGATTTGAGCCGTTTGCCGCGGAACGCGGATGAGAAGTTCCTCTCCCGCTACATGGACGAGGAAAACTCCGCGTTATTTCCCTTCGGCTGGGGATTGAGTTACACGCGCTTCAGCTATGGCCAGCCCACGATCAGCCGGGCCGAGGTTCCGGTGCGCGAAGTGCTGGCATCCGGACATGAGCCGGTGGCCAAAGTGGGCGTAGACGTGAAAAACACCGGGAGCGTGGCCGGGACCGAGGTGGTTCAGCTCTACATCCGCAACACGGCGGCCAGCGTGGAGCAGCCGGTGCGCGAGCTGAAAGGCTTTGCCCGGGTGACTCTGGAGCCCGGCGAACAGAAGCACGTGGAGTTTCCGCTGGGCTTTGACGAACTGAATTTCTATAACGTGGAGATCAAGCGCGCCGTCGAACCGACGACGTACAAAATCTGGATTGGGGGCAGCTCATTGGCCACGGCGGAGACGAGTTTGCAGGTGATCGAGTAAAGGCAGGGACAAGAAATCTGCGGTCCCCGTCCGGCGGGGCCGATCTCAATCGGCCTCAAGGCTTCCTTTGAGCGGCGCGGTTAACTAGCCTACCCTTCTTCACAGACGGCGACCCTGTTGCGCCCGGCTTGTTTGGCTTTGTACATCGCCCGATCCGCCTCATTCAGCAAGCTGTTGAAGCGAATGTTTCGCCCCTCCAACCCAGAAAGCCCAATCGAAACGCTAACCCGAATGGGTCCAGCCCCAAGCGGAGCGATCACGGCAGCCGCCACGATGGCGCAAAGTCTTCTCGCAACCTCGAAGGCATCCTCGCCGCCTGTTTCAACGAGTACGGCGGCGAACTCTTCTCCACCTGTGCGGCCAAAGATATCCACGTTGCGCAGCTCGTTGCGAAGCATATGCGACACGTTCTGCAAAACAATGTCGCCGATACCATGCCCCCACGTGTCGTTGATTGCCTTGAAATGGTCTATGTCGATCATCAGCAGCGTGAGCGGTCTCTTGAAGCGGATGGCCCGTTCCAGTTCACGCTCTGCCGATTCAAAGAAACAGCGGCGGTTGGAGAGCCCGGTCAAGTAGTCGGTTCGGGCCAGAAGCTCAGCGTGTTTCTTGAGCTCCTGCTCGAGTTCGAGTTTTTTCTGGACCAGCATCAGATTCAGTGCCGACTGTTGCGCCTCCACCCGCACCTGGCGAGCTCGTGTGTGTAGGATCAGGGCAAACAATCCGCCGATGATCAAGCCATCGACGATGAGGACCTGGATGGCGGTCAGATTGACGATCGAGGCAATTCGACCGCTTCGGCTGGCGAGCCAAAAGACCAGATTGCTCGCGAAGACAGCAACAAAGAAAAAGCGCACGAGCCGGCGGCGCGGCGTGCGTTCGGTGCGAAGGGAAAAGGCGATGACGACAAAAAACAACCAGGTAATCTTGATGAGCGCGGCGTTGGAGATGATGGCAAACGCGCCGTAGCCCATTGCCATTGCCGCAAGTAGAACGGGGAAAGTGAACAGGAGCAGGTTGAGTCCGCGCATCAGCAACGGCGGCGGCTCATAGGGCTTGAATAGTTCCCTGCAGAAGAGAACGGGGGTAAAGTTGATGGCCAGGTAAAGGGCGGCGCTGACCCAGTCGATCAGAAGGGGAAAGCGGGTGACAAACAAAGGCGCCAGATAGCCGGTGGCGGAGATACCAAAAAGTGTGTAAACGGCTTGGTGAACCGCAAACAGGCCTACGACCCGCTGCCGGTCCAGAAGATAGCTGTTGATCGCCCAGAAAAAGAGGCTCAGCATGGCGGTGACGAAGAACACCAGGACCAGATCGCGGTTGTGATCCCATCGATCTGCCTCGGCCGGTTCCATGGCTTCCACACTGAATTGGGCTGGGCTCCTCGTTTTGACGCGAAGATAGTAGGTTGCCTCGGGCGCGGGGACTTCGACGACAAAACCCAGGGAGATGCTGGCGCGATCGCGTTCGGCGAAAGGGAAAAGATTGCCGGTTACTCGCGTTTTCCAGGTGAGAGGAGTGCCGGTTCCGGCCTCGTAGAGACGAACTTCATTCAGGGATGTGGGGCGAAGGAAGAGCACGACTTTGCCGCCATGGGCAGGCGCCTGCACGCGCACGCAGATCCAATGCGCGCCCTGGGAACTTGCCATGTAATATGAAGGTCCGACCGGGGTGGTCACGCGTCCGGCCACATCGGCAATCGTCAGAGAACCGGTAGGATCGTCCAGCACGGCACGCGAGATGGTCTGATCGCTCGCCAATGCCGGAGGCGCCAGGGTAAACCCAACGATCACAAAAAGAATGCAAGCAATGGTCTTCAATCGATTACCACGCACTAGGCAAGCCGGACGGTCAATCCAGGCCCTTTGGCGCCAGTTAGAGCTCCAGCGGTCGCAGAAGAAAACCGGTTCTGACCCATTTTCCTCCAAATTCACTACGTGACAAGGAGGATAGTGCTCCTATCGGCCACTTAAAAGGCTACTTCAATACATGGCGGTGCGGCGCTGTCATATTCGCTCGTGACTTTGCCGAATATATCGTTCTTCTGGCGCACAATTGAAATAGCCGGCAGACACAAAGTGAAGCCACACTGCGCTGCCGGGTTACGAATCCTGAGGAACAAGGACTGAATTCCGTCCGCTAATCGCACCTTGACTCCCAGGGGTAGATTCTTCTTTTGTTCGCCATCCTTCGCGGTACCCCCCCCTCCTGAAAAGTGCAGCAAAGGTCAATGTAACCTACCCGTAATCAACAAGTTACAACGACACAAAGCCTCAAAAAACGACTTTTTAAGTGCTTTACACTCAATAGCTTGCAGGAAAAAATGACCCGGTTTTCTTGCGGGGAAAAGGGGGAACTGGCATGGAAAAGCCGCGCGCCGCCCCAGCCTTGATGTCATTCTGAGCAGAGAGTAGCGGAGTCGAAAGCCTGCCCTGCGCGCAGCCAAAGGGAACCTGCGTCTTGCCTTTCTTGCGCGAGAGTGGGAGACCCCATTCTTGAATGTGCGGCGGCCGCGTGGCCTGCCTTGGCTCACGCCGGCGTCGGCAGCCCCAGGCGCTTCCACAGCCGCAGGGTCGGGTCGGCCTGGTTGACGGTGTAGAAATGCAGGCCGGGCGCGCCATTGCGCAGCAGGGTTTCGCACAGGCGGGCGACCACATCCAGGCCGAAGTCCAGAAGCGCGGGCTTGTCGTCCTCAAGCTCTTCCAGGCGCAGGCGCACCCAGCGCGGCAAGTCGGCGCCGCATCCGTTACAGAAGCGCAGGGTGTTGGCGAAGCCGAAGATAGGCATGATGCCCGGCACCACGGGGATCGTAATGCCGGCCTTGCCGCAGCGCTCCATGAAGTGGAAGTAGGCGTCAGCGTTATAGAAGAGCTGGGTCAGGGCTCCGTCGGCGCCAGCCTCCACCTTGCGGCGGAAGTGCTCGAAGTCCGCGCCGGGGCTGGTTGCCTGCGGATGCATCTCCGGGTAGGCGGCCACCTCGATATGGAAAGCGTCTCCATGGGTTTCGCGGATGAAGCTTACAAGTTCGTTGGCGTAATGAAAATCGCCCGGCGCAGAAGGGCTCATGGCCGTAGCTGGCAGGTCGCCGCGGAGGGCGACAATGCGCTTCACGCCCGCTTCGCGGTAGCGCTCCAGCAGGGCGGCGACATGGGCGCGCGTCGAACCCACGCAGGTCAGGTGCGGCACTGCCTCCACGCCGGCGTGTTTGACCACCGCCGTGAGCGTCTCGTAGGTGCCATCCTGGTTGGATCCGCCGGCGCCGTAGGTGATGGAGAAATAGTGCGGCCCCACCGCGGCGAGTTGGCCGATCACGGCGGGCAGTTTCGCGACGCCTTCCGGCGTCCGCGGGGGAAACAGTTCGAAGGAAAAACTCAGCGGCGAAGCCATACACGATCCCGTAGAAAGGTCTGAAAAGCGGTGCGTCATAAGCCCTCAACTTGACTCGTGCCGATTGAAAGCCGACAGCTTCCGCCCATTCGGACGCGCCGGAATAGCGCTCATCAGCCCAGCGCTTTTCGGCACGTCGCCGCATAACCCAGCCGCGTGATTCCGCTAAAGAGAAAGTTTATGCCAACGAGCGTGCCGATCGCCCAAGCGGATGCTGAAGGCCAGCTCAGCCCGATCATCAATCCCAGCACAAGCGTAACAATGCCGTCGAACAGTAACCATCCCGAGCCGGGGAGCGCTCGCAAGCTGAAGAAGCCGAAGATCTGCATCAGCCCCTCGGCGAAGAGGATGGAGGCCAGAACCAGCGTGAGCGATACCAGTCCAAGGCCGGGGTGGAAAGCCAGATACAATCCGCCCGCAACATAGAAAATGCCAAGCAGCAGACGCCAGAGAAATCCGCCTACGCCGCGTGCCGCAAACGCATAGACCAGGTAAGCAAATCCCATCAGCAAGATAAGCCAGCTTACAAATTCCGATATGCCTATCCCTGCCGCCAGTGGCAACGCAATGGCCAGAATTCCCACCACAATCATCAGGATTGAGGAACCCATGAATACGCCTTTGAACCGCTTCACGGATTCGCGCAAATTCTCAATACTCATGTCTTCTCCTTTGCGGACTTTTCAGTGCAGGCCATTATGAGCCCGCTCGGGACGCGTCCGTCAATGGAATAATCTGTAAAAATCCTCGACCCACAGCTCCATCCATAAGACATCGATAGCCGATCACTCAGCTTGTCGAACGGGGTCTCGCATTTTAGAACTGGGAACAAAGAACGCTGCACCCGCAAACTGTTCCCTGTTCCCTGCTTTTAGTACCGGTAATTCTCTGCCTTGTAAGGCCCTTCCACCGGCACGCCAAGATAGTCGGCCTGCTTCGGAGTCAGCGTCGTCAGCTTCACGCCGATCTTTTCCAGATGCAACCGCGCCACCTCTTCGTCAAGATGCTTGGGCAGCACATAGACGCCGACCTTGTAGCTGTCTTTCTTCTCCCAAAGGTCGATCTGCGCCAGGGTCTGGTTGGCGAAGCTGTTGCTCATCACGAAGCTCGGGTGCCCGGTGGCGCAGCCGAGATTCACCAGCCGTCCTTCGGCCAGAACGAAGATGCTGTGCCCGTCGGGAAAGGTGTACTGATCCACCTGCGGCTTGATGTTGAGCTTCTCGACGCCCGACTCCCGGTTGAGCTGATCCATCTGAATCTCGTTGTCGAAGTGCCCGATGTTGCAGACGATGGCCTGGTCCTTCATCCGCTTCATGTGTTCGAGGGTAACGATGTCCACGTTGCCGGTGCAGGTCACATAGATGTCCCCGCGTCCCAGCGTGTCTTCGATCGTCGTGACTTCGAAACCCTCCATCGCCGCCTGCAACGCATTGATGGGGTCCACCTCGGTAACAATGACCCGAGCGCCCATGCCGCGCAGCGAGTGCGACGAGCCCTTGCCCACATCGCCGTAGCCGCAGATCACCGCCACCTTGCCCGCCACCATCACGTCCGTCGCGCGCTTGATGCCGTCGGCCAGCGATTCCCGGCAGCCGTAGAGATTGTCGAACTTCGATTTGGTCACTGAGTCGTTCACATTGATGGCCGGCACCAGCAGCTTGCCCTGCTCCATCATCTTGTAGAGGCGGTGCACGCCCGTCGTCGTCTCTTCCGACACCCCCCGCCACTCCTTGGCAACCTTGTGCCAGTGCTGCGGATCGTCGGCATTCACCTTCTTCAGCAGGTCCTTGATCACCTGTTCTTCGTGGTTGCCCGAGGGTGTGTTCACCCAGCCGTCGCCCTCTTCCAACTCATAGCCCTTGTGGATCAGCAGGGTCACGTCGCCGCCGTCGTCCACCACCAACTGCGGCCCCTTGCCGCCCTTGTGGTTCAGCGCCTGCAACGTGCAGGCCCAGTATTCTTCCAGCGACTCGCCCTTCCATGCGAACACCGGAACACCGGTGGCCGCAATCGCCGCCGCTGCATGATCCTGCGTGGAGAAAATGTTGCAGCTGGCCCAGCGAACCTCTGCGCCCAGGCTGGTCAATGTCTCGATCAGCACCGCCGTCTGAATGGTCATGTGCAGCGAACCGGTGATCCGCACCCCGGCCAGCGGCTTTGCGGCCGCATACTTGTTCCGGATCGACATCAACCCCGGCATCTCCTGCTCGGCGATGGTGATTTCCTTCCGGCCCCAGCCGGCCAGGGCCAGGTCGGCTACCTTGTACTCCAATTCCGTGATTTCAAGTGTGGGCGTTGCCATTCAAAACCTCCTTGTATCGTCCTATCGTGATATGTTGATATGTATCAGAAACTCGCTATGCCGTCAATTGTGAAAATCCTGCGCGCGGTAGCCGACCCCAACCGGCTGCGCATTCTGCTGCTCCTACGCGGCGAGGAGCTCTCCGTGGCCGAATTGCAGGAGATTCTGGTCATGGGCCAAAGCACTATCTCCACGCATCTCGCGCAATTGAAGCAGGCAGGTCTGGCAGAGGACCGCCGCACCGGCAAAAGCAACCTTTACCGGATGAGCGCCTCCGGTGCGGGCGGCGTATTGGATCAGCTGCTTGCGGAGGCCAGGAAAGAAATCCCGGAATCTGCCAGCGATCAGGCGGAGATGCGCCGGGTCGTGAGAAAGCGACAGGACAAGATGCGCTGCTTCTTCGACAGCGTCGCAGGCCGTCTTGGCAAGGACTATGTTCCGGGAAAATCCTGGAAGAGTATGGCCGAGGCCTTGCTCCGCCTCATGCCGCCCATGGTCATCGCCGACCTCGGCGCGGGCGAGGGAGCCTTCGCGCTCTTGCTGGCGCAGCGCGCCGCCAAGGTGATCGCCGTGGATACCTCCGCGAAGATGATCGAAGTGGGCCGCGAAGAGGCGCTTCTGCATGGCGTGAAGAATGTGGAATACAGGCTGGGCGATATGGAAGAGGTTCCCATCGGCGACGCCGAGGTGGATCTGGTCTTCTTCTCGCAATCCTTGCATCACGCTTTGCACCCCGAGCGCGCCGTCGAGGAGGCCTGGAGGATACTCAAGCCGGGCGGCCGCATCGTCATTCTCGATCTTGCAAAGCACCGCTTCGAGGAGGCGCGCGAGATGTACGCGGACGAGTGGCTTGGCTTCAGCGAGGCGGAACTGGAGGCGATGTTGGTGAACGCGGGGTTCATCGAGGTGGAGACCTCGGTGGTCCACAAAGAGCCGGAAACTCCGCAGTTCCAAACCCTGCTCGCGGTCGCCGACAAGCCTGCCGGAACCGCTGCGTGAGCAACCCGGCAACTGGCGCTCACAAGTGGACGCTGGACTAGCGGCCGAGTCGCGACATCGCACAGAACATTGCCGTTAAAACGATGCTGACGAGAATGCACGTGCCCAGAGGATAGTACACGGAGAAGTGTTTGCCTTGGTAGGCGATATCGCCCGGCAACCGGCCCAAGCGCAAGCCGAAACCTCCAGCGAGCAGCAGAGATCCTCCGACGACGGCGAGCAGGAACCCGAGGCCAACAAGCGCTCTACCCAGTTCATTCATTGGTTGCCTTCTTGTTTGCCCATCTTCGCCTAGAATACAAGGAATTGGCGGGGAGCCGAAAGCGGTTGGGCGCTCCGAGGGCAGGGGGTCGAATGCGGATTCTCACTTTTGTCGCGGGGATTGTTTGCCTGTTTGTCGTACTGCTCGATGCATTCCAGACCATCATTCTGCCGCGCCGCGCCACAGGCCGTTTTCGCCTCACGCGCATTTTCTTTGTTGTTACGTGGAACCCCTGGGTTTTCTTCACCAAGCGGCTTTGCGGTCCGCGCAGACGGGAATCGGTCTTCGGCTACTACGGTCCCATGTCGCTGATTTTTCTCCTGGCCATGTGGGCAACTGGGCTGCTTGTGGGCTTTGCGCTTATCTTCTATGCCCTGGGCAGCCCATTCATCGACCAGGTGCAGGGGCACGGCTTTCGATCGGACCTCTACGTAAGCGGAACCACCCTCTTCACACTGGGGCTGGGGGACGTAACTCCAAGCGGTGCCTGGGTCCGCGTGTTCGTCATTCTGGAATCGGGCACAGGGCTGGGCCTTCTCGCGGTCGTGATGGGCTACTTCCCTGTCCTCTACAGCGCTTTTTCGCGGCGCGAAGTGAGCATCGCGCTGCTGGATGCGCGGGCCGGATCACCACCGACGGCCGCGGAACTGATGCGCCGCCATTCCTATGAAGGCGCGGAGCAGGCTCTCTCGCTGCTGCTTGTGGAGTGGGAACGCTGGTCGGCGGAACTGCTGGAGAGCCATATCTCTTACCCGCTGCTCTGCTATTTCCGGTCGCAGCACAGCAACCAGAGCTGGATCAGCGCTCTGACGTCCGTGCTGGACACCTCGGCGCTGCTCATTGCCGGGGTGCGGGGGCACGAAGCGCGTCAGGCTCAGTTGACCTTTGCCATGGCACGCCATGCGGTGGTTGACCTGGCGCAGATCTTTTCGCTGACTCCGGTCAACGACGCACCCGACAGGCTTCCTCCCGAGCGTTACGAGCAGCTTTACAATCTGCTCTGCCAGAACGGGATAAGCGTCTGCCGCGACGGTCACTCCATCGACCGGCTTCGCGAACTGCGCGCGCTTTACGAGGGCTACGCCGAGGCGCTGAGCAGCTACCTTTGCATGCCCCTCCCGCCCTGGATCGCCGCCCAGCCGCATAAGGACAACTGGCTCGCCGTGGCAAAATTGCGCGCTCAGAGCGAGGCAGCCAATCCGTCACCGGACAGGGCAGCGCCGGTGGAGCAAGAGTCGCAGACCTTAGCCGCGCAGTTGGATGATCGCCACGAATTCTGAGGCCGGGTGATGGTTGCCTTAGAGCCTGCCCTGAGAACTGCGAAGGCATGAATTCCAGCCTCCCTCGAATACCACTCCTTATTGACCAGTGTCCTCAAGTTAAGCTGAATAATATAAATAGCTTAACGAATCCAGCCCATATACTAACCAGTATGTGGAAGACCACGAATTCTACCTTGCTTCGAGCCGGAAAAGGCCATTCGAGGTACCATAACATCCGATCAACGGGGCCCAAAATGACCGATTCCGCGCTGGAAAATCCGCCGGCCGCTGCCAAACCCGCCCGCCTCACCCGCGCCCGCCGCACGGCAATCCTGAAAGCCCTCGCCGACCCGCGACGGTTTGAATTGTTGCAGCGAGTTGCCTGCTCAGCCTGTCCAGTGGGCTGCACGGAAGCGCGCGCGGCCCTGTCCATCTCTCCGGCCACGCTCTCCCACCACATCAAGGAGTTGGAGACCGCCGGGCTGGTGCACGTTCAGCGTGCCGGCAAGTTCCACTTCCTGAGCTTGCGCGCCGAAGTATGGACGGCCTTCCTGGCCAGCCTTGCCTCCCTCGGAGAGTCTCGCAAGCCCCGCAAGCCCCACGGCTGACCCCCCGCGAGAAGATTTCCACAATTGTCCTGAATCCAATCCGCATGCCGGTCCATCAATTCGACAGTTATCGAAATGTCGAATCGAAGACGTTTCGCATTCGGAGCAGAGAAATGAGCAGTCTTCAAGGTAAAGTCGCGCTGGTCACCGGCGCATCGAAGGGCATTGGCGCGGCCATCGCCCGAGAGTTGGCGGCGCGCGGCGCTGCTGTTGCGGTCAACTATTCCGGCAGTAAGGCCGCCGCTGAAAAGGTGGTTGCGGAGATCGAGGCTGCCGGCGGTAAGGCCATCGCCGTTCAAGCCAATGTTTCCGATCCGGATGCCATTGGCCCATTGGTGGAAAAGGTGGCGCGGGAACTGGGACCGATCGCAATCCTGGTCAACAACGCGGGTGTCTATGAGTTTTACCCAATCGATAACATCACTCCCGAGCATTTTCACAAGCAGTTCAACCTGAATGTCCTGGGGCTCATCCTGACCACGCAGGCTGCGCTGCGTCATTTCAGCCCACAGGGCGGAAGCATCATCAACATCGGGTCCGTCGCCGCCTCTGGAGTTGCCGCCGCCTCGGTTTACAGCGCCACCAAAGGCGCCGTGGACTCGGTCACCCTGGCGCTCTCCAAGGAACTCGGCCCAAGAAAGATTCGCGTCAATTCGTTGAACCCGGGCATGGTGGAGACCGAGGGCGTGCATGCTGCGGGATTCATTGGCAGCGACTTCCAGAAGAAGACCGAAGCGGAAACACCGCTCGGCCGCATCGGCCGGCCGGACGATATCGCCACTGTGGCGGCCTTTCTGGCCTCAGACGATTCGGCCTGGCTGAGCGGGCAGACGATTCAGGCGTCTGGCGGAGCCCGTCTGTAAGGGTCCTCTTCAAAGGCCTTCTACCGCCCACGGCCATCGGCTTCAGGGTGCCCCATCCTTTCCGTTTTTTCCTGCGGAAAGGGTGGGAAACTACCGCATGGAAGGCTTCAGCGCAGAGCCCCTTCCGCCTCCAGCAGTTGCCGCTTGCGGTCAATGCCCCAACGATAGCCGGTAAGCGAGCCGCCTGCGCCCACCACGCGGTGGCACGGCACAATCACCGCCACCCGATTGGTGGCGCAGGCGCGGGCAACGGCGCGGGTGGCGTTGGGGTTGCCCAGCTCGCGTGCCAGTTGGCTGTAGCTGCGCGTCTCTCCCCGGGGAATCGCCCTCAGGGCCTGCCATACGCGCAGTTGGAAGACGGTTCCGCGCAGGTCCAACTGCGGCGGGTTCCGGCTTTGGCCGAGGTCTGAGCCCTCGCGCACGCTTTTCAGAGCCGCATCCACAAGCGTGGATAGCGAGCGATCGCGGCGGAGAGTGGCGAGAGGGAACTCCTCACGCAAACTGGACTCAGCTTCAGCGGATGTGGACCCGAGGGCCAGCCAGCAGAGGCCGCGCCCTGTAGCCCCCACTACGAGCCAGCCAAACGGCGATCGGGCCGTCGTGTATCCGATTTGCTCACCTTCCCCTCCCTGGGCAAAACGGGAGGGCGTCATGCCCAGTTGCGCGCCCTCGTACGCGCGGCTCGACGAGCCGAATCCAGCTTCATAAATCGCATCCGTCACGGTGCCTCCCTGCTTGAGCGCGTTGCGCAGCGACCCGGCCCGCAATGCCCGCTGATATTGCAGAGGGCTCACGCCCAGGCCCTGTTTGAAAAGCCGCTGCACGGTGAAAGGGCTGAGGCGAACAAGCCTGCCCAGTTCGGCCAATGGAACCGTGCGGTCGAGGTTTGCTTCAAGGTGAGCGCGAATCTTTTCCAAAGGGCGTGGCGTGGCGGACTCGGGCTTGCAGCGCTTGCAGGGATAAAATCCCGCGGCGCGCGCCTCTTGCGCCGAGGGGAAAAAGCGGACGTTCTCGCGGAGCGGCCGCCGACTCGTGCAGCTGGGGCGGCAAAAAACGCCAGTGGTTGCGACCGCATAGAAAAACGCGGCCTCGGGGTCCCGGCTGAGAACTTGCCGCCAGCCTGCTTCGGGGTCAAAGTCTGCGCCCGGGATGGAACCGGGGCGGCTCATGTTTGCGGGTTGCACATTGCTGCTCATGGAGACCATAGTCGCGCATTCGTTTGCAGCACGCTATCCGGATCTTGCGCGTAATTCCAGATTGATGCCAGTCGTCTAGAAGACAACGGTTCCTTTCAGCACCGCCTCCGCCCTCATGAGATCCTCTTCGGTGTCCACGCCGATGGTGTCGCAGGGTGCCTCGGCCACGTAGAGGGCGATGCCGTTTTCCAGCAGCCGCAACTGCTCCAGCCGCTCGATCCGCTCCAAGGGCGAGGGTGGCAACGCGGCAAACCGCTCCAGCGCCGCCTTCCGATAGGCATAGATCCCTAAGTGCTTGCGGTAACCGGCAAATCCCACACGGTCGCGGTCGAATGGGATCGTCGAGCGTGAAAAGTAGAGTGCCCGTCCATCCAGAGTCGTGACCACCTTGACTGCATTGGGATTGGCGAACTCCTCCGCCGGACAGGGAACGGCCAGCGTGGAGACCTCGACCTCCGGCCGCTCGAATAGCGCAAGGAGCGGCCGGAAAAAAGCCGGGGTCAGTGTCGGCTCGTCGCCCTGAATATTGACGTAGAGATCGGCGTCGATCAGGCGGGCAACCTCGCGCACACGATCCGACCCGCTGGGGCAGTTCGCCGAGGTCATCTGCACGGGAATGCCCCGCGCGCGGCACTCGGCCTCCACTTCCTCCGAGTCGGTGGCCACCACCACCGGGTCCATCAGCCCGCTGCCGGCCGCCGCCCGCCACACCCACTCAACCATAGGCCGGCCGGCGATGGTGCGCAGCACCTTGCGGCTGAGCCGCGTGGAACCGAGCCGGGCAGGAATGACTCCGGCGATACGCAACGTACTCATGCAGGCGAGTTTACAGGAGCGGGGATCGAGCGTTCATTTCTGGCACTTCTCCAGAGGCAAAAGGACAACCGGCAAGTTTGACCTCCAATCCAGCCGCCCGTATCATCGTTGTGGGGATGTGCGCGCCGGCTTCCGCCCGCCCAATCCCAGCAGGCCCATGCGGCCTGTGCCTTGCAGGCGCCCCTTCGGCGGGGTAGCTCAGATGGTTAGAGCGACGGATTCATAACCCGTAGGTCGGCAGTTCGATCCTGCCTCCCGCCACCAAAAAGATTCGGCCTGGGCCCGCCGAGAGTTCAGGCCGTTTTGCTGTCCTATCCCGTCAAATCCCGCCTTTGCGTAAAGTACAAGCTCCCGAAAAAGATTTCCTCTTCCCCCTTTCGCAAAAAAGGATCTATGATGGCTGCGGTTCCGTGCAAGTGCGCGGTCATGATCCTAAGCGGGGACCCTTTTTATGAGTGCCACCCAGACCATCCTCAAGCGCTATGAGATGCTGATCGACGGGGAGTTTGTGGCATCGGCAAAGATGTTGCCGGTCGTGAATCCCGCCACCGAAGAAGCGATCTCCGAGTTTCCCTGTGGTACGGCCGAGGATGTGAATCGTGCTGTGCTGGCCGCCGAGAAGGCGCAAAAGGGATGGGCTGCATTGCCGGCCATCCGCCGCGCCGTCCACCTGCGCGAGATCGCCACACTGATTCGCGCGAATCGGGAATCCCTGGCGCACACCATCACTGAGGAGCAAGGCAAGATTCTCTCCCTCGCGCAGGTTGAGGTGGACTTCTCAGCCGACTACCTGGACTACATGGCGGAGTTTGCCCGCCGCTATGAAGGCGAAATCATCCAGAGCGACCGCCCCGGCGAAAACATCCTGCTCTACAAGGCCCCCATCGGCGTCGTTGCCGGCATTCTGCCCTGGAACTTTCCTTTCTTCCTCATCGTGCGCAAGATGGCTCCCGCGCTGGTCACCGGCAACACCATCGTCATCAAGCCCAGCAGCGAAACGCCCAACAACGCCTTCGAGTTTGCCCGCCTGGTCGCGCGATCGTCCTTGCCCAACGGCGTTTTCAATCTTGTCTCCGGCGCTGGGTCCGTGGTCGGCAAGGCGCTGGCGAGCCACCCCAAGGTCGGCATGGTGAGCCTGACCGGGAGCGTCGAGGGCGGCGTCGCCGTAATGCACGCAGCGGCGGACAACGTGACCAAAGTATCCCTCGAACTCGGCGGAAAGGCCCCAGCCATTGTGATGGGCGACGCGGACATCGACCTCGCCGTTCGCGCCATCCGCGCCTCCCGCATCATCAACACCGGCCAGGTCTGCAACTGCGCCGAACGGGTCTATGTTCACGAATCCGTCGCGGCGGAGTTTACCGGGAAAATCACGGCCGCCATGCAGCAGACCTTCGTCGGCGATCCTTTCGATCCGGCCACGGAGATGGGGCCTCTGGTCAGCAGGAAGCAGTTGGAACTGGTCGGCGTAGCGGTCAAGGTTGCCGTCCTGGATGGAGCGGAATTGCAATGCGGTGGGGCTAGGCATGAGAGCAAAGCCGGCTATTACTACCAGCCCACCGTCCTGACCAATTGCCGCCAAGACTCGAATATCATGCAGCAGGAGACCTTCGGCCCGGTTCTGCCGATCGCTACGTTCAATCATCTCGATGAAGCCCTGGCCTGCGCCAACGACTGCGAGTACGGCCTTACCTCTTCGATCTACACGCGCAGTCTGGATGTGGCGATGCGCGCCTCAAACGAACTTAAGTTCGGCGAAACCTACGTGAACCGCGAGAACTTCGAGGCCATGCAGGGCTTCCACGCTGGATGGCGCAAATCCGGCATCGGCGGCGCCGACGGCAAGCACGGCCTGGACGAGTATCTCCAGACTCACGTCGTCTACATGAACTACGACTTGAACAAGCAGTAGCCGCCTTCTTGCCAAGGCCTGTGCGCATCCTTGCATCCACCGAGAGAATTCGGTCGCGAGGGAGGTTGGTGATTCAGTCTCTAGTTGGCCGGCGACCCGGCGACTACCGGCCGCTCGAGCAGAGGGACTCTCAAATCCCCATCGGGCACCTGACTCCGTCTCGCCGTAGCCTGGCTTCTAGGCCGCTTTCGCACTTCCGCGCCCAAGTTTGACCCTCGACAACCCGCCCAAGCACCCCTTGCGCTATCATTACGTCTATAGAGTGAGCAGCCTGTTTCCCCAGGGCCGCCCCGGTGGTGTGCGTGTCTCGATTCTTCCAGCGTACTGTCTTCGTTCTTTCTGTAGCGATCTTCGCCGCTCTCGGTCTTGGCTTTGGCCTCGGAGAGTTCGGCTGGTTCGGTGTCCACGCAGGCGGCGAGCAGGATGGCGCATACCGCCAGATGCGCGTCTACGCCGAAGTTCTCAAAAGGGTCCAGACCGACTACGTGACCGACCCCAGCATCAATGACGTCACCACCGGCGCTCTGCATGGACTGCTCGAGTCGCTTGACGCCGATTCCAGCTACCTGACCCCGACCGAGTATAAAATCTACAAGGAGCGGCCCACGAGCGGTGTGGCCCAGGTGGGAATCAACGTCTCCAAGCGCTTCGGCTACGCTACGGTGGTCAGCGTCGTCCCCGGTTCGCCGGCAGAAAAAGAGCACCTCTCCGACGGCGACGTGATCGAGTCCATCGGCGAGCAGTCCACGCGAGAGCTTTCGCTGGCGGTGATTCGCCTCATGCTTGAAGGCCAGCCGGGAACCACGGTCACCCTTTCAGTTGTCCGCCCGCGCAAAGCCGACCCCGACAAATTGACGCTGACCCGCACGGTTACCGCTCCACCGCCGCTTGGCGAGCAGCAGTATGACAACTCCACCATTCTTTACCTCAAGGCCGGCCTGCTCACCCCGGCCCGCGTGGACGAAATCGCCGCCAAGCTCAAGTCGGCCGGCAAGAACCGCAAAGTGTTGTTGGACCTGCGCGACTCTTCCGGAGCCGACGCCCAGCAGGGATTGCGCCTGGCCAACTTCTTCCTCAAGGAGGGGACCATGGCCATGCTGGAAGGCCAGAAGTTTCCTCTTCAGACCTTTACCGCCGACAAGGCCAAGTTCCTCACCGATGCGCCTCTGGCCGTGCTGGTGAATCGCGGTACGTATGGCGCGCCCGAATTGACTGCCGCCGCCATCGAGGACGCCAAGCGGGGCGACGTGGTGGGCGAGCGGACCTACGGCGAGGGCTCGGTGCAAAAAACCATCGAACTGCCCGACGGCGCGGCGCTGCTGCTCACCGTGGCTAAGTACGAAGGTCCCGCCGGCAAGAAAATTCAGGACGAGGCCGTGATTCCCACGGTGCTGGTTGGACCGGCGGTCGAGGAAGAACAGGACGAGGAAGTGCCTCCCGCGAAGGGCGACGAGCCGCTCAACAAAGCGCTCGAATTGCTCAAAGCCAAGAACGGTTAGCTGGCCACATGTCTTCCGGATCGGCCGAATCCATGCCAGGCGGACCGGATTCGGCAGCTTTCGATCATGATTCGTCTGGTTCCTTTGAGCGGCTTCCGCATACCGTCGAAACGTTAAAATGCTAGCCTTAGGCTGAGGCATTTTCTCCCCTGCAGGTTTGAGAAATGCTCAAGAGGCCTGAATCGTTTGGCTGTCCCTCCTCCCCATCGTTTGACACCCTACGATCTTGCCCGGCCCCGCCGCCCGCAGGTCGAGCCCCTTCCCGCCCAACGCCGCCGCAAGCTCGCCGGCCGGTCGGCGCTGGCCGTGCTTCTGGTGCTGGCGGTGGTTACCGGATCGCTGGCTGGGCTGACGCTGGTTTATTCCGTCGATCTGCCCCAAATCAACGATCTCGAGCGTTACCGTCCCTCCACCACCACCGATCTCTATGACCGGAAAGGCCGAATTGTCGGGTCCTTTGCCTTGGAGCGGCGTGAAGTGATCACCTACGACGGCTTTGCGCCGATCTTGCGCCAGGCCGTGATCTCCATTGAGGACAAGAGCTTCGAGTCCCACTGGGGCGTCAATATGTTCCGCGTCATGGGAGCGGTTTGGCACGACTTGCGCAGCCATGGGCGCGTCCAGGGCGCTTCCACGCTGACCATGCAGTTGGCCCGCAACCTGTTCCTCTCGCCGGAGCGCACCGCCGCCCGCAAGCTGCAGGAGGCCTATCTGGCCATCCAGATCGAACGCGCCTTCACCAAGCAGCAGATCTTCACGCTCTATGGAAACCAGATCTACCTGGGCAGCGGAATGTATGGTTTCGAGGCCGGCGCGGAGTTCTACTTCTCCAAGCACGCCAAGGACCTGACATTGACCGAGGCGGCTCTGCTGGCCGGCCTGCCAAAAGGTCCATCGGCCTATTCACCGCTGCTCAATCCCGAGAAGGCGCTGCGCCGCCGCAACCTGGTGCTCAGTGAGATGGAGTCCGACAGGGTCATCTCCCACTCCCAGGCCGAGGAGGCGCGCGATGCTCCGCTCGGGCTCAACATTGCTCAGCCGGAGATGTCGGTGGCTCCGTGGTTTCAGGAAGAGGTGCGGCGGGAGCTCGAAAAGCGCTTTGGGACCGAGCAAGTCCATGAGGCAGGCCTCAAGGTGGAGACCACCCTCGACCTGGATCTGCAGCAGACGGCCAATCGAGCCGTGGCCGATGGGCTGGCAACCTACGAGCGGCGGCATGGCTGGGTTGGCCGGGAGGGGCCGGGCAAGCTGGAAAACGTGCTCGCCGGCGGCGTGACACTCGAAGACTACAAGCATCCCGACTGGGGCGTGAAGGCCCGTCCCGGCGACTACGTACACGCGCTGGTCACCGGCGCCCTGCCCCTCGAGATTCGTGCGCGCATTGGCCAGCCTGGCCACGAGAACGACGAGATTGTCCTCTTGCCCGAGGATTGGAAATGGACCGGGCAGCGCTATGGAGACATGCTCGTCAAGCCGGGGGACGTGATCTACGTGCACCTGGGTGAAGCCAAAGAAGGCGGCGCGCGACGGGCCACGCTCGAGCAGGACTCCGGCGCGCAGGGATCTCTGATGGCCATGGACAACACGACCGGCGATGTGCTGGCCATGGTGGGCGGGCGCGACTACGCGCTCTCGCAATTCAACCGCGCCACACAGGCCCAGCGTCAGACCGGCTCGAGCTTCAAACCCTACGTTTACACCGCGGCCATCGAGGACGGCGCCAAGCCGGAGGACATCATCGTCGACGGGCCGGTCAGCTTTGGCAGCTACACTCCGCACAACTACGAGAACGACTACAAGGGCGCGATGACCCTGACCAATGCCTTTGCGGAGTCGCGCAACATTCCCGCGCTCAAGCTGGCAGCACGCGTCGGCATTCATAAAGTAATCGAAATGGCCCATCGATTTGGAGTGACCACGAACATTCCCGCGTATCTGCCCGTGGCGCTGGGCGCAGTGGAGATTACGCTGGAGGAGCAGGTGGCCTCTTACGCGGTCTTTCCCAATGACGGCCTCCGCGTGACGCCCCGCCTGGTCCGCAAGGTTTCGAACGCCGACGGAATCACGCTGTGGGAAGAGTCGCCCGCCGTCAATGAAGTCATTGACCAGCGCACCGCGCGGACCATGATGGGCCTGCTGCGAGCCGTAACTCAGCACGGAACCGGCGCCGCAGCGGCTCAGTTGAACCATCCGTTGGGCGGCAAGACCGGCACTACCAGCGACTTCACCGACGCCTGGTTTCTGGGCTTTTCGCCTTCCGTCACCTGCGGGGTTTGGGTAGGCTACGACAGCAACCAGTCGCTGGGCGAGAAAGAAACCGGCGCCAAAGCCGCCTTGCCCATTTGGATGAACTTCATGCGGGTTGCCATCGCAGGAAAGGACGACGAGGAGTTCCTCGGGGACCAAAAGGACAATCAGCTACTCAAGGCCTCTGCAGAACCGGCCGCCCAGCCTGCGCCGCCTATTGCCCGCGCGGCAAAGCCTGTGACCGCCATCGCAGTTCCAAAGCCGCTCGCATCCTCACCCCCGCTGGCTCCGGCCGCCAAATTGCCAGCCCAAACTGCCGCGAAACTCCCGGTAAAGTTGACCACAAGCACCCCCACAGACAAGCCGCTGGTGAAATCGGCATTCTCTCCTCGGCCTGCTTCAGCCCAGCCTCAAGCCAACGTGAAACCAGCCCTGCCCGGCAAGCCCGACCAGTAAACGGGTCTCGCACCTTTGCAACGGAAGAGTCGCAAGGGGGGCTACGAGCCTCTTTGGGTCGCAAGAGTCAAGAATCACGCCAAACTACTTCGCCAGCTGAAAATACCGCCTCGCCCGCGCCACATCCTTCAAGATCTGCGCCTTCAGCGCCTCGGGTGAGGGCCATTCGATCTCCCCGCGAAGCCGCAGCAGGAACTCCAATTCGATCGGCGTCTTCGCGCCCAGCTCCACCGGCTCGAAATCCAGAATGTGCGACTCGACGGCAAACGACGCCTCGCCAAACGTTGGCCGGTTGCCTACGTTGGTGACGGCCTGAAAACAACGATTGCCTATTGTCAGCCGCGTGACATAGACGCCGAAACCGGGCAGCAGAGAGTTGTAGGGAGCCAGATTGACCGTGGGCACCAGCAGCCGAGTGCCGATCCCGCGCCCCCTCGTCGGCGTCGAACGCACCGCAAAGGGCCGCCCCAGCATCCAACGGGCCCTGCGCATGTCGCCCGCCGCCACCAGCGCCCGGACCGCAGAGCTCGAAACCTCAAGCCCGTGGACCAGTACCGGGGAATGGACGTGAACGGCAAAACCGAATTCGACGCCAAAGTTCTTCAACTCCGCGACACCGGCCTCGGCATGGTGGCCAAAGCGAAAGTTGCCGCCCTCATGCAATCCGCGAACGCCCAGAGCCTCAACCAGAATCCCGCGCACAAATTCCCGTGCCGGCAAACACGCCAGAGCCGCGTCAAACGGTAGCACCAACACCGCATCCAGGCCCGTCGAGGCCAGCAGGCGGACCCGCTCGGCAAGCGGTGTAAGCAGCCGCGGCGCCAGCGCCGGCCGCAGAAAATGCTCCGGGTGTGGGTCGAAGGTAATGGCAATGGCCCGCGCCCGCCGCCCGCGAGCTTCGTTCACCACCGCGGAAAGAATTCTCTGGTGCCCCAGATGCACGCCATCGAAGTTCCCGATGACGGCGACCGAGGGTCCGAATCCAGCCGGAATCTCCTGGACCGAGCGATAGATAGGAATCATGCGGGCTGCACCACCGCGCTTAGATTCACGGGAAAACTGAGACCGTCGTAAGCCAGGGCAACGCCCGACGGTAACCCGCGGTTGGTTTGCTCGTGGCCCAATTCGTGGGCAATGTGGGTCAGCCAGGTGTGTTTGGCGCCGATGCGCCGCGCCCATTCCACCGCCTGGTCCAGGGTTGCGTGGCTCGGGTGTGGCTTGTGGCGTAGCGCGGAGAGCACCAGGTGATCCAGCCCGTTGAGGAGCGCAAAGCTTGGTTCGGGGATGGCACTAACGTCTGTCAGATAAGCGGCATTGCCAAAGCGAAAGCCGGCGATCTTCATCTGCCCGTGCATCACGGGCACGCGGAGGAAGTTGACGCCATGAACGGGATTGCACTCTTCCATCGGCTCCAATTGAACGCGGGCGCGCGTGGGGTACGTAGCCTGCGGTGAGAAGGTGTACTCATAGATGCGGCGCAGCACCGCGGATGTCTCCGACGTGGCGTAAAGCGGAATCGGACTCCCCTCCCGGAAGACCGTGAAGCTGAGCGGGCGCAGATCGTCAAGGCCCAGAATGTGGTCCGCATGGGAGTGTGTATAAAAAACCGCGTCCACCCGGGTCAGGCCGTTGCGCAGGGCCTGCTCGCGGAAGTCCGGGCCGGTATCGATAACCACCACGCGTTCGCGGCCCGGGCCGCTGTTTTCAGCCTCGTTCCAGCGCAACAGCACCGACGGACGCAACCGCCGGTCGTGAGGGTCGGCCGAGGTGCACACCGCGCAGCCGCACCCCAGCGTGGGAACTCCCATCGAGGTTCCCGTCCCGAGAAATGTCAGCCGGCCCTCCATATGCTCTCGTCGAATCGGATCTCTGAATCTAGCGCTTGCCGGGCGGCGGTGGTGGTGGCGGCTGAACGCTCTGCAAACTGATCATGCTGGTCAACTCGAGGAACGCCATCCGCACCTCAAAAAGGACCGTCTGCAGCATGCGATCTTCAGTCTCGGTAAGATTCCCGCGCGTCTTATCGGCCAGCACGCCAAGCAGGTCGATGGAGGCGCGTGCTCCCAGAATATCAACGCGCGGGCGCTGGCCCTCCTGCGCCCCCGCCCCCATCTGGAGCATCGCCGAAACGTAAAACTGCTGCACCAGATGCTCAAATCCGACCGGTGGCTGCGCGCCCATGGCTGGATTCTGTGCCCTGAGCAGGTCCTCAAGCCGCTGTGCGGAAGCGTCGTATGCGGTCTTCTGCTCGGTGCTCTCCTGAGCGGTGGGCGCGGAAGGCATCTCCTCCTCGGCCTCCTTTTCAGGTGCGGCCTTGGGGGATTCCTGGGAAATGGGTGCAACCTCGTGCTTTGTCTCGTTTGGCACCAGTCGCGGACCGCCGCCTTGCTCTACCTGCGCAGGCGAGGGCTGTTGCCCGGTTTCTTGCTCGTCCTCCGCCTTGAATTTACGGCGGTCAATCACGGTGAATTTGGGGGTTTCGCTCATGTTTTCAGGTTTCCAATCCAATCCAAGTCAGGTTCGTTCCGGGTTAAGAGTCGGCGGTGCAGCCAGAATGCGGGCTGTGCCAGTGGCCGCTCCGGTCGTGTAGATGAGGGGTTGGTCGCGCAACTCAGCCTCGCCGCGGATCATGCCCAGGGCAAAGACGCGATAGCCCGATGCCAGGGCAAGCCCGGCGGTGCTCGTGATGTGCCCGGCAGAGGCGCCCTTCTCTCCGGCTGCACCCCCGCCGACGTCACGATCGTTCAAGAACAGTTCCGCGCCGGCTGCCGGCATCGGCCCGGTAATCTCCAGTGCGCGCAGATGGCGGTGAATGCTGCCACGCGAACGGATCCGCTCGACGATCTCCTGGCCAAGATAGCAGCCTTTGCTGAAGTGCAGTGCGCGCATCTGCGAGGTTTCTTGCGGCAGGTCGCGTTCGGCGATATCGATGCCATACGAGGGAATCCCCTCGGCAATGCGAAAAGCCTCAAGAGACGCGCTTCCCACCGGGATCGCGCCCGCCGCGCGCAAATACTTCCACAGTTTCGCGAGTCCCGGAGACTGGAGCCAGAGTTCGTAATGCGCCGCCAGCACACCGTAACCGCGCGCGATTCTGAGATCCAGCCCGTTCCACTCCACGCGGGTAGCGGTCAGCGGCTCCGAGAGTGACGGCAGGCTCAGCCGGCCTAGCACCTCGTTGGCAAGCGGGCCGGTAAGTCCCACGGCCGTCTCGCCGGCCGCCTCAACGCCCAGCGGAACCAGTTCGACGTCGTCCATAATGATGAAGCGGTTGAAATGAGCAAGCAGCCTCTCGGCTTGGTCGGTGGCGATCTCCAACTCCAGTGCGTCGCCCTCCCGCCAGACATGCAAGTCGCCCTGAATGCGCCCCTGGGCGTTCAACACCAGGTTCCAGGCGCCTTGGTTGGGCTGCAGATCGGTCACCATGTTGGTGACCATGCCGCTCAACCAGCGAAACCGGTCTTCGCCGCGCACGGCGAAACGCCTCAACCAGCCCAAGTCATGCAGAGCGGCTCCAGAGGCCATCGCCTCTATTTCCGGGCCTGGCGCGTCCAACTCTTGTGGGGAAAGGCTGCCGCGATAGGCGGAAAGCTCATGCGGTGCAGTCGCGGACGCCAGAAGAACGGCGAGCGGTGTAGCGAGTGGAGTGGCCGGGGTCGATGCGGGAATGGCGGTTTCAGTCATGAGGGGAGTTCTTCAGTGGTCTGGCACGGGGATTTCTAGAGTAAACCTCGCGCTACACCGCATCCTGATTATAGCCTTGGAAGAGGACGCTGGGGCTGCGGTACGAAAGCATTGAAGCGGGAGCACGAAAGAGAGCCGATGAGCAGGCATCAACCAGCAGTGCCACGTGGCTGGCAAAGATGGATTCTGGCGACAGCGCTTTGCCTTGCCTCGGCAACGTCAACACCAGCGCAGGAGCAACCCCCGAAAGGTGCCCCGCAATCGAATCCTGCCCAGGCCCCGGAAAAGGCGCAATCCCATATCACTCCCGAACAGGCCCGCCAGCTTTTTTCTCTCGTCGACGAGCTGATTAAGTTTTCCTCGCAGGAAAGCGGGCTGCCCATCAAGAGCACGGTCAAGCGCCAGCTCACAACCCGAACCGCCATTGAAGGTTACCTGAAAGAGAAATTCGAAGAAGACGAAGACGCAAAGCGCCTCCAGCGCGGCGAAATCGTACTCAAGAAGTTCGGCCTGCTCGACCGCGATTTCGCATTGAAGCCCTTTCTGCTCGCACTCCTCAAGGAGCAGATCGAGGCTTACTACGACTCCAAGTCCAAAACCGTCAACCTGCTTGACTGGGTCGACATCGAAGAGCAGAAGCCGGTTCTGGCCCACGAACTCACCCACGCGCTTCAGGACCAGCACGCCGACCTGGAAAAATGGAATGACCAGACTCCCGAAGACGTCTCCCTGAACGCAGCCGACGACACCGGCCACCTGGCCAAAGACGAGATGGACACCGCCCGCGAAGCTGTCGTCGAGGGCCAGGCCACCGCCGTGATGATGGACTATATCCTCAAGCCGATGGGCAAGAGCCTGGTCAAGGACCCGGAGGTCCTGGAATTTGTGAAGTCCCAAATGTCCGGCTCGGAGAGCTCCCCGGTTCTGGCCCGTGCGCCTCTGCTGTTGTCCGAGTCGCTGCTCTTTCCCTATCGCGAAGGCCTTAGCTTCGAGCAGGACCTGTGGATGGATCAGGGGCAGACCGCGGCTTTTGCCGGGGCCTTGGACCGCCCGCCCACCTCAACCTGGGAGATCATCAACCCTCGCGAATACGAAAGGAATCGCATCCCCGCCATTCCCCTGATGCCCGACATTCATCCCCTTGTGGACAAGCTCTACAAACCCTACGACATCGGCCAGATCGGCCAGCTCGACCTGCACATCCTGGCTGAGCTTTTCGGAGGAGACAGCGCGGCGCGCGACCTGACCCCGGCCTGGGACGGCGGCCTCTACTGGGCTGGCCAGCAGCTCAGCGCCAGGACGCCGGCCGAGCTGTCCAGCACCAAATCCATCGCCCTTTTCTATCTCTCGGCGTGGAAAAACTCGGCCTCCGCGGAGGCCTTCGCGCAGCTCTATGCAGACGAACTGGGCCGCAAGTATACCCGCGTCAAGCCCGACGAGGCCGCGGAGAACTCCGCCCCGGTAGACCTTCCGGGTGGAGAGGAAGAACAGATCTTCTCCACCAATGAAGGCCCGGTCCTCGTCACCACCCGCGGCAAGCTGGTGTTCGTGGCCGAAAGCTTCCCGCTGGAACTGGCGCGCAAACTCACTGCGCTCATCCTCGACGCGCAGGGAACCGGCGAATTGCACCTCGCCCAGGCAGCCCCGCCGGTCCAACCTGCGCTGGAGCCGCTGACGGCAGGACTCACCCGTTTCTTCTCCAACTGCGGCGTCATGAAAGCGGCCGTCAGCGCCGCCATTCTAGCCGGGAAACAGAGCGGCCGCCTGCTCCCCGCCAGCCAATTGGCGACTGTTCCCTACGTCCCTAGTCCCTACGTCCCTGGTCCCTACTCCCGACCTCACTGATCCCCGCCCAGGATCGACCCCACAATTCCGCCCAGCAGCGCTCCACCGGCGGCGGAGCCCACATCGCGCCGTCCCTCAGTATGCGGCAGGTACTCGCTGATTTGGTGGGCGAGCCGCGAAATCGGCAGCGTCTGCAGCCATACGGTTCCCGGACCGGTAAGCTGGGCCAGGAAGATTCCGTCTCCGCCGAAAATCATATTCTTGATCCCCGGAACCATGGTGATCTGGAATCCGACCGATGCCTGGAACGCGCCTACGTGGCCGGGGTGAACGCGCAGAGTCTCGCCCGGCGCCAGGGTCTTCAAGATCAGCTCGCCTGAAAGCTCCAGCCAGGCCATCCCTGCGCCGCCCACTCTCTGCAACATGAACCCGCTGCCGCCAAAGACCCCCGCCCCCAGCGACTGCTGGAAGCCCACCCCGATGGTCACCCCATCGGTTGCGCACAGAAACCCATGCCGGTGAACCATATATTCCGCGCCCTGGCCCATCTGCACCGGCACGATGTGGCCCGGCACTTTGGTAGCAAACGACACTTCGCCGGGGTACTGGATGGCGCGGTACTCGGTCATGAACAGGCTGCCGCCGCCTGCCACCCGCTTGAGAACGCCGAACAGGCCGCCGCCCCCGCCCATCTGGGTGTGCGTAGTCATTTGAATCGAGCTGGTCATCCACGAAAGCTCGCCGCTTTCGGAGAAAACGCTCTCGTTGGGATCGAGCTGCACATCGAGCACGGGCATGGTGGTGCCCTGAATACGAGTCTGCATGGGGTGAAGCCTCCTCTACCGCACCCAGTGTACCCGCTGCACGGTCGAGTAAACTGATATTGCGATGCTGGACATGGGGTTTGTCCGGGGCAACCTGGAGTTTGTGGAAGAGAAACTGCGCGCGCGCGGGGCGGACCCGGCTGCGCTGCTGGGCGATTTACGTGCTCTCGATCAAAGCCGCCGCGAGGCCATCACCCTGGCCGAGCAATTCAAGGCGCGCCGCAATGAGTTGAGCCAGCAGGTCGGTGCGCTGAAGAAAGTGGGCCAGGACGCTTCGGCGGTCATGGAAGAGACCCGCTCCCTCAAGGAAAAGCTCGACGAGTTGGACTCGGCCGCCGCGACCCTTGACGACCGGTTGCGCCAGGTATTGGCCGGCATTCCCAACCTCACCCGCGACGAAGTTCCCGCCGGAACGTCAGAGGCCGACAACCTCACCGTAAAAACCTGGGGCGAGAAGCCCGCTTTCGACTTCGAGCCGAAGCCACACTGGGAACTGGGTGAGGCGCTGGGGATTCTGGACCTGGAACGCGCGGCCAAATTGAGCGGGGCGCGCTTCGCGGTCTACATGGGCGCGGGGGCGCGACTGGAGCGGGCGCTGATCGGCTTCATGCTCGACCTGCACACCACCCGGCATGGCTACAGAGAGGTCCTTCCACCCTTCATGGTCAACAGCAAGTCTCTGTTTGGCACAGGGAATTTGCCCAAATTCGCCGAGGACCTGTTTCGCTGTTCGGACGCCGACGCTGAAGCGGTGGGCCGCGGGGAGTTCAAGGACAACGACCACTGGTTGATTCCCACCGCCGAAGTGCCGGTCACCAACCTCTATCGAGACGAGATCCTGGACGAAGCCCGCCTGCCGATCCGTCTTACGGCCTACACACCCTGTTTTCGCGCCGAAGCCGGCGCAGCAGGCAAGGACACGCGCGGCATCATTCGCCAGCACCAGTTCCAGAAGGTTGAGCTGGTCAAATTCACACGTCCCGAGGAGTCCGACCAGGAGCACGAGCGGCTCACCCGCGATGCAGAGGAGATTCTGGAGGCGCTGGGGCTGCCCTACCGGCGGGTGTTGCTCTGCGCCGGCGACACTGGCTTCTCCTCGGCCAAGACGTATGATCTGGAAGTCTGGCTGCCGGGCCAGGGGCTCTACAGGGAGATTTCGTCCTGCTCGAACTTTGAGGCTTTCCAGGCGCGGCGGGCCAACATCCGCTACCGGCCGGGCGGGGCCAAGAGCAAGAATGAGTTTGTCCACACCATCAACGGCAGCGGCCTCGCCGTGGGCCGTACCTGGCTTGCGATTCTGGAAAACTATCAGCAAGCCGACGGCACCGTGGCGATTCCAGAGGCCCTCCGGCCCTACATGGGTGGGCTGATGCGGATTGTGAAGGAAACCGAATGAATCCTTTAAGCACCGTCTCGCCCGTCCCGCAAACAAAGCGCACGATCGGGCAAGTTCTCAAGAGCTATTTCTACTGGACCTACCCGCGCGGCAGCTTCCACTACGACGTGATGGTCACGCTGATCCTGCTGTTCATCTTCGTCTCGCCGCGCCTTTGGAACTTCGGCGACAAGCCGACCGCGATTGCCGGACCGGCGCACCCCATCGAAGTGGTTGGCAATGACGGCCACGGGCTGATCGTCATCGTGCAGGCCTCGGACGTGAGCATTCCCGCGGGCGCAACGGACAAGGCCGTTAAGAAGGCGCTCCGCATGGCCATCGAGCCGGTCACCGGGGACGCGGTCTTTGTCGAGCATTGGGAGACCTTCACCGACGCCCAGGGACATGTTGCCTGGAAAATCTGGGCTCATCGCTAAGTCGACTTCCTTGCCCCTTCACCGCTCCAACCGGCGCACTTGCGCGTCTCATACCATGAGGAAATCTATGCGTCTGGGAAGAAAACTTGTCTTTGCCGCGTCCGTGGCCCTCTTCCTGTTCCCGGGGCGGACGGTCATTGCGGCCGACGATCTGGATAAGGTTCTGCGCAGGCTGGACTCCGCCGCGGCCACCTTCCACTCCACCTCCGCCGAATTCGAGTTCGACACCATCGCAACCGAGCCGATCTACGACAAGGATGTCCAGAAAGGCACGACCTATTACAACCGCGATGGCCGTAACTTTCAGATGGCGGCGCACATCCGCGAAGTCAACGGCAAGCCGGTACCCAAGGTCGTGGTGCTTTCGGGTGGGACCGTCAAGCTCTACGAAAAGATGATCGACCAGGTAACCACGCTAACCAAGTTCAGCCAATATCAAAGCTGGTTTATGCTGGGCTTCGGCGCCAGCGGCAAGGAACTGGAAGAGAAGTGGGACATCAAGTATCTCGGTCCGGAAAAGATGGACGGCGTGACGACAGAAAAGCTGGAGATGACGCCCAAGGATCCCGCCATCCGCAAGAACCTTCCCAAGGTCACCCTGTGGATGGATGCCGACCGGGGAATCAGCCTCAAGCAGGTCTTCGACCAGGGCCAGGGCCAATCGCGCATCTGTCTTTACTCCGAGATCAAGATGAATCAGCCGCTGCCCGCCGATGCCTTCAGCTTCAAGACCGACAAGCAGACGCGGTTCGTTACCCAATAAAGGGCGATGCCGCCGAGGGCAAAGAGCATTGGAAAGCACTCCAGCGTGTAGCGGGCTTCGGGAGCCTCCACGTTCAGCAACAACGCGCTTCGCAGCAGCAGGTAAGCCAGCATCCCTGGCCAGAAACGCGGGCGCAGCCAAAGTCCGGTCAATCCCAGCAGCAAATAGAAGGCGTTCAGCCCGGCGTAGACCCAACTGAAGCGGGTCTCCGCGTTGTGGTGTGCATAGACCCACCAGTCCAAGTCGATGGGCAGGTTTTCCACGCGCGGCCGCAGCCACATATCAGCCACTCGTCCCAGGGGCAGCCACACATAGAAACGCAGCGGGTGGGCGGCGATGCGCTCCTCGGCCAGCCAGGCAAAGCGCGCGTCCAAGTCCGGCGTAAAGTCCTGCCCATTGTCGTCGTAGGCCTGCGCCAGCGCGGCGGTTTCCGCCGCCTGTGCGGGCGAGTCGAAGGCCCGGCTGGGCAGCTTGGTCAGGTCCAGCGGGCCGCCAGGCACGTTCCAGTAGATGTCGTAGGTGGAGACGAAGTCCAGGCACCAAGTCTTAACCCAGCGCTGCCAGCCGGGATGGATATCTTCGCCGGGATCGTTGGCATAGCGCGGCGCCAGCGGCTCTAAGAGGTGGAAAACCTGCCAATTGCGAGCGGTCCACGCGGCAAAGGGAAGCAGCGCCAGGAGCACGCAAACCGAAGCGATCCGAACTATCTTCTGGCGCGGGATCGCGGGGCTTTCGTCCGTCTTCGGCAACCCGATCAAAAGCGCGGGCGCCAGGGCCACGGCAACCAGGGCGCCATCCGGCCGTAGAAGGGCCGCGAAGCAAACCGCAAAGGTAAACAGCAAGGCGCTCGGCCATCCTGGCCGGGCGTGAAAGCGAGCCAGCGCCCACAGCGCCAGCGCCACCGCGAAGAGCGTCGGCGTCTCCGTCAGCGGGGCAACAGAATAGATGGCTGTGAATGGGCAGAGCGCGGCCAGCCAGAGCGTGCAGATCGCAGCGTTTGGCGACGCGATGCGGCGCACAAATCCTGCCAGGAGAAGACAGCCGGACAACTCCAATGCAATCTGCACCAAGGCCACGGCGTTGTAGTTCTCTATTCCAAAGAACGCAAAGCAGAGCGTGAGAAAGATCGGGTAGCCGGGCAGCCGGATCAGGGTCGAGTGCAGTACACCACTCGTATCAGTAATGGCATACTGGCCGTGCAGCAGCAGGTTCTTGGCCAGGCCGCCGTAGATCAGCGTGTCCCCGTTGACCTGGGGAAACTGCCGCAGCATCCACAGGCGCAGGAACGCGCCCGCGGCCATGGCCGGCACGGTGCTCCAATAGCCGGCAGTCCAGTTACAAATCCGGCGCAAGGCCGTCGATTGACTCAGTAGGGCGGCTTTCATACGATTCGTACTGTATAGCGTAGACCGTTTCCAAGGCTTTCGCGCACGTAGAATAGACAAGACCGGCCATGCCAGATAAACAAATATTTTTCGACCCGCAGCGCAAGCGATGGAAGCGTCTGCGCCGCATTCTGGACGTGACGGCGGTGGTTTCCACACTGGTTTTCGCCGGCTTCATTTTCAACGTGCTGCGCAATCAGCAGTTGCCGGAGCTGTTGCTGCCCACGTTGAAGCATAACTACAAGGCTCTGAATGACCGGCCCCTGGTCCCGCGTGGCGGCAAGGAACCGCGCCCGGCTCGCCGCAAGACCGGCCGCAAGCCCTCTGAAATAGCCTTCAACACCGGCGAAGGATTGCGCGCGGCCTATTACGTCCAGGATGACGCTGCCAGCTATTCCTCGTTCAAGGAACACGTCCACCAGATCGACATGCTCTTCCCGGAGTGGCTGCACGTCAACGCTCCCTCGGGCACGCTGATGGCCACCACCAGCGACAACCGCGAGTATCCGGTAGTCGATGGGCAAACGGTGCGCGATCCCGACGAGCTGAACAAGATCAAGCGGGTCATCCAGGGAGCCAGGGAAGACACTGAGATCTTTCCTCACCTGACCAGCTACAACCCCCACACCCAAAGCTTCGACTCGAGCATCGGCGGCGTGCTCATGGATGTGGGCAAGCGCGCCGCGCTGCGCGAGGAGATCGTCCGTTTTCTCACCGCGTTCAAAGGCCCCAAGGGCGAGTGGGTTTACCCCGGCCTCTCCCTGGACATTGAAAACCTTCCCGACAATGCGGATCAGGCCTATCTGAGCTTTATCCAGGAACTCTACGCCGACATGCACCCGCGCAACCTGCAGCTCTACGTCAACACCGCGGTCTCGACCGAGGACGAGGATCTGAAGCTGATCGCAGCCAACTCCGACGGCATTCTGCTAATGAACTACGACGAGCACGAGGTGGACAGCCAGCCGGGTCCAGTCGCGAGCCAGGAGTGGTTCGTCAACAACCTGCGCCGCGTCATGAAGATAGTACCCAAAGAGAAGCTGATCTGTGCGCTGGGCAACTACGGTTACGACTGGACACTTACGATTCCCAATCCCAAGGATCGCAAGCACCCGAAGCCTCAGGTCCTGAACACCGACGTGCTTCCGGTCAGCGACGCCTGGCAGCGCGCCTCCGACGCCGACGCCGACCTGGACCTCGATTACGACACCCTCAATCCCCACTACGAGTACATCGACGAAGACAACAATCAGCGCCACGTGGTCTGGTTCCTCGATGGCGTCACGCTGCTCAATGAGTTGCGCGCCGCCCGCGGCCTGGGCCTGCAAACCTTTGCCCTGTGGCGGCTGGGCTCTGAAGACAGTTCGTTGTGGAACGTGTGGGACAAGCCCAGCTCCCCGGAGTCGCTGCAGGCGCTGGCCACTGTGCAGCCCGGCCACGATGTGGATACCGAGGGCGACGGCGACATTCTGCGCGTTGTCGGGTTACCGCAGCCCGGCAAGCGCACGGTCACAGTCGACACCGACGAAACCGATCCGCGCAAGAAACTCATCGTCGATGAGCACATGGATGTCTATCCGCGCACCTACACCATCCAGCAGTACGGCTACCATCCCAATGAAGTCGCGCTCTCCTTCGACGACGGTCCCGACCCCAAGTGGACGCCGAAGATTCTCGACATTCTTAGGAATAAGGGCGTCAAAGGCACCTTCATGCTCATCGGCGCCGAGGCCGCGGAGAATATCGGCGTGATGAAGCGGATCGTCCGCGAAGGCCACGAGATCGGCAACCACACTTACACTCATCCCGACATCAGCGGCATCTCGCAGCGGCAACTTGACCTCGAAGTCAATCTCACCGAACGCCTGTTCGCCAGCAAGCTCGGCGTCCAGCCGCTCTACTTTCGCCCCCCCTACGATATCGACGAGGAGCCGGACACCGACGACGAGGCCGCCCCGGTGGTGCGCATCCAGCAGGACGGCTTCACCATCATCGGCAACAAGATCGACACCAGCGACTGGGACGAGCATCCGCGCAAGAGCCCGCAGGAGATTACCCAAACCGTCTTCTACTGGCTCGACCTGATGAAGACCAAGCCGCAGTTTCGCGGCTCCATCATCCTGCTCCACGACGGCGGCGGCGAACGCTCGGCCACCGTGGCCGCCCTGCCCGTCCTCATTGACGCATTGCGCGCCCGCGGCTACACCATCGTTCCGGTCTCGGCGTTGATGGGCAAAACTACCGCCGACGTCATGCCCCCGCTGACGCCCTTCCAGTTTCTGCGCGCCTTGCCCGACTCTATCGCCTTTTCCAGCCTGGCCCTCATCGTCAGGTTCATTGTGGTGGTCTTCTTTCTCGGCGACGTCCTGATGAGCGCGCGCCTCATTATCGTGGGCATGTTCGCCATTATCGATCGCCTGCGAAAGCCCCACCGCCCAGCCTCGCCCGGCTACAATCCCCGCGTCGCCGTGCTCATACCCGCCTATAACGAAGAGACGGTCATCGTCCGCACCATCCGTTCCGTTTTGAACTCCGATTACAAGAACCTTCACGTCATCGTCATCGACGACGGCTCACTGGATCGCACCTACGATACAGCCCGCGAGGCCTATGCCGCAGAGATCGCCGCCGGTCGCGTCCAGGTTATTACCAAGCCCAACGGAGGCAAGGCCGCAGCACTTAATTTTGCTCTCCATAACATGACCGAGGACGTCTACGTCGGCATCGACGCCGACACCGTGATCGCCGCCGACGCCATCTCCAAGCTCATCCCCCATTTCGAGGACCCCCGCATCGGAGCCATGGCAGGCAACGCGAAAGTCGGCAACCGCGTCAATTTATGGACCCGCTGGCAGGCCCTGGAATACATCACCAGCCAGAACTTCGAGCGCCGCGCACTCGACCTGTTCCACGTCGTGACCGTCGTCCCCGGAGCCATCGGCGCATGGCGCACCGCCCCCGTCAAAGCCGCCGGCGGCTATCCGCTCAACACCGTCGCTGAAGACGCCGACCTGACCATGAATTTGCTCGAACAGGGCCTGCGCGTCGACTACGAAGACCGCTCGCTGGCCTATACAGAAGCTCCCATCGACGCCAAGGGGCTGATGCGCCAGCGCTTCCGCTGGTCATTTGGGACCTTGCAGGCGATCTGGAAGCACCGCGCGGCTTTCATCCGCAACAAGGCTATGGGCCTCTTCGCCCTGCCCAACATCCTCGTCTTTCAGATGTTCCTGCCCCTGGTCTCGCCCTTCATCGACCTCATGTTCGTGTGGGGCATCGCGACGTATTTCATCAATCGCCACTATCATCCCGAAGCAGCCTCCGCCGCCAGCTTCGAAAAACTGCTGGCTTACTTTGGCGCCTTCCTGCTCATCGACTTTGTCACGTCCTCAATCGCCTTCAGCCTGGAGCGCCGCCATCCCGCCAACAAGGGCGACGGCTGGCTGCTATTCCACATCTGGCTGCAGCGTTTCGCCTACCGGCAGGTCTTTTCGATTGTGCTGTTCAAGACGGTCAAGCGCGCCATCGACGGCAAGCCCTTCAACTGGGACAAGATCGAGCGCACCGCCAAGATGAGCAAGAGCACCGACGCGCTGACCGATACGCCGTAGGCGGATGCGGATTTGTGTTTTGAATGGTCGCGGCTTGAATTCTTGCCGGGAGCCTCAGGTTTCCCCTTCGCAGCCCTGAGTAACCAGTAATAAAATGATCGCAGACCGCGAGCTTTTTATTCCCTGTTCCCTGCTCTCTATTCCCTGTCCTCTACGCCGCCGCAATCCGCCCGATCAAATCCATTTGCTCGCTCTTGGTCGCGGCGCCGATCGTAAACGCATCCAGCAGGCCCAGCGACAGCGCGTACTGAATGGCTTCGCTCTGGTGGTTGCGCAGCTTTCCCTGGCCCAGGATCTTCATGCCGATGATGCCTTTTCCCGACGCACGCATCTGCTTGATGACCCCCACTACCGTCTCCGGGTTGGCATCCATATACGCGCCTGCGGGATTGATCCGCACCAGGTCCACCTCGACCCACGGCGACGCGGCCGCCGCGCGCAATGCTTCGATCGAGTGGCAACTGACGCCGTGCGTGCGGATTACGCCCTTCTCCTTGGCTTCCGAGAGCACGTCCATCACCCCTCGATAGCGCGTGGTCCAGTCGGCCTCCGTAACGCAGTGGACCAGGCAAATATCGATGTAATCGGTACCCAGTTCGCGGCGGAAGCGGTCCAGATCCGCCTTCACCCCCTTGGGGTCGCGGTTATCCGTCTTGGTCAAAACGGTAACCTTGTCGCGGGGAACATGCTTCAGCGCCGAAGCCACGTAGGGGTGGCTTCCATAGCTGTCGGCCGCATCGAAGAACCGCAGGCCGTTTTCGTAGCCGTTCAGCAGCAGCGCGGTCAACGCGTCCATGCCCAGGCTGGTCTGGTCGGAGCGGTTGCCGAATCCATGCGTGCCAGTGCCCATCGCCAGTCGGCTGGTCTTAATGCCGGTCGAGCCCAGCGTGACCGTGTCGTGCGCGTTGAACTTGCGATCCAGACGCGGCAACTCCGCGGCAAACGCGGTGCCTTTGAGGGTGAGTCTCTGGGCCAGCCATGCCGATCCAAGACCGCGCGCGGCGTTGATAAGGAATTCTCTGCGCTTCATGGCTCCTCCGGGGATTTGAGGGTCAGTGCTTTACCCGCATTCTAACCTGAGATTCCCGCTCCGTGCCACCTTGCGAAATGAGGCGTAACGGCGCGATTTCGGGATTAATACACGCGTTCCCGGGGGCCATGGAACCACCCGCTCAACGGGTCGATTTCAAACGCTACGCCGACGCGAAACGCCTGGTCCAGGCTCTCACGGGTCAGCCCGATGCCATATGAGAAGCTTAGGCGCGTGTCCTTTGGCAGTTGCCACCCCAGCACCGGAGCCGCGTAATGCGAGGTCGCTCTCATGGTGAGCGAGTCGGTGTCCCCCAAGCCGCCGTACGCCTCAATCCCAGCGGTAAGTTTTTCCGCACAAAAGATGCAAAGGTGTTCCCTGGCCGCGCTGCGCAGCGGGCGCGACACCCCCACCGCATAGCCGAACTCCCACGGCGCATGCCCCAGGTTCTTTTCGCCGATGAAGTTCTCGCTGATATTCCAGTTCTTCACGTCTGAAGAGAGAATCAGTTTCAACTCCGCCTCGTGCTGGTGCTCCCGGCGGAGGACGGCATTGGACATCGACATGTCATCTTGCATGTCGTGGCCCACGAACTCCAGGATCGTCTTGTCGGCGGCTGAAAGGTCTTCGTACTCCACATAAATGAGCGGATTGATTCGATGGTCCCGCGTCAGCAGTCTTGCGCGGTTTTCCAGCCGAAAACCCGTGAACACCGCCGAGTCCTGCGCCGTGGCCTGCCCATCCAGATATACCTCGGCGGTCCACCAAGCGCGGACACCGTACTCAAGCTCCATTGCCACAGCCCCAAAGGTGTTGCTGCTGTCGGGAGCGGCAATCGCCGTCTTGGTTCCGACCTCCAGGTGACCCGGTTCCTCGAGATCGTCCGAGTAAGTGACAAAGTAGGGATCTTCCTGCGCCTTGCAAACACGGGCGGAAAGAGGCAGAAAGCAAATCGCCAGCCAGAGGCTGAGTGCGAGAGTCTTAAGGTAAGGCGTTTTCGCCGACAAGATGGTCCCTCCAAAAAGTATGCGACTTAATCGGTCGTATATCTGGACAAAGACTAAATGAGTCGAATCATGACGGCAAGATGAAGTTTTCCTCATTTTGGGAAAATCAAGCCTTGACTTTCGATGGGTCAGCTGCGAATTCTCCGAGTCCTCGGGCTCGCTGACTTCCACACTCTGCCTCGACTACACTGAATGGGTTATGGCATCCCCTTCCCTCACCACCCAAATTCAGCCGCGCTCGCCCCAGGGCGGGTTTGTGAACGAGCCTTTTGTCGACTTCAAGGCCCCGGAAAACGCCCGCAAGATGCAGGCAGCATTGGAACTGGTCGCCGGCCAGCAGGGCCGCGAGTACGATCTGGTCATCGGTGGCAGACGCCTCAAGACGGCAGGCAAGATTCGATCTCTGAACCCCGCACGGCCGGCCCAGGTGGTAGGCATCCATCAGAAAGCCGACGCGGAGCACGCCGAAGAGGCGATGGCAGCGGCGCTCAGAGCTTTCGAGACATGGAGCAGGACAACCACCGGGGAGCGGGTTTCCCTCGTCCTGGGCGCGGCCGACGTCATTCGCAGTCGCAAGTTCGAGTTTTGCGCCTGGCTTACCTACGAGGTCGGCAAGAACTGGGCCGAGGCGGACGCCGATGTTGCTGAAACTATTGATTTTCTTGAGTTTTATGCCCGCGAGGCTGTGCGGCTGGCCGCCGCAACAACGCCCATCCAGTATCCCGGCGAACACAACGAGCTGCTTTATATCCCGCTCGGCGTGGGTGCGGTGATTCCTCCCTGGAACTTCCCCTTCGCCATCATGGCGGGCATGACCGCAGCCTCCATTGTTACCGGAAACACGGTGATTCTGAAGCCATCGAGCGATGCCCCGACCATCGCCGCCAAGTTTGTGGAAGTGCTGGAAGAGGCGGGCTTGCCGGACGGAGTGGTGAACTTCTGCCCCGGCTCGGGCGCAACCTTTGGCAACGCCATCGTAGAACACCCCAAGACCCGCTTTATCGCCTTTACCGGATCCAGGGCTGTTGGGTTGGAGATCCACGAGCGCGCTGCCCGCACCCAGCTGGGCCAGATCTGGATCAAGCGGACGATTCTCGAAATGGGCGGCAAGGACTCGATCCTCGTCTGTGCGGATGCCGACCTTGACGCGGCCGTCGGGGGCGTGGTGGCCTCAGCCTTCGGCTTCAGTGGGCAAAAGTGCTCGGCTTGTTCGCGCGCCATCGTCGAGGCTTCTGTTTACGACGTCTTCGTCGAGCGTCTCCGGGAGCGAGTGGAGCGACTCACTGTGGGTGACCCAAAGTCCAATCCCAATCTGGGCCCGGTGGTCAACAAAGCGGCTCTCGATTCGATGTTGGCGTATATAGAGACCGGCAAGCAGGAGGGCCGGCTGATTGCCGGTGGAATCGCGCCTGAGAGCCATGAGGGTGGCTACTACCTCGAGCCCACGGTATTCTCCGAAATCCCTCCACACGCCGTGCTGGCCCAGGAGGAGATCTTTGGGCCGGTACTCGCCGTCATCAAGGTTGCGAGCTTCGAGGAGGGCCTCCAGGTAGCCAACAACACCGA
>Ga0181531_10000251_pt1 | contig 38504 bp, 36 predicted proteins | sample PEATcosm2014_Bin_38_FD_119743 | JGI IMG/M metagenome (GOLD analysis project Ga0181531, IMG submission 119743) | Peatland microbial communities from MTU Mesocosm Facility, Houghton, MI, USA - PEATcosm2014_Bin11_10_metaG | ecosystem: Environmental > Terrestrial > Soil > Wetlands > Peat | place...
CCTGCTGCCCTGGCGCACGGTGCGCGAGAACGTCGGATTCGGGCTCGAACTGCGCGGCGAGCCGGCGAACCGTCAAAGGCAGATCGTCGACGAAAAACTCGAACTCGTCGGCCTCTCGCAATGGGCCGAACGCCATGTCAGCGAATTATCAGGCGGGATGCAGCAGCGCGTCGGACTCGCGCGGGCGTTCGCAACGGACGCGGATATCTTGCTCATGGACGAACCATTCTCGGCGCTCGACCCCCTGATTCGCGCCAAGCTGCAGGACGAACTGCTCGCGCTGCAGGCGCGCGTCAAAAAGACCATCCTGTTCGTGAGCCATGATTTGGACGAGGCGCTGCGCCTCGGCGATCGAATCACGATCCTGCAGAACGGCCGCATCATCCAGACCGGTACCGCGGAAGACATCGTGCTCGCACCCGCCGACGAATACGTCGCCGAGTTCGTGCGCCACATGAATCCGCTCGATGTACTCACGGGCGCGATGATCATGAGCGACCGGGCGGCGATGCAGGACGACGCCGGCGCGTTCTGGCTCGATGCGCATCGCCGCTATCAGCTGTTTCTGAACGCGCGCGGCGAATTCACCGAACTCAAGGTCGACGGCCTATCGCAGACCGCGCGCCACATCGAACAAGCGGCCGGCGCCGGCGCGGCGCAGCCCGGCGTCGCGATCGCCGCCGCCTCCCTGTCGCTGCAGGAAATCATTCAGCTGTGCCGGGCCACGGGGCATCCGGTGTTGCTCGCGGAGGACGGCATCATTCTCGGTGTTTGCGGCGAGAGCGAGATCATCCGTGCGCTCGCCGGCAGCCGCGTGCAGCGGCATTCCTAAGCGACTGGCTTAAATATAATGATCAAGATAATATAACGCCCCGACGCGGCCGCAAGCGCGCATACCATTTTAGGGGGAGCCAAGATGAATCACGATGTCATCATCACCTGTGCCGTGACCGGCGACGACAGCAAAGTCACCAAGAGTCCGCATTGCGCGGTCACGCCGGAACAGATTGCCGCGACGGCGATCGCTGCCGCAAAAGCCGGCGCAGCAATCGTCCACATTCATGTGCGCGAACCCGAGACCGGCGCTTTCAGCATGGAAACCCGGCATTACCGCGAAGTCGTCAAGAGAATTCGCGAAAGCAAGGTCGACGTGATCGTCAATCTGACCTGCGGCATGGGCGGCTACATCGTGATCGGCGAACACGGCCTCAAGGACACGCCCGCACCGGGCAGCGATTTTGTGACGCAGGAGGAACGCATGCGGCACGTCATCGATTTGTGTCACGAGGGCTTGTATCGGCCCGATATCGCGACACTCGATTGCGGCAGCTTGAATTTCGGCGACGGCAATCGCGCCTATGTCTCGACGCCGAATTACCTGCGCCAGGGCGCGGCGATCTGCAAAGACTTGGGCGTCAAGCCGGAGCTGGAAGTCTTCGACACCGGCAATCTTTGGTTCGTCAAACAGTTGATCAAGGAAGGCCTGCTCGACGCACCGTCGCTGATCCAGTTGTGCATGGGCATTGCGTACGGTGTGCCCGCCGATACCGGCCACCTGCTCGCGATGGTGGGTGCGCTGCCCGAAAACTGCAATTGGGGAAGTTTCGCAATCAGTCGCATGCAGATGCCGTGGGTCGCGCAATCGATATTGCTCGGCGGCAACGTGCGGGTCGGTCTCGAGGACAATCTTTACTTGAGCCGCGGCGTCTATGCGAGCAACGCACAACTCGTCGAAAAGGCGCGGACCATCATCGAGGCGATGGGCGCACGGGTGTTGAACCCGGCCGAAGCGCGCGAGCGCCTCAAACTGCGCTGAGATGTGGGCGTTGCGAGCGACTGCCGTATGAGCACACTGACTCCGTATCTAGCCAACATCGAATCGTCCTGGATCGATTACAACGGACATCTGCGCGATGCCTACTATGGGCTCGTGCTGAGTTACGCGACCGACGATCTCATGGACCAGTTGGGACTCGATGCCGGCTACCGCACCGCCACCCACTGCACGCTCTATACGCTCGAGCTGCACCTACACTACCTTCACGAGGTCAAGGCGACCGATGATCTCGCGGTCGAATCGCTGCTGCTCGACTGCGATCGCAAGCGCATCCACCTCGGCTCGATATTTCGCTGCGGACGAGTTGCCGAGCCGGTCGCGGTCGCGGAAACCATGCTGCTGCACGTGCATCAGGGCGAGACGCCGGCGAGCGCCGCGTTTCCCGCGGCAATCGACGCGAGACTGCAAAGCCTCAAGGCGAGTCCGGAGGCGCGCGCGGCGTTCAGTCCCGGTTCCCGCAAGATCGAATTGAAGCGGCGCTAAAGCCCATGCTGGACATCCGCCGTCTGATTGCCCCGCGCAGCATCGCGTTGATCGGCGCCGGCGCCTGGACCGATGCGGTCGCGGCCGGCAGCGAAGCAATCGGCTTTCGCGGCACGGTTTGGCGCGTTCACCCGACCCGCCCCTCGACGCCGACCACGACCTACTATCGAACGGTCGAGGAGCTGCCCGGCACACCCGATGCGGTATTTCTAGCCGTTCCGAACAGCGAAGCGCCGGCAGTCGCAAGCTCGCTCGCCCGACGCGGCGCCGGGGGCTTCGTCTGTTTCAGCGCAGGCTTCTCGGAGACCGGCACAGACTCAGGCTTGCAGCTCACGCACGAATTGATCGCGGGTGCCGGCGCGCTGCCCTACTTCGGTCCCAATTGCTACGGGTTCGTGAATTTCTTCGATCGCGCCGCGCTTTGGCCGGATCAAGTCGTCGGGACTGCGCGCGAGCGCGGCGTTGCCGTGATTTGTCAAAGCGGCACGATCGCGCTCACGCTGATGTTCAACGACCGATCCTTGCCGATCGGTTATCTGTTCACGGTCGGCAATCAAACCTGCGTCGCGGTCGAGGACCTGATCGAGATGCTCTGCGATGACCCGCGGGTCACGGCGTTCGGCCTCTACCTCGAAGGCATCAAGGATCCGGCGAAATTCGCCGAGGCGGCGGCGCACGCGCGCCGTGCGGGGAAGCCGATTGCCGTGGTCAAGTCCGGACGCACGGCCGCCGCGGCACGTACTGCGCATAGTCACACCGGCGCGCTCGCCGGCGCCGACGCGGTCTTCGAGTCTTTTTGCCGCCAGGCCGGTCTCGCACGCTGCGATACCTTGAGTACACTGGTCGAAACGCTCAAGGTCTTTCATGCCGGCGGCACGCTCGCCGGAAACAAGGTGCTGGTCATGGGCGCGTCCGGCGGCGATATGGCGATGACCGCGGACGTCGCTCGCTCGCTCGATCTCGAGTTCGCGGCGATTCCGTCGTCCGAAACCGCCGTGCTGCGCGAATTGCTGACGAGTCGCGTTACGGTCGCGAATCCATTCGATATACATACCTATTTGTGGTTCGACCCGCCCGCGTTGGGTCGCGTGTTCGCGACCGTGCTGCACGCCGGCTTCGATGCGGTCGGTTTCATGCTCGACTGCCCGCCCGACGGCAAGTCCGACACAGCGGCGTTCGACGCGGTGATCGACGTATTCATCGACGCGGCCCGCGGGGCTCCGGCGCGTGCCGCATTGATCGCGTCGCTGCCGGAAACGCTCGGTGCACGCATCCGCGAACATTGTCTCAGCGGCGGCGTCGTTCCCTTGCAGGGACAGCGTGAAGCACTCGAGGCGCTTGCGTTCGCGGGCGCGGTCGGCAAGACCTGGGCGCGCGCGCAGGATCCGCAACTTCTGCTGCCGGCCGCCGGTGCCGCCGGCGCCGGTCGCATCCGCACGCTAGCCGAAGACGAGGGCAAGGCGGCGTTGGCGCGCTTCGGCACGCCGATTGCGCGCGGCAGCAGCGGTTCTGCGCAAGCGGCCGTCGCCGCAGCGGAATCGCTCGGATTTCCCGTGGTGATCAAGGCGATCGGGGCGCACCTCGAGCACAAGACCGAGGTCGGCGGTGTCGTGCTCAATGTGAAGACCGCCGCCGACGCGCAGGCGGCCGTCGCCCGCCTTGCAGGCCTGTCCGACACCTTGCTGGTCGAACCGATGATTACCGACGGAGTCGCGGAAATCCTCGTCGGCGTGATCGTCGACCCCCAATTCGGGCTAGTGCTCGTGGTCGGCGCAGGCGGCGTGCTCACGGAATTGCTCGCCGACAGCGTCTCGCTGCTGCCGCCCTGGACCAAGGAGTCGATCGAGGCGGCGCTCGCGAGCCTCAAAGTCGCGCGACTGCTCGCTGGATTTCGCGGCAAGCCACCCGGCGATGTCGCCGCGCTCGTCGAAGCCGTGCTCGCGGTCGCGCGCTATGCCGAGGCCCATTGCGATTGCTTGTCGGAACTCGACGTCAATCCGATCATCGTAAGGCCCTTGGGTAAGGGCGTAGTTGCCGTCGATGCACTCATTCGCCTCAAGGAGAAATGAACCCATGTCCCATGGAATACTCACGGCTAAAGACGGTGCGGTTCTCGAGGTGAGAATCGATCGGCCCAAGGCCAATGCGATCGATCTCGCGGCGAGCCGTCGTCTCAACGACGTGTTCTCGGCGTTCCGCGATGATCCGGCGCTGCGCATCGCGATCATCACCGGCACGGGCGAAAAGTTCTTCTGCCCGGGATGGGACTTGAAGGCCGCGGCCGCCGGCGAGAAATCCGATGAGGACTGGGGTGTCGGCGGCTTCGGCGGACTCAATTATCCGCGCAATCTCAACAAGCCGATCATCTCTGCGGTCAACGGCATCGCCTGCGGCGGCGGCTTCGAGATCGTGCTCGGCACCGACATCATCGTCATGGAGGAGCATGCCAAATTCGCGCTGCCGGAAATCAACGTCGGCGTGCTCGCCGATGCCGGCACGATCAAGCTGCCGCGCCGCGTGCCCTATCACGTGGCCGTCGAGTTCCTGCTGACGGGCCGGTGGATGGATGCGGACGAGGCGAAGCATTGGGGACTCGCGAATCACATCGTGCCGAAGGGACAGGCACTGAGCAAAGCCCGGGAAATCGCGCAGCAGCTCGCCGAAGGGCCGCCGCTGCTGTTTCCGGCCATCAAGCAGCTGATCCGCAACGCGGAGATGATCCCGGAACATCAGGCGTTCGAATTGCACGACTCGCTCGACGCCGTGCAGCGCGTGATTCGCTCCGACGATCTCAAGGAGGGGACCCGCGCATTCACCGAGAAGCGTAAGCCGCGGTGGAGCGGCCGCTAGGCGTCACGCGGCGAGCGCGGCTGCGGAGCGCGCCTGCTCGAGTCCATGGCCGCGCGGGCCCGCCTCGCGGCGCCAGAGCAGAACCGCCGACGAGAGCGCAACGAGACTCAGCAGGAAGAAGAACCACAGCATGTTCTCGTAACCCGCCGGATTCTGGGCACCTGCGCCCGCCCTATCGGCGAGCCAGCCCGCGGCAATATTCGAGGCCGACATGCCTAGCGCCTGAATCAAGGTAATCAGACCCAGCGCGGTGCCGAGGCGTCGCGGCTCGACGATCAGCGTGGTCGCCGGCCAGATGACGGCGGGCACGAGCGACCAACTGATGCCCATCAATACCGTGGTAACCCACAGGTTCAAATCCGTGAGCCCCAGCAGCGCGATGGTCACGGGCAGCAGCAAGGTGCCGAAGCTCAGCATCAGCGCGCGATGGCCGAACCGGTCGGCGAGCAAACCGAACAGCGGCGTCGCAAAAATTGCCGCGAAAAACACCCAACTGTTGGCCATACCGGCTTGTTGCAGCGTGAGCCCCTTCGCATGCTGAAAATATTCGACCGCATAGGTCTGCCGGAACGGAAAAAACACGGCCGCATAGAGCACATGCACGCCGAGGATGTACCAATAAGACAGGTCGAATTTCAACAGATCGCGCCAGACGATGCGCTCGGGTGTGTTGCCGCCGCCGGCGCGCGGGCCCGGCCGGTGACGGCGGTCGATCCAATAATAGCCCAGCGCCGCGATCAGCCCACCGACGGTAATGGCCGTGCCCAGCCACAGCGGCGCCTGCCAGCCGCGTTCGAACAGCGAGCGCGCCCAGGCCGGCGAGGTATTCTCGCCGTAAGAACCGACGCGCGCGAGACTCAGATACAAGGCCACGGCGAGCGCGATCCCGCTGCGCGGGAACCATTGTGCGAGCCCAGCCACGAGCGCGATGAAGATCGCGCCCTCGCTGACGCCAAATATGAAGCGCCCGGCGACCATGAGTTCATAGGGATTGCCGACCGCGGTCAGCGTGGCGCCGAGCACGCCGATCGCGGCTACCCACAGCGCGACCCGCGCGGGGCCAAACCGATCGATGAGCAAGCCATTGACCAGCGCGAGCACCACATTCGGGATGCTGATGATCCCGTTGAGCATGCCGATCTGCGACTGACTGAAGCCGCGCTGCCGTTCAAGCAGATCGGCGACCGAACCGATGACGTCGGACTCGTAGTAGCTGCTCGAGACCGCGACCGCCGCGAGCGCGAGCACCCACCAGCGCATCGGCGAGATCCGGCTCACACGCTCCGCGGCTCCCAAGCTCGCGATCGAGGTCACTGAAACCGAGCGCCCTGCCGCGCTAGTTCCTTTTGTACCGCACCGATATTCAGCTGGTCGAGCGGCTCATCGCGCTGCAGAGAGACGGCGGCCGCGACTCCGGCGCCCTGCCCGCTGACCGCGCAGCACATCATGTTGCGCGCTGAGGCATGCGAGATTTTATCGCCGCCGATGCAGCGGCCGGCGACCAGCAGGTTGGCGACGCCTTTGGGCACGAGCGCGCGGTACGGCAGATGCCAATAACGTCCCGTGGTCGGCAATATCAGGATCCCGTAGCCGTCGATGAACTCGGGGAAGATGCCGATCGCATCATCGAAGCGCGCCTGTTCACGCACGTCGGAGCCGGTCAAATTGTAGAGCGCGTCGATCTTGCGTGTATCGCGGATGCCGAGCGTCATGCCGAAGTTGCGCAGCTTCGCGGTCTCACAGCCCGGCATGAAGCCGCGCAGCGCCTCGAGCGCGTAGATCGCCTCGCGCCGGCCGCGCATCTCACCGATCGTCAGATCGTTCGGGTCCGTACCGTCGATTTCCGGTACGTGCACGAGGTTCAAATAAGTGAGGTCGCCCTGGTCGGTGACCGTGCCCCAGGTTCCGGCGATCGTCGAGAGCCGCGATGGAATCATGCCTGCCGCGAGCGCTTGTTTGAACGGCTTGCGCAGAAACGGCGAAAACAGCTTGTCCTCCTTGCCGGTCGTCTCGTAATCCCATTCTCCGTTGCCGGACCAGTCGGCATAGGTCTGCGGATCGGCCTTGACGGCATCGATGAAGCGGCGTTTGTTGACGCCGCTCATCGAGAACATCACCGAGACCGCCATCATTTCGTCTTTGGGCGATTTGCGCACCGGCGCGCCTGCGCGCGTCGCGATGTCGGCATCGCCGGTCGCGTCGATCACGCGCTTGGCGAGAATCGCCTCGCGGCCCGCCTTGCTCTCGGTGATCACACCGCGAATCGTGCCGTTCTCGAGGATCGGCGCGACGCAGAGTCGGTGCAGCAGCGGCTTGATGCCGGCCTCTTGCACGAGTTCATCGGCGACCCATTTGAACATTTCGGCATCGAGTGCATGGCTCAGCGACTGCGGCTCCGGCATAGCGGCACCCATGGCTTTGGCGCGCTCCTCGAATTCGATGCCGATGCCTTCGCAATCGACCGTTTGCTCGTGGCGGTACCAGGCGAAGCCCTCGACGCCGACTTGGGTGATGTTGCCGCCGAAGCAGCCGTTGCGATCGATGAGCGCCGTGCGGGCGCCCGCGCGCGCCGCGGCGAGCGCCGCGGCCAGGCCGCCCGGCCCGCTGCCAACCACCAAAACGTCGGTTTCCAGAATCACGTCGACGTTGCGCGCCGGTTCAACAATGGTCTGCATCGAAGCCCTGCCTTGCATTTAAACGGTCCGATTGATCAAGATGGTGCATCGCAACATGGCCTTCCTGCATCCTGTTGCGTCATCGGCTTACTTACCGAGTGCGAAGCCGGCCATGAAAATTGCTTCGGCGGATTCTGACATCGAATAAGCTGCGTAGGCGTGCGCGTTGCCAAAAATCCCACGCTCGCCGACAGCGAAAAATCGGATAGGCCCATGAGCCGAAGGCATTGTCATAAATGTGCCATCACTGTATTGTTTATTTGTAACCTGCTGTCAGTAAAAAGCAACGCAGCATAAGATCGAAGGGGCCTTCTTGGGATGAACAACTGCATTGACGGACGCGTAGCCGCGTTCTTTGTTCTCGTCGTGCATTCATTTTCTTGGGCCTCGTCGGGCGTATTTTTGTTGCCACGACTGCATTAGCGCGACTATTCGAAAACTAGGGAGATCGCATTGAAGACCAATCAGAAGCTTGCCTGCTCGATTGCGGCAATACTCGGCGGATACACCGGAGCGAGCCATGCGGCCGAGGCCGGCGCATCCGACACCTCCGGTATCGAAGAAATCGTCGTCACCGCGCAGCGCCGCAACGAATCGCTCCAGGACGTGCCGATCACGATCCAAGCGATCACGGGCGAGCAGCTCAAGTCGCTCAATATCACGACGATGGACGATCTGCTCAAATACACGCCGAACGTGACTTACAGCGGCAATGGCGGCGGCAGCACCGGCAACATCTTCATGCGCGGTTTGAGTTCCGGCGGTTCCGGCAATCAATCCCAATCCACGACAGCGCCGTTTCCGAATGTCGCGCTCTATCTCGATGACCAATCGATGCAGTTTCCGGCGCGCAACAACAACGTCTACCTGGTCGATATGGAGCGCGTCGAAGTTCTCGAGGGTCCGCAGGGCACCTTATTCGGCGGCGGCGCTGAGGCCGGCGCAATTCGCTACATCACCAACAAACCGAAACTCGATGTCACCGAGGGCGACGCCAACGTGAGCTACGGCACGACTGCCGGCGGCGACCCGAACTCGAGCGCCAATGCAACGATCAACATTCCGCTGATCCAAGATACCTTGGCGATACGCGCGACGATCTTCGAAGACCATCATGGCGGATATATTTCCAACGTACCGGGCACGATTGCCAACATCGAGCAGCCCAATGTGACCGCGAACAATGCGGCGCTCGTGGGAAATAATCTCAATACGCTGTCAATTTCCGGCTTGCGGCTCTCGGCGTTGTGGAAGGTCAATGATGACTGGAACGTGCTGTTCCAGCAGAACTACCAAAACTCGGCTGCGAACGGCTATTGGTCCGAATACCCCAACGGCGTCAACAGTTCTCCGCAGGGCCTCAACGGTTGCACGACCGCGGGCGGCTGTCTCGGAACTCCGCTCGGCCAGAATCAGATTCAGGCATTCACGCCGGCCTATGACAACGATTCCTACGAAAGCTCGGCACTGACGATCAACGGCAAGATCGGCGACTTCAAGATCATCTATGCCGGCAGCTTCATGGATCGTCACATCGACCAGCAGGCCGATTATTCGAACTACATGCGCAGCTTCGATGGGTCCTACTACACCTGCACGGGTGCGGCCCACAATGGCGATTACTTCGTGTCGAAGAAGCCGACGACCTGCTACGCGCCGGTCGGCGATTGGAACGACAACGTCACGAACACCCATCAGAGCCACGAAATCCGCGTGAGTTCGCCGGAAGATCTCGTGATTCGCGGCTTGCTCGGCGTCTACTACGAGAAGTTCGATATCTATGACCAGATGAACTTCAATTACCTGCCGATTCCGCAGTGCGGACAAGCGGGCTCTGAGGCGCTCACGACGTCCGCGAACGGCGGTCCGGACTGCTTGTCCGCGGTCGGTCCGATCCCGGGCTATTTCGCGAGCAACCCGAATTTGCGCACGGGCACGAACTCGGCATTCGGCGAAGATGTTCACCGCGGCTATGAGCAGACCGCGTTTTTCGGGTCCTTGGATTACGACATCATCCCGAAAGTGTTGACGATCACGGGCGGCACGCGCTACTACCACTACAACGAGTACGAAGAAGGTTCCGAGTACTACAGTGAGACCACGAGCCCGCTGATCCTCAATCAACCGGACGGTACCTGCACCGCGGCGCCGCTCAGTCAGAAGGGCACTGGGCCTTGCGGCTTCGGCATCAACTTGCACAAGTCGGAAGGCGGTTTCCGCAGCCGCGCCAACATCACCTGGCACATCACGCCGGATATCATGGCGTACTACACGTTCTCGCAAGGCTTCCGTCCGGGCGGCTTCAACCGCACATCGACCGGCGCCGACGGCACGATCGGGCTCAAGGCAGAGATCCCCTATCTCGGCAAGGGCACGGATCAGTACTACAAGCCGGAGGGTTTCAATTCCGACAACCTGATCAACAACGAGTTCGGCCTAAAGACCGAGTTCCTCGACCATCGGCTGCAGATCAATGCATCGACCTACATCATGCATTGGAACAACATTCAGCTGCCGCTGTTCTCGCCGCCGGTGTTCGGCAACACAACCTTCACGGTCAATGGCCCAAGCTACACGGTAAAGGGCGTCGAACTGCAACTGGTGGCGCGCCTCACGGAGGGCCTCACGTTGCAAGGATCGAGTTCCTGGAATAGCTCGAGCCAGACCAACGCACCCTGCCTGACCAGCAATGTGCCTGCTGCGGACGGCAATCCGACGCCGATCGGCCAGTGCATCACGCAGCAAAAGGGCCAAGCGCTGGTCAACGTGTTCGGCGCTCTCGGCACGGCGCCGGCATTCTCGCCGTCGCTGATGTTCAATGCGCGCCTGCGCTATGACTGGGCCGCGGGTGCTTACAAGCCATTTGCCTGGTTCGGTGCGAATCATATCGGCTCGGAGAACAACGAGCCCGCGAGCTTCACGCCGGGCAACACGCTGGCGATTCCGACGACGACCTTGCTCCTCTACAACATTCCGGGATATACGACCTATGACGGTGCGCTCGGTGTGGCGAAGGACAACTGGATCGCGACGGTCTCGGGCAGCAACTTGACGAACTCGGATGCGGTCTCGAATATCTCGTCGGGGCAGTACATCAAGTCGGAAGTGCCGGTGCGGCCGCGCGTGCTGACGCTGCAATTCGGCTACAAGTTCTGATCGGCTAGGCAATGATGCAGAGGCAGCCGGCTCCGGCCGGTTGCTTTAGAATCGAGGGCGGACTTTAGTCCGCCCTTTTTTTTCATGGGACCGCATGGATTCGACGGACGCCAAATCGCCTGTGTCAGCGCCCGGATCCGAAGCGGCCCGGATTCGCGCGCTGCTGCGCCAACAGAAGTTTGCCGAGGTGCTCGCGGCCGGCGCAGCGCTGCTCGCGGAATCGCCCGGCCAGCGCGACGTGCTGCTGTGCGTCGCGATCGCTCAGCGCTACCTGGCACGCGTTCCCGATGCCCTGCTTACGCTCGAGCAGCTCGAGCGGCATCACCCGAATTTCAGCCGTCTATATGAGGAGCGCGGGCGCTGCTACGTCGATTTGAAGCAGGCGCCGCCCGCGATCGATGCCTTCGCAAACGCGGTCCGCATCAACCAATCCTTGGCGGGCAGCTGGCAAATGCTCGCGGGCCTGTATCGCATGACGGGACAGCCCGCACTCGCCGACACAGCAGCCCGGCGCGTCGAGGCGCTGCAAAAGCTTCCCCCCGAAGTCGCGACCGCGGCCGGGCTGTTTGCCGACGGCGATCTCGATGCGGCCGAACCGATCGTGCGCGCCTATCTGCTGCAACATGGCGACCACGTCGAAGCCATGCGGCTGCTCGCCGGCATCGGGATCGAACGCCGCGTGTTCGACGATGCCGAGATCCTGCTCGCGGCCGTGCTCTCGCTCGCGCCCGGCCATCGGGCCGCGCGCCGCGAGTACGCCGGCGTGCTTGCCGAGCTGCACCGACATGGCGAGGCGCGCCGCGAACTCGACACGCTGCTCATGGAGGAACCCGACAGCCGCGAGTTGCAACTGCTCTATGCATTCGTCTGCGTGGGCCAAGGGGAGCACGAGCGCGGCATCGAGCTGTACCGCGGACTGCTGCAGGGAACGCCTGAGGACGCCGAGCTGCATTTGTCGATCGCGCATGCATTGAAGACGCTCGGCCGCACCCCGGAAGCCATCGAGTCCTACCGGCGCGCGGCGGCCTGCCGGCCGGCATTCGGCGATGCCTATTGGAGTCTCGCCAATCTCAAGACCTATCGTTTCACCGACCGGGAACTCATCGAGATGCGCGCGGCGGAATCGGCACCGTCGACCAGCGCCGTCGACCGCTATCACTTCAGTTTCGCGCTCGGCAAGGCGCTCGAGGACCAGGGTGAATATGCCGAGTCGTTCCGCTACTACGAGCGCGGGAATGCGCTCAAGCGCGCCGGCAGCAATTATCGCGCCGAGATGGTCGAAAACAACACGCTGCGTCAAATCGAATACTGCACCGAGCAGCTGTTTGCGAGCCGCCGAGCCTGGGGCGCGCCGGACCCCTCGCCCATCTTCGTGATCGGCCTGCCGCGATCGGGCTCGACGCTGGTCGAGCAAATCCTGGCATCGCACTCCGACGTCGAAGGCACCCAGGAACTCCCGAACATCCAGCAGATCGTGCGGCATCTGCGCGGCCGTGAGCCCGACATGAGCAATCCGCGATACCCGCGAATACTCGCGCAGCTCGGCGTCGCGGATTGCCTGCAGCTCGGCGAGCGCTATCTCGCGGGTACCCGCGCCTACCGCACCGGCAAGGCATTTTTCATCGACAAGATGCCGAATAATTTCCGGCATTTGGGACTCGTTCACCTGATATTGCCGAATGCGCGCATCATCGATGCACGGCGTGAACCGATGGCCTGCTGCTTCAGCAATCTGAAACAACTGTTCGCACAGGGCCAGGAGTTCGCCTACAGCATCGACGACATTGCACGCTACTACCGCACCTATCTCGATCTGATGCAGCACTGGAATCGCGTTCTGCCGGGACGGATCCTGCGCGTCCAGCATGAAGACGTCGTCGACGATCTCGAAGGCAGCGTCCGGCGGATTCTGGATTTCTGCGGTTTGGAGTTTCAATCCGCTTGCGTCGATTTCCACAAGACCGAGCGCAGCGTTCGCACGGCGAGTTCCGAGCAGGTTCGCCAACCGATCTTTCGTGAAGGGCTCGATCAGTGGAAGCATTTCGAGCCTCGGCTCGGACCGCTCAAGGCTGCGCTCGGTGATGCGTTGACCCGCTACCGTGCCGAATAATCCGACGACCAACGAGATCGGCGCGCTGGTCGCGCTGCTCAACCAGGACCGCCTCGGCGAGGCGGAGCGCGGAGCGCGCGCACTGCTCGAGCGCTACCCAGATGCGGGCATGCTCTGGAAAATCCTCGGCGTGGCGCTGGTTCGGCAAGGGACCGATGCGCTGGCCGCACTTCGCAAAACGGCGGAGCTATTGCCGCGGGACGCCGAGGCCCACAGCAATCTGGGCTCGGCGTTACGCGATCGGCAGCAATGGGTCGAGGCGCTCGCGAGCCTGCAGCGCGCGCTCGCGCTCGACCCCAAGGACATTGGAGCGCTCATGGATGCCGCCGACGTGCTGCGCGCACTGGGGCGCGTCGCGGATGCGGTTATCGTCTACCAACAAGTGCTGACGCTGGATCCGCGCCGGCTCGAGGCATTCAACAACCTCGGCAATGCGTTGCTCGAACTCGGGCACTATGAGCAGGCCGCAGCCAGCTATCAGTTCGCGCTTCAAATCAAACCCGACGACGCGCAAATCCTGTGCAATCTCGGCAATGCGCTGCGGCCACTGGGGCGCATAGAGGAGGCCGTCGCCTGTACGCGGCGATCGATCGCGTTGCAGCCCACGTTGAGTACCGCGCATTTCAATCTCGGGGTCATGCTGGCCGGACTCGGCCGTCGTGAGGAAGCGGTTGCGAGCTACCGGCAGGCGATGGCACTGAACCCCGCTCATGTCGAGACATTGCTCAATCTCGGCAACGCCGTGCGTGATCTCGGCGAGCGCCGCGAAGCCGCCGCCCTTTACGCACGCGCGATCGAGCTCGATCCCAAACGCGCCGAAAGTTACTGCAACCTCGGGAACGTGCTGTTCGAGATGCGCCGCATCGACGAGGCGGCGGCGAGCTTCGGCCGTGCGCTCGCTCTCGATCCGGACAGCGCGCTGGCCCACTTGAGCCTCGGCGTGGCGCTGCGCCAGCAGCATCGCGCAGCGGATGCCGAGCGCAGCTGTCGGGCCGCGCTCGCGATCGATCCCAATTATGCACCCGCGCTCTGCCTGCTCGGCGAACTTGGCGCCGATCGCGGGCAATTCGCCGAGGCGGAGCGGCTCTTTCAGCGAGCGATCGCGCTCAAGCCGGATTTCTCGTCCGCCTATTGCAGCGTTGCGGCACATCGGCGCATGACCGTGGGCGACAGCGCCTGGCTGCAGGGTGTCGAGGCCCTGCTCGGCAAACAGCCATCGCTCGCGCAGGAAATCAGCCTGCGTTACGCTCTCGGCAAATATTTCGACGACCTCGCGCAGTACGAGAACGCCTTCGGCAATTATCGACGCGCGAACGAACTCACGAAGCGATTCGGAGCGAACTATGACCGCGTCAAGCTCACGCAACGCATCGATCAGATCATCGGCCGCTTCGATGCAGCGTTCCTGCGACGCTGCCACGAGGGCGCCTCGGATTCCGAGCTGCCGGTCTTCATCGTCGGCATGCCGCGATCGGGCACCTCCTTGGCCGAGCAGATCCTCGCATCGCACCCCTCGGTGTTCGGCGCCGGGGAACTGACGTTTTGGAACTCTGCGTATGTCGCATTTCAAAAGGCGGGAGCCGATGCGGATGCCGGCGCGAGGCTCATACCCGGAATGGCCCGCGACTATCTCGAGCGCCTCGCGGGCCTATCGGGCGGGGCATCGCGGGTCATCGACAAGATGCCGGTGAACTTTCTGTATGCCGGACTGATTCACGCGGCATTCCCGCGCGCGCGAATCATCCACATGCAGCGCCACCCGATCGATACCTGCTTGTCGATCTATTTTCAGAATTTCTTCAACATGGGTCCCTATGCGAACGATCTCGGGAACCTCGCCTACTATTACACCGAATATGTTCGCATCATGAATCATTGGCGCGCCGTTCTGCCCGCGGGCGCCCTGCTCGAGCTTCCCTATGAGGCGCTGATTGAAGACCAGGAGGGCTGGACGCGACGAATGCTCGAATTCATCGGGCTGCCCTGGGACGCGCGCTGTCTCGATTTCCATCAAACGGATCGCGTCGTGATCACCGCGAGCAAGTGGCAAGTTCGCCAGAAGATTCACCGCTCATCGGCCGGGCGCTGGCGCCATTACGAGAAGTTCGTGGGGCCACTGCTGGGCCTCGTCAATTCCTAGATCGCCGGGCTCAGCGCTTTCAATACGGTTCCGCTCGCCGTCCCGAAGCCGATGCGTGCAAAGCCTTCGCGCAGACACGCGGCGCGCAGCTCCACCCGGTCGCCGTCGGCGAGGAACGTGCGCGTCTCTCCGTCCGAGAGCGTGATCGGCTTGGTGCCACCGACGCTGAGCTCCAACAAGGATCCGGCTTCCGCCGCGGTCGGTCCCGACTGCGTGCCGGTGCCGAGCAGATCACCGCTCAGCAAATTGCAGCCGCCGACCGTGTGGTGAGCGATCATCTGCGCAATGCTCCAATAGGCGTCGCGAAAATTCGCGCGTGATATGCGCTCGGCCGCCGCGCCCCTCGTCCGCATGGTCGCGGTTTGCAGATAGACCTCCAACTCGATGGCGAACGCGCCTTGTGCCCGAACCTCGGGGCTATCGAGGTAGCCGAGCATCTCGGCTTCATCGGGCGCGCGCAACAACGGCGCCCTGAACGGCGCCAGCGCCTCCAGGGTCACGACCCACGGCGAGATCGTCGTCGCAAAATTCTTGCCGAGAAACGGACCGAGCGGCTGCGCCTCCCAGCTCTGCAAATCGCGCGCCGACCAGTCGTTGAGCAGACACAGGCCGAACACGTGGTGTTCGGCCGATGCAACCGCAATGGCTTCGCCGAGTCGATTCCCCTCGCCGATGAACACACCCATTTCGAGTTCGTAGTCGAGACGCGTGCTGGGCCCGAACACCGGTCGCTCGGCGCCCACGGGCATCGATTGTCCGCAGGGGCGGTGAAACTCCTGCTCCGAGACGCCGATCGACGAGGCACGACCATGATAGGCGATCGGCATCCAGCGATAATTCGGTGTCAGCGGATTCGTCGGCCGAAACAGGCGTCCGACCGAGGTCGCGTGATGAATCGATGCGTAGAAATCCGTGTAATTACCGATTTGCGCCGGCAGACCGTACTCGGCAGCCGATTGCGGAACGAGGTCGGCTTGCAATTGCGCGACCGCCGGCGAACCGCTGCGCAGCAGCCCCGACAGTGCGGCGCGAAACTCGCCTAGCACGGCAGCGGGCAGCGCCATGAGTCGGTTCAAACTCGGCTCGGCAGCGGCGGTGAGTGCCTCGGCCGCAGCTCCCGACAGCAGCTTGCGGGCATTCAGCGATCCCAGATCGAGAATTTGATCGCCGATTGCGACACCGCCGCGAAATCGCTCGCGGCTCCCGGCGGGTCGGAAGATGCCAAACGGAAGATTTTGGACCGGGAAGTCGGTTTGCGGCTGGTTTGCGCTCGCGACCCAGCTGCGCAGCCCCGGCTCGTGTGTCGCATTCGGCACGATGCTCATGCGCCGCCGCTGCGACCGGTAAATTGGCGGGGCAGCGTCTGCCAGCATTGCGCGTAGGCGGCATCGAGCTGCGGCAGCCCCAGCGCAATCGGCGTCGGGCATATCAAGCAGCGCGTCTCGATCATGAAGGCCATCGTATCGCCCAGGTACGCGGGCTGCGTCGTGTCCGCGGCGATCGCCTTTGCATAGGTCGCGGCATCCGGGCCGTGCCCGCTCATGCAATTGTGCAAGGAGGCACCCCCGGGCAGGAATCCGTCCTGCTTCGCATCGTAGACGCCCTCGATCAAGCCCATGAATTCGCTCGCGATGTTGCGATGGAACCAGGGCGGCCGGAACGAGTCGGTCATCGCGAGCCAGCGCGGCGGAAACACCAGAAAGTCGAGCGAATCGACGCCCGGCGTATCGCTGATCGATTGCAACACGAGGAATATCGAGGGGTCCGGGTGATCGTAGCTGATCGAGCCGATCGTATTGAAGTCGCGCAAATCGTATTTGTACGGCGCATGCGTGCCATGCCATGCGACGACGTCGAGCGGCGAGTGACCGATTCGAGCCGACCACAGAGCACCCGACAATTTCGCGACGAGCTCGAAGTCGCCGCTCAGATCCTCGAACGCGGCCACCGGGGTGCGAAAGTCGCGCGGCCGCGCGAGTCCGTTGCTGCCGATGGGGCCGAGCTCCGGCAGGCGCAGCGGCGCGCCGAAATTCTCGCAAACGTAGCCGCGAGCGGCCGCATCGAGCAAGTCAACGCGAAAACGGATGCCGCGCGGTATGACGGCGATCTCCAAGGGACCGAGTTCGATGATCCCGAGTTCCGTCGCGAGCCGCAATCGTCCGAGTTGCGGCACGATCAGCAATTCGCCGTCGGCGTCGTAGAAGAACCGCCCGTGCATCGACCGGTTCGCAACATACCAGTGGATCGCGCAGCCGCTCTGTGCGGCCGGTGAACCACAACCGCCGACGCTCACGAGTCCCTGCAGAAAATCGGTCGCGGCCTCAGGAATAGGCAACGGCGCCCAGCGCAGTTGGTTGGGCGAGGCCAGAGCCGCATCGAAGCGCTCGGCGATCGAACCGCCGTCGATGCGATGATAAGACCCGTGAACGACCGAGGGACGAATGCGGTAAAGCCAAGATCGCCGATTCGCGTGGCGCGGCGCAGTAAATGCCGTGCCGGAAATCTGCTCCGCATAGAGACCGAAAGGACAGCGCTGCGGCGAATTGCGCACGAGCGGCAGCGCTCCCTCGAGGGCTTCGGTCGCGAATTCGTTCGCGAAGCCGCTTTGGTAGACGAGGCTCATCGCCGGCGCATGCTCAGTGCGCCTTGAGGATGCCGCGGCGCACCTGGTCGCGCTCCATGCTCACGAACAGCGCGCGAAAATTTCCCTGACCGAAACCCTCGTCGCCTTGGCGCTCGATGATTTCGAAGAAGATCGGCCCGATCAGGGTTTGCGTGAAGATCTGCAGCAAGAACTTTCCGTTGAGACCGTCGAGCAGGATGCCGCGCTTCTGCAGTTCCTCGATTTGCTGACCGTGGCCCGGAACGCGCTCCTCGAGCATCTCGTAATACGTGTCCGGCGGCGGCGTCATGAATTTGAGTCCGTTGACCCGCAGCGCGTCCCAGCTCTTCAAGATGTCGTTGGTGCGCAGGGCGACATGCTGGATGCCCTCTCCGTGGTATTGCTGGATGAACTCCTGGATCTGGTCGACTTGCCCGCTACCTTCCTCGAATTTCGATTCGTTGATCGGAATTCGAATCTTGCCGCACGGCGCCGACAGCGCTCGGCTCGTGAGGCCGGTGTATTCGCCCGTGATGTCGAAGAACTGCTGCTCGCGAAAATTGAACACACGACGGTAAAAGTCGTAGAAAAAGTCCATGCGGCCTTTGCCGACGTTGTGGGTCAGATGATCGATTTCGGCGAGGCCGACGCCCGTTGGGAAGCGCTGCACGCCGGGCTCCAGGATGAAGTCGATGTCATATATCGTCGGGCTGTCGTAGCGGTCGACCAAGTAGATCAGGCTGCCGCCGATGCCCTCGATCGCCGGAATATTGAGTTCCATCGGGCCGATCGTGCCGCGAACCTCCTTGGCGCCGGCCGCCACGGCGTCGCGCAGCGCGCGCGCGGCATCCTTGACGCGAAACGCCATCGCGCAGGCACTCGGTCCGTGTTGCCGCGCGAAATTCTGCGCGAGGCTGTTGGGCTCCGAATTGACGATGAAGTTGATGTTCCCCTGGCGATAGAGACACACATCCTTCGAGCGATGCCGCGCCAGCAAGCTGAAACCCATGACTTCGAACAAGTGCCCCAATGCGGCCGTATCGGGTGCCGTGTATTCGACGAACTCGAAGCCGTCCGTGCCCAGTGGATTTTCCCACGAGGTCGGCTGCTCTTCCCGCGGTGTGTTCATGCCGGCTTGCCTTGCGAAGGAGATCAGGCCATCATGGTAGTTAGTTGCACGTGCAACTGTCAACGGTGACGAGTCTTTGGCCCGAAATCCGCAAACCGCGCCCGCGAAGCTGCAATTGGCGGAATTCGCTCCGTTTCGGCTCAATCGTCTGGCCGCGGCGGTCAGCGAGCATCTATCCGAGATCTATCGGGAACGCTTCAGCCTCGAGATCCCCGAATGGCGCGTGCTGGTCACGGTCGGTGAGCATCCGGACTGCACCGCACAGCAGGTTGCCTCGAGCGCGCGTTTGCACAAGACCAGGGTCAGCCGCGCGGTTGCCGCGCTGACCCGCAGAAAAATACTCGAACGCGCTCCGCGCTCGAAGGATGCCCGCGAGATTTCGCTGCGGCTCAGCGCGGCCGGCCATCGGGTTTACGCACAATTGGTTCCGCTCGCGCTCGAGCGCGAACGCGCACTGCTCTCCTGCATGAACGAAGCGCAGCTGCGCGGATTCTTGCGCGGCCTCGGCCGCCTCGAACGATCTCTGGGACTCACGAGCGAGTGAACACATGAACGATTGGACGGTCCCGCAGAATTGGAGCGCCTATACGCCCGAAGAGCATGCGGTGTGGGACACGCTGTTCGCGCGCCAGGTCGCGTTGCTCGAGACGCGGGCCGCACCGGCATTCTTGGACGGAATCGACGTACTGCGACTCTCCAAGCCCGGCATCCCGGATTTCGAGGAGTTGTCCGAACGCCTGCGCCGGACGACCGGATGGTCGGTCGTGGCCGTGCCGGGCCTCGTACCCGAGGAGGTCTTCTTCGAGCATCTCGCGCACCGCCGCTTCGTCGCCGGGCGCTTCATCCGCTCCGCAGCGCAAATCGACTATCTGCAGGAGCCCGACGTCTTTCACGACGTGTTCGGCCATGTGCCGCTGCTCGCGGATCCTGTGTTCGCCGACTACATGCAAGCCTACGGCGAGGGCGGCCTGCGCGCGATGCGTCATGGCGCGATCCAGCAACTCGCGCGGTTGTACTGGTACACGGTCGAATTCGGCTTGATCCGGCACGGCGGCGCGCTCAAGCTCTATGGATCGGGAATTGCCTCGTCTTACGGCGAATCGGTATTTGCGCTCGAAGACGGCTCGCCGAACCGCCTTGGCTTCGATTTGCAGAGAGTCATGCGCACGAAATACCGCATCGACGACTATCAGCAGTGCTACTTCGTGATCGACAGCTTCGCGGATTTACTGCGCCAGACGCTCGATACCGACTTCGGGCCGTTGTACACCGAGATCGCGCAGTTGCCCGAGATCGAAATCGAGGCCATCCTGCCGCAGGATCGCGTCATCACTCGCGGTACGCAAGCCCACGCGCGAGCGAAGCGAGATGCCCCGGCGCATGGCAATAACTAACGCACTGCCTTGGTGACTGCGGGCGGCATCGGACGCTCCTTCGGCGCGCCCTCGTCGAGAGCCGCGCGCACGAGCTCCGGATTCATCGACTGTTGCAGCGACGCCGCCTCGGGATCGTGGCGATCCTTGACGTTCGGCAGATCGCGCCGCAACTCCTCGAGCAGATCGATGAGCTTGGCAGTCTTCTGCTCGGTGAGCAGAGTGACTTTGAGATCCAAGTGCGCACGCTGTTCGGCGAGCTTTGCGAGGCGGTTTTGCTTGATCAACACGACGGTCGCGGTCAGCAGCGCGCCGAGGCCGACGATGCCTTGCAGCCACTGGAACGGCGGCGGATCGAATGCGGCGACACCGAACCGGCGCAACATGAGGTTGATGAGAATCCAGAGCACAACGAATATCAGGATGAACCCGAGGAAGAACGGCCGCCCTGCGAAATGACTGATGCGCTCGAGCCGGCGTTGCGAATGGCTGATCTTCAGCTCCTCGCTTTCATAGAAGCTCTGAACCGCTTCGATGTTCTCGCTGACTTGGTTGCGTTCGTTGGGTGATTGCATCCGCTTAGTCTACGGGACGGGCGGCCAACACCATCGTCTTTCAGCCGTGATGCTGCCGCGTGCGTGCCGGGTTTATATCGCTCTTGAACTAAGTGATACTTGAATCGTCAAAGCCACCGAGAATTGAATACGTGAGCATCGAGCGATGAAGAGCCGGGTTGGGATCATTGCGACCCTGGGTTCGACACAAACGCTCGCCTGGTCATCGTCCTACTACCTGCCCGGCGTGCTTGCGGCGCCGATGGCGAGGGACATCGGCCTTTCTTCGCCTTGGATCTACGCCGCGCTTTCGCTTGGTCTCGGCGTCTCGGCCGTACTGGGTCCCTCATTGGGGCGCCTGATCGACCGCCGCGGCGGACGGCCGGTGCTGTGCGCGTCCAATCTCGTATTTGCGGCGGGGCTTGTCGTATTGGCGGTTGCCCGCGGCCCCATTTCACTGATTGCGGCCTGGCTCATCTTGGGTGTCGCGATGTCGGCGGGACTCTACGAAGCCGCATTCGCGTCGCTGACTCGACTCTACGGCTACGATTCCCGCGGTGCGATCACGGGGATCACGCTGATCGCGGGTTTCGCGAGCACCGTCGCATGGCCGATCTCGGCGTTGCTCGAACACGCGTTCGGTTGGCGCGGCGCTTGCCTGACCTGGGCCGCGCTGCATTTGGGCATCGGACTACCCCTCAACGCATGGGCACTACGCTTCGGAAATGCCACACCCGCTGCGGTGCACCCGCTCAGCCACGACCGAGCGCCTGTCACCGCACGGCGTCCCGATCGCGGGATGCTGTTGCTCGGATTCATGATGATGGCATCCGGCATGGTCAGCAACGGCATGGCGACCAATTTGCCGCGCTTCTTTGCCGTGATTGGCGCAGCGCCGGCCGCGGCAGTCGCCGCGGCGGCTTTGCTCGGCCCGGCTCAGGTTGCGGCGAGAATCTTCGAATACAGCGCCCGACACTGGGTCAATCCGTTGATCAGCGCAAGGATAGCCACGCTACTGCATCCGGCAGCCGCCCTGATCCTCGCGATCGGCGGCGTGCCCCTGATCGCCGCGTTCTCGATTCTGCACGGCGCGGGCAACGGGATGATCACGATCTGCCGCGCAACCTTGCCGCTGGCGCTCTATGGTCCGGAAGGCTATGGCGCGCGCATCGGCCGGATCTCAGCGCCCGCGCGCGTCGGTCAGGCCGTCGCACCATTCCTGTTCGGTCTCATGATCGAGAATCTGGGCAGTTCCACGCTGCTGATCTCGTCCGCGCTCTCGCTCTCGGCACTACTCGCGCTTTCCTATCTTGCGATGCCTTCCGCGACGCCTGCGCAGTCCGCTTGAACGACGCGCGGATCGCGCTATTTCGGCGCAGTGCGATGAATCGGATCGATCCAATAGACCTCTTCGACTCGCTCGGCCGCATCGATATTCAGGTTGACGACCACGGATTCATTGTCGCTGCGGACCAGCACGCATTCGAGCGGAGCATCGCTCGAGCGGTTGATTTCCTGATGCGGCACATACGGCGGCACGAAGATAAAATCGCCGGCGTCGGCCTCGGCAACGAATTCGAGCCGCTCGCCCCAGCGCATTCGCGCGATGCCGCGCACCACGTAGATCACGCTCTCGAGCGCGCCATGGTGGTGGGCGCCGGTCTTGGCGTTCGGATGAATGATCACGGTGCCGGCCCAGAGTTTCTGCGAGCCCCGCGCAGCATTGATCGCGGCGGCGCGCAGCATGCCCGGCGTCTGCGCGGTTTGGCTGTCGAGTCGATCGCTCTTGATGACTTTGACACCGTCATCGCGCCACTTGCGTTCGATTTCGCCCGTCATCTCTCTTCTCCTGATTTCAAAGAATGCTCGCGAGCGCGCGCGTCAAGGCAAGACCTTGCGTGTGCTCATATGCTGCAGGTAGGCGATCAAATCCGCCAATTCCGAATCCGATAGTGCGGCTTCCGAAAATCCGCGCATCCGACGCTGCGGCCAAGTCCGCAGGCTCGCCGGATCCCGTATCAGGGCGACCAATGCCGCTGCCTGCAGGTACTCGGTCGGGTTCATCGGAAGATTCAGGTCGGGTCCGATCGACCCCGCGCCATTGCCGTTCATCGTGTGGCAGGCAAAACAGTTCTTCTGGAACGACCTGAATCCGTTTTGCACGGCCGGCGACGCATCGGCAGCCGGGTAGATCTTGGGAAACACGCCCTTCGGGTCGGACAACACGCGGAACGAGGCAATGCGGTAGGGCCATTCCTCCGAACCGATGCCGGAAGCATCCGGGTTCGTCCACACGAGATAGAACGGACCGGCAGAAGCCGTCTTCTCCGACAAGCGCGGCCAAGGCCGCTTGGGATCCTCGATCGCAAGGTACGCCTTCGAGGCCTTCGGGTCCGTACTGAACAGGCGAGATTTCTCCAGATTGGCCGAAAATCCGTCGCTGGCATTGCACTGAACGACCGCGAGTTCCGGTACGTCGACACCGGCGAATAGATGCGCAATCGGAATCGCCTTGAATCGCGTAAACCGGCGCCGGTATTCGCTATCGGGAACCGAGATCGTCTCGACGTCGCCACGTGCGAGCAACTGCGGCTGAGAAAACACGAGTCGCTGCTGGCCGGCAACGATCTCCAGCGTCGCCTCAGCAGAAAAGACCTGCGTCGAGATCAGCACGAGACTCGCGACGACCCACCGCACTCAGCTGCCCTCTGCCGCGCATTGTCGCCGCAACAGCGCGGTCGCGCTATACACGCTGTCGCGCGTCAGATAACAGCCGCGCAAGTGCCGTGCGTACCGCGAAGATGCGAATTTCGTGCGGCCATGCAAAATGCGCCGGTTGTCGAAAAGCGCGAGATCGCCGTTTGCGAGCCGCGCCGAAGCTTGGAATCTGGGCTCCCGCAGCAGATTCGCAAAATGGCGGTAGGCGGAATAAAACGACGCGCAATGCTGCGCGGCCAGCTGCAGCGGTGCAATCGACCGGCTGTTGTAATTGACCGCCGCGATCGCACCGGCGCAACTGAGTTCGATCAGCGGACGCTGCGCGTAGAGATCGGCGTCGCGCGATTGGTAGACGAACGGCACTGCCGTGCAGGTCAGCGTTGCGAAGGTTTCAGGAGCGCTGCCGCGCAGGTACTCGGCGAGCGCGAAACCGTCGGCGAACAGACTGTCGCCGCCGTCCGGTGCGGCGACGAGCACGTGCAGAGCCTGAAAGCCCGGCACGGGCTCGCGGTACGGGTTGTCGGTATGCAAACCAAGCCCGAGATCCGAGTAGGCCAGGTTCTCGGGCTCGGCAACGGTGCGCACATCGAATACCCGGCCGTAGTTGGTCTCGGCGATGCGCCCAACGATTTCCACGGCCTCGAGGATGCCTGCGTCTATCGGCGGAACCTCGCTGAGGAACGCGATCCCGTCCTGCAATAATCGGGTAAGCCAGCGTAGGCGTTCACGCGGATCTGCCTGCAGCACCGCGAGCGCCCGCCACGCAAAGTCGCGCTTGGGTTCGAGCGTCGCGCCCTCGAGCCACGCGCGCACCGCAAGTTCCGGGCGGCGATCCTGGACCGTCGCTTGCTCATGGAGCCAGTCGAGCGCAATCCTCGAGACACGGGTCTCATCGCGCCACTCGATGCATACATGCCGATCGGCGAGCGTTGCCGCGGCGATTCGAGGATCGACGGGCAGCTGCGTGACGTCGATTAGCCGTTGCCCACTGCGCGCGTCCCGATCCTCCGGCAGGTTATCGCGCAACCAAATGCTCGCGAACTCGCTTTGGGTGCCGTCCAGCCATTCGATCCGCAATGAGGTCTCTCGTGAACGAATCGCCCCGCAGTCCACCGATGGTCTCATCGCGCCCGAACCTCCATCCGATTTAGAAGCCTACCCGCCGTCGGCTGCGCAGTACCGCGTTCATCAACGATTGCGTGCTGCCGATAAGACATGATCGGCAATTTCATGAGCGGCGGCAACCAATCGCCGCGCGCTCGACGAGGAGCTCGCTCTAGCTCAAACGCTGCAGCTCCCGACTTACGCGCCGACGTCGCAGCAGATCGATCCAGCCAACGAGCGCCGACGGAACATAGACCACGGCCGGCAATGGACTCGGGATCGCGGTCAATAAGCCCACGATGATGCCCTTGATGATCGCTGACTCGCGATCATCGCCGTACCAGGTGATTTGTGCGCGGGCCGTGACGTACCCGAGCACGACGCCGACAACGACGCCCACCGGTATCAACAGTCCCAGCGACAATGCCTCGCTGCCGAACAGCATGAGGTCGACGATGAACATCAGAAACGCGATTCTTGGGTCCAGTCCGAAAATCCTGCCGAATCCTGCGGATCTCTGCAGTGCGGGGTGATCCATGGTGCTGTGCTCCGCGATGGCTGTTAGGTTTCGATCCACGAATCGCCGACCTTGTGGTAGCGGCGCTTGACGGCCGCCCAGGCGACCCGGAATGCGCGTTGCTCGCGATCTTGCGGTTGCGAGACGCCATAGCTGTGCCAGGCGCTGTTGAAGCTCTCGCGAAAGATGTCTTGCGCGTGAGCCGGCAGATGCGCCCGCACGGACTCCGGAAGCTCCTCGTTGGCGCCGTAGGGCATCGTGTATTCCCGCGAAACCTTGCGATGCGCGAATCCTTGCGATGCGCGAATCCTCTCACATCCACCCCGCCACCGCGAAAATCGACCGGCCGCCGCAATGCCGAGCGTCCGCACATGGGAGTTTTCTATTTATACATCATGGTATTACGATTATTATCTCCACCAGTACACAACTAACGTGGCCGCGGCGCCCCGAGCCGGATTCTGTCAAATATAACCAAATTCTAAAGTCAGGCCGCATGCTGCCGATACCCACCCCATGAGCACCATCAGCAGTATCTCGTCATCGGTCAACTACACGCCCGCCCAAAATAGCGGTCTGGCCGCAATCGCGGCCGCCAGTCAACAGTTGAATCAAGCTGCCCAACAAGTCGCAAATCCAGCGAACGCCAACTTCATTGCACCGATGGTTGCCGCAACCCAGTCGCTGTCGCTGACGCAAGCCGGCGCGGCCGTGATCAGCACCTCAAACGAAATGATGGGCAGCTTGCTCGACGTATTTGCCTGAACGGCACCGCGCTACGACCCCAGCAAACGGTCAATCGCGCTGCATTCCGCAGCCGCGAGTTCGAAATCAAAAATCGCCAGATCCTCGCGCATGTGCGTCGGCGATCGGGTCCCGGTGAGCGGCGCTGCGCCGGCCTGCGTCAAATAGCGAAACAAGACCTGCGCGCATGTCTGCCCGTGGCTCGATGCGATCGCGACGAGCGTCGCATCGTTGAGTAACTGCGGGTTCGCGGTCAGCGTCCAAAAACTTTGGTAGATGACCCGCTGTTCGCGGCAAAAGGCGCGCAGTTCGCGGTCGTAGCCGGTGGCAGCATAGAATCGATTCTGCAGCACTGCGGGCTTGATGCGCGCCGCGGCATAAAGGCGCCGAAATTCCGCTGGTCCGTAGCAATTGCTGATCCCCGCCTGCCGGATGCTGCCCGCATCGAGGAGCGCCTCGATCGCGCGCCAAACTTGCAGGGTTTGCTTCGCGGTCGGCAGCGGCGAATGCAACACCAAACAATCGAGATAATCGGTCTGCAGGTTACGCAGCGATGCGGCAAATGATTGGGCCAGCTGTTGTTCGAGCGGCGCGCGCGGATCGTAGGGGATGCGCTGCGGATCCTGTCCCGACACGGTGGTGAATTTAGTCTGCAGGTAAATGTCCGCACGCGACAACCCGCCTGCCAAAGCGGCCGCGAGTCCGGCGCCGACACCGGCTTCGTCGTAGTGCTTGGGCTGGCAGGCCGTATCGATGCCGCGAAAGCCCTCGTGTATCGCGAGTGTTACGAGGCGCTCGGTTTCAGGCCCCTTCCACGCGGTTCCATAAATGAGTTGCGGAACGCGCACACCAGCATTGGATATTCGATCCGCGACCATATGATGTCGGTCCGGCTCTCGCTATCGACGCCGGGGCAGCGCGCCGACGATGAGCCAAGCCGAACCCGCAAGCGCCGCCGACATGCAGAGCGCGGTCCATTGCACACGGCTCGTCGGCGCCCAATCGGGAGGCGGCGCGGAAAATAGGCTCGGTAGGTGAACCAGGATCACGATGGAACTCATCGTCGCCGCCTCAAAGATTGCCGCCGTTCGCGGAATGACGGCCAGCAACAGCGCGATACCCGCCGCCAGATGTCCGGCGCCGGTCAGGTAGGCGAGCCATAATCGCCCCGGCAGCCATGCCGGAATCATCTGCGCGGTAAAGTCGGCGTAGGCGAGATGCGAGAGGCCGAACGAGATGCAGCATAGCCCAAACAACACGCGAGCAACGCCGACCCCGTCGACCGCCCTAGCCCGCCCCGACAGCGAGCGCAGCAGCACCCAAACGAGTTGGTAGCCGCAAAGCACGGTCGAGGCCACGGGCGCGCTGCGCTGAAAGAAAATCCTGATTGCGCTTGCGACCATCGCCAATCCCGAAATGCGCGCGATGAGCTCGCGCGCCGGCACTGCGGCAGGGAACGGTTGCCACCGCAGCGCAAAGTCCCCATAAACAAGGCTCAAGAGCCCCATTCCTCCCAGGGCGATCACAAACAGCGCGCGTCCCGCACCGGCAACATCCTCGGATCGCATTCGACCTCCTTCGCGCAGTGCCTTTCCCGTCAGTGATCCTAGCGCCTGCCGCTTGCTAACGGGAACTCTGGGAGTCCGGTTGAAGTGCTCGGTGCGAGGTAAATTGCCATTCTCCGGCCATAGAGCGTTTCAAACAGGGTAGCCCCACCCAATCCAAGCTTGATCGTGCCATGCGCGCTGTCGCGCTCGCTCCCGACTCCCGCGTCGAATTGCCGCGACTTGCCTTCACGAATTCCTTGCAGCCAAAGGCCGTTGGCGCCCAACTTGGCGGCCTCCCGGGTCAGTCGGCGAATCACGAGCTCGGACTTTGCTTCCGAGCCCATGGCCAGGCACTAGCGGCTCGATGTATCGATCACGGCGATCTGCTGGAATTCCCGCGCCGCTAGCCCGCAAATCGCGGCCACCCTACCGGGCTTTCGAATCACGCGGTGTGATCAGCATTTCCATCCCGTAGCGAGGGCGAAGCGTGATCAATCCCTGCGGCTCGACGCGTTGCCCCGGCGCGAGCCGCAGCTGGTAACGCTGCGCAAAGCTCGCGAGCAGCATTGTCGCTTCCATGGTCGCAAAGGCGGCGCCAATGCAGATCCGCCGGCCACCGCCAAAGGGCAGGTAGGAAAAGCGGGCGCGCGCAGCCGAACACTCCGGGCTAAAACGCTCGGGATCGAAGCGCCCCGGATTCTGCCAAAGCTTGCGATGACGGTGCAGCACCCACGGCGCAATCAGGACTGTGGAGCCCTTCGGCACCCGGCGCCCGGCGAGCGCATCGTCGGCGAGTGCCTCGCGCCCGATCGTGTGCACGGGCGGATAGATCCGCATCGATTCGTCGACGACCATGCGGGTGAATTTCAGCCCGCTCAAATCCGCTTCGCCCGGCGCGCGACCGCCGAGCACGGCATCGAGTTCGGCATGCAACTTCGCCTCCTCGGCCGGGTGCTGCGAGAGCAGATACCACGTCCAGGTCAGCGCCATCGCAGTCGTCTCATGCCCCGCCGTAAAAATCGTGATCACTTGGTCGCGGACCTCTTGTGCGCTCATGCCGCCGCCGGTCTGCTCGTCGCGCGCGGCGATCAGACGGTCGAGCAAATCCCTGGGGCCGTTCCCGGCTGCACGGGACCGCGACTTGATCAGTCGATCGATTTGCCGATCGAATTCGCCAAGCGTGCGATCGGCGACACGCATTCGGCCCAATCCCGCAAGCCACGCTGGAAAACCGAGGAAGTCCATGATGTTCGGCCGCATCCTCGCCTGATAGCGCCCGGCGCCCTGCTGCATGATGGCGAGAATTTGGTCCGAATCGGACGAAAACATCGTTCTCGATATGATGTTGAGCGTCACTTCCATCATGGCCCGCGTGATGTCGACCGCAGTACCGGAACCGCTTCGGTTCCACTGCTCGAGCATCTCATCGGCGGCCGCGGTCATGGTCGGCGCGTACGAGGCGATGCTTCGATGGTCGAAGGCCGGCGCCATCGTGTGGCGATGCCGCCTCCATGTCTCTCCTTCCGAGGTGATCAGACCTTTGCCGAGCCCTGGCTCGAGAATTCTGCGCGTGATCTCCGATTTCCGATAATTGGCGGCATTGTCGAGCAGCACGCGTTTGATCGCCGCCGGCTCACTGACGAGAAACCGGTGTCGACCGAAAATCTTCGTCTCGACGATGTCGCGCTCGTAGGCTTCCTGCGAATAGGTCGCGACCATGTTGTCGCGCAAAGTGCGGAAAAACCGGTGCAAGGGCAATCGACCACGGCGCGGCACGGGCGCGGGCAACAGCGGAGCGGGTACGGGCTCGTCCAAGCTCGACATCATCGTTACTCCTCGGGAGATTAGGGCCAGTCACTCGTCGATCGGACCCTTTGGCAATGTCGCCGAACTCGCCTGCCCCTCGCTGCGAGGCGCGATTCCCAATCGCCGCAGCAAGGCCGGATCGAAGCCTGAAAGCCAGTCCGCCACGGAATACCGGGCCGCATATTTTATCCCGATAAAGGCCGCCGACCCGCGCATTGCCGGGTTCATCCCGAGATCTTTCGCCGCCGCAAAGATCTCCTCGTCCGTCGCCGCAATCAGCTCCTGCTCCAAAGCGGTCAGGATCCGCTCGAGTGCCGCTTGTGGACCACGCTCATTCACAAGTTGCCGCATGTCAGTCCCTCGCGGAGCAATACGCGCCGCATTCGCCGCCTCGCCGTGTCATATTCGATCGAAGCTAGGCCGGAAGCCGAGCGAATTTCCTCGGCTGTGAGCCCTTCGCCGAGCCCCTCGATGATCTGCAATATGGCCGGATCATCGGCGAACAGGCGTTCAATCGCCGCAATCTCTTGCAGCGCGCACAAGGCGCGTTCCGGATCGGGCGTGGGATCGCTCGCTGCAAGAGGCCGAACCGCAAGATCGGCCGGCGCGACCCGGAATTCACGGTTTGCGGGTGAAGCGGGATCAGCGAGGGCCATGCGACGGCCCCAGTGGGCGGCCCTCAGACTGCGCATGACGCCGGCCAGGAAGGCGACCGTCGGTACGCCTGGCGGCTGGCGCCGTGACCCGGCCAATACGCGAGCAAATGTCTCCTGGAGCAAATCCTCCCAGCCGACGTCCGGCGGAAGGCCCCTCGCATGCAAACGCGCAATCGCCTTCAGACGCAGTAGGTCCGTCTCCGTGACGAGTTCGAGCGCAACCGCCTGTTCGGCGGGCGTTGCCATAATTCGGTCTTTGGGGATGGGAAGCTGGCGCATCGTGATATGAACACCTCCACAAGCTTATGCGCAGCAAACCGGCCGACGCGGACATCGGTGATCGAATTCCTCATTCCCTTGCCCCCGCCCCGGTCTTTATACTCGCGGTGTTCTACGAAACACCGCCGATAGAGGGCAATGTGAAAACGACGATCGAAGCGTCTTGTCATTGTGGCGCGGTCCGGCTGGAAATCAACAACCCGCCCGTGGCGCTGACCGATTGCAACTGCTCGATCTGCCGTCGTTACGGCACGCTATGGGCCTATTATTCCCCAAAACACGTGCGTGTGGTGCCCGCGTCGGGCGGCACCGACACCTACATCTGGGGCGAACGCCGGATCGAATTTCACCGTTGCAAGACCTGCGGCTGCGTGACCCATTGGGCGTCGCTGGACCCGGAGTCCGAGCGCATGGGCGTCAACGCAAGGCTCATGGACCCGGAAGTTTTGCGACCGCTGCGTATTCGCAAGCTCGATGGAGCGGTGACCGGCAAATACTTCAGATAAGACCGGCGCTGCTGCTGAAGACGCTACAATGGTGGCCATGACCGTGATCACGACGATCGACGAACTGCGGCTGATCGCGAAGAAGCGGGTGCCGCGCATGTTCTACGATTACGCGGACTCGGGTTCCTGGACCGAACGCACTTACCGCGCCAACGAGACCGACTTCGGCCGCATCAAATTCCGACAGCGCGTCGCGGTCAACCTCGAAGGGCGCAGCACCGCGACGACGATGGTCGGCGTCGACGTCAAAATGCCGGTAGCGCTCGCACCGACGGGCTTGACCGGCATGCAGCATGCGGATGGAGAGATTCATGCGGCGCGGGCTGCCGAAAAGTTCGGGGTTCCATTCACGCTGTCGACGATGAGCATTTGCTCGATCGAGGATGTCGCCGCACACACGCGCGCACCGTTCTGGTTCCAGCTCTATGTGATGCGTGATCGCGATTTCGTGATGGGCCTGATCGACCGCGCCAAAGCGGCGAATTGCGGCGCGCTCGTGCTCACACTCGACCTGCAGATACTCGGGCAGCGTCACAAGGACCTCAAGAACGGGCTCAGCGCGCCGCCCCGGCCGACGATCGGGAATATCTTCAACCTGATGTTCAAGCCGCGCTGGTGCCTCGGAATGTTGGGCACGCGCCGCCACCAGTTCGGCAACGTGCTCGGTCACGTCAAGGGTGTGACCGACCTCGGGTCGCTCTCCGAGTGGACCGCGACGCAGTTCGACCCGACGCTCAACTGGGGCGACGTCGAATGGATCAAGAAACGCTGGGGCGGCAAGCTCATCCTCAAGGGAATCATGGACGCCGAGGATGCCAAGCAGGCGGTCGACTCGGGCGCCGACGCACTGATCGTCAGCAATCACGGCGGACGCCAGCTCGACGGCGCGACCTCGAGCATCGACGCACTGCCGGCCATCGTGGCCGCGGTGGGTGAGAAAATTGAAGTCCATATGGACGGCGGGATCCGTTCGGGTCAGGACGTGCTCAAGGCGGTTGCGCTCGGCGCTCGCGGCACCTACATCGGTCGCGCGTTTCTATACGGACTCGGCGCGATGGGCGAAGTCGGCGTGACCAAGGCGCTCGAGATCATCCACACGGAACTCGATCTGACGATGGCGTTTTGCGGCCGTACCGCGATCGGCGCGGTCGATCGCAGCATTTTACTGCCCGGCAGCTATCCAATCTGAAAGGCGAGCTGCCGGCGCTGCTGCGATGGAATCAGTCGGTCGCAGGCAAATTTGTTCCGCGCACGAGCAGCACCGGCACACGCGTCGTGCGCACGACGTACTCGGCGTCCGAGCCCATGACGAGCCGGCGAATCCCACGGCGGCCATGAGTGCCGATCACGATCAGATCCGCGGGCCATTGTTCCGCGTACTCGGCGATCGCCGCTCCCACCGGCCCCATCGGCGATTCGACGGTTTCGGTGTCAGCCGCGACACCCTGTTTGCGCGCGCTGGCGACCGCTTCATTGAGGATCGCCTGTCCGTGCTCGCGCAATTCCTTGAGCAACTCGCCCGATTTCACGAGCCCATGACGACCCTCGGCGACCAAATAATCGTGGACGACATGTAGCAACCGAAGCGCGGCCTTTTGATCCTTCGCGAGAAGGATGGCGTGCCGCAGACCCTGCAGGCTCGTTTCACTGCCGTCGACCGGCACCAGGATTTTCGTATACATGCGCCCAAACTCCCTGATTCATGGGGTTATTGGTAATATCGTACGCTGGGCTGCCGCCGGCACCATCAGGGGAATTGCGTACCCGAATGCGTTCAGCCTGGGTTCTGCGGCATACTCCTCATCGCGTCGAGCAGCACCCGCATCGCTCTGCAATCGTCTTCGTTGTAGTCCAAGATCCGCTGCTTGGTGGCAGCATCGTGAGTACGGACCCAGTGATCGAACCATTCGATCGACGCGGCGCCGGACGGATCCGAATCGCGCCACCGAAAGCCGAGGAATGTCGCCAAACTCTTGATCGACCAATCCAGCGTCGGCCACTCCGATTTCGCGACCGCGTCATCGTACAAGTCGTAGGAGCGTCGCGGTGAGAATAGCGCCTCGACATCCGCGGCCGAACAGACGCGCGGATACTTCGCCTGCAGTGCGCGGTACTTAGTCCGCTCGTGCTTCGAATAGTAATAAACGATGTGATCCGCGTGCCGGCTCAAGAACGACCAGGCCGCAGCAAACGCGTCGCGCTCGCCCTGCTCGGTCGCATGTTCGGCAAACACGGATACCAAGCGCTCGTCGCTCGGATCTCCGTGCGTGCGCACGACGAATCCATGCAAATACACGAGCCCGCGCATCGGGTCGTCCTCGATATCGAAGAACACCTCGTGCGGGTTGGTCGGCAACTGCACCGCTTCGCGAAAGAACGGCGCTGGATTCGTAGCGACCGCCAGTCGTGCGCGCACCTGCAGCCTCACGAGCATCGGCGCGGATATGCCCGGAAACGGGGGTTTCTTCGATTTCGCATAGCGCGAAAGATCCGCGGACGCCAGCCACTCGACGGTGGGAAATGCACCCACGAGCGCATCGCGCTTCGCGCGCCCGACCCGCGGCAGCAGCGTCAGGTCGCCCTCGGCCCTCAATTCACGCAAACAGTTCGACTTCCAGACGCAGAGCCGGCATGCCGCGCTCAAAGCGGGCCGGGTCGCGGATTCTCGATCGAGCGCACGCGCGGCCGCGGCCTTGAGTTCGCGATAAGCGATTGCAATCGATGCGCTGCGGGGACCCAGAGGCGCATCGAATTCGTAGCGAACCTCCTTGCCGTGCACATCGCGAATGTACCCGTAGCGGCCTGACGACGCGCCCGCGCGCTCGAGCAGATCGGTGTACAACGCCAATTGAACACCGTAGGCCTTCTTCGGCTTAGCCTCGGCATCGTCGTCGCTGCCGGGCAGCTCCGCTGGGCCGGATTTGATGTCGATTGCGACGTAACCGGTCCCCTCGCGCCGCAGCAAATCCGGCTCTCCGAGCAGCTCGGCGTCCGATAGACGGCCGCCGTAGATCAGCGCCTCGCCGCGCTGGATTGCCGAACGTGTCTGCACTTCCTTCTGCTCGCCGCGCAACGGCGACAGGTCCAAGAACGGCGTGCCCAGGCTCTCGACGCACTGCTTCTCGACGCTCGTGCCCTGATCCCATAGCAACTGCATGAAGGGACTGACAGGATCCTTGAGCCGAGCGGCGCCGAGCGCGTCCATCGTGACCCGATGCGGACACTCGAGAAAATCGTGGAGAATTGACGCCGAGATGATCGCCATGGCGGGCACCCGCGCCCTGCGCTATGCAGGATCGCTCGGAACCAGGTCCGCCGGCGGCGCAAGTCCGGGCAGCACTTTGAGCACGAACACGAGTTGCGGGCCACCGCTCGCGGAGCGCGAGATCTCGTCGCTCAACACCCGCATCAGCTGGTCGAGTTCACCCCAGATTTGCGTGGACAACGAATTCGTGCGCACCACCAAGTCTTTGTGGGGCTTCAATCGATCGATGAACGCCCGAATCAGGGGCCGATATTCTCCGGCCAACGGATACATGCTGATTTCAACAGCCGCACGCATATCGATGTCTTCCCTGCCGGACAAACATCCCGCCGGCGGTTCGCAACATCGCAGATGTCTCCGCGCGGCGCAACTCCGAGCCGATTGCGAGACGACAGGTCCGGTTTTATGATTGCAACGCCATGCGAATCATCGGACTCCTTGCGCGCCTCGCGCCGATGCTTTGGCTGCCCTGCACGCCGGCATTCACGGACATGAGTTTGTGCAGCAGCGACTCCGCGGCCGGTGATGCGATGCCGAGCGCGCAGATCTACCCGCGCTGCGGCGGGGTGAAGCCATCGAAATGGTCGCACGGGATCGTGATCAATTTGCCGCCCGGAACCAATTCGTTGCCGCGCCAGGCGATCGACGCTTCGGCTCATCCGCCCAAGGGGCGAAGCATCGCGCGCGAGATGATGTGGCGCTGAACCTCGCTCGTGCCGTCCCAGATGCGCTCTATGCGCGCATCCCGCCAAATGCGCTCCAGCGGCAAATCGCTCATGAGTCCCATACCGCCGTGAATTTGCAGCGCCTCGTCGGCGACCATGGCCAGCATCTCGCTCGCCTTGAGTTTAGCCATCGCCATGTCGGTATCGGTGTCGATCCGATTATCGCGGCGCCACGCAGCTTGCAGAACGAGCAACTCTGCGGCGCGCAATTCCACCGCCATGTCGGCGAGCTTGAAGCTTACGCCTTGGAATTTACCGATCGACTGGCCGAATTGGGCGCGATCGACGGCCCATTGCGTCGCGAGCTCCAAAGCGCGCTCGGCGCGTCCTAGGCAGGTCGCAGCAACTTGCAGGCGCGTGGCCCCGAGCCAGGTATTGGCGACCTCGAAGCCGCGGTGCAGTTCGCCAAGTATCGCGCTCTTGGGTACGCGGCACTCATTGAATTCGAGAATGCTGTTGGTATAGCCGCGGTGAGAGACATTCTTGTATCCCGGCCGAACTTCGAATCCCGGGTGGCCCATGTCGATCAAGAACGCCGTCATCTTTTTGCGCGAACCCTGGGTAGTCGTTTCCTCACCCGATGCGGCGAACAAGATCACGTAATCCGAGTGGTCCGCATGGCTGATGAAATGTTTCGTCCCATTGATGACAAAATCGTCGCCCGAGGCTACCGCGGTCGTCTTCATGCTGCGCAGATCCGATCCCGCACCGGGTTCGGTCATCGCGAGACATTCGGTGCGATCGCCGCGAACCGTGGGCAGCAGGTAGCGCTCGCGCTGCTCGCCTTCGCAGGCCAAAAGAATATTGGACGGCCTGCCGACGCAGGAATAGTGCAAGGCATAATTGGTCTTGCCGAGTTCCTTTTCGTAGAGCACCCAGGTGACCGTGTCGAGGCCGGCGCCGCCGACATGCGTCGGCATATTGGCGGCATAAAGTCCCGCATCGATCGCCTTGGCCTTGAGCTCGCGGTGCAGATCTTCGCGCAGCACGCCGGTCTCTTCGACCTCTTTCTCGTGCGGATACAGTTCGGACTGCACGAACTCGCGCGTCGAGGTGACGATCAGCTGCTGTTCATCGGATAAGGAAAAATCCATCGGGTGGCCTCTTCAGCCGGCGGCTGCGGTGGGTAGGTCTCTTGCTTCTGTCCATTGACGCAACAGCTGAAGCTGCAGCCGCAGCTGCCGAACCTGCAATTCCGCGGGCCAATCGCTCGGACTCGTGACCGCGCTCGCGGTCAGGCCGTTGACGAAGGTGACGACGGAGCGCAGAGCCTGGTCGCGCATCGACTTGGGCCATTTCGCGGATTCGGGCCAGTGCTGTGCGAAGCATCGAGCGAACAGGCGCATGTATTCGCGATGTACCCACGCATTGAGCCTGCGCAATTTCTTGTCCGCCGACACTTGCCCCCAAAAGGCCATCCAGAACGCGCACTCCGTGAAACGCTGTTCGTCGATCGGCAGCGCCTCGCTGAGCACGTCGAGCAAACTCGTTTCGCCGCGCTCGTGCTGGCGGTTGAGCCGCTCTTCGATCCGCAGCAGGATCAGGCGCAGTGCGGCGAGAATGATGTCCTGCTTCGACTCGTAGTAGTGCGCGACCATACCGGTCGTATAGCCGGCCGCCTCGGCGATCTTGGCCACCGTGGTGCGTTCGAAGCCGTTCTCCGCGACGACCTGACAGGTCACGTGCGCGATTTCGTCGCGCCGCTTAGCATGATCGACGATCTTGGGCATGCGCGCGGCCTCTACGGCTTGCCTTGACCGATGCGGCGTCCCGCCTCAGCGGGCACCGCCAGGCCGGACTGCGCGTGCCGGATGGCATCGAGCTTCGCGTAAACGGCCGTATCGATCGGCGCGGCCTTCGCAGCCGCAGTGTCGACGTGCAAATGCAGCTGCTCACCGGTTGCGATCAGCGCATCGTCATTGACCCGGTGCAGGCGGTGGAACACATGCAGGCGCTTGTCGTCGAGCTTCAAGATCTGCGTGGTCACGTAAATCGGGTCGCTGCACTTCGCTTCGGCGAGGTGTGTGACATGGCTCTCGACCGTATAGAACATATGGCCGGCGCGCCGATAGGCCTCATCGACGCCGATCTCGCGATACAGTACATCCATGGCGTCGCCGAACAGCTGCACATAGCGAAAGTCCGACATGTGGCCGTTGTAGTCGACCCACTCGGGCCGAACCGCGGTCGTCACCAGACGCAAAGCCTTACCGGCAGTGAAACGCGTGTCCGACAGCGACACGCCCGCGTCGATGTACAGCCGCTCCTCGAGCGCCCGCAGCGTCGATCCCGCTCCGATGTCGTACTGGCGCAGTACCTGTTGGATCGCGACGAGGTAGTCGTCGCGCAAACGTTCGAGTTCACGAATCGAGCGTCCGGCGGCCTGCGCCTGCGTGCCCTCGACCATGCGGTCAATCAGCGTTTCACTGAGCTCCGGCGCCTCGAGCTTGGTCCACGGCCATTTCAGGCAAGGACCGAATTGCGCGAGCATGTGGCGCATGCCGCTCTCGCCGCCGGCAAGATGATAGATCATGTTGGTGCCCATGGCAGCCCAGCGCAGGCCGGGCCCATAGATGATCGATTCATCGAGCTCGCCGGTCGTTGCCACACCATCGTTGACCATGTGCAGGATTTCGCGCCACAGCGCCTCTTGAAGGCGGTCGGTCAAGTGGCCCGGCACCTCACGGCGCACGTGCAAGGCATGCATCCCGATGTATTTGAAAAATACCGCCGCGCTCTCGATCGTTGCGGGCGCCGTCTTGGATCCGCCGACGAGTTCCACGAGCGGCAGCAAATAGACCGGATTGAACGGGTGCGCGACGAGGAAGCGCTCGGGCGCGACCATGTCGCGCTGCAGATCCGACGGCGTGAGCCCGGAGGTGCTCGATGCGATGATTACATCGGCGCCGGCGTGCCGGCTCACCTGCGCCAACATGCGCTGCTTGAGTTCGAGTTGTTCAGGGATATTTTCCTGAATGAAATCCGCACGCTTCGCCATGACCGTCAAGTCCGTCGTGAACGACAGCGTGCCCTTGGGCGGCAGCGGCGCCGAGGTCAGGCGCGCCAGCGCGGGTTCGGCATTGGCAACCGCACCGCGTATCCAAGACTCCATTTCCGGCTTGACGTCCGCGGCGATCACATCGATGCCGAAATGAAGCGCCCGTGCCGCCCAACCGCCGCCAATGACGCCGGTACCCAACAGGCCGAGTGTCCTCACTGATCGCATGCGTAACATCCCTTACGGCGCGGCGCCGCGCATTTATAATGTCACCATTATAATATAAAAAATGAGTGCGGCGCCAATCAGCGGATGCCTTTCGGACCCGCGAGGCGTCGCTCGTGCCGGCTGCGCTGGGCTAGTTTGCCGCCGTGCCGCCGGCAGCCGCGCCGAGCACGTCGGTCAAGGGCGGCGCAGCTTTAGGCGCCGCGCGCGGATAATCGCGCCCCACGAAGGCTGCAACGGTCGCGGCAATCTGCGCCTGGGTCACGCGCGGCGTATTGCTGCGCTCGCCGAGCGGCTTGGTGTCGGGACCCATGACGGCGATCCAGATGTTTTCCGAGCCCTTCTCCTCGACGCCGTGCTCTTTCCATTCGGTCAGTCCGCTGCCGCGTCCGTGATCCGTCGTGATGATGAAGGTCGTGCGGCCGTGGTAGCGCGGAATCGCCTGCATCGTATCCCAGAGTTGCTGCACGAAATGATCGAAGCGATGGGCGCTGTCGAGCACGAG
>Ga0181531_10000253_pt1 | contig 38316 bp, 34 predicted proteins | sample PEATcosm2014_Bin_38_FD_119743 | JGI IMG/M metagenome (GOLD analysis project Ga0181531, IMG submission 119743) | Peatland microbial communities from MTU Mesocosm Facility, Houghton, MI, USA - PEATcosm2014_Bin11_10_metaG | ecosystem: Environmental > Terrestrial > Soil > Wetlands > Peat | place...
CGGCCGACCTTGCCGCCATGACGAGCACCGCGGTCGGGGTACTGTCCGCGGCACAGGTCGCGGCACTCACCACGGCTTCGCTCGCTGGCATGTCCACGACCGAGTTGGCCGGCCTCACCGCCTATGCCGGCGGACAGTTCCAGGCGCTGACCACCGCACAGATCGCCTCCCTTTCCACCGCCGACATTGCCGCCGTCACCACCGGCGAGATTCTCGGCATCACCACCGCCCAGCTGCATGCGCTCACGTCCGCCGAAGTCGCGGCACTCACCACTTCCCAGATCAGCACGCTGACCAGCACACAGCTCGGCGCATTCGGCAGCGCGCAGTTGGCCGCCCTTGGCACCGCGGAGCTGGCCACGATTACCGGTGCTCAGTTCGCCGGCCTCACCAACGCCACCCTGGCCAGCTTCGGCTCCGCGTTGCTCGCCACCATGCCGACGGCGGACATCGACGCGCTGACCACCGCGCAGCTGCCGTCGATCGGCACGGCCGCTCTGGCCGGCCTCTCCACCGCCGCCCTCGTCGGGCTTTCGGCCAGCCAGCTCGGCGCGCTCAGCGCCGCCGATATCACGGCGCTCTCCAGCGCCCAGCTCGCGGCCATCACGACGACGCAAATCCCTGGCCTGACCAGCGGCCAGTTCCATGCCCTGACCACCGGCCAGGTCGCCGCCCTCTCGATCGCCCAGTTCGATGCCGTTGCGCAGGGCCAAATGGGCCTGTTCTCCTCCGCCCAGATCAATGCGCTGACCACCGCGCAGATTGCCACGCTATCCACGCTGCAGGCCGAAGGCCTCAGCACCACCGAGATCCCCGGGCTGAGCAGCGCGCAAATCGTCGCCATGGCGAGTGCGAGCTTCGAGGCGCTCAACGAGCTGCAGGTCGCCGTCCTTTCCACTGCCGCGCTCGCCGGCATCTCCACGGCCGAGATCGTCGGGCTGGTGAACAACCAGATCCCGTTCCTGACCTCGGCGCAGCTGGTCGCCCTCGGCGCCACCGATATCGCGGTGCTGACCACGGACCAGTTCGCCACGCTGACGACCAAACAGATCCCCTCGCTGACCAGCGCCGAGATCGCGGCCCTGACCACCGCACAGGTCTCCACCATGAGCAGCCAGCAGGCCGCCGTGCTGACCAGCGCCCAGGTTGCGGCACTGACCACCGCCGACGCCGCCGCGCTGACCACCGACCAGACGAGTGTTCTCTCGGTGGGCGCCCTCGCGGGGCTCGGCTCGGCCAATCTCGCCGCCATGTCCACCACCGCGTTCGGCGCGCTCTCCGCGGCGCAGGTTGCCGCCCTTACCGCGACCGCACTCGCGGGACTTTCGACGGCCGAGCTTGCCGGCCTCACGGCCTATGCCGGCGGGCAGTTCCCGTCGCTCACCACGGCGCAAATCGCGGCACTTTCCACCGCCGACATCGCCGCCGTCACCACCGGCGAGATATTGGGCATCACCACCGCCCAGCTTCATGCGCTCACCTCCATTGAGGTCGCCGCACTTACCACGGCCCAGGTCAGCACGTTGACCAGCACGCAGCTCGCGGCATTTGGCACCGCCCAGCTGGCCGCCCTCGGCACCGCCGAGTTGGCTGCCATCGGCACGGCCCAAATCGCCGGTCTGACCTCCGCGACCTTGTCCAGTTTCAGCTCGGCCTTGCTCGCCGCGTTGCCGACGGCGGACATCGACGCCCTGACCACGGCACAGTTGCCTTCGATCGGCACCGCGGCGCTGGCGGGCTTCTCCACCGCCGCCCTGGCCGGCCTTTCCGCGAGCCAGCTTGGCGCGCTGAGCGCCGCGGCCGTTGCGGCGCTCTCAAGCGCGCAGCTTGCCGCCATTACCACGGCGCAAATCCCGGGCCTGACCAGCGGCCAGATCCATGCGTTTACCACCGGGCAGGTGGCCGCCCTCTCCATCGCCCAGTTTGATGCCGTCGCGCAGGGTCAGATGGGCCTGTTCTCCTCCGCCCAGATCAATGCGCTGACCACCGCGCAGATCGCCACCCTCTCCACCCTGCAGGCCGAGGGCCTCACCACCACCGAAATCCCCGGCCTGACCAGCGCGCAAATCGTCGCCATGGCCAGCACCAGCTTCGAGGCCCTCAACGAGCTGCAGGTCGCCGCCCTGTCCACCGCCTCGCTCGCCGGCATCTCCACCGCCGAGATCGTCGGCCTGGTGAACAACCAGATCCCGTTCCTGACTTCGGCGCAGTTGGTCGCCCTCGGCGCTACCGACATCGCGGTGCTGACCACGGATCAGTTTGCCACGCTGACGACGAAACAGATCCCCTCGCTGACCAGCGCGGAGATCGCCGCCCTGACCACGTCCCAGGCGTCAACCATGAGCAGCCAGCAGGCCGCCGTGCTGACCAGCGCCCAGATTGCGGCCCTGAGCACCGCCGATGCCGCCGCGCTGACCACCGACCAGACGAGTGTTCTCTCGGTGGGTGCCCTTGCCGGGCTCGGCTCGGCCGATCTCACCGCGATGTCCACCACCGCGTTCGGTGCACTCTCCGCGGCGCAGGTTGCCGCCCTTTCCACCGCGGCGCTCGCCGGCCTTTCCACCGCCGAGTTGGCAGGCCTCACCGCCTATGCCGGCGGCCAGTTCCCGTCGCTGACCACGGCGCAGATCGCCGCGCTCTCCACCGCCGACATCGCCGCCGTTACCACCGGCGAGATACTGGGCATCACCACGGCCCAGCTGCACGCGCTGACCTCAATCCAGATCGCGGCGCTTGGCACGGCGCAAGTGACCACCCTGACCAGCACGCAGCTCGCCGCGCTCACGAGTGGCCAGCTCGCGGCCCTCGGCACCGCCGAGATGGCGGCCGTCACCACCGCGCAGGTCGCCGGTTTCTCCAGCGCGACACTGGCAGGTTTTGGTTCCGCCCTGCTTGCGGCGCTGTCCACCGCCGCGTTCGACGCGCTGACCACGGCGCAGCTGCCGGCGATCGGCACGGCCGCGCTGCCGGGCCTCTCCACCGCGGCGCTGGCCGGCCTTTCCGCCAGCCAGTTGGGTGCCATCAGCGCCGCCGACATCTCGGCCCTCTCCAGCGCTCAGCTTGCCGCGATCACAACCGCGCAAATCCCCGGCCTGACCAGCGGCCAGATCCATACCCTGACCACCGGGCAGGTCGCCGCGCTCTCGGTTGCCCAGTTCGATGCGTTTGCCCAGGGTCAGATGGGCCTGTTCTCCTCCGCACAGATCACGGCGATGACCACCGCGCAGATCGCCACGCTGTCCACGCTTCAGGCCGAAGGCCTCACCACCGCCGAAATACCCGGCCTGACCAGCGGGCAGATCGCCGCCATGGCCAGCGCCAGCTTCGAGGCCCTCAACGAGCTGCAGGTGGCCGCCCTCTCCACCGCTTCGCTTGCTGGCATCTCGACGGCCGAGATCGTCGGTCTGGTGAACAACCAGATCCCGTTCCTGACTTCGGCGCAGTTAGTCGCCCTCGGCGCCACCGACATCGCGGCGCTGACCACCGACCAGTTCGCCACCCTGACGACCAAGCAGATCCCGGTACTGAGCAGTGCCGAGATCGCGGCCCTGACTACGGCGCAGGTCTCCACCATGAGCAGCCAACAGGCCGCCGTGCTGACCAGCGCCCAGCTCGCGGCACTGACCACCGCGGACGCCGCGGCGCTGACCACCGACCAGTCCAGTGTTCTCTCGGCCGGGGCCATCGCGGGGCTCAGCTCGGCCAATCTCGCTGCCATGTCCAGCACCGCGGTCGACGGCTTCTCGGTCGCACAGATCGCCGCCATCTCCACCGCGGCGATCGCGGGCCTTTCCACCGCCGAAATCGCCGGGTTTACCACCTCCGGCGCCAATGCCGCCGGTCAGTTCGCCGCCCTCACCACCGCGCAGATCGCGGCTCTCCCGACCGCCGATGTCGCTGCCATCACCACGGGCGAGATCGCGGGCATCGGCACTGCCCAGTTGCATGCCCTCACCACCGCGGAGGTCGCGGCACTCACCACGGCCCAGGTCCATGCAATGACCAGCACGCAACTCGGCGTGTTCGGCAGCGCCCAGCTGGCCGCCCTCGGCACTGCCGAGATGGCCGCCATCAATGCGACCCAGGTCGCCGGTTTCTCCAGTGCCACACTAGCCGGTTTTGGCTCCGCCCTGCTCGCGGCGCTGTCCACCGCCGCGTTCGACGCGCTGACCACGGCGCAACTGCCGGCGATCGGCACCGCTTCCCTGCCGGGCCTATCCACCGCGGCGCTGGCCGGCCTTTCCTCCAGCCAACTGGGCGCCATCAGTGCCGCCGATATCACGGCGCTCTCCAGCGCGCAGCTCGCCGCCATAACGCCCACGCAAATCCCGGGCCTGACCAGCGCCCAAATCCATGCCTTAAGCACCGCGCAGGTGACCGCTCTCTCCATCGGTCAGCTTGATGCGGTGACCCAGGCTCAGATCGGCCTGTTCTCCTCCAGCCAGGTCGGCGCCCTTACCACCGCGCAGATCGCGACCCTCTCCACCGCCCAGGCCGAGGGCTTCACCACCATCGCCCTGGCTGGCCTGGGATCAGTACTGCTAGGCGCGATGTCCAGCGCCGCGGTCGATGCGCTGACCAGCGGCCAAATCGGTGCGCTAACCACGGCGGCGGTTTCCGCCCTCAGCACCGCCGAAATCACCGGATTGTCCTCGGCCGACCTGGTATCCTTCATCACCGCGCAAATCCCGGCGCTGACCACTGCGGATATCGGCGCGCTGACCAGCCTGCAGATACCGTTGCTCACCGCAAGCGAAATTCCCGCGCTGACGATCACGCAGGTCGATAGCATGTCGTTCACCCAGCTGGGTGAATTCAACTCGCCGCAAATACTGCACTTTAGCGCGACGCAGCTCGACTCGCTGAGTCTGGGGCAGCTGAATGCGTTGTTCGGCAGGTAAAGCAAAGGCCAGGGGCTCTGCCCCTGGACCAAGCTGGGGCCGTAGGCCCCAGACCCCATTCAGCGCTGCGCGGCTTTTCCTTACTAGGCGGCGAAGCCATTGGAGTCTTGGCTTCGCCGTTCCCCGAGGGATTCTAAATGAATGGGGTCTGGGGCCCCCGGCCCCAGCGGGTCCAGGGCAGAGCCCTGGCCTTTCTTGCCTTAAAGCGCTTTCACCGAATAAACCCCACCAGCTGCTCCACCTCGCGCACGACCGGCTCCGCGATGGCCGCGGCGCGCTCGGCGCCGGCGCGCAGCGTGGCATCCAGGTGCGGCGGATCCCCCAGCAAGCGGGTTGTTTCGGCGCCAATCGGCGCGAGTGCCGCCGTCGCCAGCGTGGCCAACTTCTCCTTGAACGCGCCAAAACCGCTGCCGGAAAATTCGCCGAGCACCGCGGCCGGGTCGCTGCCGGCCAGCGCGGCATAGATGCCGACCAGGTTGCGCGCCTCCGGCCGTTCGGCCAGCTCGGCCGGCGTTGCCGGCAGCGGCAGCGGATCGGTCTTCGCGCGGCGGATCTTTTGCGCGATCGCATCCTCGGAGTCGTTCAGGTTGATGCGGCTCTGATCGGACGGGTCGGACTTCGACATCTTCTTGGTCCCGTCGCGCAAGCTCATCACGCGCGCGGCGGGGCCCATGATCAGCGGCTCGATCCGGGCGAAGAATTCGACGCCGTAATCGTGGTTGAATTTCTCGCCGATGTCGTTGGCGAGTTCCAGATGCTGCCGCTGGTCGTCGCCGACCGGCACCCGGGTCGCGTGGTAGGCGTGGATGTCCGCCGCCATCAGGTTCGGATAAACATACAGCCCGGCCGAGGCCGCCTCGCGGTCCTTTCCCGCCTTGTCCTTGAACTGCGTCATACGGTTCAGCCAGCCGATGCGCGCGATACAGTTGAAGATCCAGGCCAGACGGGCGTGCGCCGAGACCGCGGACTGCGGGAACAGCACCGAGCGGGCGGGGTCGATGCCGCATGCAAGCAATGTCGCGGCCATTTCGCGGGTCTGCGCGCGCAGGGCGGCCGGCTCCTGAAACGACGTGATGGCGTGCATGTCCACGACACAGAACAGGCAGTCATGGTCGTGCTGCAGCGCCACCCAGTTGCGGATGGCGCCGAGATAGTTGCCCAGGGTTGGCACGCCGGAGGGCTGGATGCCGGAGAACACGCGTTGCATGGCGGCACGCCATGCGGCCATGCGAGGCGCGGGTCAAGCGGAAGAAGGCCAGGGCTCTGCCCTGGACCCGCTGGGGCCTGAGGCCCCAGACCCCCATTCATTCATAAAGAATCGTTTGGGGAACGGCGAAGCCAAAAACCTGTTCCCGGTACAGGCTTCGCCGTTTCCCTCAACGATCCTAAATGAACGGGGTCTGGGGCCTCAGGCCCCAGCGGGTCCAGGGCAGAGCCCTGGCCTTCTCCTTCAGTCCCCCCTGAACCTCCCCTTCCGCTTCTCCCGAAAAGCCGACATCGCTTCCTGATGATCGTGCATACGCATCGAATAGATTTCATAGGCGAGCGAAGCCTCGAACCCCGACTGTGTCATCTGTTTCAGCGCTACGTTCATCGCGACCTTGGTGTAATTCACCGCGTGCGGCGGCAGGTCGCGCAGCTTTTCCGCCAGCGCCAGCACATATCCATCGAGCTCTGCATCGGGCAGGCAGCGGTTGATCAGGCCGATCCGCTCGGCGAATTCGGCCGACACCGGTTCGCCGGTCATCAGATATTCCTTGGCGCGATGAAAGCCGATCGCCAGCGGCCACAGCAGCACCGCACCGTCGCCGGCTACCAGGCCGGCTTTCACATGGCTATCGCAAATGCGCGCGGTGGGCGAGGCGAACACCATGTCGCAGGCCAGCGCCAGATTCGCGCCTAACCCGTAGGCGGGCCCGCGCACCTTTGCAATGACCGGCTTCTCGCAATCGAGAATTCCCATCACATGCTTACGTGCGATGCGCGTCGTGATGTTGAGCACCGTGGGTTGGGACGGTTCCGCGTCACTGTCCTTGAGCAGTGCCAAGTCCGCGCCCGAGCAGAATGAGTCGCCCTCGCCGGTCAATATCACCACAGCGACGCTTTCGTCTTGCCAGACATCGTCCCAGATGTGCGCAAGCTCGTTGCTCATGGTTGGCGTTACGGCATTGCGCCGGCCGGGATTGGAAAGTGTTATCGTCAGGATGCGGTCCTGCAATGCTGTTTTGAGCTCGGAATACTTTTCATAATTGACGTTCGCCGCCTGCTCAAAGGCCATGGTTTCCCCCAGCGCAGAGTGGATCCGCGCCGACTGCATCGGCATTGTCCCAGATCAGGGCGGCTGCGTCGACGGCGTGCGCCGATCGGCCGCCGACGTCGGCGAGCAATGCTTTCAGCCGGTATGTCCAGAGGTGCAACGGATGCTCTAGCGTCATCCCCATGGCGCCGAGAAACTGGTGCAGGTCGTAAACGATGCTGGTTGCGGCGTCCTGGGCGTACTGTGCGGCCAGCGCCGCGTCGCCGGGATCGCCGCTGTCGGCCGCCAGCAACGCGAGCCATCGTGTCGCGGTGGCACGTACGCTGGCTTCTGCCAGCCTGTGGCGCACCGCCTGAAACGTTCCGATCGGTCGCCCGAACTGCTTGCGGTCGCTGACATACAATACGGTCGCATCGATGGCGGCGCCGAGCAGCCCGGCGATTTCCGCCGCCAGCCCAACCCGCCAGGCTGCCCGCACCACAGCCGGCGAAACGTCGAAACGCCGCGACACCGTTGCGCGATCAGCGCGTGGCACCAGCATGGCAACGGGATAGCCGAAAAGGGTTTCGGTCTCCCGCACATCCTGCGCGGAGGCGGTAAAGCCGGTCACGCGGTCGCGATGCAAAACGATCACGCTGGCGCCGGGCGCCAGGAACCGAACCGGAACGTGCGGCGCATCCGCATCGGCCAGGCAGATCGGCCGCCGCAAGTCCGCGCCCAGCAGCGGCCGCACCAGCGCGGAGGCCGCGACCTCCGCGGCGTATGGCAGCCGCGCCAATTGTGCCACGACCAAAGCCGCGGTCAGCGGCCCGAGATCGCTTTCGTAAGCCACATCAAGAAACCCGCCCTCCGCGAGCGCACGGTCCAGCGCCTCGCTGACCAGCGCGAAGCCGTGGAAATTGGCCGGTGTCGCGGCAAAAGGTTTGGCCAGCGCTTCGAGGGCGCCCAGAATCGCAGCCTGGTCATCGGAAAGCGACAAATCCATCAGCGTGGCTCCCGCGGCAGCTTGAGGACGTCGGAGGCCACCAGGTTGAGCTGGATTTCCGCGGCGCCCGAGGCGATGCCAGCGACGATCGCGCGCTGGTGGTGCGCCTTTAGCAACGGTTCGGCGTCGCACAGTGCATCAGGCAGGAATTCAACGACGAACTCGCCGACCGCCCGCTCAGCCATGACCGTCGCGACCCGCGCGGAGCTCGATTCCCCAGTGCCCGCTACGCCGCGCGCACGCTGGTCCACAATGGCATAGCTGCAAAGCCGCGCCGCCTGGCACAATCCGGCCGCCCGGCTCGCGTGCACCCTCACCGATTCGCGCTCGAAATCGCCGCGCTCGCGCAATATGCCCACCGCGCGGTCCAGCGCGCGGCGCGCCAGCGCGTAGCGCGGAATGCCCAACCGTTCATTGTTCAGCGAGAAACTGATGATATCCCAGGCGCCGCCTTCTTCCCCGAGTCGTGCCTCCGCCGGAACCTCCACCGCATCGAAAAACACTTCGTGGATGTCGCCCTCGCCGATCAGGCTCGGAATCGGGCGCACCGTGATGCCGGGCGAGCTCATCGGCACCAGGAAAATGCTGATGCCGCTTTTGCGATCCGAACTCGTGCGCGCGAGCAGGAAGCAGGTCTCGGCGAGGCCGGCATACGACGTCCAGATCTTCTGGCCATCGATACGGTAGATGTCGCCGTCGCGTGCCGCGCGCGTGCGCAACGAGGCCAGGTCAGAGCCGGCATCCGGCTCGGAAAAACCCTGGCACCAGATGGCGTCGCCACGCGCGATCGGCGGCAGATATTGTTGTTTTTGCGCATCGCTGCCGTACTGCATCAGCGTCGGCCCGATCCAGTTCACGTTCATGTACTGGGCGCCGCGCGGTTCGCCGGCTGACCACATTTCCTCGGCCAGAATGATCTGGCACCAGGCATCGCGGCCCTGGCCGCCCCACGCGACCGGCCAATGCGGCGTGAGCAGCCCCGCCTGCGCCAGCTTGCCGCAGAATTGGCGCGAAAATTCCGTCTGCGCCGCGGAGCCTGGGCCGTGATGGGCCAATTGCTCCCAGTCCGTCGGCAGATTTTCGGCGAGAAACGTCCGAATGGTGGCCCGGAACACGCGGTGCTCTTCCGCCCACTCGAACTTCATGCTCAGCGGGTCCCCATGTGAAAAACCATCAGCTTGTTGCCGTCGGGATCGCGAAAATACGCCGCGTAAAACCCGTTCGGATCGGCACCGCGAACGCCGGGCGGCCCTTCGCACGTGCCCCCGAGCGCCAGCGCCTTGGCGTGAACCGCGTCGACAACAGCGCGGCTCGACGCGGCAAAACCGATCTGTGTGCCGTTGCCGACGGTGGCATCTCCCGCCAACGGTTGACCCACGACGAACATCCCGCCGTCGGCGCCCTTGTAGCCGACGGCCTCCGGTCGATCCATGACGCGGCCCGCGCCGAGCAGCGCGGCGATCGCGTCATAGAACGCCTTGGCGCGATCTAGGTCTTTTGTGCCGTAGCGGGCTACCGTCAGCATGTTTCCCCCTGAGTGCAAATAAAACAAGAAGGCCGGGGCTCTGCCCCTGGACCCCGCTGGGGCCGTAGGCCCCAGACCCCATCTAGCGCTGCGCGGCTTTTCCTTGCTTCCCTGGCAGACCCAGCATCTAACACGAATTTCTCGCTTCGCCGATTCCCACAACGAATCTTAAATGAATGGGGTCTGGGGCCTCCGGCCCCAGCTTGGGTCCAGGGGGCAGAGCCCCTTGGCCTTTTTTCTTGCCACCCAATCCGCTAAGCGCTGTCTCGACCGCCGAACCGAAAAGGCCAAGATTTGCGTCACCATCCGCCACTCATGGGACAAACGCCGGTCCTGCCCGCACCCGCGGTGCGCGTTGCCCCCGCGGTTCAGCCACCCAATGCGAGCACGACGAGTTCCGCCGACTCGACGCAGGCCGCGTCGCCGGCCGAACTCTACGAACTCGCGGTCACCGTTTGCGCCATGGGATTTCACCAACTCGCCATGGACCCGCTCCGCGAGGTAACCGCGCAGGCGCCCGACCACGCGGGCGCCTGGCGCAAGCTCGCGGACCTGCTGCGGCTCGCGGGAAACGATGCGGAAGCCGCGGCTGCCCTCGCCACAGCCGACCGCATTGGCGATAACGACAAGAAATGGCCGAAGGCCAAAGGCGAGCGCTCCCCGACAAAAATCGAAAAGGCCGAGCGCAAGCTGCGCGAGGCGATGGCCCGCATTCCGCCGGAGGAGCGAACGGCGGAACTGCGCAAACGCGTATTCTGCGACGCCCTGGACGTGGTTGGCATGCGCCACCTGGCGCTGCAGGAGATCCGCGAGGACGATCCGGTTACCGCGCAGACGCTGCTGGAGCGCGCCCTGGACCTCTCGCCCGGCTACAACGCGGCCCGTGCTGATTATGCCCGCCTGCTGCTGGAGCAACGCTTTTACGCGTTGGCCGGCGTGCAAGCCCGCCGGCTGCTCGCGCAGGTGCCGCGCGACTTGCCTCTCCGCGGCATCCTGGCCCGTTCCCTCGCGGAGACCAGCAGGTTCGCCGAGGCGATCGAAGTGGTCGAAGGCATGATCAGGGATCAACCGAACAACGCGCAGTTCTATGTGCCTTACGGCGGCAACCTTCACATTGTCGGCCGCCATGAGGACAGCGCCGCCGCCTACCGCAAGGCGCTCAGGGTCGCGCCGGCGCTCGCGGAGGCCTATTCGGGGCTGGTCGCGCTAAAGGGCAAATTCCTGACCGACGAGGATGTGGCCGCAATGCGCGCCCATCTCGCGAACGGCCGCCTCGATCGCTTCAACACATGGCATATGTCGTATGCGCTGGCCCAGGCACTGGAGCGCCGCCGCGATTTTGCCGGGTGTTTCGCAGCGTTGGAGAACGGCGCCCGTGCATTTCGCGAACATTACGCCGGTACGCGGTTCGCGCACGATGCGGCGGCCGCGGACGAACGCGTACGGCGGCTCAAGCAGGTTTTTTCGGCCGAGACCTTTGCCGCCCGCGCGGCCCCGATCCCGGACGCGCCGCCACGCGACACACCGATTTTTGTCGTCGGCATGCCACGCGCGGGATCGACATTGCTGGAACAGATCCTTGCCAGCCATAGCATGATCGAAGGCACGCGCGAGCTGCTGGAAATGAACTACATCACGCGCGACCTCGGGCTGAGCCGGCGCCTCGTCACCACAATGACCTATCCGCAGCAGGTGCTGGGCCTGACGCCGGATGAGCGGGCGGCGCTCGGCGCGCGCTATATCAGGGAAACCGCGATCTATCGCCGGTCCGGCCGCCGCTGTTTCGTCGACAAGCGACCCTGGAACTGGATGGATGCCGGCCTGATCCATCTGATCCTGCCGCACGCGAAAATCATCGACATCCGCCGCGCGCCGATGGCCGCCTGCTTCGCCATGTATAAGCAGCTGCTGCCGGCCGACGCCGCCTTCAGCTACGATCTAACCCATGTCGGGCGGTTCTATAACGGATATGTCGACATGATGAAGCATTACGAAACCGTATTGCCCGGACGCATTCATTACGTTTCCTACGAGCTTTTGGTTCAGGACACCGAAACGGAGATCCGCCGCCTGCTGGAATATTGTGGCCTGCCATTCGAGGATGGCTGCCTGCGTTTCTGGGAGACCGACCGTGCCGTGGTGACGCCGAGCGCGGAACAGGTACGCACGCCGATGTTCCGCGACGCACTGGAGCATTGGCGCAATTTCGAGCCATGGCTTGGCCCGTTGAGGGCAGCGCTCGAATCCACCAACGACTCGCTCGGAAATAACTAAATTGCCCGATTGAATTTGAATCAAAATGAACAAAAGGCCACTGGCTCTTTTTCAAAAAAGAGCAGAAGAAAGCACTTCTTTTTGAAAAAAGAAGCAAAAACTTTTGTTCATTGGCAGGCAGGCCTGGCGGCAGATTATATTTCGGCAGGCTATTGAGCCCAATCAGAACTAAAAAGAGCGGCAGCGGAAATTTCCGCTGCCGCTTGCATCACCAGTCTAATAAACTTGCATTGCCCGCGCCGACCAGGTCGGCGTCGGTTTGCTGCTTACCTGAGGCCAGTCATCAGCGTCCGGCTCGGGCTGCGCTTGGCTGCCGTGACTTCGGTCAGCGTGATCGGCAGGACCTCCGGGGGCGACAGAGGAATGGTGAGAGTGCCCGATGCCGCGGTGCAAACGCCGGGAGTATCAAAGGTCGACGCGGTGGTAATCACCACGGAGCACTTGTGGGAAGTAATCGTGGTATCCCACTCCGTCTGTGTGATCGTGGTCGACTTGATCGTGGACCCCTCCTTATTGCACTCCGGGTTGGGATACGGGCTGACACCGTGCTTGTCGGTCGACATCTGAAAGCCCGCAACCGCGGTTGTGGTCCCGGTGATGGTCGCCGTCCAGAACCCTACAACGTTGCAAGGCGGAGACTTCTTCGCGAGCGCGCTGGTGGAACCAGCCGCCGCAACGGCCATGCCAAGGCCGATAGCGATAATACTGTGCTTCATTTTCACTCCCCGATGCTTGATAGTGTGATTCGTCACACCACCCGGATCATGCGCGTACATTTGACCGATGGCAACCCCTTCGTCGGCAGAAGTCGGGCAACGCCTCCGCGAGCCCAAGTTCCGGCAGGCGTCCTCGGCTCCACGGTCCGCCCTTCATAGTCCCGTTCTGACGTGGCCGGCGTTTCAATGACCTAGGTGGTTCAGTATCGAAATTGGTCCGCTCAAGCCAATTTGGCTAAATATTTAGGTAAGCGCGTGCGTGAAATCGCCCCGGGCACCATGTTGCCGGGCTCCGGCGGCGCTTGGCGCATGATTGTCAGCCCGCTGCCCGGCCGTTTCATTGTAAACCGAACCGGGTTGCCGGCGGCAGGCACATCCACAACCAAGTTCGCGCGATCGGCCGCCATGAATGGCATTTTTATGGCGTCATCCGGTCGGGCAGGCACGAAGCCGCGAGTTCGCATGTATCGTTCGCACTCGGCAACTGCTCGTTGAGCAGCGCCCGCTTCAGGAACAAGTGGCACGTGTGTTCCACGCTCATACTCATGCCGCCATGCATTTGCATCGCTGCCTCGGCCACCTCCCTGAAGGCCGAACTCGCGATCGACTTCGCGGCCCGTGCCAGGGCGAGCCGTTCGCCGCACGGCCTGTCATCGATCTGCCGCAGATAGTCCGCCAGCAGCGCTTCGGCCGCCTGGATCGTGACCTTCAAATCGGCACAGCGATGCTTTAGCGCCTGAAACGAGGCCAGCGGCCGGTCGAACTGCCGTCTCGTCTTTAGATGTTCCACGGTCTGCTCAAGAATGGCGCCCGCCGCGCCGACACAATCCGCGGCGATCGCGAAGTGAAGATGGGCTGAAACCGCGCTGCAACCTGCGGCGGCAGCGGCGCCGCGCGCAACTACCGAGCCATCGCCTGGCATCGGCCCGGGCAGACGTAAATCGAACAAGGCGCGCGTGGTATCCCATGTTGGGCATGCAGCCGCACTTGCCGTTCTGCCATCGATCACGATCAGCGCAACGATCGGATCGACCGAGGACACGATCAGCGCGTGGCGCGCGCGATCAGCGCCGAGAACCGCATGCACCACGCCGCCTTCCAGATGCATGGCGGTTGGATCGAGCAACGACATGGCGATCCGCTCGCCGCCCACGATGCGCTCGATCCATGCGTCGCGGGCAGCCGATGGCTGGCATGCACCAAGTGCCTCGATCGCGAGCAGCGACGGGAGCAGCGGCACGGGCGAAAGTGTGCGTCCCAGCTCCATGTAAAGCCAGCACGCGGCTTGCAAATTCTGTCCGAGCCCACCGAGCGGCAGGGGCGCGGTCAGCGCCGTCCAGCCCGCCTCCACGATCGCGCGCCAGGCCGCGTCGGCGTCGGCCGCCGCGAGGTGCCCGGTCAGCCGACGCGCCGCGTCGCGCAACTCCACCTGTTCGGTAATCACCCTGCCATACCCGCCGGAAACGGGATTTTCGGCTCGCGCGGCATATCGAGCAGGCGCTCCGCGATAATGTTGCGCTGGATCTCGTCGCTGCCGCCGGCGATCGACCATGCATAGGAATTCATAAAATCGACCGCCCAGTTCCCGGTCTCCTGGCCGCCGCCCCGGGTAAACTCGCCATAATATTGGCCGGTGAGCCCGCTGACGCGAAGACCGAGCGATGTGTAGGCGCGCAGCACCCGCGCGTAATAAAGCTTTACCACGGACGCATCGCCGACCTGCTCCTCACCTGCAATACGCCGTTTCAGAAAATCGTCGGCCAACGCCACAAGTGCATCGATCTCGGTGCGCAATTTCCCCAGTTCGCGCAGGATCAGCGGATCCTCGCCGCGGCCCATGCGCGCCATTTCGGAGCTGATGCGCCACAACGCACCCCGCATCCGGCTGGCCAGCTCCAGCAGCGTCAGCCCGCGCTCGGAAGCAAGCGTGCTCTGCGCGACGGCCCAACCCTCCCCTTCGCCGCCCAGCCTGTTGGCAACCGGAATCTCGACATCGTCGAGAAAAATCTCGGCAAATTCCTCGTCGCCGGTGATTTGCCGGATCGGCCGCACCTTAATCCCGGGACTTTTCATGTCCATGATCAGGTAGGTTATTCCCACCTGCTTCGCTCCGCCGGTCGAAGTACGCACGAGCAGCAGGCACTTGTCGGCGTACTGCGCCATGGTCGACCAGATCTTTTGGCCGTTCACGACATAGATTTCGCCCCGCCGCTCGCCACGCGTTCTCAACGAAGCCAGGTCGGAACCCGCGTTCGGCTCGGAAAAACCCTGGCACCAGATCTCCCCTCGCAAAATGCCGGAAAGATGCTCGCGCGCCTGCGCTTCCGATGCCCATTCCAGCAGCGTCGAGGCCGCGTGATAGAGCGAGACGAAAAACAGGATCAGGCGCGGCGTGTCGGCGCGCGCGATCTCCTCATAAATGATCTTCTGCTCGGCCAGGCCCCGCCCGCCGCCTTGCCATCCCACCGGCCAATGTGGCGTGGCGTAGCCCGCAGCCACCAACTTCGCGAACCAGTGGCGCTGCGCCGCAACAAAGGCGTCCTGGTCGCATCCGGTCATCGCGGCCCGCCAGCCGGGGGGCGCATTGGCCGACAGCCAGTTTCTTACCTTGTGCCGCAGTTCCTGGTTTTGATCGGCAATGAAAGTCACGCTTGTCCCTCAGTAAGTAAGGCCAGGGCTCTGCCCTGGACCCGCTGGGGCCGTCACGCCTTGGCGTGCTGTGCAACGACGGCCCCAGACCCCATTCATTCAGGTCGCCTTCGGCCCGACTTGCTGAGGCGAAAATCCGGCGGGAACTGGCTGTCATTGTCCTTCACCGCGTTGTTTAGCCCCTTGTCGAATGCCTCGTCGCCGAGCATCAATTCGTCCCCATCCGGCCTTACATAGGGGCCCATCGCCTCGAGATAGGCGGTCAGCAGGCTGCCCATATACTCGCCCTGCTGCTGCTTCATCATTTCAAAAAACGTCTTCTGCATGAACACCGTGTCGGTCGGGCGGGTGCGCGCGCAGGCCAGCGCGTATTTCTCTACCTCCGCCTCCAGCCTATCACGCGGCACCACGCTGTTGATGAAGTTGCAATCGTACATTTCCTTGGCCGTGAAGGGCCGGCCGGTGAACACCATTTCCTGAAACTTGCGCAGCCCCATGGTTTGCGCCCAGGTCCACATGCGTGGCCCCCAGCCGACATAGCGAAACGCCGGGTGGCCAAAAAGCGCATCGTCGGATGAAATCAGCAGGTCGGCGTCGGCGGCCTGGTAGAAGTGCCAGCCATAGCAGTAGCCCTTTGACTCAACGATGCTGATCTTCTTGAATTCCTGCAGGCTGCGGCAGCCGGCGCGCGGATTGCTGTAAAGCTGGGTCAATGTCGCGAGGTAGCGGTAGGAGTGTTTTGGCGGATATTTGACGTCGCCGCCTTCCTCGATGCCGAACTCGTTGAGCAGCGATTTCTCCGCGGTTTCCGACAGCATTTCGGCCTGCTCGGGGAGGTCGGCGCCGCCGCCCAGATTGTTCCCGGCGCCGCGGATGACGAGCACTTTGACGTCGTCGTCGACGTTAGCGCGGTGCAACAGGTTCGCGTAGCGGAGCCGGGCGGCGATGGTAGGAGCGTTGAGCTGATCGGGCCGGTTGAAGGTGATCGTCGCAATCCTGGTTTTCGGGTCTTTCGCGTAAAGGATGATGTCCTCGGCCGATGGCTGTTCCGCGTCCGCCATCATATTGCCCCTCCAGAGTGCGCTGCTGCTTGCCGTCGCCTTGCTGGACCAGGGTCCGATGGCGATCAAGCGAAAAAACCCGCGATGCCATGCTGGTCGCAACACGCCCGGGATATCGCCGAGGCGATAAATCTGCTTAACAAAATGGGGTCTGGCGCCTACGGCCCCGTCGTGCGCAGCACGCTTTCGCGTGACGGGTCCAGGGCAGAGCCCTGGCCTTCCTTTACAGCAGCGATCTCCGATTTCAGCCACATCGTCTCACTGAGATTGCTGCCGCCCGATGCCGCGAGAAGCTGTTCGAGCGCGGCTTTCTTAGCCGCGAGCGCCTCCCTGTCGCCCGGCTCCGCGCCGAGCGCGATATCGAGCAAGTGCAACGCCTGGAGAGGTCGTCCCGTATCGACGTGTTGTCGTGCGCGAGCCGCCAGCCGGGCGGCACCGCCGGCGAGCTCGGCGACGTCCGCATCTACGCTCGCGCGTGGTACGCCGTAGAGCGATGTGGTCGAATCGTAATGGAACCAGCCTGCATATTCCTCCCAGATGGTGCGTACGGCCCATGAAACCTTGCCGTGGAATTCGCCGATCCTGAGATGATCGGGCAGCATGATTTCACGCATCAGCGTGTGCACATCACGGCCGGCGTTCATGCCGGCAATGGTTGCTTGGTTTACGTAGGAGACGGCTTCGTACATGCGATCCAGATCGGCGCGAATTTTGGCCGCGCCGCGGATCGGCTCGCCATGGCCGGTGATGAGCAGGTCGGCGCCGAGGTTGCGGACGCGGTCGAGGCTTTCGAGGTAGCGGACGACCGAGCGCGGCTTGTCGCCGCGGATCGTGCAGAGGTTAGGCATGGAGAGAAAAACCGGGCCGAACAGGTTGCCGGTGAAGAGAACGCGCTCGCTGGGCATCCAGACCACGATCGCATCGAGCGTCTCGCCGCCCGGGGTCGCGATTAGCTCGAAGCGCCGGCCGCCCTGTTCGAACACGAAATGCCGGTCAACCTGGATGTCGGGCTGAATCGCGGGCGGCGGTATCGGGTTGGCGGGTCGCTTGATCGTGGCGCCCCATAATTTCCGGCTGCGCGGCATGGAAAACGGCATCAGGTCTTTGTAGAAGCGGCAGGTTTCCACAAAACCCTGGCCCGCCGCGATCCTGCTGCCGGGTTCGCGAAAAGCTGGCACGCCGCCATAATGATCCGGGTGCGCCTGGGTCAGGATGATGGTGCGCAGCTCCCCGCGCCGCGCTTGTGCCAGCAGCGCCTTGGTACGCTCGGCGTTGTCCATGAAGCCGGTGTTGACAAGCACATCGCCGTCATCCGTGCGCACAAGATAGGCGTTGGAAATATCCTGCGCCATGAAGATGAAGTCGTTGATCGCAACGGCTTGCCTCTGCCCTTCGCCCGAGCGCACGAGCGCGGCAAGCAGCGGCCTGGCTTCGTCCACCTGGCTCATGCCGACGCATCCGCATCGAATTCGATCAGCACCTTGGCCGAGGCCCCGGTGCCGGCGACGCCCAAGGCTTCGATCACGCTATTGAAGCAGTAGCGATGGCTGATCATCGAGGCGACCTTTTCGCGCAGGCGCGGCAGCGCGGCAAGCACCTGCGGCATTTCGGTCGGGTAGCCCATGGCGGTGGTGATCGTCATTTCCGTAGTCAGCATCGCGCCCAGATTGAGCTGGACCGGATCGCGATACGCCGCGACGACCACGAGACGCGCGTGCGCGCGCGCCATGCTGACAACGTCGGAGACGATATTGGGTGCACAGGCGGCATCGATATAGGCGTTGGTGCCGACCGCGTCGCGCAACAAGGTGCGGGCGGGGCCATGCAGCGCCAGCAGGCGGGCGCGCAGATTCTCCGTGGCTGGATTGACCGTGCCGACGGCGCCCAGCGCGCGGGCGCGTTCCAGGCGCTCGGGCGAAATATCGACCGCAACGACTTCGTTGACACCGCGGTCGACCAGCCAGAGCACCGCGGCCAGCCCGATCGGTCCGCAGCCGAACACCACAACCTTGTCGCCTGGCCTCGCCTCGCTGCGGTTCACGCCGTGCAGCGCCACCGCGAGCGGTTCGGTCAAGGCGGCGACATCGTAGGGCAGGTCATCGGGGATCGGCAGCAGGCTGTCGTCGAGGCGGGCGCCGCGCACCAGCAATTCCTCAGTAAAGGCACCTTCCGGCCCGCCGCTGCCGACCAGCGCGGGCGTGCGCATGGGGTTGAGCACGACCCGCTGCCCGACATGCAGGCCTTCCACCGCAGCGCCGACGTGCATGATTTCGCCGGCCGCCTCATGGCCGAGCGGCATTGGCTTGCCGCCGGGCTGCGGAATGCCGCCGCGCTTGATGAAGGTCAGGTCGGTGCCGCAAATGCCGCAGGCCTTTATTTTCAACACCACGTCGTTGCTGCCGGGCACAGGGCGCTCGGCGGGGTCGAGACGAACGTCGTTGATGCCGTGAATATTGAGGACGTGCATGAAACTTCTCCCGATCTGCGTATGTTCAGCCGCGGACCAGATAGGCCCCGTCTATGACGATCGTGTCGCCGCTGTGGAACGCGGAGGCATCGCTCGCGAGGTAGGCGGCGATGCCCTCGAAATCGGCCGGAGTGCCGGGGCGGGGGATAGGCGTCTTGGTGGCAAAATGCTGGTCGATCGGGTTCATGTCCTCACCGGTCATCAGCGTCTTGACGTAGCCCGGGGCTATGGAATTCGCGCGGATGGCGTATTTGCCGAACTCGACCGCCATGGAGCGGACCATGGCACCCATGGCGCCCTTCGCGGCCGCGTATTGAGCCTTGGTGGCCAGGCCGATGAACATGGACAGGCTGCCGCACAGCACCAGCGAACCGCCCGGATCGCCCGCCTTGGCGCGTGCGACCATGTGGCGCGCGCCCTCGCGCAGGGTATAGAAAGCGCCATGCTGATTGATGCCGAGCAGCTTGTGGTATTCCTCAGTGGGCAGGTCGAGCACCGAACCCGAAAAGCCGGGAATGCCGGAATTGGCGATGACGCAATCGACCCGGCCGAATTCGCCGATCAGCGCGGCATAGGCCGCCTTGATTTCGTCCTCGGAGGCGACATCGACCTGGCGGGTCGAAACGCGCACGTTATGGGTTTGCAGTTCCGCGCGGGCGGCTTCGTTCTTCTCCGCGTTGCGCGCCCAGATGGCCACGTCGCCGCCCTGTTTGGCGATGCCGCGCGCGAAGCCAAGCCCCAGGCCGCCATTGCCGCCGGTGATCACGGTGACCTTTCCGGTCAGATCGAATAGCCCTTTCGCCATGCGCGTTCCCCCATACGGTCATGTGGCCATCAAGCCCGCAGCCCACACGGCAGTCCCGGCCGACGGTTGGCACAATGCAATCCGTCGCCCGGTCGATAGCAGGTCATGATGATGGCACATGCCCGGAGCTCGGCACGAGCCGCCGGGCGCTTCCAAGCCCGCGCCTGGGCGATATCTTTTGAGCGCCGCCTGGCCTCGGCGGCGGTCCGGGCGCAAATGGGGCGCGGCCACGGCGAGGGCGCTGGACCAAGAGGCTGATTTACACGGGTTTTTTGGTTCTTTCCTTCAATGAAGAACAAGAAAAAGCACTTCTTTTTGAAAAAAGAAGCAAAAACTTTTGTTAGTTTTGCCTTGTTCGTATTGCGGCCGGGTCGTTCGCCGTCAGGCAGCGGAACGTCGCGGTAAAATTCAACGGCCCGTAAGAACTATACGGGTTGCCGCTCGGCCCCATCTGAACTGGCACGAACACCAGCCCCTGCTGCGCGCAAAACGCGTTGGCCTCGCGCAGTGCCGCGTCTTGCGCCGCCGGGCCGCCCCCCAGCACCGGCGCGCGCATTTCCGAAACCGCCCAAACGCCAGGCCCTGCCGGTTGCACGCCGATGGTCGCCGCGCACCCGCCCGCGCCCAACACAGATACCAGCCCGACTCGATGCAGGCGGTGCCCCACCCCTGCGTCCTAGGGGGACCCGCTCGGCGGCGGTGGAGGCGGCAGCGCGAACTTGTCTCCCGACGGCGGGGGTGCCACCGCTGGTGCCGCGCCACCGCCGCTCGCCTCGGCGGCCTGCAACTGGGCCAGCAGGTTGTGCGAGGAAACGCCGTCCACGGTGAGGCCCTTGTCGGTCTCGAACTGCCGGATCGCGGCCGCGGTATGCGGCCCCGCGACGCCGTCCGCGTGAGCGTGCAGGTAGCCAAGCTGGACCAGAGCATTCTGAACCTTCATCACCAGCGGGTTGCGCACCACGACCGGCGCCGTTGGCTCCTCCGGCGGTGGCGGTGGCGCTGCCGGCGGTGGTGTCATGCCGGCCACCAATTCGCCCTTCGAGTACATGCAATTGCCGAACGTCGCGTCGTATTGCTGCTGAATCCCGGCCTGCGCGGCCGTGCTGGTCTGCGCCCCGGTGGTGGCGGCGTCGCCACTGGTACTGCCGCCCGCCGCCGCCAACGCCCCCGCCGCAAGGCCCTGATTGTTGGCCGCACTCACCAGTGCCACTACGGACTGCGCCGCGGCCTGCTTGCATACGGTATAATCGGCCTGAAAGTCCGCCGGCGACTTGCCTGGCCCCGGTGTGACGGCGGTAGTAGGCACCAAAGGCGTCTGGGCGCACGCAGCCAACAGTGCGATCGCACTAGCGGCGATGCCGCGGGTCAGAAATCTGGTCATTCTGTTGTCCCCACCCAATCGATTGTTGCGCGCCAGTGCGTGCCGTATCCTGGTCGCCCGGATGTACAGGGTTATCAATCCTGTAGGCGAAAGCAACCACCGAGATTCCCCCCGAGCGCAGGATTTTTCATCCGCCTAGGCCAGGCGCAGGGTGTGCACGCCGTTCGCTGTCGAGCCAGCCTTCAGATCACCCGCCCGGCCACGGCATCCAGCTTGCGCATCAGCGTCGGGTCCCTCGCCGCGGGCGCCGTGATGATGGCGTGATCCAGCGCGTGGTCGCAGCCGAGCGGGCAGGCGGCCGACGCCGCGATTCGCGGCACCGCCAAGTGTATCAGTGCGCGTGCATGGGCGGCGTTCTCGACCATCACACGCACCACCGCATCCACGGTCACATCGTCGTGGTCCGGGTGCCAGCAATCATAGTCGGTGACCATCGCCACGGTCGCGTAATGCAGCTCCGCCTCCCGCGCCAGCTTGGCTTCCGGCATATTGGTCATGCCGACCACGGAACAGCCCCAGCTGCGATACAGCTCGCTTTCCGCCTTGGTCGAGAATTGCGGACCCTCGATCACCAGATAAGTGCCGCCCCTCGCCACCTTCAGACCGAGCGACGCAGCGCTGGCCTCCAGCACATCGCCGAGCAGCGGGCAGACCGGGTGGGCCATCGAAACATGCGCCACGCACCCCTCGCCGAAGAAACTTTTTTCGCGCGCAAAGCTGCGGTCGATGAATTGATCCACAATGACGAAATGGCCTGGCGGCAGCTCTTCCTTCAGGCTGCCGACCGCAGACATCGACAGCACATGCGTCACGCCGGCGCGCTTCAACGCATCGATGTTGGCGCGGTAATTCAAGTGCGTCGGCGAAAGCCTGTGGCCCCGCCCATGGCGCGGCAGGAACACGCACTGCACATCGTCCAGCGTGCCGAACAGCAGCTCGTCCGAGGGCTCACCCCATGGCGTGGCGATCCGGCGCCAGGCACGGTTTTCCAGGCCCTCGATGTCGTACAGCCCAGATCCGCCTACTACGCCGATCACCGGCATGAGAAGCTCCAAGAAAAAGGCCAGGGCTCTGCCCTGGACCCGCTGGGGCCGTAGGCCCCAGACCCCGATTCATTTGTTCCGAGACTGGCATCGACCGCTAGCCAATGGGCGAAATCCAAGGTCTCGCGCGGAGAGTACAGAGGACGCCCGCCGTGCAGCGCTAACGACAGCGGCGGCACGCCGTCGGGGGTCCAGGGGGCAGAGCCCCCGGTCGCCGAAGGCCATCTAAGACTAAACTCATTGATTTCGTTTTATAATCCTTATCCCAGCGCTCATCGGCTCTGGCCTAGTGGTCGATGTTGGCCCACAGTTTGCGCTTCGCGGCGTAGGTCACGCCGGTCAGCAGCACCAGGAATCCCACTACGCGAACGCCGAGATGCTTGCGCTCCTCCATCTCGGGGTTGGCCGCAAAATAGAGGAACGTCGTGACGTCCTTTGCCTCCTGCTGCACCGTGGCCTTGGTGCCGTCGGCATAGGTCACCGACCCATCGCTGAGCGGCGGCGGCATGTGAATGTTATGGCCCGGGAAGTATTTGTTGTAGAACGACCCATCCGGCACCTTCACGCCGGCCGGCGGGTCCACATAGCCCAGGCCGACCAGCGCGTAGACGTAGTTCGCTCCACCTTCACGCGCACTGACCAGCAACGATTGATCCGGCGGCAACGCGCCGTTATTCGCCGACCGCGCCGCCTTGTCGTTCGCGAACGGACTGACGAAATGATCGGATGGCAAACCTGGCCGCGTCGTCGGCTTGCCGTCGTCATCCAGATCGCCTGGCACCGTCTTGCTGACCGCGATCGCCTTGATCTCGGCCGGGCTCAGTCCGATGCCGGCCAGGTTGCGATACGACATGTATTTCATCGAATGGCAGGCCGAGCAGACCTCGTTATAGACCTGGAAGCCGCGCTGCGCGGCAGCGCGGTCGAACGTGCCGAACGGCCCACTGAACGACCAATCTTGCGCCGGCGGCGTCAGATCCTCCTCGGCGCGCGCCTGCTGAGCGAGTGCGGCAGCGCCGAGAGCCAGCCCGAAGCCGGCAACGATCAGGCGGTTCATCACGGCTTCTCCATCGGCTTGGCGGCGGCGCCGGCGGGCAGCGGACCTCCGCCGCCCCCTCCGCCGGGGCGGGCCGGCAACACGGGGCGGCTGATGCTTTCAGGCAGCGGTAGCGGCGTTTCGAAAATCCCCACGAACGGCAGCGCCGCGAAGTGTGCAAAATACAGCAGGGTGAACACACGGCCTTCGATGATGTAAATTCCCTCCGGGTGGTGAGCGCCCACCCAAGCCAGTACGCCCATATCAATCGGCAGCAGACGCATCATCCAGCGATAGATCGGCCGGAACCGCGCGCTGCGCACCGGGCTCGTATCCAGCCATGGCAGAATGAACCAGACCAGGATGCTGCCGAACATGCAGATCACGCCCAGCAGCTTGTCCGGCACCGAGCGCAGGATCGCGTAATACGGCAGCAGATACCATTCCGGTACGATGGCATTCGGTGTCTGTAGCGGATTGGCCGGAATGGAGTTATCCGGCTCGCTGAAGAAATTCGGCATGAAGAACACAAACAGCGCGAACACCAGGAAGAACACGCACAGGCCGATGCTGTCCTTCATCGTGTAGTACGGGTGGAACGGCACCGTGTCCGCCTCGCTCTTCACGTCGATGCCGAGCGGATTGTTGCTGCCGCTGATGTGCAGCGCCGCGACGTGCAGGAACACCACGCCGACGATGACGAACGGCAGCAGGTAGTGCAGCGAGAAGAACCGGTTCAGCGTCGGGTTATCGACCGAGAAGCCGCCCCACAGAAGCGTCACGATCCAGTTGCCCACGACCGGGAACGCGCCGAACAGGTTGGTGATGACGGTGGCGCCCCAATAGCTCATCTGGCCCCACGGCAGCACGTAGCCCATGAACGCCGTCGCCATCATGAGCAGCATCAGCAGCACGCCGCTCATCCACAGCAACTCGCGCGGCGCCTTGTAGCTGCCGTAGTACATGCCGCGGTAAATATGGATGTAGATCGCCGCGAAGAACATCGAGGCGCCGTTCATGTGCACATAGCGCAACAGCCAGCCATAGTTCACGTCGCGCATGATGCGCTGCACGCTGCTGAACGCGTCGGTGGTATTGGGGTCGTAGTTCATCGCCAGAAAGATGCCGGTGGCGATCATGACCAGCAGCACGATCGTGGCGATCGCCCCGAAATTCCAGAAATAGTTGAAATTCTTCGGCGACGGGAACTGCCCGTACTCCTTCTCCATCATGGTGAAGATCGGCAGGCGGCTGTCGATCCAATTCAGCAGGGGGTTCTTGAAGTCGCTCTTATGCAGCCCGGTCATCGGGAGGGTCCTCTACGCGCCAGCGCCCCCGGCGGGGCGCCCGGGCGGCTCGCGCACGGTATTACGGGCGGATTGCTGCCTCTGCAATCCAGGTGCTGCACCGCACGCACAGGCTTAGGGCGCCGCCGGCAATGCGCACTTGGGATGTCAGTCTCGGAACAGATGAAATGGGGTCTGGGGCCTACGGCCCCTGCGGGGTCCTAGGGGCAGAGCCCCTAGCCTTCTTGTTGCCTTCGCCCATAGTGAGCCTATGGACCATGTCACCCTGAAGCCCGAAGCCCGCGCCTGGTTCGAGGCCCTGCGCGACCGGATTTGCGCCGAGTTCGAGGCCATCGAGGACGGGCAGTCCTCGGGGCCGCTGGCCGATCGCCCGGCCGGCCGTTTTGTCCGCACCGCCTGGTCCCGCCCCACAACCGACGGCACCGACGGCGGCGGCGGCGTCATGAGCGTCATGCACGGACGGGTGTTCGAGAAGGTGGGGGTCAACGTTTCCACGGTGCAGGGCGAGTTCTCGCCGCAGTACCGCGGTCAGATTCCAGGCGCCGAGGACGATCCGCGCTTCTGGGCGAGCGGCATCAGCCTAGTCGCCCATCTGCAGAGCCCGCTGGTGCCGGCCGCGCACATGAACACACGCATGCTGGTCACCACCCGTGGCTGGTTCGGCGGCGGCGGCGACCTGACGCCAATGCGGCTGGAGACGCCGGAGGCCCTGGAGGACGCCGCCGATTTCCATGCCGCTTTCCGCGCGGCCTGCGACCGCCACGACCCCGACTACTATCCGCGCTTCAAGGCGTGGTGCGACCGCTATTTCTTCCTGCCACACCGCAATGAGCCGCGTGGCGCCGGCGGCATTTTCTACGACCATTTCTCGTCCGGCGACGCGGCCGCCGATTTTGCGTTTACCCAGGACGTCGGCCGCGCCTTTCTGGCCGGCTACGCCGCCATCGTGCGCCGCCGCATGGCGCAGCCTTGGACCCCGGCCGATCGCGCGCACCAGCTGGCGCGGCGCGGCCGCTACGTGGAGTTCAACCTGCTCTACGACCGCGGAACGACCTTCGGCCTGCAGACCGGCGGCAACGTGGACGCCATCCTCATGAGCCTGCCGCCTGCCGTAAGCTGGCCATGAAATGCCGTCTGCGTCTGCGCTGCCAAGGCATCGCCGATCCGGTCCCGGCGCCACTAAATTGACATGGGGCTGGCGCAGGCTACCATGACCGCCTGCGGCGTCGCCGCGTCCGATGTCCCGGGGCGGTCCTGCCCCTCGAGCCTATCGCCAAGTCGCCACCGTCGCCACGCCCTCCCCGGGCCCGCCAGGAGACCGATGACCGCGATCCTCCCGCGCCGCACATTGCTGCGATGCGCCGCCGCAGCAGGTACGATGGCAATGGGTTTCGCGCATGGCGAAACCACGTTGGTCGGGCCCGAGAACGACCCAACCCTGTTTGTCGCTGGGCCGGCGGACTCCGAAACCGCCGCGTGGGCCCAACTGCTGCTGCCCGCGCTGGCCCGCGGCATGCCCGAGGACGCGGCGCTGGAGCTGCACTACTCGGGCGGACAGGATGGCGTCACCGCGGCCAACCAGTTCGATGCCCGGGCGATGGCGGACGGCAGCCAGGTGCTGCTGTTCCCCGGATGTGTGGCGCTCGCCTGGATGGCGGGCGACAGCCGGGCGCAGTTCGACATCGGCCATTTCCTGCCTCTGATCGCCCTTGCCAGCACGGACGTCGTGATGATGCGCGGCGGCTTGAACGCACCGAGCCGCGCCGGGCCGGTGCGGCTGGCCTGCGGCACCACGCCGCAATCGGCGCTCACCGCGCTGATGGCATTGGATATGCTCGAAATCCCCGCGGTTCCCGTGCCGCCGGCATCGGATCCGGTAGCCGCTGTGCGAGCCGGCAAGCTGGACGCGGTGTTTCTTCACGGCAGCAACGTACCTCGCAAGGTCCGCGCCCTGAGCGACGCCGGGCTGCTGCCTTCCTTCATCACCGGCCTGCCGATCCAGCGCGGCGAACCGCCGCCCGGCCACCCCCTGCACGGTGTGCCGCACCTGCTCAGCTTGCTTGCCCCGGTGCCACGCAGCGGCGAGTCTCGCGTGACCGCCTGGCGTGCGCTGGCGGCCGCCAGTGCGCTCGATCTGGTGCTGGCGCTGCCGCGCCTGAGCACGGCGTCATCGGTCGCCAACTGGCGCCGAGCCTGCCGCACCAGCATGGCTAGCGATGCGATCGGCGACGAGATTGCGCGCCGATCCCTGTTTCTGCTGTCGGATCAGGAAACCGCCGTGGCGATGCAGCTGATGCGCACTGACGCGCCGGCCCAATTGACTTTCCGGCGCTGGCTGGCAGACCGCGTGAATTGGCGACCCGCATAGGGCCGGTGTCAGCCATGTTGGCGGCCGCGCGCCGCGATCAACCTTCCGTTAACCCCATTCTCGTATCCTGAGACTGAACGGCGACGCCTTTCTGGCCGCTCAGCACAGGAGGCTTTCTTGCCTGGCGATACTTCAATCACGCCTGTTGCACCGGCGTGGCTCGCACAAGTGCAACGCACAGATGCAGGCCGCGCAGCCGGCACCGCTGCACCAACGTCGGACCAAACCTCGAACGTCACTTTGGCGACCATGCCCCACCCGGTAAATCCCGACTTCCACCTCGATCTGGCGCTGAACATCGTGGTGCTGCAGTTCTTCGACTCGAAGGGCGACGTCACCCAGTCGATACCTTCGCAGAAGCAGCTGGACGCTTACCGCGCGGAAGGCGATGTTACACCCGCGCATCCGATGCGGCTGTCAGTTTCGAAGATTCTTTAGGGCGCGGTGGGATGACCCATCGGATTGAAGGGACAATCTCGGCGGCGGTCACGCGGCGCCAAATGAGCAGAGGTTTCAGGGCTTCTTTTGGGAAAAACAGGAAAAAGCGCTTCTTTTTGAAAAAAGAAGCAAAGACTTTTGTTTATTGTTCCGTGTTCGGCTTCGACCCTGTTACACCGCGGCGGGCGATATGTGATTTAAGGTGGCAACGCCGGGGACGGGCTGCACCTGCTGCGCGATGCCGTCGGCGATGTTGCGGTTCACCGCGATCAGCGGTTCTACCGGCAGGTTGTTCAGGATTGCCAGCGTGCTGTACCGCATCGACCAGGCGCCGAGCTGAATTAATTCGGTCTTCAATCCGTCAGGTAAGCGATTGTTGGCTGCCGCCATATCCTTGACAAGCGCCGACCATAAATCGTGGTTGTGCCCCAATGCGCGAATGCGCGCCGGGCCGGGCGGCGCCTCCTGAAGGCCGCGGATTACGGCACCGAACGCCGCCAATTCCGTTTCTCTCGCCGAAACACCGGTCTCGCTGGCTCGGCGATAGCGCGCAGCACCTTTTTGAATGACGTCCTCCTGTTAGCTTGCGAATGCGGCGGCCGGCGATTATGCGCCGGCCGTCGTCGTTCTTAGCCGCCCTTGAACAAGGACAGCAGTGCCTGCGGCTGCGAGTTGGCAATCGACAAAGCCTGTGTCGCCAACTGCTGCTTGGTCTGCAGCGATGTCAGCTGCGCGCTCTCAGACGCCAGATCGGCGTCGGTCAGCGCACCCACGCCCGCGGTCAGCGCGGACGATAGCGATGTGGTGAAATTCTGGATGCCGCTGATCTGCTGTGTGGCGGCACCCAGGTTGGCGGAGATGGTGTTTAGCGTGGTCACCGCGGACTGCACTGCGGTCACCGCCGACTGGTTGGTGGTCAACGATGTCACGGTGACACCCGCGGACGGGGTCGCCACGGCCTGTGTCGTGTTGCTGCCGGTCGTGAAGACGCCGGCCGACTCGGTGCCGTAATCCGCCTGCGTCAGCCCACGGCCGACGATGTTGAGCGAACCGTCCTGCTGCTGGACGACACCGAATCCGCTGCTGCTCAGTGCAGATTGCAGATTCGAGACGATCTGGTTCGTGCTGTCCTTGGTGCTGTCGAAATGCACCGCGACCACGGTGTTGTTCGTGCTCGGCGCCGACTGCAGCTGGATACCGGCAGTGGCGTCGTCGACGAATTCGAAGCTGACCGTCTTGGTCACCGGCGCGGCACCGGAGGTGTCGACCACCGTCAGTTGCAGCGCCGCGTTGGTATTCGCTGTCGGCGCCGCATTCGTGCCGCCGGCAACGCTCGGGTCGAATGTGGAGAACACGTCGGTCCCGGTGCCGAACGAGACATTGGTGCCGATGTTGCCCGATGCGCCACCGGTAATACTGAGGTTGCTAAGCCCGAGTGCGTCGGTCAGGCTCTTGATACCGGCGCCGCCGGTTGGATTGACCTGGTTGGCCACGTTGTAGACGGTACCATCGACGCTCTGCACGACATTCAGGCTGTTGGAGGTGACCGCGCCGCCCGTCGTTGCCGACAACAGATTGACCCCGTTGAAAGTCGCGTCGGTCGCATAGGTGTTGATGCTGTTCAGCTCCGCGTTCACCTGGCTCTGCAACGTCGTAAGGCTGATGCCGGACTGGTTCGAACTCGTCACCGTCTGCTGCAGGCTTTGCAGCACCGTGTTGACGCTGGTTGCCGCACTGCTGGCCGTGGCAACCACCTGGGCGCCGAAGTTCAACGAATCGGAGACCGCCGAAAGGCCCGCGATGTTCGCGTTGATCGTGTTGGCAATCGAGTAGATCGCCGGATTGTCGGCCGCCGAGCCCACCTTCTGGCCGGTGGAGATCTGCTTTTCGGTATCGTTCAACGCCTGCGTGGTCGACGTCAGCGACGCCAGCGCGGCAAGCGCGCCGGTATTGGTGTTCACAGAAAATAACGACATGGGGTTTTTTCTCCCGAATAGGTTTTCGATGGCGGCACCATAACCCGTAAAGCTTTAACGAAGCGTTGAACCCGGGCAATGATAATGCATCCGGCATTCACAGTGATGGATTCTCAAAATGAGCGGTTCCTCCGGCCTTTCTCCGCTGCAATCCTATCTCTCCTACAGTGCCAACGAAGCCAAATACGCCAACGCGGCCGCAATCGGTAACGCCCAGCAGACCGGCCTGATCGATTATTTTCAGACCAACGCCGGCACGATCACGACGCCGGCGGCCCTGTTAAAGAACTATAAGGCGCTTAGCGTCGTGCTCGGCGCCTTCGGCGTCGGCAACTTGATCGGCTCAACCGCGCTGGTGCAGCAGTTGCTGACGCAGGATCCTTCCAGCAAGAGCTCGGTCGCCTACCGCATCGGCAACGCCAAGTACCTGGCCTTCGCGACCGCGCTGCACAATTGGAGCCCGCCGCCATTCAGCACCGCGGATGGCGTCAATGCCATCGTCACCGCGTACAAAACTAACAATTTCGAAGCCAGCGCCAACACCCAGTCGGCCGGCCTGCAAAACGCGCTGTATTTCACCCGCATGGCCAAATCCATCACCACCGTGACCCAGTTGCAGTCCGACTCATCGTTGCTCGCGGTGGCCGTGACCGGTATTGGCCTGCCGTTGACCGCATACGACAATCTGGCGTTCAGCCAGCAGACCGCGCTGTTGAAGCAAAAGCTCAATCTCGCCAATCTTCAAAAGCCCGCTTACGTGCAGCACCTAGCCGAGCTTTATCTGGTGCAGCAGCAGCTCACCGCCGGCACGCAGGTGCAAACGCCACAGGCCGGCAGCATTGCGAGCCTGTTTTCCGGCACCGCGACGAGCGGCGACAGCGTGCTGTCGATCCTCGAGGATAGCAACGGCGGCGGCACAAGCTCGCTACTCGGCGGCAGCACCAGCGGCACCGCGACGAACAGCCTGCTCTCCCTATTCGCCTGAGAGCCCGTCTCATACCAACGGCCCCAATTGTTGACCTGTAAGGCCAGGTCAAGGAGCGGTAGGCATGAGAGTCATATTTCGCGCGCCGCCGCCGGCCAACCCGATGCGCAAACCAACGACCCGAATTGCCGGAAGAGTCGGCAATGAGCGCCGCTGATATCATAACCTGCCTGGGCGGCCAGCCACGCTATGAGACAGGCTCTGATCGCTTCGGCGCGCCCGGATGGCGTGATCGCCCGAGCACCGCATCCTCGTGCGCCACGACGCGCCGCACCAGGCGCAGCGCCTGGTAGCACTTATTGCTCTCGGCGCTCGTCATCGCCTGATCCAGCAGTGCCACCGCCATTTTCGAGGTGGTTACTTCCCTGAATTCGGCGGCGCGCAGGCGCGCTTCGGCCAATCCAGTTGGGCGTTCCATGTCGTCACCGATATAGGCGGTCTGCAGCGCGAAATAGAGCCGCCGCGCCGGCGTTGTGGCGTCATCCGGCGCCATGATCTGGCGCCCAAACAAAAAGCGTGCGTGAGCGGTCAGTTCGATACGTGTGCGCGTGCGGAAGCGGATTGCGGCGCCATTGACGACCATCATGTCGCCCTGGCGCATTTCCAGCACGAGATTGGACATACTGTCCTCCTCCGATCCAAAATGATCGGTCTGAACCGCTGCATTTTGCGGCTCGGCGCAGAGTGCGCCAATTGGATTAAGGAGCGGTGAATAACCGGCGCGAAGCAGCGAAGCCAAGCCAGCCAACCCATGAACAAATGTTTTTGCTTCTTTTTTCAAAAAGAAGCGCTTTCTTCTGTTCTTTTTTGAAAGAAAGAACCAAAAAACTTTTGTTCATGTTATACCTGCCCGTATAGAGATTAACGTATCGAAGAAGGCCAGGGCTCTGCCCTAGACCCGCTGGGGCCTGAGGCCCCAGACCCCCATTAGCGCTGCGCGCTTGTCCTTGTTTCTCGTCGAAGTCCATAAATAATTTGGATTTTTGGCTTCGCCGTTTCCACAAGCGATTCTTCACAAACGGGGTCTGGGGCCTCCGGCCCCAGCGGGTCCAGGGCAGAGCCCTGGCCTTCCTCAATGTGTTAGTGTTTGCGCTGGCTGGTGTTAGTTTGAATGCACTCCGCCGTCAAAACGCTTATAAAAGTAAATTTGGCTGTGCCCGGGGGGATAGTCCTCCAGCGCGCCGAACATCGTATAGCCCAGCGCGCGATAGAACGACACCGCCTGAAAACTGAACGTATCGACATGCGCGCCGCGGCAGCCGCGCGCACGCGCCTCGGCCTCGGCCGACGCCATCAACGCAGCGCCCACACCGCGGCCACGCCGCGGCGCGGGCACGAACAGCATCTGCACATGCAGCCATTGAAAATTCGTGCAGCCCCAAAAGCCGCCCGCCACCAGGCCGCCCTCATCGTAGAGCGGGATCACCAGCCACCTGGTAACCGCCTTACCGATCAGCGGTTGGGAACTCGCCTCTAGCGCGCGAAAGATGGCCTCGAACATGCCCGGCGCCGGGCTATCGGACGACACGAAATCCGCACCGCCCCCGCTCAAGCCCATGAAACCGGCGGCACTGGCCGTCGGTTTCAGGCCAGCGTGCTGAGCGCGGAAGCGGTGGTCCCGGTGGCACTCTCCTGCGGCGCCGGCGCGCCACCACCGCCATGACCGTGATGGTGATGATGCGCCTTCCCGCCCGCCTGCGTGGCGCTCGCCTGGGTCGTATCCGCCGCCTGCGCCGTGGCACCAGTATTGGAAGTCTGCGCCGTGCTGCTCGCCTGCGCCGCCTGGGCCGCGTCCGCCTGCTTCTGCAAGGCCTGCGCAAGCTGCGACGACGAAGTGGCCGATGAGGTGACGCTACCGATGCTCATTGCGATCCTGCCTGCTGAATAAATTGCCGCACAATACCGCCATGAAAAGATTAACCACACGTTTTCACCATGTGCGCGCCCACCCTAACCCGGTATTTCAACCCCATGCCCCCGTTGAGCGCCCTGATCTTCGACGTCGACGGCACCCTGGCCGAAACCGAGGAGCTGCACCGCGCGGCCTTCAACGCAGCATTCGCGGCCGAGAATGGCCCGGGCTGGCACTGGGACCAGGCGCTCTACGGAAAGCTGCTGGCAGTCACCGGCGGCAAGGAGCGGATCACCCACTATGGCCCAAATCTTCCGGCAGCCCGGGTCGCCGCGCTGCACGCCGCAAAGACCGCGCGCTACGGCCAATTGATGGCGGCCGGTGGCCCAAAACTGCGCCCGGGGGTGCGGCGTCTGCTGGAAGCGGCACACGGCGCGGGCGTAAAGCGGGCCGTCGCCACCACCACGAGCCCGGCCAATGTGGCGGCGCTGCTCGCGGCCGTTGGCCCACTGCCGCCTTTCGATGTCATCGCTGCCGGTGACGAGGTGGCGGCCAAGAAGCCCGCGCCGGACATCTTTCTGCTCGCCCTCGACCGCCTGGGCCTGCCCGCCGATGCGTGCGTCGCCATCGAGGATACCGACAACGGCCTGCGCAGCGCCCGCGGTGCCGGCCTGCGCTGCGTCGTGACCACCAGCCTCTATGGCGGACGCGGCCCCTTCCCGGGCGCCGCCGCCGTCGTCAGCGACCTCGGCGATCCCGGCGCGCCCGCGGAGCGCCTGGCCGGCCCGCCACTGAAGGGGGGAATCGTAGACCTCGCCTGGCTGGCGGGCCTGCCCAAGGTAAGCGCATGATAGCGCCCCAGCACAGCGGGGGAGCGGGGCGGCCATGGCGGGCGAAACAAAACAACTGGCCGGCAAGGTAGCGATCATTACCGGCGCCTCGAGTGGCGTCGGCGAAGCGACCGCGCGCCTGCTCGCATCGCACGGCGCGGCCATCGTCCTGGCCGCACGCACCCCGGCGCCGTTGCAACGCGTCGCCGACAGCATCGGCGGCCTCGCGGTGCCGACCGATGTCTCCCGCGGCGCCGACCTGGCCCGCCTGGTCGCCGCCGCGATCGAGCGCCACGGCCGCATCGACATCCTGGTCAACAACGCCGGCACCAACGTGCGCGGCAATTTCGCCGACATTCCCGCCGACGGCGTCGAACAGGTGATCGACACCAACCTCAAAGCCCCGATGCTGCTGACGCACATGGCGCTGCCGCATCTGAAAGCCACGCGCGGCGTGGTGGTGAACGTCGCCAGCATCGCCGGCCATATTCCGCTACCCGGCGAGGCCAGCTACAGCGCCAGCAAATGGGGCCTGCGCGCGTTCACCTTCGCCGCCGGCATCGAATTGCGCCCCGACGGCGTGGCGCTATGCGCCGTCTCGCCCGGCCCGATCAGCACCGGCTTCGTGCTGAACGACCTCGACCACACGCCGGACCTGGTATTTTCGCAACCGTTCCTGTCGGCCGAGCAGGTCGCCGAAGCGATCTTCGCCTGCGTAATGGACCGCAAGCGCGAGCGCGCGATGCCGGTGTCCACGCTTTATTTGGCGAAATTGGCAACGGCATTACCCTGGCTGCAGGACATGCTGCGCCCGGGTCTGGAACGAAAAGGCGCCCGCGTAAAAGCCGAATTCAGACGCAAATCCGGAGCCACCTAATGCGAGTGCAGCACCAGGATGAATTTACAAAAGTTTTTGCTTCTTTTTTCAAAAAGAAGTTCTTTTTTGAAAAAAAGAACCAAAAAACTTTTGTTCCATGAAGCTGCTCGTTGTCGAGGATAATCGCGACTTGATCGATATGATCGCGACGCATCTCGGCGCCCACGGTTTCTCCGTCGACGCGGTGCGCACCGGCGCGGAAGCCCTCGCGCACCTTTCCGCCACAGCGTACGATGCCATGGTCCTTGATCTCGGCCTGCCGGATATGGACGGCATGGAGGTGCTGCGCGGCCTGCGCGCGCACGCGATGCTGCCGACCTTGATCCTGACCGCGCGCGACAGCATTGCGCACCGCATCGCCGGCCTCGACGCAGGCGCCGACGACTACATTCTGAAACCGTTCGACCTGGCCGAGTTCGAGGCGAGGCTGCGCGCGGTGCTGCGCCGTCCCGGCCTGCGTGGCACGTCGCCACTGAATTTCGGCGACCTCAGTTTCGAGCCATCGACCCACAGCGCCCGCGTCGGCGCGAACGCGATCGATCTCACCCGGCAGGAAGCAACCTTGTGCGAGGCACTCGTCAGGAATGGCGACCGCATCGTCGTGCGCGACGTTCTGACCGAACTGCTTGCAGCCCCCGGCGAGGAGTTTTCGGCCAACGCGCTGGAAGCCATCGTCTCCCGTCTGCGGCGCAAACTGGCGGCCGGCGGCGCCGCGGTACGCATCGAAACGGTACGCGGCATCGGGTATCGCCTGCGGGCCGCAGCCACCCCGCCATGAGTGCGCTGCGCACGCTGCGCGGCCGCCTGGTGGCCGCCATGCTGACGATTTTTCTGCTCGCGCTGGGTACGTCCGCGTTGCTGGACGCACCGGGCGCGCCAATGCTGCCAGATGCGGAGCCGTTCCAGGATGCGCTGGTCCTCGTGTGTTTTGGCGCGCCGGCGCTGATCCTGATCTGGCTCGTCAGTTCCTGGAGCCTGCGGCCCCTCGCCCGCGCGTCGCGGGAAGCCCGCGCAGTCGGGCCGCTCGCGCCATCCGCGCGCATTTCCCGCGACTTCATGCCAGCCGAGATCACACCGCTCATCGATGCGGTAAACGGCGCCTTGGACCGCATGGCGGACGCCTTCGAGGCCGAGCGGCGCTTTACCGAGAACGCCGCACATGAATTGCGCACGCCGCTCTGCGTGCTCGATCTGCGCCTGCAGCAGGCGCGCCAGTCGGCAGCGTCGGGCAACACAAATTTCGACTGGCTGGCAATCGAGCGGGACATTGCCAAGATGAACCGCCTCGTCACTCAGCTGCTCGATCTGGCGCGGCGCGAAAATGCTGGCCGAGCGGGCCGCAGCGCGGAATTGCCGATCGTCAACCTGGCGCGCATCGGCCGCGAGGCATGCGCCATGATGCTGCCGCTGGTGGAGGCCCAAGGCCGCACGTTGGCAATCGATTTGCCGGAGACGCTGACGGTGCGCGGCCAGGCGGACGATTTGCGCGAGGCGTTTTGCAATCTGCTCGAAAATGCGGTGGTGCACGGCAACGGCGCCGTCGGTCTAACCGCGCGAAATTCCGCGCGGCGAGAAGAAACCATTCTGGTCGTCGGCGACGAGGGCCCCGGCCCACCGGAAGAGTTCCATGGCCTTGCTTTCGAACGCTTCCGCAAGGGCCCCAAATCCGAAGGCACCGGCCTTGGCCTTGCGATCGTGCAGGAAATAGTGCGCTTCCATGGCGGCCAGGTGACATTCGTGCCAGGCACCCAATGCCGGGTCGAAGTCAAATTGCCTACGCACAGGGAATGATTAACAACCGAAAGGCTATTCTTCCTTGAAAAAAAAGAACGAAGAGACTCTTGTTCATTTTAGCTTGGATTCAACCGGACGAATTAGGTATTGGCGAACCAGCCAGGGGGTGGCGGTCGGTGCAGTGCTGCCTCTGGTATCAGTTGCCGCATGCGGCGGCCAAAACTCTTGAGGCTGACCTCGCTATCGCCGAGCGGTCCGACGGTGTAGCTGCGCGATGCCATGCCGTGCTGCACGCGCTCTATCAGCGCCTTGTCCTCGAGACTCACGAGCCGGTTGATGCGCCAGTTCAGGTAACGCGCCGTGCGCATTTCCCGCCGTTGGTCCGGTAGCACGTAGGCGATTTCCCGGATTACCGTCTTCGTCGGCGACGCCGGAATGCTCTGCATGAAATCGATCTGGTCCGGATACACATCGAACGCGATATTCGGCCACAATTTGTAGTAGCTCCACAACCGCCGCCGCGCGGGCGGCAGATGCGCCACCTCGGGCAGGTATTTCTGATACAGGCGCTCGGATAAATTGGCCGACGGCTCATCCAGCAGCGCGCCCCACATCTTGTCCACCCAGCCGCGCGACTCGACGCCATAGCCTTTGCCGAACAGCCGCGTGAGCCCAGGGTGCGCCACGCGGATATGCAGCGCATCGGAATAATTATCGCCGACATTCTTCCAGTTCACCGCCCGCTCGCGCAGCGTCACGCGGCCCAGCGGCACCAGTTCCTCCAGCCGGTACGGCGCCAGCTCCGCATCGTACGGCGCCATCATTTCGGCGACGCTTGGGCCGTCGCCCTCCATGCGCACGAAGATGAAACCGCGATAAACCTCAAGCTCCAATGGCGCCAAACCGTGCCGCGCCGTGTCCATGTGGGAAAATTCCTGGCGCTCCGGCACGCCGATCAGCCGTCCGTCCAGCCCATAGGTCCAGGCGTGGTAGGGGCACACGATCCGGCTGCCGCAGGACCCCGCCGCGCCATCGAGCAGCCGCGCCGCACGGTGGCGGCATACATTGTAAAACGCACGTGGCCGCAAATCGCCACCGCGGATGACCACAATTGTTTCGCCCATAAAATCCATGGTGTGATAGCTGCCTGCGGCGGGAATGTCGCTCAAATGGCAAACCACCTGCCAGGACGGGCGGAATACACGTTCCCGCTCGGCCTCCAGGAACTCCGCGTCGCGATAAATCCACGCCGGCAGGCTCAGCCGATCCGCCTCCACCGTGTCCTCGATGCCGCGCGCGGCGAGGTCATCGACCAAGGCAAGCGAATGCGGGCGCATCGTACTACTCTCCGATTGATGGCCGCTTGGAGGCAGCGCACACGGCCGCCGATCTGACCCGTTCAACGGATCGGCTGGTGCCGACGGTCAGAGTCGAACTGACGACCTACTGATTACGAATCAGTTGCTCTACCACTGAGCTACGTCGGCGCCGATGCGGCCGGGCGCGCCTATACAGCACCATGCGGCCCTCGGCAACGTGGCCGCGGGTCTCAGGCCGCCGGGGCCTGAGCTTCGCCCATCGCGCGGGGCGGCGGCTTGCGGATCGCGGCGATCAGCGACCGCACCTCGGCGCGCGCCGCGATGTGGCTCATGCCGATCTGCATCGCGAGGCCCGCTTCGCGCACATCCATCAAGGTCAGGCCCTGCAAATAGAGCTCACGAAAAATCACCCGCTCGCCAAAACCTTTCACCGTGCGGAAACCGATGCGCTTTGCCAGCGTCTCAAGCGTCGCGCCCACGTCGCGCTTGTTGCGCATTTCGGTGGAGCCCATGCGGTTGCGCATCACGATCCAGTCGATGCGGCCGCGGTCGCGTGCAAAGCGCCGTTTGCGCGCCTCCCACACCATTTCACTGTAGATGCTCGGGTTGATCACCGCGTGATTGTCCGGGTCGACGCGCGCCAGCATGGCAAAATCGACGAAGCTGTCGTTGATCGGGCTGATCAGCGTGTCGGCGCAGGCGTGGCCGAGGCGGCTTAGGTGCGTGTCGGCACCCGGGCAGTCCATGACGATGATCTCGCAGCGCCGCGATAGCGCCGAAAAAGCCTCGTCGAGCCGGTCGCGCTCCTCGGCTTCGGCCTCGGTGCGGCTATCGCGGTCGCTGCGGAACACGCTGATCCCGTCCGGCAGGGGCAGGCTGACGCCGTGCCGCTCCGCGAACGCGACCCGCGCGGCGAGATAGCCCGACAACGTGCCTTGGCGGGCATCGAGATCGATGGCGCCCACCCGGTAGCCGTCGCGCAGCAGGCCGACCACCAGGTGCATAGCGGTGGTGGACTTGCCGGAGCCACCCTTCTCGTTGCCCAGCACGATGACATGGGCCCGCTGCTCGAACGCAATGCTCGTCAAATCGTGGACCTCCAAGCCTGCAGGCGCATTGTCGCGCGGTTGCCCGAGTCTGTTCAACCGTCGGCGTGCAGCGGGCATCCGGGACCCACACCAGCTTGCTTCGGCGAAAGGCCAGAAAAGGCCAGGGGCTCTGCCCCTGGACCCCGCTGCGGCCGGAGGCCCCAGACCCCATTAGCGCTGCGCGGCTTTTCCTTACTTCTTGGCGAAGCCAATAAAAAACAGGAGTATTCTAGCTTCGCCGTTCCCCCCAACGACTCTTTAGGAATCGGGGTCTGGGGCCTCCGGCCCCAGCGGGGTCCAGGGGCAGAGCCCCTGGCCTTCTAGTGTCCCGACTCTCAATTGCCTTTAAATAACTCATGCAGCCTCGGCCTTGGCGAGTGCGGCGCGGGCGCGGTGGATTTTGTCCAGTATGGCTTCACCCTTGGCAGTCCAGGTGTAGGGC
>Ga0181531_10000254_pt1 | contig 37861 bp, 31 predicted proteins | sample PEATcosm2014_Bin_38_FD_119743 | JGI IMG/M metagenome (GOLD analysis project Ga0181531, IMG submission 119743) | Peatland microbial communities from MTU Mesocosm Facility, Houghton, MI, USA - PEATcosm2014_Bin11_10_metaG | ecosystem: Environmental > Terrestrial > Soil > Wetlands > Peat | place...
AGCGGCTTGCCAAGGTGGAAGTAACCGCCGGTGGGCCCGTCGTCGGGAAGGGTGGCGAGAGCGGCGCTGGTCTTGGCCCCCTCACTGAGCTCCATGGTGGCTTGCGGGCCGCCCATGTCGGTCTTGACCCAGCCGGGATGCGCGGAGTTGACCTTGATTTTGGTGTCGCGCAACTCATAAGCAAGATGAATGGTGAAGGCGTTGAGCGCGGTCTTGGAGGCGTCGTAGGCGAAGGACTTGGCGTTGTAGATGGGAGATTTTGGGTCGGCCTGCAGGGTGAGCGAGCCGAGGATGCTGGAGAGGTTGACGATGCGGCCTGCGGGGCTCTTTTTTAGCAGCGGGAGGAGCGCTTCGGTGAGCCCGACCTGGGCGAAGAAGTTGGTTTCGAAGACCTTGTGCAGCACTTCCATCGGCACCTCGGCGGCGGAGTGCTCGGGGCCGGTGCCGGGGAAGGTGCCGGCGGCGATGCCCGCGTTGTTGACCAGGATGTCGAGGCGGCCGTAGTGGTCGTGAAAGTAGTCGTAGGCGGCCTTGTGGTCGGCGGGCTTGGTGATGTCGAAGCGGAGGACGTCGGCGTCAACTCCTTCGGCGCGAAGCTTGCGGACGGCCTGCTCGCCCTCCGCGAGATCGCGGGAACCGAGGACGACTTTTACGCCGGCATCCTTCAGTTCGAGTCCGGTCTGAAGTCCGAGTCCGCGGTTTCCGCCGGTAATGAATGCGATTTTCTGGGCCATGGTACGGTGTTTCTCCTGTGTTGCTTTGGATTCAGGCGGGCGCGGGGAGGGTGCAGAGAATTCGGATGGTGCGCGGTTGCGCAAGCGTGGCTTTGGGGCCATGCGGATTCTGGTGGCGAATTCAGCCGGCGACGCTGAAGTTGGCCAAACGGAGGACTTTACAGGTATTTCAGAGAAACATCCGGATTGCAGGTCATGCGACCGGAACTCGGAACTTTGTGATCGATTCCATCGAAGAACTCGTTGAGTGCACTGGCGATTTACGCCACTTGACATACTTGAGCTGCCGGAGTCGCCTATAAGTCTGTATCTATTGTGATCAGCATCACGTTTGGGCGATGAAGCCATAAGGCATAGTACTTCCTGAGATCACAAAAAATCGCAGAATTCTCCGGTCTAACGGGCGTTTTTATCTCCGTGGCTAGGGGAAAGCACTATCGATTCTCGTAATGCGGGGCCCAGTATGCAGAATGGAAACAGGATTCTAGTCGTAGATGGCGACATCCACCTTGGGAAGTTTCTCAAACGGCAATTAGGCCGCAAAGACTATCAGGTAGACCACAAGACGGATGGCAAAGATGCCGGCGACGAAATTCACGGCAATATTTGCGACCTCCTGATCCTCGATTTGGATCTACCCGGCATAGATGGGCTCGCTCTTCTCCAGAGGATTCGTGCCACCCTGCCAAGGCTACCGGTACTGGTTCTCACTGCACGGAGTCGGACGGAGGATATTGTCCGCGGCCTGGACGAGGGCGCCGACGATTATCTGATAAAACCCTTTTCCTTCTTGGAGCTGGTAGCCAGGATTCGAGTCCTGCTGTCCCGAAATTATGTCCACCCCGCTGCCGTTGCACCGATACCTGGTGGTCTGACGATCAACAGAGAAACCCATCAGGCATTTCGCGGCCACAGAAGAATCGATCTGACGCTCCGTGAGTTCGAGGTTCTTGAATACCTGGTGAACAATAGTGGGAAAGTCTTGTCTCGCAAAACCCTGATGGAAGATGTTTGGAAAATCGCCTACGATCCCGCTACAAACGTAGTTGATGTCTATATGAAGTATCTGAGGGACAAGATTGCAATCGACGGGGAAACGAAGTTGATCCGCACAATACGTGGTGTCGGGTACGTTTTGAGCGATGTGTGCGAGCGGCCGGCTCTCCGGGTTATTGAAGCCGCTCCGAGATCTATGTTCCAAGACGCGGCGGTGCTCGATGCTGCTTGTGCGGCCTGACTTTTCTTGGCGCCTGCAACACGTCTCCGGCTCGGTGCTGTCCAATTGACCCGGGCCACATTTCCATGATCGAGGCGGAGCGAAATTGGGTGTTTCAGGTGGTTCGCCGGCAAGTCGGATGTAACCTGAGACTGTCAATCAAGGTCTGCGGCTCTGCTTCCCCGAAAACGGGGTTTGCGGTCATAAGCAAGGACACATACCGGAATTCGCCAACTAAATAGAAACGGGCGAAGCCCCGGATACGCTTCAGGCCGCGATTCAGAAGGCCTTAGTATGGGATCAATAGGAGTTGTGCCCATGCCGAAAGCTGCTCTGAGGGAGGCTGTGCTCGCGCTCATAGCACTCTGCATCGCTCCGTCGATTCTGTTAGGGGAAGATGCCCGCACCCCCACGATGGATGGGCTGGTTTACGGCACGGCGGATGGGCAGCCGCTGACGATGGATTACTACGCGCCCAAAGGGAACGGCGTCCATCCTATCGCCATCATCATTCATGGCGGCGGGTATCATGGCGGCGACAGCAAGAATGGCAGTGAGGCCTATGTCGCGGATTTTCTTTGGCCGGCCGGCTATGCGGTGTTCTCGGTCAACTATCGCCTGGCTCCCAAGTACCCCTATCCCTACATGGTTGAGGATGTCGAGCGGGCGGTGCGCTTTATACGCCATAACGCAAAGACGTGGAATGCCGACCCGACCAAGATCGCCCTGGTGGGCGGCTCGGCGGGCGGCTTCCTGAGCAACATGGTGGGCCTGAAGAATGCACCTGGCGATGCGAAGGCTGCCGATCCTGTGGACCGGGAGAGCGCCAGGGCGCAAGCGGTGGTGAGCCTCTACGCGCAGAGCAGCTTTGAGTTTGTTCCTCTCAATGCGGACGTTCACCGGCTGCTCGATCCGCTGATCGCGGAGAAGGGCGAGAAGGAAGCGATCAAAGAGGCGTCGCCGATTACTTATGTCGCGAAGGATGACCCGCCCTTTCTGGAGATACTCGGCGACCAGGATGAGTACATTCCCTTTTCCGAGGCTACAAATCTGCAGGCCGCTCTCAAGAAGGTGGGTGTGCGCTGCGACATTATCCGCATTCCCGGAGGCAAGCACGGTACGGGCGGGTGGAACAAGATTCCCGGTGTTCCCGACTGGGAGCGCGAAATGACCGCATGGCTCAACGCGAGGCTCGATCACAGGGGGCCGATTGGCGAGGGGATCCGGAGCCGCGTACCTGCGACGGCGCAATGAAGCTTGTACCCTGAACGCATGAATTCGTTCTTTGGCCTTCGTGACATCCCACCCTTTCGCCAGAAAAAAGGCGAAAGGATGGGGCACGGAGTTGGTACAAGATCAAGCGGTCAAGGACCTCGGCGGAGCGGTGGGGTCGCGGTTTCGCGGCGCCACGGCTTGAGCCTTGGCGGAGCGTTTATCCTTGCAAGAGCGTGTTTCATAAATGGAGGCCGTATCATGGTTCGAGTCCCTCAAGGGTTAAAACCCCTCGTCATTCCGGCGCTATTCGGCACGCGACCCAGAGGGTACCCCGGTCGTGCCCTGATACAAAGCAGGCTTATAAAACACGCTCTACGGAACAGGGAGATGGAATGAAGGCGCTGGTTCTTTCCGAGTACAACCGGCTCGACATCGTGAATATGCCTGTGCCGCAGCCGGCCGAAGACGAGTTACTGATTCGCATTCAGGCCTGCGGCATCTGCGGAAGCGACGTGCATGGATACGACGGGAGCACGGGGCGGCGGATTCCTCCGATCGTGATGGGCCACGAGGCCGCCGGAGTGGTGGAGTCGGTGGGCGGCGCGGTGGAAGGCTTTCGCGCGGGCGACCGGGTGACCTTTGACTCGACCGTTTCCTGCGGCAAGTGCTTCTATTGCCTGCGGGGCGAGATCAATCTGTGCGATCATCGCGAAGTAATCGGGGTTTCGACGCCGGCGTTCCGGCGCATGGGCGCGTTTGCGGAGTACGTTACTGTGCCGGCGCGGATCGCGTATCACTTGCCGGATAACATGTCCTTTCCGCACGCGGCGCTGATTGAAGCTGTCTCGGTGGCCGTGCATGCCGTATCGCTGACTCCGATCGCTCTGGAAGATACGGCGGTCGTTGTCGGCGCGGGCATGATTGGCCTGCTTACCTTGCAGGCGGCGCGGCAGGCGGGCGCGGGCCGAGTGGTGGTGCTCGACGTGGACGACACGCGGCTGGAACTGGCGCGCAGTCTCGGCGCGACCCAGACCTTCAACTCTCGCAACGATGATGTGATCGCGCAAATCATGGAGCAAACGGAAGGACGAGGCGCGGACGTGGCGCTGGAGTGTGTTGGCGCCACCGTTCCCGTCAAACTGGCGGTGGACAGTGTGCGGAAGGGCGGCGCAGTTACCCTGGTGGGGAATGTCGCGCCGACCATCGAACTCGGGCTGCAATCCGTGGTCACGCGCCAGATTCGACTGCAAGGCTCGTGCGCCTCGTCGGGAGAGTATCCGGCATGTATTTCGCTGATGTCGCGAGGCGCGATTCGCGTGGAGCCGCTGCTCTCCGCCTTGGCCCCACTGGAGGATGGAGCGTCGTGGTTTCATCGCTTACACGAGCGCGAACCGGGGCTGCTGAAGGTTGTTCTGCAGCCCTGAGAAAGTAACTCCTGAGGAAGTTATCGATGACCGACTCTTTGTTCGACTTATCCGGAAGAGTAGCACTTGTTACCGGGACGAGCCGCGGTCTGGGCCAGTACTTTGCCCGCGCGCTGGCCCGCGCCGGCGCCAACCTTGCCATCACCAGCCGGGACAGGAACACGCTCACCGAATTTGCCGATGAGATTCAGGCGCTGGGGCGGAAGACCTTCTCCGTGGACCTGGATGTGCGCGATTACTCCAGCATCCAGCGCGCAATCGCAGCGATCGAGTTCCACTTCGGCAAGATCGATATCCTGGTGAACAATGCCGGTTGCAACATTCGCAAGCCAGCGCTCGATGTGACCTGGGAGGACTGGAACACGATTCTCGATACGAACCTGCGCGGCTCGTTCTTTGTGGCCCAGGCGGTTGCGAGGGGAATGGTCGAGCGCGGCTACGGCCGTATCATCAACATAGGTTCAGTTACCAGCGTCCAAGGATACGCGGGCCTTGGACCCTACGGCGCCAGCCGAGGCGGGATACGGCAACTTACCATGAGTCTCGCCGACGATTGGGGCAGCCGCGGAGTTACGGTCAATTGCCTCGCGCCGGGTTGGTTCAAGACGCAGCAGAATCGGGTTCTCTATGAGAATGCGGCATGGGTCGAATATATCTGCGATCGCATTCCGGTGAAGCGGCCCGGTCTGCCCGACGATCTGGACGGGGCCGTTGTTTTTCTCGCTTCGGAGTCAAGCCGCTATGTTACCGGGCAGACGCTGCTGGTGGACGGAGGCATCTCGACGGGAGCTACCAAGGCGACGGTGTAGGGCGTCTTCGGCTCCTTCCGGCCCGGCTGACTCTGCTCCCAATGGAATAAGAGCGCACGATTTGCAGGTGAATTCGATAGAGGTGGCAAGTTAGCCGCGGCTGTGCCGCGATGGCAAGTTGGCGAGTTAGCGGGGACAGTATCCCCGACAACTGTTCATTTCAGCCGTAACTTGCCGCAGCGGGTTGGGCTGCCTCGAAACAGGACTGAATGAGCGCTTTTTCTTCGACGGGAAGACCGCACCGGCCTTCAACCTGCGCGGACTCGCTTCACGGTACAATGCTTCCATTCGTTGAATGGAGGCTCTATGCGCAGGGTTCTTTTCGCCGTTCTCGCCGGGTTGTTTGCCGCTTCGTATGCCGCACCGCTCGCAGCCCAGGGCGCGCCGCCGCAGGGCAACGCCGAACAGCCGTACACCGTGGAGTACTACTACAAGTGCCAATGGGGCCACCAGGCCGAGTTCAAGGAACTCTTCCTCAAGAACCACTACCCGCTGCTCAAGAAGATCCAAGGCACCGGGCGGATCGTGTCGCTCAAGATCGACTCGCCTGCCTACCACACGACCGAGGATGGCCGCTGGGATTATCGGGTGACCATTCGCTACAAGAACTCGACCGTGGCCACCACCGCCAACCCCGACGAAGAGGCCTTCATCAAGGATCTATGGCCGGACCAGGAGACCTACAAGAAAGAAGAGCAGCGGCGGTTTGAGATTCTGCTCGGGCACTGGGATTTGCCGGTGACGGAGATAACGCCGCGATAGGGGCGGAGGGAACAGGGAACAGTGGACAGTGGACAGTGAACAGTGAACAGTGGACAGTGAACAGGGAACAGATCCTTTAATCGTGGCGGTGATGCCATTGATCGACTAGGTCAGCGGCGGCTTCGGGCCAGTCGGGGAACTGGAACTCGAAGCCGGCGTCGAGCAGGCGGCCCGGGACGACGCGGCGGCTCTTGAGCACTAACTCGGACTCGGTGCGCAGAAGGAAAGCGCCGATCTCCATGGCGAGCGATGGGATGGGCAGGCCGTTGGGGATGCCGTAGGCGTCGCGCAACACCTCCATGAACTCGCGGTTGGGGAGGGGATTTGGCGCGGCGAGATTGATGGGGCCGGCCAACTCCTCGTGACCGATGATGAACTCCACGGCGCGGGCAAAGTCAGTTTCGTGAATCCAGGTGACGAACTGGCGGCCGCTGCCCTGGGCGCCGCCAAAGCTCAGCCGGACCAGGTTGAGGAAGACCTGAAGGGCGTTGCCGGGCGTGGGGCTGAAGGTGATGGCGCTGCGCAAGGCCACCTTACGCGTACGCGGCGTCTCCGTCTGGAAAAAAGCGGCCTCCCAGTCTTTGGCCACGCGGATAGAGAAGTTCCACGTATCGGGAGCGCGGCGCCGTGGGGAGATGAGTTCGTGGCCGCCCAATTCGCCGGTGGCTTCATCCATTTTGCGGTCGAGCGCGTGGCGATAGATGGTCGCGGTAGAGGCGTTCAGCCACACGGGCGGCGGATCGGCGAGCGCGGCAATTACTTCGTTGAGAAGGCGGGTGGTCCCGATGCGCGAGTTGTAGATTTCGGCACGGTTGGCCTGGTGGTAACGGCAGTTGACGCTACGCCCGGCGAGATTGATGCAGACGTCGGCGCCTTCCAGGGTCTCGGTCCACGGGCCGGGGTTCAGGCCGTCCCAGTGCACCGTCTGCCAGGGGGCGGTGTAGGGGCCGCGAGTCAGGACGGTGACGTGATGGCCCTGCTCTTGAAAATGGCGTGCCAAGGCCTGACCCACCTGGCCGCTGCCGCCGGGAAGCACAATGCGCAGCGGGCGCAGTCTCAGGGATGGGACCAGGTCCATGGATTCAGGGTACAGGGCCGACTACTGGTTTGGCGGAAAGGGATAGCCCCTGAGCAACTGCCGGCGGTGATAGGCACGGATTTCGTGGACGATCAGGAAGACTACGAAGCCCACGAGGATGAGCGGGCCAAAAAGGATCCAGCCGGGCATGGTGACGTGATCGCCACCGACGGTGACCGAGGCAGGCGTGCGCGCGACTCCGAACATGGCCACCAGGTCCTTGCCGACCGAGACATTTTCGCCCAGCCGAACCGCGCCAAACATGCTCACCATGTCGTGGCCGATCGAGACGTTGTCGTCAACTCTGATCTCGCCGAAGAAGTTGACCACGTCGTGCTGGGCAGCTCCGGAAACGTGGACGCTGCCGAAAAAGACCACAATATCGCCGGTGACCGTGCCCTCGACATCGACGTTGCAGAAGAAACAGACGGCGTCGTGGACCGAAGCGTCCGGGGCCACGTGGATGTTGGAGCCGAACTGGACGGCGTCCTGATTGGCAAGCGCCGGGGTGGCGGCGGCCGCGAAGGCGGTGGCGAGCAGGCTAACGGTGAGCAATCGCTGAATCGTCATAGGCGTCCCTCCTCATGGTACGAGCAAACCTCATTGAAAGTTCCGGCCAGGCATCGCGGGGATGAGGGCCGCCGCCCAGTCCGCCGCGGTGTCCACCAAAATGTCGGGCGGGTTCTCCATTAGCGTCTGTGTGCCGAATCCGAAGTCGCAGCCCAGGCTCCAGACCTTGGCGTTGCGCGCCGTCTGGACGTCCACTTTACTGTCGCCGATCATCACCGTTTCTTCGGGGCGCGCGCCGGTCTCCTGCATCAGCGCGTTCAGTCCAAAAGGGTCGGGCTTCTTTACTGGAAAACTGTCGCCGCCGTAGATATGCAGGAAGTAGTCCGCAAGACCCAGCCCCTCGCAGATGCCGCGCGCAGGGCGAACCGGTTTGTTGGTCAGCACCGCCATGGTCCTGGGCGATCCGCCGGGGAAATCGTGCAGGTCACGGAGGGCCTTGAGCGCCTCCAAGACGCCTTCGTAGGCGTAGGTAAAGTCCAGCTTGTGCTCGCGATAGTGGGCGAGGAAAAAGGCGTAGGCCTGAGCAAAAAGATCCTCGTCCACCTGGTCGGGTTGGCCGCCGGTTCCGCAGGCCAGCGATCTGCGCATCAGCATCGGAGCACCGTTGCCCACAAAGCCGGCAATCTGCGGGTCCGGCAGCGGCTCGCGCCCAAAGTGGCCGAGCGTGGCGTTGACGCTGTTGCACAGGTCTTGCGCGGAGTCGATCAGCGTGCCGTCCAGATCGAAGACGAGCAGCTTCAGTTGTTCGACGGGGATGGGGCGAAAGACGTGAAGCATGGTTCCAGTCTAGCGGGCGATCCGAAGACCGACCGGAGCGAAGGGAGCGGGGGAGGGGAAAAAGGCAGGCGAGGCTTTCCCATGGAGCAGTACGAGCCTCGCCTGAGGAAGGTAATCTTTAGACCCCGCCGGTTTGCGGAGTTCGTGAACGCTAGTGAACCCGAATGTCGCCGGAGCCGGTTTCGATGCGGACTGTGGGGCCGCCGCCGTTCAACTTGCCTGTGACGTGGTGGTGGTCGCTGGATCCCTGCGTCAGCATCTCACGGTCGGTGTGAATGGAGCCGGAGCCGGTGGAGGCGTCGAGAGTGAGCGCGGCGTCGCCGGACCAGAACTCCACCGTGCCGGAGCCGGTCTCAAGGTGCCAAGGCGAGGTCGGCGTTCCGCCCACCTTGATGTCGCCCGAGCCGGTACCGCCGCGCAGGCCGCCGCGCAGGTTTTTCAACTCGACGTTGCCGGAGCCGGTTTGAGCCTTCACGTCGCCTTCGCCGGTCTGTTCCGCATAGATGTCGCCGGAACCGGTGCCTACCGAGAAGCCTCCGTGCAGGCCAGTTGCGTGAATGTTGCCCGAACCTGTCGAAAGCTTGGCGTTTTCTCCAATGCCTTCGTCAGTGATATTGCCCGAGCCGGATCCGGCTTCGAGAAAGGCGTCCGCGGGAGCCTCGACCTCATAGTCGATGCTGATGTTGTGCAGGTTTTCGTGGCGGGCGCCGATGCGGATAATATTACCGGTCTGCTCGATGGGCGGATTGGCTGCGATCTCGCGCACCCGATCCTCGCTCCCACCCCAATTGGACTTTACTTTGCCGTAGACATGCACCCGGTTGCCGGAGCCGCGGGTCAGGTGGATGTTGCCCGAGCCGGTGGAAACCGAGAGCTCAACTTTGCCGCTGGTGGAGAGCGTGCGCTCGAAGGTGGCCTCCGAGGCCAGCGCCGGAACCGCCGCCAGAGCCAAGGCTGCCGTTGCTAGAAGTAGGTGCTTCATTGTGTTCCTCGTTTCGAAGTGGACAGTGAACAGTGAACAGTGGACAGTAAACGGTGGATAGGGATCAGTCGCCGGGGTACGTGCATCCAGAAGGCCAAATCCCGGCTTGCGCCAAGCCCAATGAATTCCTCCAGTTAAAGATGGTCTGCGGTTATTCTTGGCTTGACCGATGTTCGGTTCTGAACACCGCTGTGCGTTGCCGGACAGGATGAAATCAAAGGAACAGAGAACAGATTGTGCGGGTAAGCGCCCGAGGCATCCTTTCGCCAGGACCTTTCCGATCCCTGACCCCTGAACCCTGATCCCTGAACCCTGATCCCTGAACCCTGAGCCCTGATCTCTGTTTTCTTACTGTTGCAATACCACCTGGTCGCCTTCCTTCAGTCCGCTCAGGATTTCAGTGATCGAGCCGTTCGAGAGGCCTACCTTAACGGGAATTTTGCGCTTGCCTTCCTTCTGCTTCTTGTCTGGAATTTCGATCGAAGCATTTTTCTGTCCATCGTACATGACGGCGTTTTCCGGCACGGTGAGCACGCCCTTGTGTTCGTCGAGGAGGATTTCGGCGTTGGCCGTCATGTTGGCCTTCAGTTCGCCGCCCGGGTTGTCGATGGAGACGCGGACCTCGAATGTGGTCACGTTATCCTTCTCGACGCCGAGCGGGGCGATCTTGGTGACCTTTCCGTTGAAGAATCGGTCGCGGAAGCTCTCGACCTTGATGCGCGCGGGCTGGCTCATGTAGACGTGGGCGATGTCGGCCTCGTCCACCTTGCCCTGCACGTAAACTTCGTTGATGTCGCCTTCGGTCATGATCAGCGTGGCCGTCGAGCCCAGCACCAGGATCGAGCTGACGGCGTCGCCGATTTCGACGTCGCGGGAAAGGATTACGCCGTCCATGGGCGCCACGATGGTGGTGTAGCCAAGCTGTTCTTCGAATTGATTGAGGCTGGCCTTGCTCTGCAAGACCTGTGCGCGGGCCTGTTTGAGCTTGGCCGAGTCCACCTGAATTTGCGCCTTGGCCGAGTCGCGCCGGGTCAGCGCGGCCAGGTAGTCCTTGTTGGCGTCGTCCAGCGCCTGCCGGCTGACGATGCCTTCCTTTTGCATTTCCAGATTGCGGTCCAGCGTGGCCCTATACATCGGGAGGTCCGGGGCAGCGGCGTTCACCTTGTCCTGCTCGATATTGGCCTCATAGGTGGTCACGTTGGCTTCGGCGGCGGCCAGTTGGGCCTTCTGCGCCTCTACCTGGGCGGCAATCTCCACCTGGTCCAGTTGCGCCAACTGCTGGCCCTTGTGAACCTGGTTGTTGATGTCCACGTAGAGCTTTTCCACGATGCCGGAAGCCTTGCTTTTGACCTCGACCTTGGTGATGGGCTGAATCTTGCCGGTGGCCACGACGGAGCGCGCCACGTCTGCGCGGGTCACTTTGGCCATCTTGTTGGGGTCAATGGACGAGCCCTTGGCGAGCCGCGCCAGCCCAAATCCCGCAACTGCAAGTACGAGGATGCCGGCTGCACTCAGCCAAATCCAGAACCGCTTGCTTTTTCGCAACGCAGCCACCAAAAAACCTCCGGAAGGGTGAAGAAAGCCGCAGCTCTCGGTTGGGTGGATGAAACGATGTAGCAGGCCTACGGATCGGACGATGGCGGAGTGCCGTTGTCAACCGCTGCCCTTTCATACGCAACCCGTCGCGGCTTGGTTCCCGAGCGACTGCGCGGATTGAACTGATCCTCGGCCCAGATTCCCGATCCCTGGTCAATGCTATCCTCCAGAACGAGATGCACGGTCTTCCGCTGCTGCAAATTGTCGCCGTGGCCATGCTGATTCTGGCCAACGCCTTCTTTGTGGCCGCGGAGTTCGCCCTGGTCTCGATTCGCGAAACCCGCATCGAGCAGATGCTGGCCGCGGGCGTTCCGGGAGCGCGCGCCGTTCGCCGGCTGCAGCAGGACCTCTACCACTTTCTTCCCGCCGTGCAACTGGGGGTAACGCTTTGTTCGCTGGCGCTGGGCTGGCTTGGCGAACCGCTGGCGGCAGATTTTTTTCTCGGCTGGCTGGGCGCCGTGCCTCTGACGCAAGCACATGCCGGGGCGTATGCCCATGTGGCTGCGGTGACGGCTGTGGTTCTCGGATTTGCCGTTATTACCTACTTCCATGTGGTGGTGGGCGAACTGGTGCCCAAGTCGCTGGCCCTGCGCCGGGCTGAGGCGTTGGCCGTGGCTGTGTCCCCGGCCATGCTGGTCTTCATGGCGCTGGCGCGGCCGGCCGTCCGTTTCCTCAAGGGATCGGCGGCGGTCATCCTGCTGGGCTTCGACGTTCCCATGACCGACCGCGCTCAGGTCCACTCGCCAGAGGAACTGAAGCTGATCGCTACCGCCTCGCGGCGCATGGGCCTGCTGCCCAAGTTTCAGGAGACGCTGATTCACCGAACGCTGGAACTGGACGAGGTCTCGATCCGCGAGATCATGACACCGCGGCAAAAGATTTTCTCTTTGCCCTCGAATATGCTCATCGAGGAAGCCAGCGCCAAGGTCATCGACCGCCAGCACTCGCGGGTGCCGGTGTACGACGAAATCCGGGGCCCGGAGCACATTGTGGGGGTGGTCTACTCGAAGGACCTGGCGCGGTTGATGTACTTCAGCCCCGCGGTGCAGCGGCGAAGGGCGGAACACGCAGACCCCGCGTCCCAGGCCGGCGCCCGCCTGGCCGCCACTCCGTTTGTGGAGCTTCGGCTGCGCCAGGTGATGCGCGATGTGCTGGTGGCCCCGGAGACCAAGAGCGTCCTCGACCTCATTCGCGACTTTCAGCAACGCCGGCGGCACATGGCCATCGTGGTGGACGAATACGGCTCGACCGTGGGCCTGGTTACCGCCGAGGACGCCATTGAACAGTTGACCGGTGAGCTGGAAGACGAGTTCGACCGCCCCGCGGTGCCCATTCTTCCCACAGCTTCGGGCGCGCTTTTGATGGACGGCGGGGTGAATCTGCGCGACCTGGAAACGCAGATGCAATGGAATCTGCCCCGCGAAGGCGGCGTCGAGACGCTGGCAGGCTTTCTGCTGATGCGGCTTGGGCACATTCCCGCAGCGGGGGAGAGCGTGGAGTTTGAAGGCCGCAGGCTGACAGTGGCCGAGATGGATGGACGACGGATCGGAAAGATACGGGTTGAGCCGGTGGAAGTAGGAAACGCCTGATTGAGTTTGCCTGCAATCGCCGGCATTCCCCCAGGGGCTAAAGCCCGATTGGTTGCGGGGCCATTTTCGGCACGGCTAAAGCATTTTCGGGAATTGAGTAGACCGGAATTTTGTAGGTATCCCACCCATTCCGCAGAAAGACGCGGAATGGATGGGGCACGGGAGTCTACAGTAAATCTGAAAAAGCTCTAAAGCCGTGCCCTGACACATGGCGCTTCTTGAATCAGGCGCTAAGGATTCACGGTGTAGTACTGCTGCCAGCCGCCCATCTGTGGGTAGTAAGTGTGCGCGCGGCAGAGCTCCAGAATTTGCCGGATGTGGCCCATGTCGTGAAAGGCAAACTCATTCAACAGATGCTCGAAGGTCAGCGGGCCAAGCTGCTGGTGTTGGCATGTGCGTGTCAATACGCCGGAAGAGAGAGTGCGCAGAAAGGCCAGTGTCGCCTGCCGTTCGCGTTGGAGCTTCTCGAGAGACTCGCCGGCGGGGAACTTCGATTGAGCGCGCAGAAATGCCCATTGGTCGTAGGGCTCAAGAACGGGCAAATCTTCCGTTGCGATTCTCTTGAGCCTGGTCTGGAAGCAGGTAACTTCGGCGTCCGCCAGATGAGCCAGAACCATGGCGGCGGACCAACGCTCGGGATTCGGCGTCCACTGGAGGGTCTGGTCGGCAAAGCCTTCGGTGACCGTTCGGAGGAGCGATGGTGTGTCTTCGAGAATCTTGGGAATGCGCAGGGGATCGGCTTCACGGCTCATGGTCACTTCAGAAAGTAGCAGAGGCAGGGCACATTTTCCATTGCGCTGGAGAAGATGTCGCATATACTGCCGATACAACTCATGGCAGTCTGCGGACGATTGCAGCCACCATCGTCGGAGGGAGATGCATGGCAGACAAGAGCAAGCGCAAACACCGGGAGACGGGGGCCAATGGAAAGGCTCCGGAGGTCAAGAATCACGTCAAGGACTTATCGCCGCCTACAACCGCCGAGACAAAGCGCCTGGGCAAGGACTGCGCCTACGAAAAAGAGCTGAGCCGGCTGCAGATCGAGCTGGTGAAACTGCAGGAATGGGTTCGTCACGAACATCTGAAGGTCGTGGTGCTGTTTGAGGGCCGGGATGCGGCGGGCAAGGGCGGCGCCATCAAGCGCATTACGGAATCGCTGAATCCCCGCGTCTGCAAGGTGGTGGCGCTGGGCACTCCCACCGAGCGGGAGAAGACGCAATGGTATTTCCAGCGCTATGTTCCTCATCTGCCGGCGGCGGGCGAGATTGTGCTCTTTGACCGCAGTTGGTACAACCGGGCCGGCGTGGAGCGCGTGATGGGCTTTTGCACCGAGTCCCAGTATCAGGAATTCATGCTGACTTGTCCGGAGTTTGAGCGGATGCTGGTGCGTTCGGGCATCATCCTCATCAAGTACTGGTTCTCGGTCAGCGACGCGGAGCAGGAGCGGCGCTTTCAGGACCGCATGACCAATCCCACCAAGCGCTGGAAGATCAGCCCCATGGACCTCGAGTCGCGCAAGCATTGGGCCGATTACTCCCGCGCAAAAGACGATATGTTCAACGCCACCGACCACAAGCAGGCGCCTTGGTTCGTGGTGAACGCCGAGGACAAGAAAGCCGCCCGCCTGAATGTCATTCGTCATTTCCTTTCCAAGATTCCGTACAAAGATCTCACGCCTGAGGCGCTGGAACTGCCCCCGATTGTGAAGTCGGAGTATGTGCGTCCCCCGTTCCAGGAGCAGCACTTTATCCCCGTTATCTACCGCTAGCAACCCGATCGCGCCGGCCACCCGCCGGCGCATCGCTCTTGTGTCCCCTGACAACTGATTTATCGTTGAGAGCAAGCCATGAAGCAAATCCTTGCGCGGCTCGCTCTCACTGTTCCGGTCGTCTGGCTGGTGGTTTCGCTTGTGTTCCTGCTCATTCACCTGGTCCCCGGCGACCCCATTTTGCAAATGCTGGGCGAGGGCGCATCGCCGACAGACTTAGCGGCCCTGCGCCACCAATACGGGCTCGACCAGCCGCTCGGGGCGCAGTATTTGCACTACTGGTCCGGCGTGCTTCACGGCGACCTGGGCAGCTCCATCCGCCTGCACGACAGCGTGGCCCATCTGATCGCCGCCCGCTACCCCTACACGCTGGCGCTCACGCTGGCCGCCCTGGGACTGGCGCTGGCACTGGCCCTGCCCGCGGGGATCCTGGCCGCCGTCCACCGTGGCCGCTGGCAGGACCAGGTTCTGTCAGTCGTGAGCCTCTTCGGACTGTCCGTGCCGGGGCTGGCGCTAGGTCCGGTACTGATCCTGGTTTTCTCCATCGGCCTGGGGTGGCTGCCGGTCTCCGGCGCGAACGCCGGCGGCGGGCGCTCGATCGATTGGCGCTATCTTGTGCTGCCCTCGGTGGCCATGGGCGCATCGCTGGCCGCGATCCTGACCCGCATGGTGCGGACGGCCATGCTGGAGGAGCTAGGCCAGGACTATATCCGCACCGCGCGCGCCAAGGGTTTGAGCGAGCCCGCCGTGGTCTGCCGGCACGCGCTTCCCAACGCGCTGGTGCCCATCGTCACCGTGGTGGGCTTGCAGTTTGGCGCGCTGCTGGCCGGCGCGATTGTGACCGAGACCATCTTCAGTTGGCCGGGGCTGGGCAGGCTGACGGTCAGCGCCATTTCCAATCGCGACTATGCGCTGGTGCAGGGGTGCCTGCTGTCGATTGGATTGACGTACGTGCTGGTGAACCTGCTGACGGACGTGGCTTACCGGTGGGTGAATCCGCGGATGCGGGGGTAGCGCGCGGCGGAGGCTCCCGCGGGGTTGGGCGGGGTAATGTCCGGAATGGACGGCGATCCGCCCGCAGCCCAGCAGTCCACCGCTCCGCCGCACAAGGAACGGCCTCTGTTTCTGGCACTTTACGGCATTAGGCGAGCCACCCTCTGCTCGGCCTTTGATCGGTGAGCGACTTCACCCGAACTCCAGGACCCTCGCCACGGTGAGCCTGTCTAGACAGAATTCGGCTTTCTGCCGATCTAATGAATTACATGTGGACCCGTGCCCCAATTGAAGCTTTTCTCTCTTGCCTGGGAATTCGTGTGGCCTCGTTGCGCTACGCGAGGAGGGAACGGAGAGAAAGGTCGCGGCATCAACTGGATCTCGCCAAAGCCTCGCAGGTAATCGAACAACAACGGCGGGTCATGGAGTCAGTTGCGAGCGGTGCATCCCTGCAGGAACTACTTGACGGATTGACTCAATCGATCGAGCGAATTGAGCCGGGTACCTTGTGCACGATCATGTTGCTCGATTTGGAAGATGGGCGCTTTCTGCGCAAAGGATCGGGCCCCAGCGTTCCGCCCGAGTATCTGAATGCAATCGACGGCTTGGAGATTGGACCCGACATCGGCGCTTGCGGTTCGGCGGCCTTTCGCAACCAGACTGTCGTTGTGGAAGACATTGCCAAAGACTACCGGTTTGATGGCCCAAGGGAATTTGTAATGAGCTTTGGGTTACAGTCCTGCTGGAGCGTTCCGATCCGAACTTCCAGCAACAAAGTGGTAGGGACATTCGCCATGTATCACCGGCAACCCGCGAAACCCCGCCCAGAAGAACTGCAGGTGGTCGAGGCCGCAGCGCAAATTGCAGGCAATGCGATTGAGAGCCTTCGCACGGGCCAGCGGTTGCGCGAAGCCGTCGCATGCCTGGATCTTGCGGAGAAGGCGGCTGGGTTCGGAATCTGGGATGCCGATCTTGCAAGTCATACGGTTACGCTTTCGGAGGGATTGGCGGCCTTGGTAGGCCTGAGGGACGTCCCCCGGCGGCAACACCTTAAAGACCTTGACGCGATGGTGCACCCGGATGACCGAGCGCACCTTCGTTCTGTAGTCCGGCAGGTCAAGGCCAAAGGAGAAGTCCGAGTCGAATTCCGCATCTTGCTCCCCAATCACTCCATCCTTTGGGCTCGCGTTCAAGGACGAGTGCGAGTCGATAGGGAACAAGCCAGGGCCATAAGGCACGCCACGATGGTCACCGGCGAAATAAGCAGGCCGCTGTCCCTGAGGGTGACCGGAGCGCTCATAGACATTACGCGCGAAAAGCAGACCTTACTCGAGCTGCAGATAGCTCGCGCGGCCGCCGAACGCGCTTTGCTCGTCGCGCAGAAAGCAGAGAGCCTGGAACAGGACCGTAAACAGATTCTCGAGATGGTCGCGAAAGACGAACCACTTGCGCAAATCGCCAAGGCGCTGGCCCACACGATTGCAACTCACCTTCCGGGATGCGGGATTTCCATTCAACTGGAGTTGCCGGAAACGACCCGCATATCAGTTGAGGCCGATTTCCCAGGGCAGTTTGCAAAGTGCGTGGCTGATGCCGAGATTGGAGCTTTTCATCAGACCTTCGTCGAGAAACCGATCGCACAGTTGTTCAGCGATCCTGATTGGGAGTCTCGTGTGAGGGATTGCCCTGAGCTTTCAAACAAAATGTATCGGGCGGTTCCAATTCTGCAAGGTAAGGATCTGCGGGGGTTCATCATCACGCTTTCGGCAGAGAGCCGTCCCAGATCGGACAAGGAAGAGAAAATCCTCAGATCATTGGGAGAATTCGCGAGTCTTAGCGTCGAACGGCGCTCGTTATACGAGCAACTGTCGTTTCGGGCAAAGCACGACTCTCTGACGACTCTCCTGAACCGGTCAGCCCTTTACGAGCGTATGGACGACAGCATCCGCGAATGCACGAGGGTTCGCGCCGGAATGGGTGTTCTTTATATTGACCTGGATGATTTTAAGGGTATCAATGATCGTTTTGGGCACGATGCGGGAGACGCGGTGCTGCAAAGTATATCGCGTCGAATTCACCAGCGGGTTCGGCCGGTCGATCTCGTCGCTCGTGTAGGCGGAGATGAATTTATCGTGGTTCTGCCAGGAGTGAATGATCGCATGGAGGCGCGCAGGCGCGGCGACATGATTGTGCGGGAGGCCGGGGAACCAATTGCAATCAACGGGTTTGAACTGTCTGTTGGCGCCAGCTTCGGGATTGCCATGTTTCCATCAGATGGGTTGGATGCCGATACACTGCTGAAAACGGCAGATAAAGACATGTATTGCGCGAAAATGGAGAGACAACGGAACCGCCAGCCTGACGTGAGCTCCGGCTCTCAAGGAGCGGCCTTCGAACCGGAAAGCAGCGATGTAGTATCTGTATGAACCATGCCTGACGAGACGCTTCACTCGCGCAGCATCCCTCCTCATCGGACCCTGTGCCTCTGGCTTAGGCGTGAACTGTCCAGCAAGTTTTGGAAATGCGAGGATGGAAAGCTCCCGGGATGGTCATCTGACGTGTCGCTGGGAGAAGGCCTGATCTTGGAGCAGGTCTTCGCTTCTGGATTCGTTGGCGCGATGCTTGCTCTCGTCTTCTATTCCCGACGATAACCAGGTTCCGGGCGCATCACCGGCTATCTGGAAGTTACTCCGGCCTAAGGTGGGGCCAGCGGCAGGATCTTCGCTTCCGGGTCGCCGCTCTTCTCAATCGTGAGCAGACCCACCGTGACCGGGAGCTCGAAGCGCCGGGGGCCGCAGGAGCCGGGGTTGAAGTAGAGCACGCCCTTCTTCCTGTAGAAATTGGGGACGTGGGAGTGGCCGAAGAGGACGGCGGCGAACTTTCCCGCCGCGGGGTCCAGGTGCAGCGTGCTCAGGTCGTGGAGCAGGTAGACGTAGCGGCCCTCGGCGAGCACAACCTCAGTCTCGGGGAGTTCGCTGCAGGGGCCGGTGCGGTCGATGTTGCCGCGGATGGCCGTGACGGGGGCGATCTTCTCCAAGTCGGCGAGGATGGAAGCCTTGCCCACATCGCCAAGGTGCAGGATGCGGTCCACACCGGCCAGGGCCGGCGCGACCTCGGGGCGCAAGAGTCCGTGGGTATCGCTGAGGACGCCGATCTTCATGAGAGACTCCGAAAGGTTGGTTCGGCGGCTTCGGCGAGCTCGGTTTCCTCATGAGCAGAAAACCCGGTCGAGCAAAATCAGCGAGTTAGCCGCGGCTCCGCCGCGATGGCAAGTTAGCGAGTTAGCGGGAATGGTATCCCGGACAACTGTTCATTTCAGGCATAACTCGATGCGGCGAGCCGGGCTGCTCCTGATGAACGGGGCTGGTCGAGGGTCGTGGTGCCCCTGGTCCCAAAAGCGGGACCAGGGCACCCGGCCTATCTTCATGAGAGACTCCGAAAGGTGACTCGGGCGGCTCAGAAGACCTTGTAGCCGATGCCGACGCTGGCGCCGTAGGGCATGAGTGAGCTGCTGAGCCACTGGGGCCACTGCTGAACCTCAAAGTCGATGGCCCGGAGGCTGATCTTCCTGGTCAGCTTGACGTCGACGCCGCCGCCGTAGGCGATGTCGGTAAATCGGCCACTGACAGCGCCGAATTCGAAGTTCATGTGCGCGTAGCCGACCAGCACCTTAGCGTAGGGGGTTGCCGGCCCGAAGCGGAGTCTGTTGATGGGAATTCGCGGGCCGATCAGGTAGTTGTCCTGGTTGATGTTCAGGAACTGGTTGAAGCGCAGCCAGCGGCCCTCGGCCTCAATTTGAATCCAGCGGGTGAACTTTACGTCGACATAGGCGCCGACGCCATAGAGCCGGTTGGAGCTGGTTTCAGCGACTTCTCCTCCCGCGTAATCGGGCTGAAAGACAGAGCCCATGCCTCCGGCGGTGAGGGAAGTCTGCCTTGCAACGGCCGAGGGCTCTACCTGCGCACGAGCGAACAAAGCTCCAGCGGCAAGCACGAGGCAGGAAAGGAAAAGGATGGATCGTCCCATGGGCACAACTTACCACAATCCGGGGGGGTCTTCGCAGCGGCAGTGCGGAAGTTGATCCTGGGACTCAGGGATAGGGCGCTTCAGCCACGATACGCCGTGGGGCGAGTCGTGGCTGAAGCTTGTCTGAGGGGGTTCTACTGGGTCGGGTTCGATGTACCTGAGAGTTGCTGGTTCTCGTCCGAGGGCTGTTGGCGGACCGTGCCGGTGATATCGGGTTTCACCGCAGGTGTGGCCACCGGGGGAACCGCAGGCTGGTCGCCCGCGGCGGGTGGCGGCGTGGGGGCGGCCAGGGAAGGCGTAGCCGGCTGGTCGATGCGGGCCGCATCGTATCGCTGGAGCTTATAGAAGATCGGCGTCACCTCGAACGGCATTTTGTCGCGGGCATTCATCGGAGCATACCGTTTGGCATTGAGCATATGCTCCTTGTCGTCCCAGGGATCGGTCTTGAGCCAGCTTCCCAGGGGCAGGGCCGAGGTCTGAGTGAGATCGTCCCAGTTCAACCTGGGGGCCTTCCTGGCCAATTCGCCCATCCATGGGGTTCCATCGGCCTTCAGCAGCGAATCACCAAGGCGGGGAGAATTGAGAGCCTTCAGCACCCTGCCCCGCTCGGCCAACTCGGCATAGAAGAGGCCCGCATTGGGCAGTTTGTCCTTGTACATGGAGTTTTCCAAGTACGTCATGGCAGTCTTGGCAGCTTCCGCGTTGTCTACATCGGAGTGGTACATGTTGATGCGCTGAAAGGTCGACTCGTCAGGGAAGAGCAGCCGGTCATTAAACGCATAGCGGGTGTCGATGTGGTGGCCGAGGGCGATATGGGCCAGTTCCATGGCGACCACCGAGGCGATCGATTCTTCGTTGGGCAAGCTATCGATGAGGCCCTTGCTGACGAGGATGGTGTTGCCGACCGTGGTGGCCTCGACGGTGGTCGAGAGCAGGATGCGTGTATGCAACTGGTCGGTAAAGGCCAGGTTGTTGGGCACCACGAGGTTGATAACGATCTGGTCCAGGACCTTGTTTTCGTAGCCGCCCGGATTGAGCGGCGCCACCAGGCCGGCTTCGACCAGCCGGTCGATCACATTGTTCTCCGCCTGAGAGATCCAGGCCCGCGTGGCCTGCAGCGGACCCACGTCCTGCGAGTCGTCGCTCTTGTCGACGGCGTCGTCGACCTTGACGCTGACGTTTTCGCTATCGCGGGTGGGCAACTTGAGGGCGTAGCCCCAGAAGTGAGTCTGGGCCTTGAGTCCCACCGTCTTGTCGCCTTCACCGCGTGTGGTTTCCTCGACGTAGACGGCCACCGGCAGCCAGACGCCGGGCTGCACGTTCATGCGCCAACTGTCGAAGTGGAAGTAATATTTCGAGGAATCCCCGGAGTTGGGGCCGGTGTAGGTTCCGTTGAAGCGGACGACATTGCCATCCTCATCCTCGATCCAGATGCGGCCATAGAACCGGCCCATCCCGGACACCTTGGGGTGCACGTCGAAGACCCAGGTGCGGACCGAGCCGAGAAACTCCCTGCGCACATAGCTGAAGACGTAGTGCTGCTGGTCAAAGCCGGTGGGGTCGAGGAACATCATCTGCATGAAGCCGGTGGAGGAATAGGTAAACCGCTCGAGGCCAAGCAGCTTGGTGAGCCCGGTGATGGCCCCGAGCGAATCTTTGAAAAAGCCGTGCTTGGGGGCCGAACGAGGCTGGTACGTCTTATCGAAGAAGTTCTTGCCGAAGTCGACCCGGCTGAGCGTGTACTGGTCTTCGACGGGCACCTGGTACAGTTTCACATCGGGCCGGGTGTTCTGGATATAGGTCTCCACCAGAGGCGTGCGCTGCTGAATATTCCTGATCAGCACCTTTTCGCGCGTGATGGCACTTTCCACCAGGGCCACCTGGTCGGGAGTGAGTTGATGCGCCTGCTCGTACTTCGGTTGTTTCTTCGCGTTGGCGAAGGGGACGGCCAGAATAAGAATCAGGAAGGTGAGGGATATCTTCCGAAACGTCATGTCGAGCTCCTAGGTAACTCTTCCAATTGGTTCTTTGGCCGGATACGCTCTCTTCGGCACCGCTCGGCCTGGGGTACAGCCTTTGTTTCCACGGGCCAGTTCGAGGCTAAGCCAGTTGGAAGGTTATGGTGATGTTGGTGGTCAGGTCCACGGCTTGCCCGTCACGGGTGGCCGGGCGGAAGCGAATCTGCTGCGCCACCCGGCGCGCCTCCTCGTCCAGGCCGTGGCCCAGCCCGTGCAGCACGCTTTGCACCACTACCTGCCCGTTGGCCGTGAAGGTAACGCGCAGGACGACCTCGCCTTGCACCCTTAATTGCTTGGCTTCGCTGGTGTACTGGACAGGCGGTTTGGAAAGGACCTCAAGGTTGGTGAAGACGGGGGCGACGGCCATCCTGGGCGCGGGCGCGGCAGCGGTGATGACTGGAATGGCCGCAGGGGCTACTTTGCCGCCGCCATAGGTGCCAGTTGGAGCTGCGGCGGTGGCGCCGGGAATGCCGGCGGAGGCCACTTTTCCCACAATCCCGGCGTTGGAGCCGGATCTGGTTCCATTGCCGATGCCGGTCGAGCCGACCACTCCATGCGGAGCGATCGCCGGACCTGTCATTCCGCCGTACGGATTGCCGATGGCGGCGATGGTGGCGGGGCGAGTGGCGTTCGGATTCGGAGTGACGCCAAAGGTCTGGCCGAAATGCACCGGCGCCGTCGAGGGTCGGGCCTGGGGCACTTGCGCCGGCATGGCAGCGGCCGCCAGGGCCGCCTTGGGCTGGGGAGCCAGGATCACAGCGGGCCTTGCGGTCTTGACGACAGGCAGCGCGAACTTGGCTTCCATCTGAATCGGCTTCAAATCCGGCTTGGGCTCGATCCTGGGCATGTTGATCCTGGGCGGCTCGAGCTTGACGATGGGCATTGGCTCGACCAGCTTGGGCGGCTCGGGCAGCTTGATCCTGGGCGGAGGCGGCGGAGTGTTAGGCATAATCAACACAGTCTGCTCGTACTTGTGCTCATCGATGACCTGACGGGCCGTCATTCCGGCGAAGATGGCCATGACAAGGATGACTAAATTGATCGCCAAACTCGTGATAAACGGAGCGGAGCGGCCCTCGGGCTCGGGGAGCAAGCCGAAGGTGGACCTGCCAGGGTGATGGTAAAGGGGGTAGTTTAGCGACATAAAGTATGACCTCGCTTGTGGCCGGGCAAACCGCTGTGTATTGTTTGCTCGGAGTATCCGGAATAAAGAATGACCGAGAGTCGCCGACTAATTCGGATGCTGGGGCATTCCATCTGCCGCCGGGCTCTAACGATCCCCAGTCGCGGGTGGACATGAAGCAAGGAGAAGAGCTCGTGCTTCGATTCGCCGTGATGTGTATCACTTGTATTGAGTTGTTCCAGGACGCTTGCAGCCAGATTCGGGACTTCAACGCAGCCCTCGCCCAGCCGTGGCACGCGGCGAGTTTTGCGGTATGATTCGTTCGCCGCCCACGCGTGGTGCATTCCAAGAACTCCAGTCCTGATCCAAGTATCAACTCAAGAAAACTGCGATTCCTGCCCTTGCGGATAGGTTAACCGAAATCAAGGCTCCGCTCACGGTCACAATGAAACACCCCGTGAGGTGGACGAGATTTCAAGATCGACAGATTACAATACAGCAAACAGTGACCCACCCTGAGGGCGGTCTGATAAGCGAGCGGTAGACCGCCGTCAGGACCTTATCGGATGAATTACTCTTGATGTTAATCCAAAGTGCAGAAGAAAGGTGACTTTTTTGTGAAAACACTGGTTACTGGTGGTGCGGGATACATCGGCGGTACCGTGGCGGCCCTTCTCGCCGAGAAAGGGCACGAGGCCGTCGTTTATGACAATCTGAGCCACAGCCGACGGGAACTGTTGCCGACAGGCGTGGAGTTCGTTGAGGGAGAGCTGTCAGACCGTGGCGCAATTGAAAACCTTTTCATTTCCGCGAAGGAGCACGGCAGGCCCTTTGACGGCGTGCTGCACTTTGCCGCGCTGATCGAAGCCGGCGAGTCCATGGAGCGGCCGGAAGCTTTCTTCCGCAACAACACGGCCTCGACGCTGAGCCTGCTGGAGGCGGTGCTGGCCCATGGTCCGCGGCGGCTGGTCTTCTCTTCTACCGCCGCCGTTTACGGCGAGCCGGAATCGGTGCCGATACTGGAGGATGCCCGCCTTCTTCCCACCAACGCCTATGGCGAGTCGAAGCTGCTGGTCGAGCACATGCTGGGCTGGCTGAACCGGATACACGGCCTGCGCTACGCATCCCTCCGCTACTTCAACGTAGCCGGCGCCCCCGAGGGGCCGGAAGGCGTGACGCGGGGCGAGGCACACAATCCGGAGTCGCACCTGATTCCGCTGGTTCTGGATGTCGCCCTGGGCCGGCGCAAGTCGATCCGCATCTACGGCGAGGACTACCCGACGCCGGACGGGACCTGCATCCGCGACTACATCCACGTCTCCGACCTGGCCGACGCGCACCTGCTGGCTCTCGCTGCACTGGAGACCCGGGACCGGCTGATCTTCAACCTCGGCAACGGCCACGGTTTCAGCGTCCGCGAGGTGATCGAATCGGCGCGCCGCGTGACGGGCCACCCGATTCCGGCGGAAGTGTGTCCCCGCCGCGCCGGCGACCCAGCCTTTCTGATCGCGAGTTCCGAAAAGGCCATTCGCGAAATGGGTTGGCAGCCGAAGTATACGCAACTGGATGAGATTATCCGTACGGCGTGGCTGTGGCACCAGAAGAGGTACGCTTGATAGCTGATGCCGCCGGTTGGAGGACTCTTGAAATGCGTGCTATTCTGTAACTGAATTTAGTTGCAGAAGGTGGAAGTGCCGATTGTCCAAACTACAAAAGGCTGTAGCGCGACTTCTTGCCAAACCTGTGGACTATACGTGGGACGAGTTGCAGACGCTGATGAGTGTCCTGGGGTATGAACTCCGAACCTCCGGCGGCTCGGGCAGGAAGTTCTACGATCCGGCAACCAAAGCATTGCTTTTCCTGCACGAGCCTCATCCGTCCCGGATTCTCAAGGCGTATCAGATTCGAGCGGTCATTCAGTTTCTACGCAATGAAAGGGAGATTCCATGAGCCAGACGCTCCAGCACAGAGGCTACGACGGTTCGGTGGAGTACAGCGCCAAGGATCGGCTTTTGCACGGGACTCTGCTGGGGATTCGCGACGCCGTCGTTTATGAGGGGACGGATGTAGATAGTTTGGAGTCCAACTTTCGCTCCGCCGTGGACGAATATCTGGCCTTCTGCGCGGAGGAAGGCAAGAAGCCGGACAAGCCCTTCAAGGGAAGTTTCAACATCCGGGTGGGAGGGGAGCTGCACAAACGGGCCGCTCTCTTTGCCGAAGAGCACAATCAAAAGCTGAACACCGTGGTTTCGAAGGCGCTGGAAGAGTTTCTTACCCAGGCCGATTCACATTGAAAACTACCAAGACCGTCTCCTTCCGTCTGGACCCGTCGAATCCGCTGCGGATGACTCTGGAGCAGAAGCAGGCACTCCGCGACCTGGGCGATGAGGCCATCGACTATAGCGACATTCCGCCACAAACCGGCGGCGGCTGGCGGCACGTCTCGGAACAGGTCCCCGCAGAGAACAAGCAGCAGATCACTCTTCGGTTCGATGCCGATGTGATCGCTTTTTTCCGCGGAACCGGGCGGCGATCCCAAAGCCGGATCGATGCGGCGCTGCGGGAGTATGTCAACGCGCAGAAGAAGGTCCGCTAGAAAGCTCGGCGTTTACAATCCGATTAAATTCATTCGACTTTGATATATGCGCTTGACATTCGCCGGCCGCGCCAAGCAACGTAGGATGCTGAAACCAGTATCCCCGGCCGGCGCGGTCCCAATCCCCTCATAAGTGGGCGCGCGGCAATCCCCGAGGTTGTGCAACCTATGGCATCCACTGTCTCCCCGGCGGGCGCGCAAGGCGTTACCGGCCTGCCCCGCATCATTGTTGGCTCCGCGCTCGGAACCATGATCGAGTGGTATGACTTTTATATTTTCGGCTCGCTGGCCACGGTGCTGTCGCTGAAGTTCTATCCCCCCGGCAACGATACATTCGCTCTGATTGCTTATCTGGCTACCTTCGCGGTGGGTTTCCTGGTTCGCCCGTTCGGCGCGCTGTTCTTCGGCCGGCTCGGCGACCTGGTGGGACGAAGAATCGCCTTCATCATTACGCTGACGATTATGGGCTTCGCCACTGCTTCGATTGGCCTTTTGCCCACGTACCATGTGGCGGGGTGGTTTTCCCCGATCATCCTGATCCTGATTCGCATGCTGCAAGGGCTGGCCCTGGGCGGAGAATACGGGGGCGCGGCCGTCTTTGTCGCCGAGCACGTTCCTGACAACCGGCGCGGCTTCTACACCAGCTTCATCCAGATCACGGCGACGCTGGGACTGTTTGTGTCGCTGGCGGTGATTGTGGCGACGCAGCAGAGCATGAGCCCGGCCACCTTCCAGGATTGGGGCTGGCGGCTGCCGTTCCTGCTGTCGATCGTGCTGGTGGCGATCTCGCTTTACATTCGCTTGAAGATGAAGGAGTCGCCCATCTATACGCAGATCAAGGCGGCCGGCATGAGCTCCACGAAGCCGCTGACCGATGCCTTCACCAAGTGGGCCAACCTGAAGCTGGTGCTGATCTCGCTGTTCGGCGCAACGGCTGGGCAGGGAGTGGTCTGGTACACTGGGCAGTTTTACGCGCTTTTCTACCTGCAGACGGTGCTCAAGCTGAATGCCAAGACGGCCAACATCGACGTGGCCATCGGGCTGCTGGCGGCGATGCCTTTCTTCACCGTATTCGGCTCGCTGAGCGACCGGATTGGGCGCAAGAAGCTGATGATGACCTCGCTGCTGCTGGCGGTGATCTTCTACATCCCCATCTATAAAGGGATGCAGCAGGCGGCGGGCAACAACGTGGTAAGCGTGAGCTCGGTGAAGGACAAGGTGACCGGGGCCGTCAAGCTGACGCCGCAGACCCTCGACGGGGTTACCGGCAAGCATGTTGCGGCCAAGGAGGCTGTGAACGCCAACCAGCCGATGCTGATCCTGTATGTCTGGCTGCAGGTGATCCTGGTTTGCATGGTCTACGGGCCCATTGCGGCCTACCTTGTGGAGGCGTTCCCGGCCAAGGTGCGTTACAGCTCGGTCTCGCTGCCATATCACATCGGCAACGGGGTCTTTGGCGGCCTGTTGCCTCTGATCGGGCTAGGGTTGTGCGCCACGACGGGCAACATTTACGCTGGGCTGTTTTACCCAATGGCGGTGGCGGCGATCACTTTCGTTTTTGGAACCATCTTCCTCAAGGAGACGCACGGCACGCTGATCTGGGACGAGGCAGGGAAGCCGGCTGCCTGATTCCGCTACCGGGCTCCCTGCCAGCTCAGGTTCGGCTTTCTTCGCGGAGCTATTTGGCCGGCACTCACGTCAGATGGCTCCACATAGGCTCCAGTGTGGGTTGAATGGAGTCCTCGACGGTCTTGAAGCGCTTCATGACCGAAGTATTGGGGAAGACGACCACCAGAAATGGGCCTGTGGAACTGGAGTTCCTGGTCACCAGCGCCGGATCCAGCAAGAAGGTGCCGGGCGTGCTGCCTGGAACAGATTTTCCATTCGAGTCCAACCTGGCGGAATGGCCTTCAACGACCACCTGTTCGCCGAACAGCTCGTGCCCTTTGATGGACATTTCACCGATCTTTGTGGACGGCCCGAAATCGGCCACAACCGCATAGATCAACCGATCCCCGCGCAGGACGACAGCACCGTCGCCGACATGAAAGCCGTGGCCTGTGCTCCATGCAAGGGGAAGCACGATGTAGGCGGTCTCAAACGCAGAGATGAAGTCAGTTTTGTCCGCTCTCCGGGGCAATATACCCCCATACGAGGTGTTGTCTTGGTGAACGTGTTCGATGTACATCTTCCCATTCTTATGCTTGCGGACCGGGCTAGGGGTCCAGCCCCGCGGGCTGCCGTCGCTGCTGCCATCGTCGTCCACATCCATTGTCTGGACTTCAAAGTATGTCTGGCCGCCGGGAAGCCGGCTAATGAACTTTGCCGGATGATCGGGGAAGCTGCCGGATTCAATCGGCGGCGAATGCCGCAGGATCTCCGCCAGGGTGCCTAGGTGATGGAGTGAAGCAGCTGGAGGTTCGTATGCACCGCCATTGCCGTTTTCTGTTGTTGAATTCGCCTGGGCATGGAGCAGGTTCGCGGAAAACAGCAGCGAACCAAGAGATGCGACGAGGGTGTTCCTGGGGTTCATGCGAAAAGCGTGCATCTGGAGGTTCTCCTTGGTGGACCGTGGCATCGATTCGTGGCATGGGGAAGACGCCCCCTGATTATGGGTTGACGCGGGCACAGCCAGCAAACAATTCTTCGCCGATCACCGGTATCGCTCCATATAACTTTTGATTCCGCGCTTCTCCCCGAGTGTGGGAAAGGGAGTGCCTGGGAGCGGCACATTCATGACTTGCCGTTTGTGCGCATGAATCGGTAGAGTGTCTCCCACACGGAGTCTTTGCGGAGAGCCATGCCGCAGGGCTTCGTCTGGTCATTGGATTTGTCTTCCCCAGAAGGACGTTTTCATGTCTTCATTGCCAGTTTCTGCCGTTTCCAATCAAGATCTGGACTCCACGCTGCGAGAGTTTCGTGTCTTTCCGCCGCCGGAGGAGTTCAGCGCAAAGGCCCACGTCAAGAGCCTCGAGGAGTACGAGGCGCTGTACAAGCAGTCGATTGAGAACCCGGAGGGCTTCTGGTCCGATGCGGCGAAGGAGTTGCACTGGTTCAAACAGTGGGACAAGGTGCTGGAGTGGAATCTGCCTTGGGCCAAGTGGTTTGTGGGCGGCAAGCTGAACCTGAGCTATAACTGCGTGGATCGGCACGCGCTGGGGGCGCGGCGCGACAAGACTGCGCTGATTTGGGAGGGCGAGCCGGGCGAGGTGCGCCGGCTGACCTACACCGAACTGCACGTCGAGGTGCAGAAGTTCGCCAATGCGCTCAAGGGGCTGGGCATCCAGAAGGGCGACAAGGTTGCCATCTATATGGGCATGACGCCGGAGCTGGCCATTGCGCTGCTGGCTTGCGCGCGCATCGGGGCGGTCCACTCGGTGATTTTTGGGGGATTCGCCGCCAACGCCATCGCCGACCGGGTGAACGATTCGACGTGCGTGGCCATCCTGACCCAGGACTCGAGCTACCGCCGGGGAAACGAGATCCAACTCAAGAGGACGGTAGATGAAGCCATGGCCGCCTGCCACACGGTGAAGCACGTGGTGGTCTACCGCCGCACCGGGAGCCCGGTGAATATGGTGGAAGGTCGCGACCACTGGTGGCACGACCTGATGGCCGCGGCCGCGCCCGACTGCCCCGCGGCAGAGCAGGATTCCGAGGATCCGCTCTATATTCTTTACACCTCCGGGACGACGGGGAAACCGAAGGGGCTGGTTCATACCACGGGCGGGTACGCGGTGCAGACCTACCTGACGACAAAGTATGTCTTCGACCTGAGGGATGAGGACATCTTCTGGTGCACGGCCGATATCGGCTGGGTCACCGGGCACTCGTATGTGGTGTATGGGCCGCTGCAGAACGGGGCCACCGTGCTGATGTACGAAGGCGCGCCCAACTGGCCCAATTTCTCGCGCTTCTGGAAGATCGTGGACGACCACCGGGTGAGCATCTTCTACACCGCGCCGACGGCCATTCGAGCGTTCATCAAGTGGGGAGATCAGCACGTGGAGAACTACAAGCTGGACTCGCTGCGGCTGCTGGGCACGGTGGGCGAGCCGATCAATCCCGAGGCGTGGATGTGGTACCGGGAGAAGATCGGCCACAACCGCTGCCCGATTGTGGATACCTGGTGGCAGACGGAGACGGGCGCCATTCTGATTGCGCCGATTCCCGGGGCTGTGCCGACCAAGCCGGGCTCGGCGACGCGGCCCTTTTTCGGCATTCAGCCGGAGGTGGTCAACAGGCAAGGCGAACCGGTTCCGGCCGGCAGCGGCGGCCTGCTGGTGATCCGCAAGCCATGGCCTTCGATGGCGCGCACCGTCTATGGCGATCCCGAGCGCTACCAACAGACCTATTGGAAAGACGTGCCGGGCAGCTATTTTACCGGCGACGGCGCCCGCATGGATGCGGACGGCTACTTCTGGCTGATGGGCCGGGTGGACGACGTGATCAATGTGAGCGGCCATCGGCTGGGGACGATGGAGGTGGAGTCGGCGCTGGTGGCGCACCCCAAGGTGGCGGAAGCTGCGGTGGTGGGGCGGCCGGACGAGTTGAAGGGGCAGGCCATCTCGGCATTCGTATCGCTCGAAAGCGGCAACCAGCCCAGCGAGGAATTGAAGGACGAGTTGAGAAAGTGGGTCTCGAAGGAGATTGGGTCGCTGGCGCGGCCGGACGATATCCGTTTTACCGAGGCGCTGCCCAAGACGCGGTCGGGCAAGATCATGCGCCGCCTGCTGAGGGAACTGGCCACGCACGGAGAGATCAAGGGAGACACGACGACGCTGGAGGACTTCACCGTGATCGCCAAGCTGCGGGAGGCGGAAGAGGGATAATTTAGTTGTACTTCCTTCAGGAATCGATCACAATAAGCTATCACCCACCTGCGGCGTGCCGCAGGCCCAAAGGCCGTCAGTGAGCAATCACGGCGGCTTTTGCTTTCTTCGGGCCTGATGCGAACGAACGTCTACATCGACGGTTTCAACCTTTACTATCGACTGCTCAAGGAGAGCCCACAATTCAAGTGGCTTGACCTCAAAGCTCTCGCCACGGTACTTCTTCAACCGCAAAATCGAATTCAGACGATACGGTATTACACCGCAAGAATCTCAGGACGGTTTGACCAGTCCGCCCCAGCTCGTCAGCAGGTTTACCTGGATGCTTTGCAATCCATCCCCGAGATCACAATTCATCTGGGCAGTTTTCTGGTCACCAAGCCTTGGGCCGGCCTGGTCCATCCTCCCCAAATGCGAGGGGGAACTGTACCGCAGTTCCACCCGCCCTATCCGGTGGTGGCAAAAGTTTGGAAGACCGAAGAAAAGGGGAGTGACGTGAACCTAGCCAGCCATCTCATCCGCGACGCCTATCAAGGGAGCTTCGAGGTCGCCGCGGTACTTTCCAACGACACCGATCTGGTGGAGCCAATCCGCATTGTGACTCAAGAATTGGGATTCCCGGTTGGTTTGCTCTGTCCCGTTCCAAAACCGGCGCCGGCCTTGCTCAGGTGGCCAGTTTCATCCGGCACATTCGCATACAACATATGCAGGCATCCCAGTTTTCCGACACGATACCCGGTTCCATCTTTACCCGCCCCGCATCGTGGAGATAAGCTTGCTAAGTTTTGAAATACCCCTGCTGAGAGTCGAGTGAATTGCGGCGATTGCGCTATAGCGTGGCGATGAGCCTGGATGGATTCATCGCCGGACCGAACGGCGAGTATGACTGGGTCGTGCCCGATCCTGCGATCGATTTTGGCGCGACCTGGGCGCAGTTCGACACGCTGCTGATGGGTCGGAAAACGTTTGAGGTGGCCACCGTGAGGGCGGCCCAATGGCCGGATCTTGGCCATCGGTGGGTCGTTGTGTCGCGCACCTTGAAACCGGAAGATCACCCCGGCGTGACCATCCTCAGCGACAGCGTAGCGGAGGCGGTGGCCGCATTGAAGGCGCAGCCAGGCAAGGATATTTGGCTGCAAGGCGGCGGAGCACTGTTTCGCTCCCTGCTCGATGACGGGCTGGTGGATTCAGTCGAGGTCATGGTGATGCCGGTGCTGCTGGGGAGCGGGGTTCCGCTGCTGCCGGAGGGACGTCGCCGGCTGCTGCGTCTGGAACGCAACAAGGCATTGCCGAGCGGCATTCTGATGCTGGCATATTCCGTTGCGCCGGAACCAGCCGCACGGTGATTTCGCGGTTGTCCCGGACTATTTGACACCCACCATGTAGGCCCGTGGGTCTCTGACCGCATGAATTCGTTCTTTGGCATTCGTAACATCCCACCCTTTCGCCAGAAAAAAGGCGAAAGGATGGGGCACGGAGTTCGTACAAGATCAAGCGGTCAGAGACCTAGCGGTCAGAGACCTAGTGGATATCGAATTGCACTCACGCGTCGCGCAGGAAGCTGAACTTTCCCGCGTGGCCGACGAGACCGGCAGGAGCGCGGATGGGTTGGCGCGTGATTGGACCTGAAGGGGCTTCCATGCTGGTCAGAATCGGTAGACAACGCCGAAGGCGGCGCGCGCGCCCCAACGCTCGTGGGTCGAGTACCCCAGGTGAAGCGGGTCCTGGACAAAGGATGCCGCGATGTCGTCGCCAGAAGCGCGCAGAGACAGGCGGGGGCTCATCTTGTACTCGAAGCCGCCGCCCATCCCTCCGGCAAAGGAGATGTTGGGGTTGGCGCTCTCGCCTGCCAGGTGTTCGCCGCCTAGTAGCACATGGACAAACCCGCCGACTCGCCCGTAAAGGTTGGCATGAAACACCGGCCCGAACAGAACCATATCGACCGACGGGGTGCCGGGGTTACCGGAGGCGAATGGGTACTTGTAATAGGCGCCGTCGGCGGTGATTCCGAAGTATTTGCCCCAGTCGCGGGTGATGGAGAGGTTTACGCCCTGCAATCCGCTGCGGGACTGGTTGACCGTGTTGAGGCTGGTGTAGCCATATCCGGCGAAGGCCTCGTACTTGTAGGAAGGTTCAGCCTGTTCGTCTCTGGCGGGTCCACGATCGGGGGCAACCTGGCCGATAGCCATCAGCGGAAAAAGCGCGGCCGGAACCACGGCCAAAATCGAAAGCAACAACGTTCTCTTCAACTTGAGACTCTCCTCAATACCGTGCTTTGGCTGGCTTGCCGCCGGCAGGGGTCTGTTCTGTGAACCCTCTGGGAGCAAGCGCTGCGAGTGTGATTCGTTACCCTCATAGACTATCCTCTCGACCCCGGTTCCATGAAGTCCGGGCGCGGGCGCCCGTTATCGCGGCTGGACAGGAACAGGCACGGGCAGGCGGACAACCTGGCCGGACGCTTCAGTTATTGTGACGGCCACGCCCTTGGGAAGATAGCGGGCAATCCCCTCGGGGCGCGACCAATCCAGGTCCCACCCGTTCTCGATGGCGACAACCGTGTATTGGCCGGGAACCACGCCAAACAGGGCGAAGCTGCCGTCGGAGTCGGACTGGTCGCGGCGGACAAGGTTGGAAAAGGTCGATGGGTCCCTGGGGGCAAGAACCACCATGACGCCGGCCAGGCCTTTCATCTCTTTCCGGGCGAAGCCTTCGATGCGCGTCTCTCCCCGGCTGACGGTGGCCACCACCGAGAGGGGCCGATCGCGCACATTCACCGTGTTTCCGGGATGAATCTTTCCGTTGACGGAGATGCTGATAACGGCCGCCTGGCTGCCTGGGCCGAAGACCATGAGGTTCCAGTCGCCGGGCGGAACAGAAGGCTGGTTGAAGCTGCTTGCGCCGGGGCTGGGGGTCGCCTGCATGGGAAGCACGCGATGGGGGGCGGCGACGGATTGAAGATTCATGTACAGTCCCGGCGCGTCCGAGGGATTGCGCACGGTCACGGAGACGGAAACGGTGGGGGTACCGAGATCGGGAGCGATCTGTTGGCTGGTCGTGGCGTCCAGTTCCGCGACGCGTGGAGGATCGCCCTGCTGGAGTTCATAATGGCCGGGAGCTACGCCGGTAAAGGCGATGCTTCCGTCGGCTGCTTGCCCGGGCGGCCCGGCGTTATCCGCATTCATCTCTGTTCCGAAGACGGTCTGGCGCAGCGAGGGCAGGGTCACAAGGCCCTCCATCGCGCCGTAGCGCGGCGGGGGCATGTCAAGCGCGAGGTGGAGGGCGGGAACCGCATGCAGGCTGATGTTTGCCTCTTCCCGGCCGCCGGCGGCAAGAACGATCGGAGTGGCCGATGCTTCATCGACCGTGGAGTCGAAAAACGTGATGGGGTAGGCCACATCGAGCGCCGCGGCGGGGTCGTTTGCGGGTCTCTGCCGGGGATTGCCGCTGAAGCGGTGGAGCGCGTACCAGGGTTCGGCGGTGACGGCCAGGAAGTAGTCTCCCGGAGCAAGGTTGGCGAACTCGTAGGCGCCGGTGTCGTCGGTCGCGGTTGAGCTGGCCTGAAGGATGGGGCCGGCGGGACTGTGGGCTGGCGTTTTGAGGAAGAGCGCTACCCTTGCGCCCTCGACGGGGTCGCCGCCGTCGGCCGTGACCACCCCGCGCAGGAGAGCGGAAGGCACAAGGCGAAAGGTGAGGTCCTCGGTCTGCTGGTCCTGGCCGGTGACGATCGCGGTCGAGAATGCCTCGTGCTGATTGTAAAAGGAGGTTTGGAAGCCCCGCTTCGATGCGGTGAGCTGGTACTTGGCGGCGGGCAGGCGGTCGAGCGAAAAGCGGCCGTCTTCGCCGGACTCGGCCGTTTCGACGGTGCGGCTGTCCGCAACGGCCAGCGCGGCCACCGTGGCGTGGCGGACCGGTTCGCCGGTAATGGAGTTCACGACGATCCCAGCGATGCGGTAAAGGCCTAAGCCCGCAGGCGCCTGATTGGATACCGCGGAAACGGCTTGCGGCAGGGCCGGGATGCAGGAGATTCCGAGCAGGGAAAAGAGGCCGGCGAGTAAAAGGCCCAGATGACAGCCCTTCCAAAAAACAATGCTCCCCTCGGAGCAGGCCAGTCGGGGGCTGTGAAATCCCACCCTTGCGACAGAAAAAAATCGCAAGGATGGGGCACGGGGCAGCAACGCAAGGGACGGGACGCGGCGCATGGATTCGGCTTGAGCGGCGGGTGTCGGCATCAGCGTTCCGGCGCCTCCAGGGCGAGGCTGCTTGAAGCTTCGGGAGAGAGCGTGACGAGCTGGCCTGGATTGGGCAGGGACGCTAGCGCCGCAGGGTTCCGGTACTCGAAAGGCACCGGAGCGGGGAAGGTGTAGACGTGGTAGCTGCCGGGGGTGAGGTTTTCCAGCGTGGACGTTCCGCCAGTCGAGGGGCGGAGGGTCAAGGGGATCACGTCCACATTCGAGTCGAAGTCGGGAACCACGTAAACGGTGTAGAACGGCTCTTCTCCGGCAGTCATCCCGGCAAGGGTCTCAGGCAAGCTGACGGTGAGGCGGGCGCAGTCGTCGCGCAAGGTCAGCTCGAGGGGAGGCGCTGAGCCGGAGAGTGGAACGGCCAGTGGTTCGTGGGCCAAGCTGACGCCCCCGGCGGTGAAGGAAGCCTCGCAAAGGCCTTGCGGGAGATGGACCGCCATCCAATAGGAGCCGGGTAGAGTGAATTGAGTCTCGATCGGGCCAGGTCCGGTAGCGTTCGGAAAGGCGTTCACCGTAATGCCGTCGATCCATCCGCCGGCCCGGATTGCCATGACCGTGATTTGTGCATCCCGACCCGAAGCCGCCTTCGTCGCGGATTGGGCAAACGTAAGCTGCATCGGACTCGGGCGCGGAACCGAGAGCGGTACGCGCAGATTCGAAACGGGGTGACCGGCGACGGCGAAATCCACGCTCCCCACCTGCGGCTCCTCATCCTGGCTCGCTCTACCGAAATCGATCGTAGGAACGTTCGGTCTCCGCGGAATGGAAGAGACCAGCAGCGAATAGGTCCCATTGGGCAACTGCGTCTGGATGGTATGCGACTTCTGGTCGTATTGAGCCCTGTAAGGTAGCTGATGACCGGCGGCATCGAGAACCAGCGCGGAAAAGGCGGGTCCGGCCCCGTTGGAGGGGGGAGCCTGGCCGTGGGGGAGCGAAACCACGGCAGAGACGGCGTGGAAGGGTTCCAGCGTCAAGTTCAGGTTCGCTTGCACCTGTTCGCCCGCGCGTAGCCTGATCTGTTCAGCGCCGGCCTGGTCGTGGGCATCGGGATAGAAGACGCACGGGTAGCCGGCACGTTCGGCTGTCGCGGCGCTGCCCGTCTCGATAAGAGTCGTCGCCGGTTCGGTTTCCATGGCCGGCTCGGTGTAGAGGGCATAGGGTCCATCCGCCAGACCGGCGAAGCGATAGATGCCTTCGCTATTGGTATTTGCTGTTTGGCCCGGTTGCCACAGGGCGCGGCCATCCTCGATGGTCCGCCCGGCCAGATGGACCGCGATGCCCTGTGCGGGATCGCCGGTGGAAAGCTCAACCCGGCCCTGGATGGAGCCGGTGGGCGCGAGGGTGAAGACCAGGTCTGGCATTTCGGCGGCCACCAGAACGTTGTGTGCGCCAGTGGTCATGGCGTAGATGAATTGCTTCATGCCACTCTGTGCGCCCACCGCGGAAAACACAGGGTCCACAAAGCCCGGCTTGACCACTTCAAATTGCTGCGGCCCGACCGGCACGCCGGGGAATTCGAAGCGGCCTTCGCCGTCAGTCAGGGCGCCAGTGTCGGCGTCGCCTTCAATCCGCACCAGCGCACGCGGCAGGGGTTGGCCGGTGACGGCGCTGCGGACCATGCCGTGCACGGGAGCCAGCGTGCGATCCACAGTCAGCGGTTGCGACGGCTGACCCTGCTCAGGCTGCTGGGCGGTGGCGTGCAGAAGAGTCGCGGAGCAAAATGCCAGAAGAAAACAGGCATGCAATCCTCGCCGCAGGGGATTCCCCGGAGAGCTTTGATTCCCGACCGAGCTTTTCAGCATCGCAAGAGGTCCCACGCACCATTTTGACCGTTTGCGGCGGGGAAGGGAATCGGGGCGAGGGAAAAAGCCGTCCGTTGCGGGGTCCTGGCCGCTCAATCCCGTTCGAGATACCAGGGAATGTTGATGACCACGATGCGGCGGTTGCCGCGCATCAGGAGGATGACTTTGAGCAAGTCGGCGCGGCGGTTGTGCATGAGGTTTTCCCACCAGTGGCGCACGACCAACTCCGGCACCAGCACGCAGACCTTGTGGAAGGTGGACTCCCGCTCCACTTTCAGGATGTAATCGACGACCGGCGCCAGGACATAGCGAAAGGGCGACTGCAGGATGACCAACTGAGGGACGCACTTTCCGGCGGCGCGGAGTGGGCCGGCCACTTTGATTTCCCAATCCTGGGAGATGCGGTCGGAATCTTCGGCGGTCTGGACATGCAGGCAGCGAATGTCGTTGGTCATGCCGAGCGCGAAGGAGATGGCCTTTTCAGTGATGCGGCTCCAGCGGTCGACGGGGACCACGACGATGGGCTGGGTTACCTCGGCGGGCACGATGGGCCGGTCGCAGGCCGTTTCCTTGTCCACCCGGACGTAGTGGCGCTTGACATTGCGCATCATCAGGATCATGGCGGCGATCAGCAAGACCGTGATCCAGGCTCCGGATGCAAACTTGGCCACCAGCACCACCACGGCGGTGACGCCGGTGGCCGTGGCGCCCAGGCCGTTGACGAACATGCGAAACGGAGCGTGGCCCTGGCGCATCCAGTGCATGACCATGCCGGCCTGGGAGAGGGTGAAGGCCAGGAAAGCGCCGATGGCGTAGAGGGGAATGAGGCGGTCTGTGACGCCGCCGAAGAGGATTAGCAGCAGGCCGGTAAGCACTACCAGCACATAGATACCCCAGGAGTAGAGCAGGCGGCGGCCGCGCAGCAGAAAGATGTGCGGCATGTAGTCGTCGAGAGCGATGGCGCGGGTGAGGCGGGGAAAGTCAGCAAAGGCGGTGTTGGCGGAGAGAGCCAGAACCAGCAGGACGGAGGCGATGGTGAGGTAGTAGAACCAGCCGTGGCCCATGACCGCGCGGGTCAACATGGAGAGCACGCTCTCATAGCCGGGTCCGTTGGGGTCGGTGGCTGCGATGCCGTAGGCGCGGCAGAGCAGGGCAATGCCGGCCAGCAGAATGGCCAGCAGCACGATGATGATGGTTAGCGTGATCTTGGCGTTCTTGCGCGTGTCGTCGCGGAAGGCCATGACGCCGTTGCTCACCGCTTCCACGCCGGTCATGGCCGTGCAGCCGGAAGAGAAGACCTTGAACAGCAGCCACAGACTGACCATCGCCGTGGCCGGGGGAAGCGCCGGCAACGCCGTTACCGGGTGAGGATGGCCACCGGTGGCAAAGACGTGCCAGGCGCCCACGGCGATCACAATCAGCAGCGTTCCGGTGAACAGGTAAGTGGGAATCATGAAGACCACGCCGGTGTCGTGGACCCCGCGCATGTTCACGATAGTGAGGATGAGCAGCACCAGGAGGCAGAGTTGCAGGGTGTGGGGCTGCAGGCCGGGAGCGGCGGAGATGAGCGCACCCACGCCGGCCGAGATGCCCACGGCGGCGGTGAGAATGTAGTCGATCATCAGGGCCGCGGCGGCCAGCAGGCCCGCGCCTTCGCCCAGGTTCTGCGAGGCGACGGTGTAGGAGCCGCCGCCCTTGGGATAGGCGTCG
>Ga0181531_10000255_pt1 | contig 37506 bp, 33 predicted proteins | sample PEATcosm2014_Bin_38_FD_119743 | JGI IMG/M metagenome (GOLD analysis project Ga0181531, IMG submission 119743) | Peatland microbial communities from MTU Mesocosm Facility, Houghton, MI, USA - PEATcosm2014_Bin11_10_metaG | ecosystem: Environmental > Terrestrial > Soil > Wetlands > Peat | place...
CCTGAAAAATGCCTGAAAAGTAGATGCAACCTGAACAGAATCAATGAATTGCAGCGAAATTTAGTCGAAAAAACGAGTCTGTAAGTGGTTTTCAATCAACAGTTTGCCGGGAAAAATCAGCAAAATTCTTGCGCGAAAAGCAACAGCTAAACCGGCTGCCGAAGACGGAGACGAGAGTGGTGAATCACCTGAAAGGCGTTCTGCCGGGACTGAAGCCAGCGATGTCTTTGCTCTATCAACACCACGACCGAAATCGTGCACTGTCACTTCTGGCAGCTCAGCACGAGTCTTCCCAGGAGGCTTGCACTCGCAACGAGAACCGTTCTAGCCGCGTGTGGCCGGCTTGGACCGAATACGGGGAGTGGTCGAGCCAGGAGGTCTCTCCGGGTTACGCAGGGTGAATTGGTCGAGCAGCACCACATTGAGCAGCGACTTATGCACCCGGATGCGTCCGTTGTATTCGATGAGGCCGAGCTTGCGAAAGCGATTCATGAAGAAGCTGACGCGAGACCGGGTGGTGCCCACCATCTCCGCCAGAGTTTCCTGCGTGATCGGAGGAATCAGGTGCTCTCGTTCACCGGTCGAATTAAATTCGGCCAGGATCAGGAGAATTCTTGCCAGGCGCCTTTCGCTGGAGTTGAATAGCTGATCGACCAGGTCGGCCTGGGTTCGCATACTCCGGGCCAGCAGGAACTTCAAGTACAACTCGGTGAAGGAGCGCTCCTCGTGCATCAAGCGAATCATCTCCTCCCTCGCGATCTGGAGCGCAGTACAGACGTCAATTGCAGAGGCAGTGGCCAGATGCAGCCTGCCCACGCTCGCCATGGACTCCTCTCCGATGAACTCCCCGGCTGTGAGAAGCGCGATGGTGGCCTCCTTGCCGTCCGGCGAAACGACGGTGAGTCTTGCCCGGCCTGACCGGAGATAGAAGATGGAGTCCGCCGAATCTCCCTGCGCAAAGAAGATCTGCTTGGGCTTCAGGTGGACGAGCTTTCGTCCTACTCCTGCCTGCTCCAGAAAGGTGGCGAGATCAAAGGTCATGCTTCTTCCCTCTGCCGTCTATATGGCCCGTCCCGGATGCTGTCTTCACGGGAACCGTTCTGAAGCGTGTGCGGCGTGCGCGGTCGTCATTATTCCCCGCGTCGAGGAAGCGACCACGCGGGGGTGCAAATATGAATGCGACGCTGACCAGAGGTGCTTTCATGGGGAGGCCCGCATTCGAAGAAAGAGAGGAGTGACGAACCGGCTAAAGTTAGCCTACTCGCCTATTCTTGCGCCCTCTGTACGGTATCTGACATAACTCGAAGTTTCTTTGTACGGTTTCAGACGTAACCCCAACTTTGTCAAACATATTGAGCTTGGCGCACGCCCATCTATGATAGGGTTTGGTCTGAAAGTGAGGGCCCGTTGCGCACCAGCAGCTTTAAGAACACCCTTTTGCGAGCTCTAAGTGAGGACATCGTTGCGCGCCTTGCATTGAAGCCGGTCAAATTCGAGCTGATGCATGAAATCGAAAACCCCGGCGACCCGATCGACCGCCTCTCTTTTATTGAAGAGGGGATGGCGTCGATGACGACCACGTTCAAGGATGGCTCTCAGGTCGAGGTAGGGATGTTCGGGTATGAGTCGGTCATCGGCGTCTCGGCTTTGATGGGAACAAAGAAGAGTCTGAATCGTGTCTACACCCAGATAGCCGGCCATGGTTATTCCTGCAATGTGGAGGACGCGAGAAGAGAGTTCCGTCTTGGCGGGGACTTTCAGTTTCTGGCTCTGCGCTATGTACAGGCGCAATTGGTTCAGGCGATGCAATCGGCTGGATGCAATGCGAAACACAGCTTCGAACAGCGGCTCGCCCGCTGGCTGCTCATCTGCGCGGACCGCGCGCACATCAATACGTTCAAGATTTCGCATGAGTTTCTTGCAGACATGCTTGGCGGTCGGCGTCCCACGATCTCTACAACAGTCGGGATTCTCAAGGCAAGAGGACTTATCGAATACACCCGAGGAGAAATCCGCATCCTCGACGTCCCCGGGCTCACGAAGGCTGCATGCGAATGCTATCTAACTACCAAGAATTACCTCGACAATTACACAAAGTTCGATACTTCAATTACCTCGTAGCCGCTTTTGTCTGTTAAGGCCGCGGACGTGGGGCGGGGCTTTGGCAACGTGGAGATCGGAGCGGTTTCAACGGCGGCGTTCTCGTCCCGGTTTATTGGTGGTTTCATGCCTGCCACGACTTTCGAGGCAGGGTCAATCACACGCTCGATCCACGGCACCGCGATGACAGCCCTTCAACAAGGTTGCAGTAAGCCGCCCGCGAAGACCACCTCGTGGCCAGAGCACACATTGCTCTCGAACGGGCGATACGGAAGTAGCCCTGCGTTTTCCGCAAGGCATTCGCATTGACTCCCCGGCCCGGTGGGTTGAGGATAGAAAGAGCCAGCCTGCTTCAAGCCCTAAGAGGAGATGTAGCCATGCCCAAGGAGACCAGCACCCTGAAGGACAGCCTGATTCCTCCTCAGCCAATCCCAGCCGGGGCGCAGGCCTTTTCCAAGCGGATTCACGGGCTCCTGGACGGACATCCGAAGGACGAAGCCACTGTCGCCAAGGCGTTTGAAGGCATGGACGAGATGTTCGACCTGATTGCCGCCGGGCTTTACAACATGGCCTCAATGCTGGTGGGCGAAGGCGAGGATGGGGTGCGGCTGGTCGAGATGGCGGTTGCCACCACGGAGGTTTCGGCCTGCCACGATCCGCTAAAGGCGCGGCAGAGCAGCCGCCGGGCGCTTTGTACGGCCGCCCTCGATGTCCTCGAAAAGCGCAACCCGGGCAGTCTGGCCGCGCCGGAGGGACTGAAGCCGGCAGCCAATTGTATCGAAGACGACGATCTGGACGCCGCGGGTGTATCCGGCGAGGAGTTCGAGAGCATGATCGCCGGACCGGACCGGGACCGCGTGCGGAATTGGCTGGCCAGCCTGCCCACGGCCCTACGCACGATTTTTGTGCTGCGCGCGGTGGCGGGATTCTCCGCGGCGGAGACCGCCGGGCTGTTCGCCGCGCACGGCGGGCCTCGAGCCGCCGGATGGACCCCGGGTGCCGTGCGCGAAGTCTTCCGCCAAGGTCTCTGTTCGCTGGCTTCGCAATTGATTCAGGCGACAGCCGCACGCTAGTGCGACGGGGGAAACGGGGCTCAGAGATCGTTCGCGGACGATGCGTTTGCAGCGACTCCTACCGTGCGCCCCGGTTTGTTCGATACACTAGATTTAGAACCCTCCTGCCCGTTTTAGGCATCCATTAGGGGCACACGTTTTCACGCGAAAAGCGCTTCTTGAGTGAGTCGAACGGCCTTGCATTTGTCAGAATATTCAGGAAACAGCACGATCCGTCCGTATGCCTGCGCGCTGGTTGCGGGCCTCGCGGTTTTGGCTTCGGGCGGCCTGGCGGCGCAGGCGCCACAGGCACCCAATCAGACGGCGCCGACGGCCTCCAGCTTTCAGGGCAGCGTGGCGACGGGCGAGATGTCGGCGCAGCCCATCGATCTCTCTCTCGACGACGCCATCCAGCGGGGATTGAAAACCAACTTGGGCATCATCTTGAGCGGCACGCAGACGGCGGCGGCGCGCGGACAAAGGCTCAGCCAACTGCAATCGCTGCTGCCCTCGGTGGATGCCAGCGCCAAGGAAACCGTGATGCAGTCCGACCTGCCGGCGGAGGGGTTGCGCATACCGGGCTTTCCCAAGATTATCGGGCCATTCGGGTTCACCGATGTGCGGGCTTCCCTGAGCTGGTCGCTGGTGGACGTGACCTCGATGCGCAACTACCTGGCCGCGCGGCATAACTTTGACGCCGCCACCCTCTCCGCTCAGGACGCGCGCGAGTTGGTGGTGCTGACGGTGGGCAACTCCTACCTGTTGGCGCTGGCCGACGAGACTCGCGTGAGCAGCGTGGAAGCGCAGGTGGCCACGGCCAAGGTTTCGCTCGACCAGGCGGTTGCCAACCACCATGCTGGGACGGCGCCATTGCTGGATGAACTGAGGGCGCGCGTGGACTTCCAATCGTTGGAGCAGCAGTTGATCGTGGCCCAGAACTCGCTCGAAAAGGACAAACTGGCGCTGGCGCGCACTATCGGGCTTCCCTTGGCGCAAAGCTTTACGTTGACCGACAAGGCGCCGTACGCGGCGTTCGACCAGTTGGACGTGGACGCCACCATTCGCCAGGCCCATTTGAATCGCAAAGACCTGGCCGCCATGGTGGAGCAGACCAAGGCGGCTGAAGAGCAGCGCAAGGCAGCCACCGCCGACCGGTTGCCAACGCTCAAGTTCGACGGCGACTACGGCGATATCGGGGTGACCCTGGCCCACTCGCATGGGACCGGCGACGCCACGGGGACGCTGAGCGTTCCGGTCTTCAAAGAGTTCGAATTACGCGGCGAAGCCCAGGTGGCCCAGGCGCAACTGGACACGCAGCGGGCACAATTGAGCGACAAGAACGCACAGGTGGACGCCGATGTGCGCGACGCACTGCTGGACATCGCCTCTGCGCAAAAGCAAGTTGAGGTCTCCCGTTCCAGCGTCGATCTGGCCAACGAGGCCCTCAGCGAAGCCCAGCAGAGATATGCCAACGGCGTGAGCGACAACCTGGCTGTGAGCCAGGCGGAGCAATCCGTGGCCCAGGCCAACGATCAGTACGTGACCAGCCTTTACCGGCACAACGTGGCCAAGCTCAGCCTGGCTCGTGCCTTGGGAGCGGCCGAGAGTTACAAGAACTATTTGGGAGGAAAGTAGACGTGGCGGATTCAACACCAACATCAGCACAAAGGGAGCCGGTCGCAGACACTGAGATCGTGCCGCCGCCGTCCCGCCGCAAGGGCATCGCCGTGGTCGTGGTTGCAATCCTCGTGGTGGCCGCGATCGCGCTGTGGTGGCACTCCACCTTTACCGAGGATACCGACGACGCGCAGGTGAACGGCCACCTGATCCAGGTGAGTTCGCGCATCAACGGCCAGGTGCTGAAGGTGGATGTGGAAGAGAACCAGGTGGTGAAGGCGGGCGATACGATTGCCGAGTTGGACCCCAGGGACTACCAGGTGGCGGTGGAGAACGCGGAGGCCGCACTGGCCAGCGCACAAGCCAACGCGGCTGCCGCCAATGTCAATGTACCCATCACAACTATCAACACGGGGAGCAACCTGAGTTCGGCCGGCGCGGATGTGAGCGGTACCGTGGCTGCTGTGGAACAGGCCCAGAGGCAGCTTGATGCGGCGCACGCTCGCGTAACCCAGGCCGAGGCCAACTTCACCAAGGCCCAGGCGGACCTCGATCGCTACAAGCCGCTGGTCGAGAAGGACGTCATCAGCAAGCAGCAGTTTGACGCGGCCATAGCCCAGGCGGATGCGACCAAGGCCGCCGTGGCCGACGCAAAGGCCACTGAACAGGCTGCCGGCGAGGGAGTCAAGGTAGCCCGCGAGCGGCAGGCGCAGGCGCAGGCACTGTTCAAGTACGCACAGACCGGTCCGCAACAAATCGCCGCGCAGAGTGCACGCGCCAAGCAGGCCCTGGCCCAGGTGGCGCAGGCGCAAGCCCAGTTGGACCAGGCCAGGCTCAACCTGAGCTATACCAAGATCGTGGCCCCGGCAGCGGGCATCATCACCCGCAAGAGCGTCGAGGTTGACCAGAATGTCTCCACCGGCCAGAATCTGCTCACGCTGGTTTCGCTCGAAGATCTTTGGGTAACGGCCAACTTCAAGGAGACTCAGCTCAAGCACATGTCGGCAGGGCAGGCAGCCGAGATTGCGGTGGACGCGACGGGCAAGAAGTATCACGGCAAGGTGACCCAGATCGGCGGAGCAACCGGTTCGGTGCTATCGTTGTTCCCGCCGGAAAACGCGACAGGCAACTACGTGAAGGTCGTGCAAAGGGTTCCAGTTCGCATTGATTTCACGGTTCTGAAGGACGAAGACCCCTACCATTTGCTCCGTCCGGGACTGTCGGTCGAGCCGAAGGTGCAGATCAAGTGACAAGGCTACTACCAGGCTCGAGGTGGCAGCGGAAGCCTGAGAGAGCCTGTAGAGTTATGGCAGTCCAGCGATGAAAGACGCCATTTACGTCTCGAAGGAGAACTACCTCAAGGCCATTCTGGAAGCCGAGGCCGAGGGGCATCAGGTGATTCCGGCCATGCTGGCGCATTGGCTTGAGGTTTCGGCGCCTGCGGTGACCATGGCGCTGAAGCGGCTGAAGCGGGACGGCTTCGCCGAGGTGGGCGCGGACGGGATTGTGCGGCTGACCGCGGCTGGGCGCGAAACGGCTTTTCGCACCGCCCTGCGCCACCACCTGATCGAGCGCATGCTGAGCGAGATCTTCGGCATGGCGTGGTACGAGATCCACGAAGAGGCTGAACGGCTGGAGCACGCCGTGTCCCCGGCCTTCGAGAGCAAGCTGAGAGAGAAACTAGGCGAAGGCGGCGCCTGCCCGCACGGCAATGCGGTGCTGCCGGAGAGTCCCGCTCAACGCAAAGAACATGGCGAGGTGCCGCTTTCCGAGGCTCTCGAGGGGCATCGCTACACGGTTGCAAGCTTGCAGGAGCGGGACCATAAATTGCTGCTTTTTTTGCATGGGGCGGGCATCGGACCAGGCAAGAGCCTGAAAATACTCAGTCAGAATTACGACCAAACTGTTTCGATTGAGTTGCCTACGGGTGATTCGATCCTAGGCCGGCCGGCGGCGGAGGCGGTCTGGCTACGCCCGGCCGTTGATTCATAATTAAATATAAGAAAATTCATTAACCATAATTAACAACCTGTGGCATACTTGGGTTGGGTGGTCCTTGCGACCCCTCCCCCAGCGCCCATGTATACAGAACTCGAATCCTCCATCGCGCTCCCTCAGCCCTCTTTACCGGAGGTGCATTCGAGCGTGCGCATTTCCCGGTCGCCAGTCGCCTGGCGGCGGCTGCTGGGCTTTCTTGGTCCGGGATTCCTGATTTCAGTGGGCTACATGGACCCCGGCAACTGGGCCACCGATATCGCAGGCGGCTCGCGCTTCGGCTACACGCTGTTGTTTGTCATCATGGCTTCGAACCTGATGGCTATTCTGCTGCAAAGCCTCTCGCTCAAGCTGGGCGTGGCCACGGAACGGGACTTGGCGCAGCTTTGCCACGAGAGTTACGGCCGCCGGGTAAGCTTTGGGCTGTGGATCGGCGCGGAGATTGCGATTGCGGCCTGCGATCTGGCCGAGGTGATTGGGTCGGCCATCGCCCTGAACCTGCTGTTTCACATTCCGCTGTTCTATGGTGTGCTGATCACCGGGCTGGATGTGCTGCTGATCCTGCTGCTGCAGCGCTGGGGGTTCCGCTGGGTGGAGGCGCTGGTAATTACGCTAATCGGGACCATGATCGCCATGTTCAGCGTGCAGCTTTTCCTGTCGAGGCCCGAGTATTGGCCCGTGTTCAAGAATCTCCTGATCCCTTCGTCCTCGATCATGACCAACCCGGACATGCTCTACATTGCCATCGGCATGCTGGGCGCCACGGTGATGCCTCACAATTTGTACCTGCACTCCTCGATCGTCCAAAGCCGCCGCTACAAACGGACGCCGGAGGGCAAGCGCGAGGCGATCTGGATGGCCAACGTGGACTCCGCGCTCGCGCTTACCGTGGCGTTGTTTGTGAATGCGGCCATTCTGGTGGTGGCGGCGGCGGTGTTCAATCGCAGCGGCCACTATGAGGTTGCGGCAATCGGGGACGCTTACAAGCTGCTCAGCCCGCTGGTTGGCGCGGCCGGCGCAAGCACTCTGTTTGCGATCGCGCTGTTGGCTTCCGGTCAGAACTCGTCGATCACCGGCACGCTGGCCGGCCAGGTGGTGATGGAAGGATTTATCCACATCCGGCTGTCCCCCTGGCTGCGGCGGCTCATCACCCGTTCACTGGCCATCATTCCGACCATCATTGTCGTCGCGGTCACCGGCGAGCGCGGCACGGAGAAACTGCTGCTGCTGAGCCAGGTGATTCTCTCCCTGCAACTGAGCTTCGCCGTGATTCCTCTGGTGGTTTTCACCGGCAGCCGCAAGAAGATGGGCGAGTTTGTAAATGCTCCCTGGTTGCAGGGGTTGGCCTGGTTTGTGGCGGCCCTGATTGCCGGGCTGAACGCGTGGTTCCTGGTCCTAATGTTCCGATGACGCGAAGCGGAACAGGAGTCAGGGATCGGGATCAGAAATCGATGTGCATGGTTTGGGCCCCATTTGAAAACAAATCCGGCGTCATCCACGCGGCGATTCCCTCTCTGTCGATAAGCAGAAAATCGCGAGGCAAATCAAGGTCGCAGATCCCCGTTCGCTGAACCCTGACCTCTGATCCCTGACCCCTGTCGTACCATGGATGCCATGCTCGTTCTCTCCGCCGCCGAGATGCAGGCTTGCGACCGCGCAACCACCGAGAGCTTCGGAATCCCGTCGCTGGATCTGATGCGCGCGGCCGCGGCAGCGGTGGCGGCGTTTGCGCGCGAGCAGTTCCGTGGGGCAAAGCGGGTCACGGTGCTGTGCGGCAGGGGCAATAACGGTGGCGACGGCATGATGGCCGCGCGCTTGCTGACTGCGGCGGGCATTCATGTCACCACGGGGCTGTTGGGGCCGCCGGACTGGCTGCAAGGCGATGCGGGCACGGCCTGGGGCGAATTGCTGGCCGGATCGGCGCCGGGAAGCGTTCACGTCTTCGAGACGGCGGAGGAACTGGGCCGGCAAAAGGGCATCTGGGAGACCGATCTGATCCTCGATGCCGTGTTGGGCACGGGCTTCAAGCCCCCTCTCAAAGGGTTGGCTCTGGCGGCAGTGGATTGGCTCAAGAACAGCCGGGTCCCGGTACTCGCCGTGGACTTGCCTTCGGGCTGGCCGGCCGATGACACCCGTGCGATGGCAAGCGGGCCTGTCTTTCCCGCCGATGCCGTCATTACCTTCACCGCCCCCAAGTCGGCGCACGTCTTTGGACAGTTGACTCGGCGGTGGGACCAGCCGGTTGTGGTGGCGCCGATCGGTTCGCCCCAGGCTGCGATCGCCTCCGAACAGAAGCTGTTCTGGGCGGGTTCGGCGCTGTCGCTGACTCAGACGCCGCGTGCGGCGGCGGCCAACAAGGGAAACTTCGGTCACGTTCTGGTGGTCGGGGGAACGTTCGGCAGCGCAGGCGGCAAGTCCGGCGCTCCCGCGATGGCGGCATTGGGCGCATTGCGGGCAGGGGCGGGGCTGGTGACGGCGGCGGTTCCCGCCCCGGCACTGGCGCTGGTGGCCGCGGTTACGCCGGAGTTGATGACTTTTCCGCTCTTCGCCACGGCTGCGGGACAAATTGCAGCGGAAAACCTGGCGCCCGAGCAGGTGGCGGCGCTCACCGCCGGGAAAACCGTGCTGGCTATCGGACCGGGTCTGGGGCAGAGTCCGGAGACGGTCAAATTCACCACCGGACTGCTTTCGGCGACCAAGATCGCGGCGGTAATCGACGCCGATGCCTTGAATATCCTGGCGACGAAGCCAGTGCTGCTGGCCAAACTGGCCAAAGGGCGGACGCTTGTGCTCACGCCGCATCCAGGTGAAATGGCGCGGCTGGCCGGGATCACGGTGGGCGAAGTGCAGGCCAACCGGTTGGAGGTGGCGCGGGGCTTTGCGGAACGAATCGGCGTGACGCTGGTGCTGAAGGGCGCGCGAACGCTGATTGCCCATCCAGACGGACGCGTAGCCGTGAACACCAGCGGCAACCCGGGGATGGCCAAGGGCGGCAGCGGCGACCTCTTGACGGGGTTAATTGCCGGGCTGCTTGGGCAGTATCCCGCAGACGCTGCGCGGGCCGTCGAGGCGGCGGTGACTCTGCACGGGCTGGCCGCGAACCTGGCTGTGCGGGCGGCCGATGAGCATACCCTGCTGGCCACGGACAGTCTTGCACAGCTTTCATGGGCTTTTCGCTTTCGCTCACGCGGCTCGAACGGGTATGTTTGGTTGCAGGGATCGTCGGCGGAGTCGTCGCCGGCTACGTTTCCCCAAGAGGAAGCAGAATGAGCAACGCCGCACCCACCGCTGAAGGCAGGATTCACGAGTTCACTACCCAAAGCGGTGCGGACACCATCGAGGTCGGCCGGAAGCTGGCCCATCTGCTCAAGCCGCCGCAACTCATGATTCTGCGTGGCGACCTGGGCACCGGCAAGACAACGCTGGTGAAAGGCATCGCCCAGGCCCTTGATGCCGCGGAAGCCGACGAGGTGACCAGCCCCACGTTCACGCTGATTCATGAGTACGATGGGGTGCTGGAAGGTAGGCCGATGAAGCTCTATCACTTGGATGTGTACCGGCTGGAGGGCGAGCGGCAACTGGAGACGCTGGGCCTGGATGAGTTACTAACTCCCGACGCGCTGGTGCTCGTCGAATGGGGCGAGAAGTTCAAGAGCATTCGCAAGAGGGCTACCGGCGAAATTGCGATCAGCTCGGCCGGCGGGGATGCGCGAAAGATTACGGTGACAGTGAAAGAATAGCGGAACCATATCTGCGGCGCCGGCGCTTCATTTTATACTTTTTGACCTCGCATCCGGTAAGCAGGTTGCGGCTTTCGGACAAAACGACGCTCCAATTCACCTGCGTTGTCTGTCCCTTGAATTCGCCTCGACAGAGCGCTTCCGCTCAAAAAGCGTCCTAAATTAGACAGCTGCGATTGACCCCAAACCGGACATTTTTCCATTGCGTGGATGCTTCAATTCTGCTCGGCACCTTGATAATTCCGTGCGCGAAGTTTGGAAGCGGTTGAGCATTTTTGCACAGACCCCTCGTTTGGCCTCGCGCTACTTTGGCAAAGGTTGCGTAGTGTCGGCAGTTCACGCGAAGCCGGCAAAACGATGAGCTTTGGGGCACCGTGTCACCACAGTTGGACGAGGGGGTACTTATGCGCACATACAAGGTAAGCTTCGTGTGTTTCCTGGCTACGTTCTTGGCCGTTTTCATGGGCGGATGCGGCCAGGAAGTGGTCACCGTTCCATCCGTGGTGTCCACCATCCCTGCCAATGGCGCGACAAGCGTCGTGATCAATACGCCGATCAGCGCGACCTTCAGCATGGCGATGGACCCGGCCACGATCAGCGCCACAACGTTTACGGTGGCGGGGCCCGGCGGAGCTGCCGTGGCCGGAGCCGTTACGTACAGCGGCACGACCGCGACCTTTACGCCTTCCGCGGTTCTCGCTTACAGCACGCTCTACACGGCGACGATCACCAACGGAGCCAAGAATCTGGGCGGCACTCCCCTGCTTGCCAACACAGTATGGAGCTTTACGACCATTACGCCGCCGCCAACCGTTGTGTCGACGGTCCCCGCGAACGGAGCCATCAGTGTGCCTATCGGCCAGGTGCTGAGCGCGACCTTCAGCGAGGCGATGACCCCGTCAACGATTAGTGCGGCAACCTTTTCCGTGACTGGGCCCGGCGGAGCCGCAGTTGCCGGCGCCGTCGCGTACTCCGGCACCGTCGCGACGTTTACTCCCTCCGCCAATCTGGCCTTCAGCACTCTCTACACCGCGACAATTTCGACCGGGGCAACGAGCCTGGCAGGCACTTCTTTGGCTTCCGCTTACACCTGGTCCTTTACGACGATTACGCCGCCGCCTGTTGTCGTGTCCACCGTTCCTGTGAATGCTGCCACGGGTGTGCCCATCAACCAGGTGCTGTCCGCGACCTTCAGCGAGGCGATGAGTTGTGCCACGCTGGCGTCTCCAGCGGCGTCGTTCATTGTGACCGGCCCCGGTGTAACAGCCGTGGTGGGTACAGTCGTCTGCACGGGCGCCGTCGCTACATTCACTCCGGCAGCCAACCTGGCTGTCAACACCATCTACACCGCTACGATTACCACCGGAGCGGCGAGCCTGGCAGGCACTCCTCTGGCCAACAGCTATGTCTGGACCTTCAGAACGGTTCCTGCCCCGACCCCGCCAACGGTCATCTCAACCGTGCCCGTCAATGGGGCAACGGGCGTGCCCATCAACCAGGCTCTCAGCGCCACCTTTAGTGTGGCGATGACTCCAGCCACGATCGACGCGGCAACCTTCACAGTGAGCGGACCAGACGGAGCCGTTGCCGGGGTTGTAACCTATGTCGCCGCCGGTTCGGTAGCCACATTCACCCCGGCAGCCAGCCTGGCATCGAGCACCGCATACACGGCCACGATCACCACCGGGGCCATGGATCTGGAAGGCACCGCGCTGGCCAGCAACTACGTCTGGACCTTTACCACCGCTGCTGCGCCCATTCTTACACCGCCGACTGTGATTTCGACGATTCCTCTCAACACAGCCACGGGCGTGCCTATCAACCAGATCGTCAGCGCCACATTCAGCACGCCGATGAACCCTGCCACCATCAATTCGACAACCTTTACGCTGACAGGGCCAGGCGCCACGGTTGTGCCAGGACTGGTTGCTTACGCGGCGGTTGGAAACACGCTGACCTTCACACCGACCGCAAATCTGGCGCCCAGCACCTTGTTCACAGCCACCATCACCACCGGCGCTCAAGACTTGGCCGGGACGGCACTGGCTGCCAACTACGTTTGGACGTTTACAACCGGCACAACTGTCGCCGCCGTACCGCCGGAAGTGGTTTCGACGGTCCCGGCAAGCGGGGCGATCAATGTGCCCCTCAACCAGGCGATCAGCGCAACCTTCACCGAGGCGATGAATCCGCTGACCATCACCACGGGGACATTCCAAGTGACGGGTCCCGGCGGAACTGCGATCGCCGGAACGGTGTCCTACGATGCGATCAACTTCATTGCCACGTTCACGCCCACGCTCCCGCTGATCGCCAGCACCAGTTACACCGCGACGGTGACCGCAGGAGCAACGGATGTGGCCGGTAATCCACTGGGGAGCACCGGTGCGCCGAATCCCTGGAGCTTTACTACCGGCACGGTTGTGGTTGTGCCGCCGGTGGTCCTTGGACCGACCATTTCGCTCTTTGGCGGGTTTGGCGGTACCGCCGGAATGACCAACCAGGGGATCGAAACCGTCATTCATGGATATATCGGGACCACGGCGGTTTCGACCAAGATCACCGGATTCCACGATACCAGCGTTGTGGTCGGCGGCGTAGATGAATGCACGTATACAGAGTCGCCACTCAATATCGGGCTCGTGACCGGAACGATCGACACCGCTCCGCCGCCTCCTACGGTTGGGTGCCCCAATGAAGGAACCGCCGTGACCTTCGCCACCGCAACCCAGGCGGCGCTGGAAGCCCTTGCCGCTTACAACACGCTGGCTGCCATCCCGAACGGCCTGGATGTATCGCTCTGCCCAGGATGCGGAGGCGGTGGCGCGGGCGAGTTGGGCAATCGAACGCTGGCTCCGGGCACTTATAAGTCCGCGGCCGGCAGTTATGCCATTTCAATGGGAAATCTAACTCTCGACGCCAAAGGCGATCCGAATGCCTCCTGGGTCTTCCAGATGGCGACGACGCTCACGGTCGGCACGCCGGCGTCGAACCGGAGCGTGCTCCTGGTGAACGGCGCCCAAGCGAAGAACGTCTTCTGGCAAGTCGGGACCGCCGCAACGATCAATGGAATTCTGGGTGGCGGGACTATGCAGGGGACCATCATTTCCCAGGCGGCCGTCTCGCTTTCTACTGCCGGAGTTACCGCAATCACGACACTCAACGGCCGAGCCCTGGTCTTGATTGGACCGGTCACCATGGTCAACACCGTCATCAACGTGCCGTAAGGCTGTGCTGAGACCGCTCCCAGGGCGGTCTCAGCCGGTTTACGGCAATCCGCTGTTTGTAACTCCCATTTGCGCCGAGTCCATCCGGCGATGAATTTGAAAAGAGAATCGCGGCGAGCAGTTCAGGAGGCGACAATGAGATTGAATGTAAGAATGATTGCCACGGCGGCATTTGCTGTTTCGCTAATGCCCGCGTTCTTGCTTCGTGCGGAAGAGTCGGCAACAACGTCCGCGGGGGCCAAGGACGACAGGACTGTCGAATCCAGTTCCGCGGCTGCCGCCGATCCAGCTGCTTCGCTGCCATCTGCCCCAATGCCGACGGCGTCGATGGCGGCAGCCATGCCGACTTCGGAAGGCATGAACGTTGGCACTCCCAAGGTTGAACTGTTCCTGGGTTACTCCTATCTGCGCGCGGTGCCGGACGTCGAAGCCGCAAACCGTCTGTATTGGTTGAATGGCGGCAGCACGTCCATTGCCTTTAATCTGAATCGTTATCTGGGGCTGGTTGGCGACTTTGGCGGCTTTAACGACACGAAACTCCGGTTGTCAAGCGGGAGTCCGACCGTCGTGGTGGACTCAAGCGGGACAGTCTTCAATTATCTCTTCGGGCCCCGTCTCTCCTTTCGCGGGCATGAAAGAGTTACGCCCTTTTTGCAAGCTCTATTCGGTGGCGTTCATGCCAGTGAGGTGAACATATCGTCCGGTTGCACAGGGGCCGGCTGCACGCCGCTCCCATCCGAGGATAAGTTTGCCATGACCGCGGGCGGCGGACTGGACATCAAGATCCACCATCATCTTGCCCTCCGTATTATCCAGGCCGAGTATTTGATGACCAGTTTCGAGGACCGGACTACAGGGAAAAGCGCGACGCAGAACGACATGCGTCTCTCTTCCGGAATTGTTTTCCGCTTCGGTGGAGGTCGCAGGCTGCCTCCACTCGGACCCTTGAGCTATTCGTGCTCGGTGAACCCATCAGCTGTCTACCCAGGCGATTCGATTGCAGTATCAGGCACGGCTCTGAATTTGAACCCGGCAAAGACGGCCGTCTATACGTGGTCCGTCGATGGGGGAGCGGTAACTGGAGTCTCAAACACGGCGACGATCGCCACTGGGAATCTTGCCGTAGGCGCCTACACACTCAAAGGTCACGTCTCCGAGGGCGACAAGCCGGGTGAGAATGCGGATTGCACCGCTGCGTATTCTGTGAAGGCTTATGAACCGCCGACTGTGAGTTGCTCCGCCAATCCTTCTGTCGTGCTCTCCGGGAGTCCTTCGACGATTACGGCCATCGGCGTCAGCCCGCAGAATCGTCCCCTGACCTACAGCTTTAGCGCGAGCTCCGGTACGGTGAGCGGAAGCGGCACGACGGCGACTCTCTCGACCGCGGGCGTCGCTGCCGGAACTGTGAACGTGAACTGCAATGTCGCCGATGACAAGGGTCAGACGGCCTCGGGAGCGACCTCGGTAACGGTTACCGTTCCAGCCGCCGCGCCAAAACCCATCGTCAGCGAATTGTGCTCGATAAGCTTCGCCCGGGATGCCCGCCGCCCGGCTCGTGTGGACAACGAAGGGAAGGCCTGTCTCGATGGAATCGCGCTCAATCTGCAGCAAAACTCCGATGCGAAGCTGGCGCTGATAGGGAATGCCGCCAGCGGGGAGAAAGGTGGCAAGACGCTCGCCACGCAGCGCGCGGTGAACACCAAGGCGTACCTGGTGAGCGAGAAAGGTATCGACTCATCCCGCATCGCTGTCTACACCGGCTCTCAGGATGGAAAGACAGTTTCCACAACGCTAATTCCGGCGGGTGCAACGATCGACACCACTGGGGATATGCCCGTGGAGTAGAGAGCCGTCGAGGAGGTTGATCTACATCGGCGAAGCGTCATCCCCAGAGGTCCTCCCCCGGACGCGCCGATGTATCAAAGGCTGACTGATGCCCCCATCAGTCAGCCTTTGTGTTGGACAGGAAGAAAACTTGAGTTATCGGTGCGCCTGCGCCGCGAGGAAGATGCCCCGAAGCGGCTCTTGAGACCCTGCTCGAAGCTTTTAGAACCCCATGACGTTATAGCCGCAGTCGACGTACATTACTTCGCCGGTGATGGCGCTGGATAAGTCGCTGGCCAGGAAGAGCGCTGCGCCGCCGACTTCCGACTGGTCCACGTTGCGGTGGAGGGGGGCGCGGTCGGCGTGGGACTTGAGCATCTCGCCGAGATCGCCGACGCCGCGGGCGGCCAGGGTTCGGATAGGGCCGGCGGAGATGGCGTTGACGCGAATATTCTTGCTCCCCAGGTTCCAGGCGAGATAGCGAACGGTGGATTCGAGAGCAGCCTTGGCGATGGCCATCACGTTGTAGTTGGGGACGACCTTTTCTGCGGCGTAGAAGCTAAGAGTCATGATGCTGCCGCCCTCGGTCATCAACGGCGCGGCGGCGCGGGTGACGGCGATCAGCGAGTAGACACTGACGTCGTGGGCGATGCGGAAACCTTCGCGGCTGGTGTTGATGAACTCGCCGCGGAGATCCTCGGCGGGCGCAAAGGCAACCGCGTGGACCAGGATCCCGATCTTGCCGAACTTCTCCTTGAAAGTGGCAAAGAGGGCCTCGATCTGTTCGTCGCTGGAAACGTCGCACTGGAATCCCTGCGCGCCGGGCAACTCGTCGATGAGACCCTGGGCTTCAAGCTTCATGCGTTCGTTTTGATAGCAGATGGCCAGGGTGGCGCCGGCTTCGTGGAGTTTTTGGGCGATGCCCCAGGCAATGGAGCGCTTGTTGGCCAGCCCGAAGACCACGGCCGTCTTACCCGCCAGATTGATCATGCTTGGTTTGTTCCTCCATGGCCCATGCGCAGGGGATGCGGGGCCAACCCTTTACTAGAATATCAGCCACCCAGGTCAACCAGTTCGACTTTGCCGACCGGGCGATCCAGAAACCGGGAGCCCAGGCGCTCGAACTTCTCGACGGAGTCGGTGGCGAAGCAACGGATTTCTGTGGGGTGGGCCGTGTCGCCTCCTACCCGTTCATCAAGACACGTGGAAAGGATGGTGTGCCCAGGCAGGGACTCGAATTCCTGCCGCCCGAAGAGGCGGAAGGCCATCTCAGCGGTGGCTTGAGCGGAGTCGATCACCCGGATCCCGGCCGGGACCCCGTGGGCAATAACGCTTTCAATGAGTGGGCGCAGCAGCGGGTAATGGGTGCAGCCGAGGACCAGCGTGTCGGGGTTGAGACCCTGCGCGGCGGCCTCGGCGGTGAGTTCCTGGAGATAGATGCGGATAACCTCGGCGGTGACCGAATGGTCGGTCCAGCCTTCCTCGACCAGAGGAACGAGCAGCGGGCAGGCTTTTTCGAGAGCCCTCAGTCCGTGGGCGCGGCAAGCGGCGGCGTAGGCGTGGCTGTGGACGGTGGCGTCGGTGGCGATGACCAGCACGTCGCCAGTACGGGAGGCGGCGCGGGCGGCTGTCGCGCCGGGTTCGATGACGCCCAGCACCGGCACCGGCACAGCGTCCTGAATGGCGTCGAGGGCCAGAGCGCTGGCGGTGTTGCAGGCGATGACGAGGAACTCCGCGCCCTGCTCGCGGACGAGAAACTGCGCGCTCTGGGCGGCGTAGCGGGCGATGGTGCGGCGGGACTTGGAGCCATAGGGCAGCCGGGCCGTGTCGCCAAGGAAGGCGAAGCGGGCCTGGGGCAGCCTCTGGATGAGGGCGCGCAGGACGGTGAGGCCGCCAAAGCCGGAATCGAAGACGCCGATGGTGGGGGCAAGGTTTCCGACAGTGGTCATGGGTGCGTACCTTCGGACGGGACGGCCTCGGCGGCCAGGTAGGTGCGGGTGAGGTCGGCGTGACCGGCGAGTGTGGAGCGGGGCTGGCCGTCCACCAGAAAGCGAACCTGGGTGACGCGGGGCAGGTTGGCGTGCAGGGTGCCGCAGAGGGAGAGCACGGTCAGCGTCTCGGTTTCAAGGCCCGACGGGTGGCTGGCGGCAAAACTTCCCGTCAGGTTAACGACCGCGAGTTGAGGGCCGGTCTGCGGCGGCGTTTGCCCCTGCGAGTCTTGTGTTTGGAAATCTGCTGCCGCGGAGCCTAGTGTGGTTGGATGGGCATCACTTGATTCCGACACATGGAATGCAAGCCGATCGGCTGCGGGAGGTCCGGCAACCTCCAAAGGCAGGGCCGGCAATAGAAAGACCTGGGCAATGGAGCTTGCGCCGCCGGGGACGGGATGCGCCGCGTCGGGAGTTGCGTAGAGATCGAGCAGCTTGCCTAGGATAACCCTGGCGCGTGAGCCGGGGTCTTGGGGCAAGGGCAGGGATTGGTCCTGGGCCACCAACGTGTTGTCGGCATCGCTGGCCACCAGCAGGGTGGCCTGTTCTGCCGGCGCGACCTCGGGCGCCTGTGTGGGAGCCGAGTCCTGGCCGGCAACCAGCCGCTGGTGGGCGCGTTCGCGTAACTGCCACAACACCACGCCCATCGCCACCGAAGCCACGAGCAGGACGATGAAAAGGATGGTCTGGTAGCGGGGAATCATGGCTGGCCAGCTTCTGCCCGGCCAGCTTCCGTCCGCCATTCAAGCAGCGCGGCAGCCAGCGCCTCGGCCACGCGCGCCTGGTAGCCGGGATCGCTTAGCGCGGCGGTCACCTTCCTATCGAGCCCCCGCTCGGGCGCTATCTCAACGGCAATAGCGGGACACGTCATGCTGTCGAGTGCGGGAAGCACGGTGCGGCCAAGGGTCACAGTCATGTCGGCGTGGAGAAGGGCGGAGTTGAGCACCCCGGCCAGGGCCAGGCTGCGCGTAACCCAGGCGGCCTGCGCCGTCTTCCATGCTGCGAAGTGCACGGCCTCGGCGGGGGCCAGCGAGGAGGCGAACAGGTGAATGCCGGAGCCACTCTCTGTGGCGTGCAGGCTTAGGCAGGCCTGGGCATTTGCGTGGTCAGCGATTTCCGCGCGACGATTGGGGTCGACAGAGGCGTCGGATTCGCGGGTGGTCACGACCTGGATGCCGCGCGCGGCCAGCAGGGAACGCAGCCTCACGCTGAGGGCGAGAGTGAAGGCCTTCTCCGGCTGGCCGCTGCTGAAGCGCCCCCCGGGGTCGTCACCGCCGTGGGCAGCGTCGAGCACAACGACAAACCGGGGCGACTGAGACGCAGGGGCCGCGGGAGCGGACGGAACCTGAGCCGGGGCTTGTTGCCCAGCGATCGCGAGAAGCGACAGCGCTAAGGCACATCGGCAGGTCGGGAGAGGCCGACGACCGGCTGCGGAAATTGGGAAAACACGGGGCGAATTACCGGAAAGGTGACCCTCAGTTGCTGAAGCCAGCGTTGATTCTATGGCACTTGCTGCACGATTAGAGTCGTGCCCTGACGCTTTTTGCGGCCCGCATGAGTTTCTCCGCAATGTGTAATGCCCCAGCCGACCAGCCGCGTGGCTCTTCCGCCTCATCTCCTTAATCCAGCGCATAGATGGTTAAACCGCTGAGCAGCTTGGGAAAGAAGTCGGTGGATTTTTGCGGCATCACGTCGCCGGCAAAGGCCACTTCCCGCAGCTGCTCCATGGAGACGGGGTTGGTGAGGAAGGTGACGTCCGCTTCTCCGCGACGAACCTGATCCACTGCCTCTCCGGCGTCGCGCAGGTAGCGGAGATTGGTCTGTTCGCGAACCTTTTCGGCGTCCAGGCCCAGTAGCCGGTCGAGCATGATCGAGTGCAAATGACTCAGGTCGAGCTGGCGCTGGCGCTCGGGCAGGCTGGCCAGGGCGGCGGCTACAGGTTCCGGCTTGGAGCGCAGCAGGAAAGCTCCCGCCCGGGTGACGGCGACGAAGGCCGTGCCTTGCTGTCTGCTGAGAGAGTCCATGTAGTTGGCACCTTCGCCGGGCGGCAACGGCTCGACGGTGAAGAACTCTTCGGTGGCGTGGGCGAAGGCGGCTGGGTCAAAGCGGGGGAGGCTGTGGACAACGCGATGGGTGGGCAGAATCACCAGACCGTCTGAGTCCATGTTCACGAAGGTCATCATCACTGCGGCTTCAGGGTAAGCCGGCTGGGGCAACTGGTTGGTCCTCAGCTGCGCCTTCGCGGGCAGCGCGGACGCTCGTTCCTTTGAGTAGTTCAGCGCGGTCTCGTAGCGGTGGTGCCCGTCGGCGATGATGAGTTTCTTGTCGGCCATGGCGGTTGTAAGCAGGCGGATGGCCGCCGGGTCGCCGACCCGCCACAGCCGGTGGAGCACGCCGTATTCGTCGGTGACCTCTGCTTCGGCGGGGCCGTTGCCGTCGTACAGAATCCTTTCCACGCTGCCGGCAGGGTCGGAGTAAAGCATGAAAATCTGGCCAAAATGGGCGTGCGTGGCTTTGAGCAGGTTGAGGCGGTCGCCCTTGGGTTTCGAGAGGGTCTGCTCGTGGCGAAAGACGACCTGCTCGGAGTATTCATGGAGCTTCCCAATCGCGATGAAACCACGCCGCTCTTTGACAACTTCAGTCCCGGGAACGCGGAATCGCTGCGAATAAGCAAAGATGCAGGGGTCTTTTTCCTGGACCAGAACGCCCTGTTCGCGCCAGGCGCGAAAGTCGCGGCCAGCGCGGGTATAGACGCTCTCTCCGCGCTCCGCATCGAAGAGTTCAGGCAGTCCGAGGATGATGCGAACCAGGTTGTAGGGGTTGCGCTGGTAGTAGGCCTGCTGCATGGAAGGGGAGATCTTGTCGTAGGGCTGGGTGACCACGTCGTCCAGCCGAACTACCGAGGGGTTGTAGCGCCAGGCGCGAAACGGATAGATGCGGGCCATAGGGAAGGTCTTGCTCCGGGTCAGACGGCGGAATTTGCGCACTGGAATCCCCGCTTGCTCTCTCAGGGACAATGGCGCGCTTGCTGTCGATTGTAAACCCATGGCTACCGCCCGACTTGCGCCCGGGCTGGCCGGAAATGCGTATCTGCGTTGACAATGCGATGACATTCTGGCAGCGCCAAGGGTCAATCAGTCGTGCTAAGATCGCCTTCAATCACTGGTGTTTCTGCATGAGGAAGGTTCCCATCCTGCGAAAAACTCCAAGCGGGCTCGGCAACGCGCGGCTGCTGTTCCGCAGGATGCGGATTTGCGGATTGGCTGCGGCCTTCTGCGCGGCCTCTGCCCTTGCCCAGGACGATCAGCTTAACAAGGTGCATGTGCCCCCGCCATCGACTTCGGCGCCGGCCACGGGAGCTCCCGCGGGGGCTGAAGCGCCCGTCGCGACGGGTCCCGATGCCTTGAAGATCCACCCCGGCTCGCGCATCCGGATGAATGTGGACATGGTACTGGTGCCAGTCACGGTCACCGATCCCATGAACCGGCTGGTCACCGGGTTGGAACAGGAAGATTTCACGCTCTTTGAGAACAGCGGCCAGCAGAAGATCATCACCTTCGCCAGCGAAGATGCGCCGGTCTCGATCGGCATCGTCTTTGACCTTTCCGGCTCGATGACCTCGAAGCTGATCCGCGCCCGGGAGTCGATCCTGCAATTCATCAAGACGGCCAATCCGCAGGACGAGTTTTTCGTCATCGGTTTCAATGACCGGCCGGAGCTGATTGAGGATTTCACCAGCTCGGTCGAGGACATTCAGGCGCGGCTGGCCACGGTACGCAGCGGCCATCGCACTGCCCTGCTGGACGCGATCTACTACGGCCTGGCAAAAATGAAGGATGCGCGCCACGAACGCAAGGCGCTGCTGGTGGTCTCAGACGGCGGCGATAACCGCTCCCGCTACACCGAGGGGGAACTCCGCGCACAGGTACGGGAGTCGGATGTCGAGATGTATTCGATCGGCATCTTCGATCCCTATGCGCCCACCCCCGAGGAGCGCACGGGCCCTCAACTGCTCAACGACTTGAGCGAAGAGACCGGCGGACGGCTGTTCCGCGTGGACGATCTGGCTGAGATGGGCGATATCGCGGAGAAAATCTCCACCGAATTGCGCAATCAATATGTGATCGGCTACCGGCCCAAGGACCTGACCCGCGATGGCAAGTGGCGTAAAGTGAAGGTGAAGGTGAATCCTCCGGCAGGGTTGCCTCCGCTGACTGTCCATGCACGCACCGGCTACTATGCGCCTTTGCAATAACGCGGTTCTCGCGGCTCTTCTAGCTGGAGCGGCACTCTCGCTTCCTGCGCAACAGCCTGCACAGCCGACTCAGGGCCAGCCTCCGCCGCTCACGGTGGACCGCGATCCAGTGCGCTCCCCGGACGCCAATGCTCCAGCCCCCTCCGAACCTCTGCGCAAGCAGGGGGAAGGTTACGTTCTGCACACCGACGTGGAAGAGGTGGTGCTGAATTGCACGGTGCTGGAGGGCAACCGGTTGGTCCCGGATCTGAAGAAGGACAACTTCGAGGTCTCCGAGGACGGGGTCAAGCAGACCCTCATCAGCTTCCAGCATACCGACCTTCCGGTCTCCATTGCGCTGGTCGTGGACAACTCCGGCTCCATGTCGAGGAAGCGTCCGTCGGTGAACAAGAGCGCGCTGGACCTGGTCCAGGCCTCGAACCCGCAGGACGAAGCTTTTGTGGTGAACTTCTCCGACGAGGCCTTCATCGACCAGGAGTTCACCTCGGACGTGAACAGACTGCGCGATGGGTTGGGGCACATCGAGTCCAGGGGCGGAACGGCGCTCTACGATGCCGTAGTGGCCTCCGCGGACAAACTGGTAGCCGACGCCAAACGGCCCAAGCAGGTTCTCATCCTGATTACGGACGGCGAAGACAACGCCTCGACTCTGAATCTGGAACAAACCATTCGCCGCGTCCAACAACTCTCCGGGCCGGTCATCTACTCCATCGGACTGTTGTTTGGCGATGAGATGAGCCACGCCGAGGTGCGCCATGCGCGGCGGGCGCTGGAGATGCTGTCAACGGAGACGGGCGGGATGGCGTTTTTCCCCAAGTCGATTGAGCAGATCGATCAAATTGCCGCCGAAGTGGCGCGGGATATTCGTAACCAGTACACGCTGGGTTATCACTCGACCAAGCCGACAACAGAACCGGGCTTTCGGCGCGTGCAGGTGACGGCAGCGGGTAGCAGTGGGAGCAAACTCATTGTCCGCACCCGCACCGGGTATTTCCCGGTTGTCCGGGTGAACAAGCGGGCCGCCGCCGCGGCGCAGAAATAATTACAAGCTACGGATTCCAATCGAAGCTGGGGTTTTAGCAGATGAGGCCGTTTGGCCTGCACCCCTGAGACATGAGCGTTCCATTACGATTTTGATAGCCCATTGTGAGGTGCTCTGTATGATCAAGCTCGCTGTTCCCCTTTTGCATGTGACGAACTCGGCTGCGGCTGCGGCCTTCTACTCGAACCAACTCGGCTTCTGCCTGGAATTCACCCATCGCGCGGACGATGCCAAGCCCGACCCCTGTTATATGGGCCTGAAGCGCGACGGCATCTGGATCAATCTTTCCTCGTTCTCCGGAGATGGGGTTGCGGGAGGCGTAGTCAACCTGATCGTCGACGATGTGGATGCCCTCTACGCCGAATTCGCCGCAAAAGGTGTCCTCATCGACCTGACGCCGGTCGACCAAACCTGGGGCAGCCGGGAGATGTACGTCAAGGATGCCGACCACAATTGTTTGCGATTCATCAAGACGTAGATAGCCTCTGTTAAAGGTTCAATCGCATGATCTGCAATCCGTGAAAGGAAACGACGTTCGGATGGTCTTGCAAGCCGAGCAATCCATTGGGACCGAGCAGGGATCAGAAGACACGAACTCGTACGCCTGAACTGACACCGACGGAATAGATGGCGCCAGGGATGAATCCAGGCCAGTATTGATACTCGACGTCGGCGAGCCGGAGGCAGATTCTGCGACTGATGCGAAAGTCTGCCCCGCCCCCTCCCGTGGCCACAAGGTAGTTCCCGCGGGCGTAGTTGAATGGATAACTGAATTCTGCGACTCCTATCAAACCCTTGGCATAGGGCTGGAGCTTTCCCAAATTCACGTGGTACCTGGGACCGATGGAATAGGTCGCGGTGTGGACATCCTGTTTCTCGTGAAACACCAGCCAGCGCGCCTCCGCTTCGATTCCAATGTGACCTCCCTTGTCGCCGTCGGCAAAGGCTGAGATGCCCAACAACTTGCGCGCGCCAAACTGCACGTAATACCCGGAGGCAGCGCCGCCGGCCGACAGATTGAGTTCTCGATCAATCGCCGGGCGCCCCACCTGGCCGGATGCTGTGCTCGCCCCGCCAAGGCAAGCTGCCAAAAGAATGGCTGGGAGGGCCGCGCCGACGCCGGACCGCAAACCCGGATTTCCCCTCACCTTCTTCCTCAAGCCCTGAACGCTCTTCATCACTCTCCGATCGTCAGTTCTTTGATTCCGTGCTATTGCGACGTTGAAAGCAGGTTCCAATAGTCGATGATATCGCTGCCGGGGCTAGAGCCGATTCCCCGAATCGCCTCGTCCCCCCAGTGCTGCGCAGACTTGGGCGGTTCACGCGCGGCGGTTACCAGCATAGCAGCGCCAGACCAGTTGAGAGACGGGACCGCCTAATGCCGCTGAGGCGAGCGCCTGAGGAACGACCGGAAGACGAATTGCAGTTTCAAGGTCGTGACCATACTCTTTTCCGACGAGACGGCGAGCTTCGAGTTTCGCGTACCGATCGACTTCGCAGAACTCACCATTTGCATCTCTTCGGTCTTGATTGCTGGCTCGGGAATCGTTTACTCTGAGTCTTAGAAGACAGCGGCTCCGGTCGGTTCGCTGCCCTCCATTTATCTCCCACATCGGGACAGCCGTTGCGCCCTAAAGAATGGTCTCAGGAAGTTAAAAGGTCGCAGCAGCACGTATATCGATTACTCTATCTGCAATCGATGCCGGGGCAGTTTCGCAGTTTACCGCCGAGGGAAGTCCATTTTCTGGCGGAATTAGCTCGGGCCGACGGCACCTTACTTGGTTGAGAAATCGTATTCTCTTGACAGAGATGGGCAGCGAAGGTCTATACTCCGCCTGCCCGACCGTTCGATGCAACGAGACCGGAGAGAATCATGTCCCGCTTTCTTCGTGTCCACCAATTTCTGCTTGCCTTGACCGCACTTGCCGCCACAGCCTGCCTCACAGTGGCTCAGGCCCAGAGGACCACGGCGCTGCAATTGACCGGCGACTATGCCGGCACACACGATCCCTCCATCGGCCGGGAGGGAAACTCCTACTATGTCTATGCCACTACGATGAAAGCCGATGAGGGCCAGTTTCCCATTCGTTGCTCAAACGACTTGCTCGCGTGGAGGTTGTGCGGTCACATCTTCGACAAGATTCCGGACTGGATTCACCAGGCGAGTCCTACGACCAAGGAGCTGTGGGCGCCCGATATCTCGTTCTTTCAGGGCAAGTATCACCTCTACTATGCCTATTCAGCCTTCGGTGTAAATTCCTCCGGTATCGCCCTGGCCACCAACGTGACGCTCGATCCCAAGAGCCCGCGATACCGCTGGATCGACGAGGGCCTGGTTCTCAAGTCGAACCAGTCCGACGATTTCAACGCCATCGATCCAAACATCGTGCTCGACGAGGAAGGGCAGCCATGGCTCAGCTTTGGCAGCTTTTGGGGCGGCATCAAGATGCGCAAAATTGACCCGGCTACCGGTAAGCCCTCCTCTTCCGACGCGAAACTCTACTCCCTGGCTGCCCGCGCCAAGCCAGAACATCCAGAGCCCGCGAAGCCCGGCCTGCCCGCGGACTGGCAGGCGATCGAGGCGCCCTTCGTCGTCCATCATGGCGACTACTACTACCTGTTTGTCTCGTTTGACCTTTGCTGCCGCGGCACGAAAAGCAACTACCGGACGATGGTTGGCCGCGCGCGCCACGTGACAGGCCCTTACCTCGATGCGAACGGCAAGCCGATGCTGCAGGGGGGCGCGACGCAATTGCTCTCACCCAATAGCCGGTGGCTCGGGCCCGGCGGAGAGTCGGTTCTGCTGCGGCCCGAAGGGGACATCCTTGTCTTCCACGCCTACGATGCCATCACCGGCAAGCCGGCGCTGCAAGTCTCAACGCTGACCTGGGACGGTGGCTGGCCACATGCCGAGTTGGGCACCGCCGGCGAATCGAAATAGAATCTGGCGGATCGCCACCTTGCCGAAGTTCTTGCGGTGCAACGCGCCTGTACGCTCGGGAATGCGCGTTCGGTTGAGCGTCCGATCGTGCGCCAGTCCACAATTCAATTGCATGTGAGGATCCAACCAGGGATGGACTCCTTGTGCGCTTCATCATCCGGCTGTAAACTCATCCGACAATTCCCGCTGCTACAATCGAAACACCACCGGCCTGTCGATTTCACACTTTTTATGAGCAAGCAGCCAGACCCGCGACCAATGACCCTCCGCCTTTACAACACCCTGACCGGACAACTCGACGAACTGTTCGCAGCCGACGGCGAGGCGCTGCGTATGTACGCCTGCGGGCCCACGGTCTACGACTACGGCCACATCGGCAACTTTCGCACTTTCCTACAGATAGACGTTCTCCGCCGCTTTCTCAAGCTCACGGGGATGGCTGTTCGCCATGTCATGAACATCACGGACGTGGACGACCGGATCATCCAAAACGCTGCTGCCGCCGGAATCTCGATCGGCGATTACACGGCCCGATTCGAGCAGGCATTCTTTGAAGACCTGGAGTCCCTGTGCGTGGACCGGCCGGAGGTGATCGCGCGCGCCACCGAGCACATCCCGCGCATGGTCGAACTGGTGCGGCAACTGGCCGCGGCCGGCGCCGCCTATCGGACCGAAGACGGCTCCTGGTACTTCCGCCTCGCCTGTTTCCCCGAGTACGGAAAGCTGAGCAAAAAGGACTTGAGCGGGATCGAAGACGGCGCCCGGGTGGACCTCGACGAGTATGAAAAGGACTCGGCGCGCGATTTCGCCCTTTGGAAGGCCGCCAAACCCGGCGAGACGTTCTGGGACACGCCAATCGGCCGCGGCCGCCCCGGCTGGCACATCGAGTGCTCGGCGATGGCCATGGAGTACCTGGGCGACAGCTTTGACCTGCACGCCGGCGGCGAAGACTTGATGTTCCCGCATCACGAAAACGAAATTGCGCAAAGCGAGAGTGTGACTCATCAGCCCTTTGCCCGCCACTGGATGCACGTGCGCTTCCTGCTGGTGGACGGGCGCAAGATGTCCAAGAGCGAGGGGAACTTTTATACCCTCCGCGACCTGCTGCTGAAGGGCTACAAGGCTTCGGCCATTCGCATGGCGCTGATATCGGTCCCCTACCGGCATCAGCTCAACTTCACCTTCGAAGGCCTCATCGAAGCTACCAATGCGGTTGAGCGGCTGAGGACCTTTCACAAACGGCTTACAGATGGCAAGTACGCGCCGGGCGAGAATCCGACGCTCAAAGAAGCTGCGAAGAAGGCGCAGGCCGAGTACATGGCGGCGCTTTCCAATGACCTGAATACCGCCGAGGCCCGCGCGCCCATCTTCGACCTGATCCGCGCGGCGAACACGGCCATGGACCAGGGGCAGCTTTTTGGCGCCGACAGGGAAGCGATTCTGGCTGTGCTGGCCAGCTTCGACGCGGTCTTCGAGGTGATCGAGGATCGCGACGCCGAGCCCACGCGGCGCGCCCTGGAATGGGCCGCGCAGGCCGGGCGTTTGGCCGACGTGGCTCCCGAGCTTCTGGCCAGCCAGTCGCTGACCGATGAGGCCATCGACGCGCTGGTGGCCGAGCGCACATTGGCAAAAAAACAGCGCAACTTTGCCCGCGCCGACCAGATTCGCAACGAACTGGCCGAAAAAGGCATCTTAATCGAAGACTCGAAAGACGGCGTGCGCTGGAAGCGGAAGTAGATCATCGAAAATTCCCCAAGAGGTCCCCATGGAGCCAAACGAAGCCCAGGAGTTGCAGGAACAGGCCGAGCACGCAGAGCACGCGAAATCGCTCCGGCCCGTCGCCTTTACGATGAGCGTGCTGGCGGTGCTGGTGGCCGTGGTCACCGTACTCGGCCATCGTACTCACACGGAAGCCGTACTCGACCAGAACAAGGCCACCGACCAGTGGAACTACTACCAGGCCCACAAGATTCGATCCAGCGACACAGCCCTGGCTGCCGACCTGCTCAGCGTCATGACCGTTGCCAACAAAGACGCCGCGAGCAAGATCGCCAAGGCCTATGCCGACCACCAGGCCAAGTGGGTCAACGACCTGAAGGACGAGCAGGAAAAGGCCGAGGCGCTGGAGACCAAGGTGGAGCAGGCCGAAGTCCATGCCGATCGCTTCGACCTGGCCGAGGCGCTACTGGAGATTGGCCTGGTGATCACGTCGGTCACACTGCTCACTCGGAGCCGCACGTATTGGTACCTGGGACTGGTCTTTTCTGTTTGCGGCATCGCGTCGGCTGTGTCGGTGCTGTTTCTCACGTAGAGCAAAGGGGTACAGGCGCGCGCCGTTGGAGTGGTGACCGCTGTGCTAGACTGGCGGCCAGATGAACGCCCGCTTGATTCCGGTACTTCTCGTCCTTTGCTGCGCCCCGCTTCTGGCCCAGGCACCGGCCTCCGCCCCCACTACGCGGACTCACACCAGTGACATTGGCTTTACCTACAGCTTGCCTGCGGATTGGGAGGTTGTGGACGCCCAGCCCTCGCTCCCCGTGGTGCGGCAGCAGGTGGAGAAGAACGCAACCAGCGAAGATGAAAAGAAAGGCATTGCCTGCGTTCAGGTCGCGCTGACCGCCCGGCACGGAGCCCCTTCCTCAGTGGTTGTTGTTGTTGCGCTGCCGTTCGCCTGCTTTGGGCAGGAGATGTCCGAAAAGGACCTTCCGGGCTTTGCCGAGGGAGCATCGGAGGGCCTCAAGAGTACCTTCACCATCTCCGACCCGCTCTACGGCGCCTACTCGATTGGCACTCACAGCGTGTGGATCGAACGCGCCACGGGGACTGTCATCGCTCACCCCGAGGTCAAATACACCGTGGAGACCGTTTGCAGCGTGCTCAAGAAGGGCGCGGTCTGCTGGATGGCGATGATCGCCGACGACACAACTCTCAAGACCTTCGAGCACGGCGCTGTCACGCTGGACGGCGAGGTCCCCGCCGAACTGGTCCCCGCAACCGCTTTCGCCAAGAAGCCATCTTAAGAGGTTCTCTGCGATTTCAGATATTTTGATGGATGCCGGCTCTGCATTCCCGGCCTATTTGCGTAACTTGGCCCGCACCCACAAAGCGCCAAACACCGGCAGCGCCACGATCAGCACCAGCAGCCCGGCGGGAAGGCCTACGTAACGATAGGTATCCGCATAGCTCACCGTGTGATGGCCCGCCAAATTCCACGCCAGCAGCGCGAAGATGGCGATGCAGGTAGTTGCGAAAAAGGTGAAGAAGGCCGCCGCAAAGGCCAGCAGCAGGCTGGTGAATAGCCCAAAACCTTCCAGCGGGAAGCCTAGAACTCTTCCACCGCCGCGGCGTGCTGTTGGTGCGGATTGCATCGTCTTTACGGCCTCCGTCGTCTAGAATACAGTTTCAATGTCCAGCACCGCACAAATCGAGCTTTGGCCCGCGGAGAAGGTCGCCACCCAGGTGACCGTGATAGAAGCTGCCAATGGAATTCACTACGCTGCGTGGGGAGAGACCCGCGTCTCCGAGCCCGACCTGGAGCGGCTGGTATGCGCCGTGCCGGCCACCTTCGCGACCGCGCTTACCCACCGCGCCTACTATTTTGTTCCCCTGGCCATCGCCGACACGGGCGAAACCATGATCGCCCCGGGCTATTCCGTCGATCTCGGCGATCGCGCTATCTGCCATCGCAACGCAGCCTTCGGCGCCACCGAGGCGGTTTTTCTCTCCACCCGGCTGGTCGAGGACCGCTTCGGCCTGGCCTTTGAGTTCTTCATCAACGTGGCCCACAACTTTGTCGAGGCGGCCGGCGTTCCGGAAAGCTTTTCTTCCCTGATCTGGTCGCAAGCCGAGGCCCAGGTCCGCGGCGAAACCAGCCAGGACGCCTGGGAGACCCGTCGCCGCGCCCAGGACACCCGCGCCAACCAGAAGGGCATCGACGAACGCGCCCGAAATACTTATTACGAGTCGGCCTTCTCTGATTCCCTGGCTGTCTACATGCTTGCCCTGGCGGTGGACTTCGACTATCACGACCTGCGCGAGCGCGAGTACCCGCTGCTGGCCGCCCCGGCTCTGGCTGAGCGTCTGCGCCATGTGGCCAGCCTCTTCCCCGCCAACCCTGGGTACGAGTTTCAGATCCTCTACCGCCGCAAAGGGTAAGGCCGATGCGGGCAAAGTACGCCTGCATTCAACTTCCATACAGCTTGTTGTTCACGAAGTCGTTGCGGAATTTGCCTTCGGGATCGTAGTGCTTGACCAGGGCTTTGAACTCGAAGAGCCTGGCGTATTGCGCCTGCAGCCGCGAGGGGGCCATCGTGAACAGCTTGCCCCAGTGCGGCCGGGCATCGAATGGCACGAGTTGCTTTTCGATCAGTGGAAGGACCTTGCTGATTTCGGGCCACTCGGGCTTCCAAGTGAAGTGGATGGCCAGCGAGGGACGCTGGTAGGCCGTGCTCATCCACAGGCTGTCCGCGGCGATGGTGCGCAGTTCGGTGATGAACAGATGGGGCGTGATCTGGTCGCGCAGCCTCTCCACCGCAAGGATGGCTTCATAGCCTCGGTCGCGGGGAACGAAATACTCCGACTGCAGCTCGTGGCCGCTGGAGGGAGTGAAGTTCATGCGGAAGTGCGGCAGGCGCTCATACCAGGGGCCGGGAATGCCTTGCTGTTCGGTGCAGCTTTCGGCGTCGTGGCCGGCCAGCGGGTGCAGTTTCTGCTTGGCGAGCTTGGCGCCGAAGAACTCCGGCTCCCAGTTGTTCTTGTCGCCGGGCGTCAGGCGGCGCTTGATCCAGACCTGGGTGGCTTGGCGGCCCTGCCAATCAGTGAACACGCTGACGCTGTAGCCCGCGGAAAAGATCTCGTCGAAATGGTGCTCCAGATGGGCAAGGGAGAGATTCCGATAGACAGACTGCGCCACTTGGAAGGTTGGTTGCAGGTCGAGCGTTACGCGGGTGACCACGCCGAGGGCGCCGAGCCCAACAACCGCGCCCAGAAATCGCTCTCCGTCCTTTTCGCGCGACAGGAGCGCCGTCTCGCCATCTGCCGTGACGATTTCAAGCGCGGCAACCGCCGTGGCGAGATTGCCATTGTGAACGCCTGAGCCATGCGTGGCCGTGGCAATGGCGCCCGCCACGGAGATGTGGGGCAGCGAAGCCAGGTTGTGCAGGGCATAGCCGTGCGCGTCAATATAGGGCGAGAGCTTGCCATATGTCACGCCCGCACACACAGTCACCGTGCGGGCCTTTTCGTCGAGCGCGTTCTGGTCGAGTTGCTTGAGCGAGATCTGATTCTCGGTGCTGTCGGCGATTGCATTGAAGGAATGCCGCGTGCCCAGCGCCCTCAACTTGTTGCAGCTCATCACCACCTGCCGCACCTCTTCCATCGTCGCTGGCGCATGCAGCCGGCCGGTGCTGTAGGTGAGGTTGCCTGCCCAGTTTTCTCGCGGCGCGGGTCGCTGCTGACTGCCGGCGACGTGCGATACCATGCATCCAGCGACGATGGCGCCGGATGCCTTCAGAAATTCCCGCTTGTCCATGGACCTCGCTCCTATCAACGCAGGGATGGCGTGAGCACGGACGCTGTGCTGTCAATGCTGGACAAGAATAGGAGCACGCGGCGCCGGGAGCAAGTGAATTTCCGCAGGCTCTTACTCCGGTGCGGAGGCGAAGGCGACGCGCCCTTCGCTGATGGTCCAGCGGACCTTGCCTTGCATGGTCCAGCCGTCGAAGGGGGTGTTCCTTGACTTCGACTTGGTTTCGACGGCGCGGTAGGTCCACTCGGCCTTGGGGTCGAAGACCACCACATCGGCGAAGCTGCCCACGATGAGCGTGCCGCGGCCCTTCAGGTTCAACAGCGCCGCCGGCTGTGCGCTGAGCAGGCCCAAGACGCGGCCGAGGGGCATCTTCCACTCCTTGTGCAGCCAGCGCAGAGAGAGGCCGAGGGCCGTTTCCAGCCCGATGATTCCGTTGGGCGCGCTGTCGAATTCAACTTCCTTCTCATGCACGGCGTGGGGTGCGTGGTCGGTAGCGATGGCGTCCACCACGCCGTCGAGGATCGCCTCGATCATCGCGTCGCGGTCGGCTGCCGAGCGCAGCGGCGGATTCATCTTGGCGTTGGTCGAATAGAGTCCAACGTGCTCCTCGGTCAGCAGGAAGTGGTGCGGCGCAACCTCGCAGGTGACGCGCAGGCCGTTGCGGCGGGCCTGGCGCACGGCGGCCAGCGCGGCGGCGGTGGAGGTGTGTGCCACGTGCAGATGCGCCCGGACTTCGCGCAGTTCGGTCACCAGGCGTATGTCGCGCTCGACCATGCTGGACTCGGCCTCCGGCGGCATACCGCGCAATCCCAGCTTGAAGGACATCGGTCCCAGGTTCATGCTGGCGCTGCCTCCGGCGGATTGGGTGAGCCGTGTATCTTCGGCGTGCTGGATGACGCTCAGGCCCACGCGCGCGGCGGCGGTCAGGGTCTCACGCATGATGTTGTCTTTCAGGATGGGGCGGCCGTCATCGCTCACAGCCACGGCCCCGGCCGACTTGAGCGCGGCGTAGTCGTTGAGTGCCTCGCCCTTTGACCCGCGTGTGGCCGCGGCGATCGGAAAGACGCGAATGGCCGCACCGCGCTCCGGCGCCTGCATCCAACGGGTGACCTCGGGCGAGTCGTTGACCGGGACTGTGTTGGGCATGGCAGCTACCGCCGTGAAGCCTCCCGCCGCAGCCGCAGCCGTGCCTGTGGCGATGGTCTCCTTGTAGCCCTGGCCGGGCTCGCGCAGGTGGACGTGCATGTCGATGAGACCGGGCGACACGACCAGGCCGGTGGCGTCCAGCACCTCAGCCCCATTGGCTTGTTTCAGCTTGCCCAGACCGGCGATCTCGGCCACGCGGCCATCCTTGAGAAGAAGGTCCTTGACGGCATCGACGCCGGCTGCCGGGTCGATCAGGTGGCCACCGCGAATCACAAGAGCCGTCATGCGCGGCCCCCTTGCTCCGTCGATTTCAGCGCCCGCTCCACCACCGCCATCCGGATGGCGACTCCATTGCGCACTTGTTCGAGGATGACCGACTGCGGCCCGTCGGCCACGCCGGCCGTCAATTCGAGGCCGCGAATGATGGGCCCTGGGTGCAGCACCAAAGCGGAAGGTGCGAACGCGGCCAGCCGCTGGCCCGTGAGTTGATAGCGAGTCTTGTACTCTTCGAGATCCACTTGGAGGCCGGAAAGCCGCTCGGCCTGAATGCGCAACATCATCACCGCCTGCGACTGGCGGAGCGCGGCCTCGAAATCCCGCTCGATGGTGATGCCAGGCCCGACATGGGCCGCCAGATCGGGCAGCAATTCCTTGGGGCCGCAAAGCACCACGCGTGCACCCAACCGGGGCAGCAGCAGCATGTTCGAGCGGGCAACGCGGCTGTGCAGAATGTCGCCCACGATGCTCACTGTGACGCCGGCCAGAGTTTCGGCGGTTACAGACTGGACGCCGGGCCGCAGGTGCGCAAGGATGGTGCGCAGGTCGAGCAGCGCCTGTGTGGGATGCTCGTGCATACCGTCGCCTGCGTTGAGCACGGGGAGGCAGGTCACGGCTTCGAGCAGCCAGGCTGCCCCCGAGAAAGCATTGCGCAGAATGATTGCCTCCGCGCCCAGTGCCTTCAGCGTAAGGCCGGTATCTTTCAGCGACTCGCCCTTCTCAATACTCGAAGACAGGCTGGAGACCAGCGTGGTATCCGCGCCCAGCCCCTTGGCGGCCAGCTCAAAGCTGGTGCGGGTGCGCGTGGACGACTCGTAGAAAAGCAGAGCCACGCGGCGCTTGGCCAGGATGCGGTCCCGGACCAAAGGGTCTTCGTTCTCCAGGGCCGTGGCGCGGGCCAGGATGCGGCTCACCTCGTCCAGGCTCAGGTCACCCACTGCAAGCAGCGATCCGGGGTGGTAAGGAAATGGCGATGGGGGGATTGGCGGCGTGTTGAGTAGACGGCGAACGGGTGCTGCGGTTGGGTTCATACGTTTCAGCTTTCAGCTTCCAGCCACTAGCCAAGAGCCGGATGCTACCTCTCTCACCTAGTCCACGCGCTCGACCAGCAGCACCTGTTCGTCGGCATCGACTTCGCGGAACTTCACCTCTATGATTTCGCGGCTGCTGGTGGGCACGCGCTTGCCGATGTATGTGGCCTCGACCGGTAATTCGCGATGGCCGCGGTCGATCAGCACGGCAAGTTGCACGCGGCGCGGCCGGCCATGGTCAAACAGCGCATCCAGTGCGGCACGGACCGTGCGGCCGGTGTAAAGCACATCGTCGCAGAGCACCACATCGCGGCCCTCGACATCGAATCCGATCGCCCCTTCGGTCACCACCGGCCGCACGTCCGCCGTGGAAAGATCGTCGCGGTAGAACTGAATGTCGAGCACGCCCGTGTCGACAGGGCGCTTCTCGATGCTCGAGATCAGTTTGCCCAACCGCTCGGCGAGCGGAATGCCGCGGCGTTTGATCCCGACCAGGGCCAGGTCTTCGCTCCCATTGCTCTTCTCGACAATTTCGTGGGCCAGGCGCACCAGGGTGCGCTCGATCTCCGAGGCGGACATCAGTCTGCCCTTGATACGCAGGTTGAGTTTCTTTTCGGCTTCGCTCATGATTCCATTCTCGCCGCTTGTCTCTCGCAGGATGATACGAGGGCTTGCCGCCTCGGAGCAAGTTGTGGAGAAGTGGGATCGAATGCGACCCCAGCGCGCGGCTGAGAAACTGTTGGTTTTCAGAGCCAAGGACTGTGACCCTGGCAGGGCAATGACTCCTTTAGACCTCGGGCAGGCGCATTCGGCCCATGAACCGCGCGCCCAAAGCGCCCCCGGCTACTGCAAAGAAAAGCAGAAAAACCGCATTGCTGGCGAAGCCGAAGGCCTCGATCCCGGCGTGGCCCTCCGGTGACAGCATAAAAGCTTGAATCTGGGTTTGCGCGGCCTGCGCCTGGGTTGCGTCTGTCGGCCCCATCCCCGCTGTCCACTGTTGGGCCATTTGCTGGCCCATTGCGACACGGGTCTTCCATTCCGCGTCCATCTGGCTGGACTGGTGCAGGACGAATCGTTCCACAAAAAGGGCACCGCCGCTGATGCTGAAGGCCAGCCACCCGGCCAGTAGTCCGGTCACCAGGCCGATGCGGGCTCCTGCCCCAATCGTGATCCACGCAGGCCGTTGGCTACGCATGTAGACCACCACTGCCCATGCCGCGGCCGCAGCTACCCAAAACAGACCAAAGAAACCCATTGGCGATACGCCGCTCGACAGCATTCCGGCCGGAACGGCCAACATCAGAGCTGCCCGCAAGGCCACTTTCCAGTCAACGGTGCTTGCATCCCGCACAGGTTCGTTTCCACGCTCGGACTGCGACTGTCCGGGGGGGCCCTCCGCCGTATAGAGCAGTTGCGGCAGGCCGCAGGCCGGGCAATAGCAGCTTTCCGCCTGCACGGTCTGGTGGCAGCGATTACAGGTGATTTCCATACATCTACGAGCCTATAGCATTTGGCCGCGTGATGGCAGACTGGTACCCAAGCCCGCTGGGGCACCTCTCAGCAACTCGGGGATTCCACCAACGCGTGTGCGAGCGCGCGCTCATGTTGACCCGTCGACATGGTACAGATCAATCGCCTGTTGTGCTACCCGCCGCAACCCTGCCTGCCCCCGCGAAAATTGAGGATCTGCGGAACGAACGCATAGGCCCGCTCATGGCAATGGCGGCAACGCACGGGATAGCGGAGAACCAACATTAGAGGAAGGTCCATGACCCGAAAGTGCGAGACACGAAAGTTCGATGATCCGCAGATGCGGCACCGCTTGAGCATTTCAGGCTCCAAATATGAGGCAACTGGGGGCAATAACGACGAATCTCGATCCGAGAATACCGACGCGCCTTCGAGAACAAGGTGTCGTTTCATTGCGCGATGCGCAACATTGGCGTGACGGTGCGCTGCTCCCACCCTATGCTGACATGGCCACGAGAACGGCGCATTACTAGATGCTGAATCTGGCTTTGGAGCTTGATTTCTTCGCGTTTCGGAAGGATTCTGCACGGGTCTAACAGCGGCAACGGCCCTCGGCGTCCGGTCAAGCGGGCAGATCTGCCTTGCCCAGCTTCGCAGCCACAATGGTCTCAGCCGCTTCCACGGCCTGTTCCAACGTCATATCCGTGGAATCCAGCAGAATCGCGCCCACAGCCGGTTTGAGCGGCGAATCGGCGCGGTTGCGGTCCCGCTCGTCGCGGGCGCGCAGTTCGCGGATCACCTCTTCCGGCTGCACGGCGGGCTTGGGCCCGAGCTGGCCCAACTGATCATACCGCCGCATTCCCCTTACCTCCGGAGCGGCGTCCAGAAAGATCTTGACCTCTGCATGAGGAAAGACCACTGTGCCGATGTCGCGGCCCTCCATCACGACACCACCCCCGGCGCCCAATTCCTGTTGCAGGCGGACCATCCAGGCGCGAATGGCGGGAAAGATGCTCACTCGCGAGGCGGCATCCGTCACCGTTTGATTGCGAATCAAGCCGGTCACGTCCTCGCCGTCGAGCAGAACGCGATTCTCCTCCTCGCCGGGCTCCAGACGGATGGTTGTTTCCCCGGCAAGCGCCTCCAGGCCCTTGCTCTCATCCAAAGGAAGGCCCACCCGTAGCGCCTTCAGCGCGAAGGCGCGATACATGGCCCCGGTCTCCAGATTCAGCAGGCCGAAATGCCGGGCCAGATGACGGGCGATGGTGCTCTTTCCCGCCCCTGCAGGGCCATCAATGGCAACGATCACTTTGCGGGCGCGATCAAGCGAGCAGCAGGAGCTTTCGTCCGCACTCATCCGCGCTTCTTCGTCTCCTGTTTGGGCCGGGCGGTAAAGCCAAACCGCTTGCTGTTCCCGGCCTTTGCGCTTGCCGTAAGGGCCGGTTTGCGGCTGCTGCGAGCCGCCGGCCGCGCATCCGCGTGGGCGTCCTTCCGGGGCGCGCTCCCGTTCCGGGGGAGGCTGCTGCTGCGCGAATTTGCGCCGGGCTTGCTGGCGGGCTTCGCGCCGTTGGCATGGCCGTTGCGCTGGCCCCACGACGGGGTCGAGGCTTTGGTGGTTCGGCCGCCGGAGGCGCCGTTTGTTGGACGGCTGCCCTTCCCGTTGCCATTGCTGGGACTTGCGCCGGCATGGGCGGCCTTGCGGCTTCCATTGCCATTCATGGGAGCCGTCGGACTCCAGCGCGCGCCCGAAGCCGGCCGGGACTCTGCGCTGGAGCGCCGGACGGGGCGGCTGCTCGACGGCGACTGCGTCGGTTTGCGATCCCGAGAGTGCGTAGCCGGCCGGCTGAAGTGCGGCCGAGCCGCGGCGGACTTGCTGCCGGGAGCAGGCTTGCGCACCGCCGAGGTCCTGAGAGCATGTGGTTCGGCAGGTTTTCTCGGCTCCGCGGAAGTGGAGGCAGAAAGGGAGGCAAGCTGTGCCCCCTGGGGTTCCGGCGCATCCTCTTCGTGGTCCGGCGAGCGCAGGAAGTACGCGGAGGCTGGCATGGACGAACTCGTGTATTCCGTGGGAGGGACAGCAAACTCCGGCAGCGTGCCTGCGACGTAGAACTGTGGCGCGTGACCCATCGAGATGGTATGCACTTGGCGGGTAGCGACCAGGCCGCGAAGCACCTCGCGAATCTTGCTGCGCGCGGTCAGGGGCGCCAGGAACATCTCAACCTCTTCCATGCCGGCCGCGATGACGGCCTGCAGATAGATTGAGGCTAGCACCGAGATC
>Ga0181531_10000257_pt1 | contig 37215 bp, 26 predicted proteins | sample PEATcosm2014_Bin_38_FD_119743 | JGI IMG/M metagenome (GOLD analysis project Ga0181531, IMG submission 119743) | Peatland microbial communities from MTU Mesocosm Facility, Houghton, MI, USA - PEATcosm2014_Bin11_10_metaG | ecosystem: Environmental > Terrestrial > Soil > Wetlands > Peat | place...
GCTGCGTGCCGCCGATGTTCAGACTTTAGACGGCCACACGACGGTGGTGATTGCCAGCGTGCCCATCAGGAAGGAAAACGTGGAGGCGTTCGCGCAGGGGCTGGGACGCGTGACCATCTATCCCAAAGTCGACCTTGCCGAAGAAAACGCGCCGGCACGCACCAAAGTGGATTTCGCACCCGAGCGGCGGGCCAGCGATTCCAATATTCAGATCAACGGACAGGATATTGAGGCCGCCCGCAAGAATGCGATCATCGGCGGATCGCTTCCCCCGCCGCTGCATTTCTACGATGTGCCGGTTGGGTTTGTTGCACCGCTGGCCACGACCGACTGGAGCAATGGCAAAACCCTCAGCACCTACTCCGATGTGACCTCGCGACCGTCGCTGCTGTACCGGCGGCTGTTCATTACGTCGCTGAGCATTGGCGATCTGGTGCGCGAAATGCTGATCGCCATCGCTATCGCCTTTGGCGTGCTCGAACTGTTAGCCTTCCTCGCCGCCGTCCGCCTCAATCAGACCATCACGCAGTCGGTCCACGACCTCTACGAAGCCACTCTGGCGATCGATGGCGGCAATCTGGAACATCGGATCAAAGTGCAACGCACGGACCAACTCGGCGCCCTCAGCCGCTCTTTCAATAGCATGGCTGCCTCGCTGGCGCGGCTCCTGATCGAACAGCGGGAAAAGCAGCGCATGCAGAATGAGCTCTCCATTGCCCAGGAAGTGCAGGCGAATCTCTTTCCGCCCGGCCGCATTTCGCTGCCAATGCTGGAACTCCACGGTGTCTGCATTCCGGCGCGCACGGTCAGCGGCGACTACTATGACTTTCTCCTGTTCGGCGAAACAGGCCTGGGGATTGCGCTTGGCGACATCAGCGGCAAGGGGATTTCCGCCGCCCTCCTCATGGCGACGCTGCACTCCGCTGTTCGCGCCTACCGCTTTGCCGGAGAAGAAATGATGACCGAAGGCGCCGCCGCGCTCACCAATCCGCGCACGCGCCGTTCCGGCGAGCAGGAAGTGGAATGCGCGGAGCTGTTCGAAGAGCCGGCTAAAATTCTGTCGCTGCTCAACCGCCATCTCTACCGCAGCACGCAGCCGGAAAAATACGCGACGCTCTTTCTCTGCCATTACGACGGCCTCAGCCGCCGGCTCGTCTACTCGAATGGCGGCCATTTGCCGCCGCTGTTGCTCCGCGAGAATGACACTGTGACGCGTCTCGACCGCGGCGGATCTGTAGTCGGCTTACTGGATGGGCTGGAATGGGAGCAGGGAACCGTGCAACTGGGTATGGACGACATTCTCATTGCCTACAGCGATGGAGTGACGGAGCCCGAAAACGACTTTGGTGAATTCGGCGAGTCGCGCCTGCTCGAAGTTGTCAGGCGTCATCGCCACCTGAGCCTCGAAGCCATTTCAGAGCAGGTGATCCAGACCCTGCGCAGCTGGATCGGCGCGCAGGAGCAGCCAGACGACGTAACCCTGGTACTGGCGCGGCAGCGCTGAGCGCTACGGCGCGGCGCCCTTCAATTACGGCTGGGCGAGCTTCTTTGTCGCCGGTGTGACGAAGCTGACGACGTGATATGTGGCCGGGCCCGCGCCGGCGTTGCGAATCGCGTGCAGCGAATTCGCTGCGTTAAAGATGACCGAACCTGGCCCGACGCGCGTCCACTTGTCCTGGCCAAAGGCTTCGACTGTTCCCTGATCGACGATGATGACCTCTTCGTTGGCATGCCGGTGTGGCGGATGCGATTGCTTGCCTGGCTCGAGCGTCGTGGCGTGGATTTCGAGCTCATCGAGGGTAGCCGTGGGCTGGCGAACAAACTGCCGGCTCTCGCCCACATCGGTCTTCTTCACAGGAATCGAATTCCAGTCGAAGACCGACCATCCCAAAATAGCCGGGCCCGGATCGGCGACGGCAAAGGCGCAGCAGGTTCCGAGAATCGAGACGAAAGCAATGGCAAGTTCGCGACGCGTGAGCAGTTTCATAAAAACCTCCTCGACCAGGATCAAGAGAAACCATTATGCTCCCGTCGATTTAGTCCGGGGCGCCACGAGGTTCGCGGACGGCCCTGGAACTGGTCTCATAAACCTGGTACCAACGAAATGCAGCGTGTGAGACACGCCATCGGAGCGGGGCTCATTCAGCTCGCCAAAGCCGCTGGTCTATATATGAGACCAGTTCTACCGCGTCATCGCATAGTGAACCTGCTCCTCAATCGCGGCGATGTGCACCGGTTCCCGACGAGCGCCGGTGAGGGCCGCATTCACCGCTGCCAGGTCAACGGTCTTGAAGTGTTCCCAGGCATCGATGCCTCGCTGTGAAGCCTTCTTCATTTGCGCGAAGATCTCCACTGCCTGCGCTGGAGCAGCACGGTCGCCGCTCTCAACGACGCGAAGATCCGTGCCAAGCCCAGAGGCCGCCTCCGCAAGTCCAGGGGACTTTTCGGCTCCGCTATGCTCACCGCCTCGGATCCTTTCCAGCTTCGCTTGGGCGGCATCGATCGCGGCTTCGAGCGCAGGAGGATTGTCACGGGCTCCCTCTACCTTCTTTAGCTGGCTCGCGACGCTCTCCAGTTCCGCCATCGCCTTCCGGCTCGCCCGCAACTGCTCATAGACCGACTCCGAGAGAGCAAATTGCTGGTCGAGGACTTGCTGTTTTGCCGCCGCCCGCGGGTCCATGATGACGCGCAGCGGTCGATCCATAGTCGTCCCGTCGACGGAGAGGCGCAGCGTGTAGATGCCCGGAGCCACGCGCGGGCCGGCAGGCAGGCCGATGGCGTCGTCGGAGTCGTCATCGCCGAGTCCTGCGCTCGATCCGCCCTCCGAGAGATCCCACACGAAACGATGCTCACCCGCGCCGATCGCGAGCTCCTGCGGCTTGGGAAACCACCGCTCGGCGATGGGAAGCAGCGGCCGATTGACCGCCTGCTTTTCGGCGCTCGAAAAGTGCCGCAGCACATGACCCCGCGCATCGAGAACCTGCAGCGTAACTTTTCCCGCATCGCCGCCCAGATAATAGTCGACGATCGCTCCATTCGGAGGATTGTCCGCCTGAGGCTCTTCGGGCGGAAACGGCGTCCCGAGAAAACCGTCGTTATCGACGCGCACGGCAGTCGGTGGCGCATACAGATACGCCTTCGCCGTCTGCGCGGCCGAGGCCTGGCGCAACGGAGCAATGTCATCGAGCACCCAGAACGACCTCCCATGCGTGGCAATAATTAAGTCACTGCCATTGATATTCATATCGCGCACGGAGCTGACAGGTAGATTCAGCTGTAACGGCTGCCAGTGGTTGCCGCCGTCGAAAGAGGCATAGATCCCGAATTCAGTTCCCGCGAAGAGCAGGTTTTTCTGCTCCGTGTCTTCCCGCACAGCGCTCACGAAATGATGCGGCGCAATGCCGTCGACGGAAAGCGTCCACGTCTTGCCGTAGTCATGTGTGATGTAGAGATACGGCGTCCGATCGTCGAGCCGATGACGATCGACCGCCGCGTAAGCCGTGCCCGCATCGAAGTGCGAGGCCTCGATCATCGAGATCTTGCTCCACGCTGAAATTCCAGGCGGAGTAACATCCGTCCACGTCTTGCCGCCGTCCCGCGTAATGTGAATCCGCCCCGTGTCGCTTCCCGCCCAAACCTCCTCCGCATGCAAAGGCGAAGGCGCAATCGTATACACCACTCCGTAGCCCCGCTGCTCGGCGTTGTCCGGCGTCGGCGGGCCGTCATTGCTCGCCCCCTTCACCGCGCCAGTGAGGTCCGGACTAATCTGTGACCAGTGCAGACCACCATCGGTCGTCTTCATCACATATTGCGTGCCCAGATAGAGCGAAGTTTTGTCGGCGGCCGAAAACACCAGCACCGGCGTCCAGGGATCGCGATACCGCCGCTTGTTGATCTCCAGGTCGAATCCACCCAGCGGCCAGGGCGTCACGTTCTGGCTGAATGAAGTGCGCAGATCGTGGCGCTCGACATCGCCGTAGGTGCCGGAAAGGTAGACAACGTTCTCGTCCTTTGGGTCGATGGCGATGTAGCCGCTCTCACTGCCCCCGGGCAGGAACCAGTCACGCGTGTCGATGTGCTGGTGGTCGGAACGGCTATGCACGGCGATCGCACCTGAGTCCTGTTGCGCGCCGAAAATGGTGTAAGGAAATTTACGATCGGTGGTCACGTGATACAGCTGTGCCGTCGCCTGGTTGTACCAGGTCGTCCAGGTCCTGCCGCGATCAAGCGAAACGCTCGCCCCCTGATCCACACCCAGCACAAGGCGATTCGAGTCCTTCGGATCGACCCATACCTGGCGGTAGTCGTCTCCGCCAGGCGCGCCACGGACAACCTCGACCGTCTTCCCGCCATCATTGGTGCGGTAAAGCGCGACGTTGGGTATGTAAAGAACGTCAGCGTTCCCAGGATCGACCGTGATGGAGTTGAAATACCAGGCGCGGCTTGTCAGGCGCGGGTCGGAATTCGCCAGCGTCCAGTTGTCCCCGCCGTCGTCGGATCGATAGAGGCCGGCGTTGCCTTTGCAGTCGATCGTGGCGTAGACGCGCCGCCCATCGGCGCTGACCGCAATCCCCGTGCGTCCCCACGCAGCATCCGGGAGTCCGTGTCCGGAGATCGGGGTCCAGTGCTCACCGCCGTCCTTAGTCCGGTAAAGCCCATTGCCCGCTCCTTCGAGCGGCGCATACGTGCTCCACGGCGGGCGATGCGCATTCCACGTCGTCGCGAAAAGAATCCGCGGCTGGCTCGTCGCCATCGCGATATCCGCGATACCAACGCTCGGACCCTTATCCAGCACCCGCTCCCAGTGATCTCCGCCGTCGGTCGACTTGTAGACCCCGCGCTCGTCATTCGGTCCATACGCATGCCCGAGAGCCCCCACATAAACCGTCCGCGGATCGGATGGATCGACAAGCACGCGGCTGATCTGCCGCGAGTCTTCGAGTCCGGCGTGCTTCCACGTCACGCCGGCGTCGTCGCTCCGGTATACGCCATCTCCGGAAGCGAGGTCCGAGCGGATGTCGGACTCGCCGGTTCCCGCATAGATCACATTGGGATCTGAGGGAGCAACCGCCAGCGCTCCGATCGACGCGACCGGCAAGGTATCCCAGATCGGCTGCCACACGGTGCCGGCATCGGTAGTCTTCCAAACCCCGCCATCGACGCCCCCAAAGTAGTAAGTCGTATCGCTGCCAGGAACGCCACTCACGGCTACAACGCGGCCCCCGCGGAAAGGCCCGACCAGCCGCCAACGCAAGCCGCTGAAGAGATGGGGCGGCACAGTCTGAGCATGTGCAGCGAATGGCGAGTAGAAGGAAAAAATGAAACAGAGCAGAAGAGCCGGTCGGCTCAGGCGGTCAAAGCGGCAAGGTTTCATGGGTGAATCGATTGTGAGGGTGAATCGGCGAAATAAGCAAGCTTCGCGCCGCTTAAGTCGATTTCCGGACAATCGCGTTTACAATGGCCGCTGTGCAGTGATCCCGAAAGGAAGAACAGATCGTCATGCTCAGGCCTTCAGCCTCGAAGTTCATCTTCATTGCAGCCGCCGTCGGCGCGGCTTTGCTCCCGACAGGTTCTCTCCGGGGCCAGGAGTCCGGGCCCATGCCCGACATGCGCTGGCGCATGATCGGGCCCTTCCGCGGAGGCCGCACCCGCGCCGTGGCCGGCGTTCCTGACCAGCCCAATGTCTTTTATATCGCCCAGGTCAACGGTGGAGTGTGGAAGTCGACCGACTACGGCCGCACCTGGAATCCGATCTTCGATGATCAGGACACGCAGTCCGTTGGCGCGATTGCCGTTGCCCCATCCGACAGCAACATCGTCTACGTTGCCAGCGGCGAGGGTCTCCATCGGCCCGATCTCTCTGTCGGCGATGGCATCTATCGCTCCACCGACGCGGGCAAGACCTGGACGCATCTCGGCCTCCGTGAAGGCGAGCAGATTCCCGCACTCGTCGTCGATCCCACCGATCCCAACCGCCTGTTTGCGGCGGTCCTCGGCCATCCGTATGGGCCAAATGAGGAGCGTGGCATCTTCCGCTCCGACGATGGCGGCAAGACCTGGAAGAAGGTTCTCTATAAAGATGAGCGTACTGGAGGATCGGAAGTGGTCCTCGATCCGAAAAATCCGCGCATCGTCTACGCCTCCCTGTGGGAGGACACTCTCGGTCCCTGGGAAGACGCGAACCAATATTCGGGCACGCATGGCGGATTATTCAAGTCGACGGATGGCGGCGAAACCTGGAATCAGCTGACCAAAGGCCTGCCCGACGGCGTGGTCCAGATCCAGGTAGCCATCGCCGACAGCAATCCACGGCGCCTGTACGCATCCCTGCAAACCAAAACAGAGGGCGCTTACGGCTCCAGCAGAGGGTTGGGTATCTATCGCTCCGACGACGCCGGAGAGAGCTGGCAGAAGATCACCGACGACCCGCGCCCCGCCATGAAGATCGGCGGCGGCGATTTATCCGTTCCCGTCGTCGATCCCAAAGACCCGGACACGGTATACGTAACCAGCATTGTTACTTGTCGTTCGACCGACGGCGGCAAAACCTGGATCAGCCTGCGCGGAGCCCCCGGCGGCGACGACTATCAGAACATGTGGATCAACCCGCTGAATCCACGGATTCTGCTGCTGGTGAGCGACCAGGGAGCAGTCATCACCGTGAACGGCGGCGAAACCTGGGGCTCCTGGTATAACCAGCCCACCGCCCAGCTCTATCACGTAGCAGCCACTGCTACATTTCCCTACCTGGTGTGCGCCGGCCAGCAGGAAAGCGGTTCCGTCTGCATCTCGACCCGCGGCAACGACGGGTACATCGGTTATCGCGAATGGCACCCTGCCGGAATCATCGAGTACGGTTACGCCGCGCCCGATCCGCTGCATCCCGAGATCATCTATGGGGCAGGCCGCACGGAAGTCTCCCGCTATAACAGCATCACGGGCGAGGTGCAGAACGTGACCCCCCTGCCTGCGAGGAACCGCGACTATCGGGCGGACCGTTCGGAGCCGATCCTCTTTTCTCCCGTCGACCCGCACACGATGTACTATGCCTCGAATCATCTATTCAAGACCACCGACTACGGCCACACCTGGCAGACCATCAGCCCTGACCTCAGTCAGGAAAAGAGTGGCCAGCCGGAATCGTTGCCGCCGCTAACGGCGGACCAGCAGGCCCAGCGGCGCGGCGTCATCTACTCTGTTGCCGCTTCCTACAAAACAACCCAAACCATCTGGGCAGGCACAGACGACGGCCTCGTATGGATCACCCGCGACGGCGGAGTGAATTGGTCCAAGATCACCCCGCCAGGCCTTTCCGAGTGGAGCAAAATCGCCCAGATCGATGCATCCCGCTTCAATGACGACACCGCCTACGTCGCCGTGAATCGCATGCGCATCGACGATATGCATCCCTATGCGTTTCGCACCCACGATGGCGGCAAAACCTGGCAATCGATAAGCGCGGGCCTGCCTGTCGACGCTCCCGTCAATGCCATCCGCGCCGACCCCGTGCAAACCGGCCTCCTCTACGCCGCCACGGAACAATCCGTCTGGGCCTCCCTCGACGACGGCGCCCACTGGCGTCCCATCCAGTACAACCTGCCCCATACCTCCATGCGCGACCTTCTCGTCAAAGACGACGACCTGATCGTCGCCACCCACGGTCGTTCGTTCTGGATTCTCGACGACGTAGCCCCCCTGCGCCAGCTTGCCGCCGACTCCGGCGAAAAGAAAGCGATGCTTTTCAAGCCCGCAGCCGCATGGCGAGTGCGCAGCGCCGAATACACTGACACGCCGGTGCCCCCCGATGAACCGATGGGCGAGAATCCGCCTGACGGCGCGCTCATCGACTACAACCTCGCATCCAGCGCTCAGCAAGTCAACCTGGACGTCCTCGACCGCGATGGCAAAGTCCTGCGCAGTTATTCAAGCAAAGATCCGGTCACCCCCACGCCGGAAGAGATGAAGAAGAATCTGATTCCTCCCTACTGGCCGCAGGTGCATGGTCCGCTGCCCGTCGCGGCGGGGATGCATCGCTGGGTGTGGGATCTGCGCTCGACGACCCCAACCTCGACGCGCTACGACTACCCGATTTCCGCTGTGCCTTACCGCACGCCGCTCAAACCCCAGGGGCCGCTGGTGCTCCCCGGCGAGTACACCGTGCGCCTCACCGTCGATGGAAAGAGCGAGTCGCAAACCATCACCGTAAAGCTCGATCCGAGAGTCCGCACCGACGTTTCCGATCTGGAGTCGCTGCACGCCGCGCAGATGACAATGGCCGAAAACCTGGACGCAGTCGCGAAGGCCGATCTGGCGGCGCACGCCGTGGCGGAACAGATTGCGGCACCGAAGAATGCCTCGTTGGGTACGCAGCTTGCGCCTTTCAGCGCTGCACTCAAGGCCGTACTCACCGGCGATCCCGCGAATCATAAGGCTGGCATCGACGAGGTCAACGGCGAAACCGGCCAGATTTATGGAGAGCTGGAGCAGTCCGACGGCGTTCCCACAGAAGCCCTGCGGGCCGCGGCGGCTCATGCGCGGGACGAAGCGAGCGGCGCGCTTGCGGCATGGAATGGCTTTCGCGAGAAACAATTGCCGGAGCTGAACAAAGTGCTCGAGGCCGCGCATCACGCCCGCATCGATCTGAAGAAAGCCCCGGACGACATGCCGGACGAAGGGGACGAGGACTAGAACGAAATCACACCCATCCGCCGTCGACGATGTAACTCTGGTTAGTGATGGCAGCGCTGTCATCGGCGGCGAGGAAGAGGACCAGGCGCGCGACTTCTTCGGGCAGAATGAAGCGCTTGAGGGCCTGCGCCGCGAGGATTTCGGCTTCGTACTCCGGCGTGAACCAGAGCCGCCGTTGCCGCTCGGTGAGAATAGCGCCTGGCATCACACAGTTGACCCGAATATTGAACGGCCCCAGTTCGTGCGCCAGCGTGCGCGTCATGCCGACGATGGCAGCCTTCGCCGTCACGTAAATCGGAAGATTGGTCGATGGAATCACCCAGCCGATTGAGCTCATGTTGATAATTGAGCCCCGCCCCGCCTTCTGCATGCCCGGAATCACACCCTGCGCCATAAAGAATTGGTGCCTGAGGTTGACGGCTATTCCTCTGTCCCACGACTCCGGCGTGACCTCCGCGATGGAGTGGCGAGTATCGTTGCCCGCGTTGTTGACGAGGACATCTACCGTCCCGAATCGCTGATGGATGGCGCGCACGACGGATTGCAGCGCGGCCAGGTCAGTGAGATCGCAGGGCAGAAAAACCGGGGGCGTCCCACCTGCCGGTTCCAGACGCGCAACCAGCCGTTCGCCGGCCTCGGCCTGCAGATCGAGAAAAGCGACGCGCGATCCATTAGCGACGAAAGCCTCAACTACGGCTTCCCCAATTCCACTTGCGCCTCCGGTAACGACGGCCACGCGATCCTTCAGACTGGGATATCTCGCGAATGGACCAGGGTATGACATGCGTATCGATGATAGCTCCACGGAATTGCCACGCCCGGTGTCCCGAACCTGACAGTGCCAGCAAGCCGCCGATGTGATCTACTGGATCGCCGCGCATCCCGCCGGCCTGCTCTCCGGTTTCCGGTCCCGCAATGAATGCGATGAATCGTAGCGAAACCGATCTCCGCAAGCGCTGGACTCGCATCCTGCCGGCGGTCTTTATCACCTACAGCCTCGCGTATCTCGACCGCACCAACTATGGGTTTGGCGCCGCGGCCGGCCTGGCGCAAACGCTGCACATCAGCGGCTATCAGTCATCGCTGCTGGGCGCGCTGTTTTTCCTTGGCTATTGTCTTCCCCAGATTCCCGGCGTGATCCTCGTGCAGCGTCACAGCGCGCGCATTCTGATCTTCGGCGCGCTGGTCGCCTGGGGCGCATTTGCAGCGCTCACCGGTGTTATCCGGACCCTGTGGGTGTTGGCGGCCGATCGTCTGCTGCTGGGCGTGGCGGAGAGCTTTGTGTTTCCAGCCCTGCTGATCCTGCTCACGCGCTGGTTCACGCGGGCGGAACGCTCCCGCGCCAATGCACTCATGATCCTGGCCAATCCGGTCACCGTGCTCTGGATGTCCGCAGTCACCGGCTTTCTCATTCGCGCGCGCGGATGGCAGCAGGCGTTCATCATTGAAGGGCTCGTAGCCGTGGGCTGGGGCGTCTTCTGGCTTGGGCTCATGCGCGATAAGCCGGCGGATGCGCCGTGGATGAGCCCAGCGGCGCGCGCGCAGCTGGACAGCGCCCTCGATCGGGAGCAGCAGCACCTACCGCGGATCGCGAACCTCCGTACCGCGTTCAGACAGCGCAACGTTGTTTGGCTATGTATCAATTATTTCTTCTGGAGCCTCGGCATTTATGGTTTTGTATTGTGGCTGCCGGTGGTGGTTCGTAACGCAACCGGAGCGGGAATGGGCAGAACCGGCTTGCTTTCCGCAGCTCCCTACTTGGCGAGCGTAATCGTGATGCTGGTGGTCTCGCATTTTTCCGATCGCACCGCGCGCCGCCGCGAATTTGTGTGGCCCATCCTGATGCTCGGCGGCGTCGCTCTCGCTGGATCCTTCTTCAGCGTCAATCGCTCGTTTCCGGTCGCCTTTGCTTGCCTGATCGTGGCGGCCAGCTGCATGTACGCGCCGTATGGCCCTTTCTGGGCAATGGTGCCGGAAATGCTGCCACGCAATGTGGCCGGCGAAACCCTGGCGCTCATCAATTGCTGCGGCGCGCTGGGTGGATTCTTCGGAACCTATTTGGTCGGTGTTCTGCAGACATTCACAGGCACCTCGGCCGCGGGCTTTCTGCTCATGTCGCTGTCCCTTATTCTGTCGGGAGCGTTGCTGCTGGGCATCAAGCCCGGACAGGCTCTCCAGGCGAGCGCGGCCTCCGAAGACACGGGTCGTTCGCAGAATCGCAGAATAGGTTAGCGGCTTATGAAGACCATTGCCGTTGAGGAAGTGCTGGAGTCGCCAGATCTCGATCTGCGCAGCGTCGCGACCCACGCGCGCGGGCCAGCTGGAGCGCTGCCGCTGACTCCGGAAATGCTGCTTACCCAACCTTCTGGTAACTTGTTCGGCCTGACGATGAATGCCGGCATGGGCTGGGATCCCGCGCGCCTCGGTGGCCCCGAAGTGCTCATCCTGAGCACGCATGGTGGAATGCGCGCGCCGGATGGCACGCCGATCGCGCTGGGCTTCCACACCGGACACTGGGAGGTGGGGCTGCTGGTGGCGGAAGCGGCGCGTGAATTGAAGGCGCTCGATGCCGTGCCCTTTGCCGGCGCCTGCACCGATCCCTGCGATGGGCGAACCCAGGGCACCACAGGGATGCTTGACTCGCTGCCCTATCGCAACGATGCGGCGATCGTGCTCCGCCGCCTGATGCGTTCCTTGCCCACACGCGCCGGCGTCCTTGGTGTCGCAACCTGCGATAAGGGATTGCCCGCGATGCTCATGGCCCTGGCTTCGTCAGGCGATCTGCCATCGGTCCTGATTCCCGGCGGTGTAACGCTGCTTCCGGAAGACGGCGAGGACGCCGGTAAGATTCAGACCATCGGCGCTCGCTTCGCACAAGGCCAGATCACGCTGGAGTACGCCGCGGATGTCGGTTGCCGCGCCTGCGCCACGCCCGGAGGCGGCTGCCAGTTCCTCGGAACAGCCGCAACATCGCAGGTGGTTGCCGAGGCGCTCGGCCTGGCCTTGCCTCATACCGCTCTCGCCCCGTCCGGGCAGCCAGTGTGGCTCGATGCGTCCAGGCGCTCCGCCGCGGCACTGCTGCGCCTTCGCGAGCTGCGCATCGGAACCAGGGACATCCTTACCCAGGCTGCATTCGAAAATGCGATGGTGGTCTACGCCGCTTTTGGAGGCTCGACAAATCTTCTCCTCCATCTTCCCGCCATTGCGCACGCCGCAGGTCGCACGCGCCCGACCGTCGCCGACTGGATCCGGATCAATCGCGAAGTCCCGCGTCTCGTCGACGCCCTCCCCAACGGCCCCCGCAACTTCGCTACCGTGCAGGTGTTTCTCGCCGGCGGTGTGCCGGAGGTCATGCTGCATCTGCGCAACGCGGGACTGCTGAATACGAGTGTGATAACAGCGGCTGGTGTCCAACTCGGCGCGTGCCTCGACTGGTGGGAACAGAGCGAGCGGCGTCGAGCGGTGCGTGGAAACCTGAAGGACCGCGATGGCATCGATCCCGACGACGTAGTCTTCTCGCCGGAGCGCGCGCGAGCCAAAGGGCTAACCTCGACGGTCTGCTTCCCCACCGGCAACCTCGCTCCGGAGGGTTCTGTTGTGAAAAGCACCGCAATCGATCCGGACCTGATCGGCGACAATGGCGTCTTCCTTCATCGCGGACCGGCCAGAGTTTTTACAGCAGAGACCGATGCAATCGACGCGATTCGCAGGGGAAAAATCGCAGCGGGCGATGTAATAGTCCTGATCTGCTGCGGTCCAAAGGGCGCAGGCATGCAGGAGATTTATCAGATCACCGCCGCGTTGAAAGCCTTACCGCATTGCCGCCACGTGGCGCTGCTCACCGACGGGCGCTTCAGCGGAGTTTCCACCGGCCCGTGCATCGGGCACATTTCGCCCGAAGCGCTCGCCGGCGGCCCCGTCGGGAAAATTCAGGACGGCGATCTGATCGAGGTTCGAATCGATCGCCGCAAACTCGTCGCCACCGTGAATCTGGTGGGCGAACAAAGCGAAGTTTTTTCCCCGGCGGAAGGAACGCGGCGTCTGTCAGCCAGATCCCCGCGAGCCGATCTGCAACCCCATCCCGCCCTTCCCCCCGATACGAAGCTATGGGCCGCGCTGGTTGAAGCCAGCGGAGGAATATGGGGCGGCTGCGTTTACGATGTCGATGCGATTATCGCGCGTCTGGCGGACCCCGGCGCCGATCGCGAAGTTTTCGCTCAGCGAGCTCTGGCGCCTCACGTTTCAGGCACAAAGGAGCAACAGTGATTCTCTATCGGCTGCCAGATGGCTGGGTACTTGAGCACCAGTGCAAAATACTTCGCCTCGACGAATCGTTGGACAAGCTCCTCACCCAACCCGACCTACATTCATTTCTCGACCAGCGCATCCGTACCGCATCCCCTTCGGTCTATCTCGACCAGTCGATGCTACGCGCCCCGATCGAAAGCCAGGAAGTTTGGGCGGCGGGCGTCACCTACTACCGCAGTCGGGTCGCCCGCATGGAGGAATCAGTCCAGGCCAGCACATTCTACGACCGCGTCTACAGCGCCGAGCGCCCCGAGCTCTTCTTCAAATGCATGCCCGCAAAAGTTGTCGGCCCCAACTCTCCCGTAGCCATTCGGAGCGACGCCTCCTGGTCTGTCCCAGAGCCGGAGCTTGTCCTCGTCATCGACTCCCAGGGAAAAATCGTCGGCTACACCATCGGCAACGACATGAGCTCCCGGGATATCGAGGGCGAAAACCCTCTCTACCTGCCGCAAGCCAAAATCTACAACCGCAGCTGCGCCATTGGCCCCGGCATTCTCCTCCAAAACGAGCCACTGCCTCCGAAGACGCGCATCACGCTCAACATCGTGCGTGGAAAGGAGACAGTGTTCTCAGGCGAAACGACCCTCGACCAAATGAAGCGCCGCCCCGAAGATCTGGTCGCCTATCTCTACCGCGACCAGACTTTCGCCGCCGGCTGCTTCCTTTTCACCGGCACCGGCATCGTTCCTCCCGATTCCTTTACGCTGAGGACAGGGGACGCAATTCGTATCGCGATCGATGGAATCGGTACGCTGCTGAATTCCGTTAGCTGAAGCGGGACGGTACGAACAGGAGATTACAGATGAACCCGTTACGCGTACTGATCGACGGCCAGTGGCGCGAGGCTGATGCGGCGTCGGTCTTTCAGGCCGAGAATCCGTCCACCGCCACCAGGATCGATCGCATCTTCCCGGTCAGCCGGTGGAGCGACTGCGACGCGGCGCTGGCCGCGGCAACCAAAGCTGCGCACGAGCTGGAGCAGATCTCCGGAGAAAGAATCGCGGAGTTCCTCGAGGGTTACGCCGCGTCCATCGACCTCAACTGGAAGGCCCCGGTCTACATGGCCCACGAGGAAACAGGCCTGCCCAATAGACCGCGCCTGGCAGAAGTGGAATTGCCGCGCACAACCGATCAGCTGCGGCAGGCCGCCGCCGCCGCCCGCGAGCAGTCGTGGCGCAGGGTCACAATCGACCACCAGCGCAACCTGCGCTCTTGCCTGGGTCCCATTGGCCCGGTCGTCATCTTCGGGCCCAATAATTTTCCTTTCGCCTACAACGCAGTCTCCGGCGGAGATTTTGCCGCCGCCATCGCGGCCGGCAATCCCGTGATCGCCAAGGCACATCCTCTGCACCCAGGCACGTCCCTCATTCTTGCCACGATGGCATTGCCCGTGATCAAGAGGTTGAATTTGCCCCCGGCGATGGTGCAAATGATCTATCACGTCGAGCCGGAGACAGGATTGAAACTGGTCAGCGATCCCCGTGTGGGCGCGGTCGCCTTCACCGGGAGCAAAGCCGCGGGCCTCGCGCTCAAGCGGGCCGCAGATGAGGCAGGCCGCCCAATCTATCTCGAAATGTCGAGCCTGAATCCAGTCGTCTTTCTCCCCGAAGGCATGAAGCAGAACACGCAGAAGTGGGCCGCTGAACTCGCCGACAGTTGCACTGCTGGATCAGGCCAGTTCTGTACTCGCCCCAATCTTGTTTTTCTGACGGACGTCGACGCCGCCGAGACCTTTATTGCTGCACTGGCGGCTGCATTCAAAACACGCCAGCCCCACACTCTGCTCGCCGCTTCGGTGCGCGAGCGCCTTAACGAGTCCATTAGCGCGCTGAAGAAAGCTGGCGCAGAAATCGTAACTGGGGGAAAAAACACAGACGGCCCCGGTTACTGCCACGAAAATACGCTGCTGCGCGTGACAGGGAGGACATTCCTCTCTGCCCCCGGCGAGTTTCTGCGGGAAGCCTTCGGCAACGAAGTCCTTGCCGTCACCGTAGCGAGCGATCATGAGTTGCTCGCCGTCCTGGATCGCCTCGAAGGAAATCTCACCGCCTCCATCTATTCGTCCACCACCGGCGCCGACGAGGAACTGTACAATCATGTGGCTCCGCTGCTGCGGCGAAAATCCGGCCGCTTGCTGAATGACAAAATGCCCACCGGCGTAGCGGTGAGCCCCGCTATGAATCACGGCGGACCCTTTCCTTCCACCGGCCATCCAGGCTGGACGGCGGTGGGCATTCCCGCAGCCATTACCCGCTTCACAGCCCTGCAGTGTTACGACAATGTCCGCGAAGAGCGGCTCCCGTACTGTCTGCGGGGAGGGTGAGGCGCCAGATACATAATATGTAACCGTATCTGTTACGGAACCGCGTGCCCTTCGCCCTCCACCAGCACCCGGAACCGCCCCGCATCCTCGCGGCCCTGCAACGCGGCCCGCAGTCGTTCAACGGGAGCGGCTTCGCCATCGTCGGCCAGCGCAAACGTCCCGAAATGTATCCCGATTGAAGTGGTTGCCGACACAATCGAGGCCGCCTCGACGGCCTGTTCCGGCGTCATATGAACCGGCCCCATGAACCACTCCGGTTCGTAGGCGCCGATCGGCAACAGCGCCAGGCGCATCGTGGAGAAGCGCTCCCGCAGAGCCGCAAAGAAATCGCCAAAGCCCGTGTCGCCCGCGAAATAGAGATTGCCGTGCTGGGTCTCGACCACCCAGCCGCACCACAGCGTCTTATTGCGGTCGAATGGCGTGCGAGCCGAGAAGTGCTGCGCCTCCGTGCAGTGAACCCGCATTTCCTTCCACGGCTGCGACTGTCCCCAATCCATTTCCACTACGTCGCGGAACCCGAGCCCTCGAAGCCGCTTTGCCAGCCCCAATGGGCAGAAGACCGCCGGGCGGTGTGCTCTGGCGAGCCGCTTCAACGTCGGAGTGTCGAAATGGTCATAGTGATTGTGACTAATGAGGATGCAATGGATCGAAGGAAGGTCTGCAAATCGAATTCCCGGATCGCGATGCCGAGCCGGCCCCGCAAAACCAACCGGGCTAACCCTAAACGACCACACCGGGTCGGTAAGAATGTTGAGACCTTCAGTCTGCAGCAGCACCGTTGCGTGATTGACGAAGGTGACACGAAGCTCCGCTCCCTGGACTTGCGCTGGCGGCGTCGGTCCCGGTGTGGAAGGAGTCCATTTGCGCCACGGCCCAGGCTTGCGGTTGGTCACCCACTTCCATAACTGCGAGAAGCCGTGAGCTCCGGCTCCCGGGTTGAAAAATCGCCCGTCGCGAAAGTGCCCGACTACAGGCACGCTTTCGATAGCTGCTGATACCAGGGGCGCCGATTCAGGCATGGATAAAGGATGCTGGCAAGCCCTGAAAGGCGCAACCAAATGCGGAAGCCCGGTTCACAAGCCAGCGGCAGCGAACATTGCCTCGATGCCATCCGCAAAAACAAATAGTTCGAATACCTCGATCATGGTCCTGCGAATGTGGATCGATACGCTATAGTGTTTCAATCGCACAATCTGTTTTATCCCCCGCAGCCCGATCACCGCCCTTTTTGAGGTTCTACCCTATGCGCTTGCCTGTTGCTGCTGTTTGCCTGTTTGCTCTTGCCGCTCACGCCGTCGATGCCGGTCACTCCCTGCGCGGATATACACCCGAGGACTCAGCGACTGAAGTGAGCTGGGAGCAGAAATTCCGCGAGCTGCCCGATCGCGACCACATTCGCGAAAATATGCGCCGCCTTTCCGCGCGGCCGCACCACGTGGGCTCACCCTATGACAAAGACAACGCGGAGTGGCTCCTCGCTCAGTTACAGTCCTATGGACTGGACGCGAAGATCGAAACCTTCTCGGCGCTCTTCCCGACGCCAAAATCGCGAAAGCTGGAACTGCTCGGCCCCACCCCGTTCACAGCCAAACTGCTGGAGCCTGCCCTCAGCATCGACCCCACTTCGAACCAGACCAGTGAGCAACTGCCCACTTACAACGCCTACTCCCGCGATGGCGATGTAACTGCACCTCTCGTCTACGTGAATTATGGCCGCCCGGAAGACTATGACGTCCTCGATCGCATGGGTATCTCCGTCAAAGGCGCCATTGTGATTGCCCGCTACGGCGCCAGTTGGCGCGGCATCAAGCCCAAGGTCGCCGCCGAGCACGGTGCAGTCGGCTGCCTCATTTACTCCGATCCGCGTGAAGACGGCTACTTCCAGGGCGATAGTTACCCGGACGGCCCGATGCGGCCGCCAGAAGGTGCGCAGCGCGGCAGTGTCATGGACATGCCCATCTATCCGGGCGACCCGCAAACCCCAGGAGTTGGCGCAGTCGAGGGTGTGAAACTTATCCCCCTCGATCAGGTGCAGACCATCACGAAGATTCCGGTCCTGCCCATCTCCTACGCGGACGCCACTCCTTTCCTGAAGGCGCTGGGCGGTGAAACCGTTCCCGAAGAGTGGCGCGGCGGCTTACCTTTCACTTATCACGTGGGACCAAGCACGGCAAAGGCCCACTTAGCGCTTAGTTTCAACTGGGACCGTAAGCCTCTCAATGACGTCGTCGCGCGTATACCCGGCGCGAAATATCCCGACCAGTGGGTGATTCGCGGAAATCATCATGATGCCTGGGTCAACGGCGCCGAGGATCCCCTGTCCGGCACCAGTCCTGAGTTAGAAGAAGCGCGGGCGCTGGGCACGTTACTCAAGCAGGGTTGGAAGCCCTCACGCACCATAATCTATTGCTTCTGGGATGGTGAGGAGCCTGCCCTGCTGGGCTCGACCGAGTGGGTGGAGACGCATGCGGACGAGCTCAAGCAGCACGCTGTCGCTTACTTCAACTCCGATGGTAACGGCCGCGGTTACTTATTCGTCGAAGGTTCGCACTCTCTCGAGAATTTCGTGAACGACGTCGCCAAGGATATTCAGGATCCCGAAACGAAGATGACAGTGTGGAAACGGGACCATCTCTTCCAGATCTCACGCGCCAACGCCCCGACCCGCACTGAAATTCGTTCCCGTTCCGATATGCGTATCCCAGCCCTCGGCTCGGGTTCCGACTATACGGCTTTCATCGACCATCTCGGTGTTGCCAGCGTCAACCTCGGCTATGGCGGCGAAGACGAAGGTGGCCAGTATCACTCAATCTACGACGACTTTTACTACTACACCCACTTCCTCGATACCGACTTCAGTTATGGACGCGTCCTCGCGCAGACCGCGGGCACCATGGTGATGCGCATGGCTGACGCCGATATCCTGCCTTACCAGTTCACCGACCTTGCCGACACCGTTCACCTCTACATTACTCAGCTTAAAACGCTCGCCACCGACAAGCGCGATGAGGCAAAGGAACGCAACCAGGAAATCTCGGACGGTGTCTACCAGGCTCTCTACGATCCGAAGAAGCACAAGGTGCCTCCGCCCGTCGAACCTGTCCCGCCGTATCTCAATTTCGCCCCTCTCGATCAGGCTTCCGACGACTTGACCGATGCAGCTAAAGCTTTCGATCAGGCTTTCGCGGCGGCGGGCGGAACAGCACCGCCGGAGCTGAATCCTGACCTGATTAGCAGTGAGCGTTTGCTTACCGACGAGAGGGGCTTGCCCAATCGGCCCTGGTTCCAGCACCTTCTCTACGCCCCAGGCTTCTATACGGGCTACGGCGTCAAGACCATGCCCGGGGTGCGCGAAGCCATCGAGCAGAAGAAGTGGCCTGAGGCCGACGAACAGATCACCCGCGTTGCAGCGGCACTGGAGCGCGAAGCCAGTCTCCTGAAACAAGCAACGAAGTTATTGCCGGCGAAGGCGTCGGAGTAGGTTAAACCCTCAAACTCGCCTAGAATGATGAGGAGTTACTCATGGCGTTGATCCTTAAACTTGGTCGAATGGTCGTCCTGCTTGCCTGTGCACCGATTGCAATGGACTTCGCGCAGGATACTTCCGTCGCGACTACACCAGCTCCCATCACCGTAATTCATTGTCCAAAACTCTTCGACAGCGCCGCTGGCAAGATGCTCGGTCCATCGTCGGTCTTCATCGTTGCGGATAGGTTCGACAAGGTCGAGCCGGGAACGCAAAGCCCCCCAGGCGCAACGGTGATCGACTTAGCCGCAGCTACATGTCTCCCCGGACTCATCGACGACCACGTGCATCTCGACGACCAGTTCGGCAAGAACACTTACGCAGAAGCCGCTCATACCAACTTTGCCGACCAGGTGCTCAAATCGACCCTCTATGCGCGACGCACGCTCATGGCCGGCTTTACCACCGTCCGCAATGTTGGCGACACCGGCTACGATACGGTTGCGCTGCGCAAAGCGGTTGCCGCAGGCACGGTGGTCGGGCCGCGCATCTACACTGCGGGGCCCGCGATCAGCACCACCGGCGGCCACGCAGATCACACCAATGGCCTCAGTATGGATTTGCAGGGCGACCCCGGCCCACTCCAATCCATCTTCAATGGCCCTGACGAAGCGCGGAAGGTAGTCCGCCTTCACTATAAGGAAGGCGCTGACCTTATCAAGGCCATGCCCTCCGGCGGCGTCATGGACCTCGGGACCAATGGCTCCGGCCCGCAGATGACTGAGGATGAAATTCGCGCCATCGTCGAGACCGCCCACGACTACGGCATGAAAGTAGCTGTGCATGCGCACGGAGCAGAGGCTATTCGCCGTTCCGTCGTGGCCGGTGTCGATTCCGTGGAACACGGCACGTTTATGGACGATGCCGACATCCAGCTTATGAAAGAGCACGGCACTTTCTATTGCCCCACCGTTTACACTGGACAGTTTGTCGCGGAACAGGCGAAGAAGGGCGCCTATCCGCCTACCGTTGCTAAGAAGGCTCTCGAAGTAGGTCCACAAATTATGAAGACAGTGACTCGCGCTTACAAAGGCGGCGTGAAATTTGCCTATGGCACTGACGCGGGCGTCTATCCTCACGGTCAGAACTGGGAAGACTTCATCTATCTTGTAAAGGCCGGCCTGCCGCCCGCGTATACCCTGCAGATGGCCACCATTAACGCTGCCCGGTTACTCGGCCACGACGATGAACTCGGCGCGGTGGCGTCGGGCAAGTACGCCGACCTGGTCGCGGTCCCCGGCGATCCGCTCGATGACATCACGGTGATGAGCAAAGTCAGCTTTGTGATGAAGGCGGGCGTCGTCTACAAGCGCGACGGCCAGGAACTCGTGATCCAGTCCTCGCAGCCCTGATCGCTTCTCGGCCCATTGCGGGGAATCGGGGGTGGGGGTGGTTCGCGATATGGCTCGTTGTTTTGGAGTTGGACAGTAACCTTTTTCAACGGCTGGTTCCTGGGCGCGTGCTCAGGAAGAGGCTTCTATTTGTTGGCTCGGCCGCTTGCACGACTCTCGTAGATATCGACGCATCAGAACAGTAACAAAATCGAAGGGAGATGGCTCGGTCGAGCCGATCGAGGCCGGTTGATGAGGATGCTGTCACCCACGAAAAGTGTTTATCCGGTGGCTAAACTGCCTGAGAGGAGAAGCAGACGGGGACGCTATATTTCCGCCAGAGCGCGATGTACCAGGTGGATCGAGATCGCACCTTCGCCAACGGCTGACGCCACCCGCTTCACGTTTCCGGAGCGGATGTCGCCAACTGCGTATACTGCCGGCAAGCTGGTCTCAAGCATCTGCGGTGGCCGGCCCAGAGGCCACTTTCGCGGCGCGTTTGCCAGAACAGGATCGAGATCCCGTCCGGTAAGAATGAAGCCCTGCTGATCGAGGGCGACACAGTCCCGCAACCAGTCGCTCCGCGGTGACGCACCCGCCATCACGAAAACGTGCCGGATCTCGCGCGTCGAACTCTCCCCCGACGACCGTTCGAGCCAGGTGACGCGTTCCAGGTGCGAATCGCCCTCTAATGACAGGAGCTCGGATTCCAGATGCAGCTCGATCACCGGGTGGGTCGTAATCCTCTGGGTAAGATAGCGCGACATGGTTTCCGAAAGGGTTTTTCCGCGAACCAGCATATAGACCCGGTGAGCAGTCTCTGCCAGGAAAACTGCTGCCTGGCCGGCTGAATTGCCGCCGCCGATGACGATGACCTCGTCGCCCCCGCAAAGTTGCGATTCCATGAATGTAGCCGCGTAATAAACTCCATTTCCTTCGAACTGCCTGAGGTTGGCGATATTCGGCTTGTTGTATTGCGCTCCAGCGGCGATGACGATGCTGCGGGCCTGCAGAATGCTGCTATTCTCCAGCGAGAGCTGGTATGGTCTCCGATCGCATTGGAGCCGGACCACTCGTTGTCCCACCAACATCTGAGCGCCAAATTTTTCCGCCTGGGCAACGGCGCGGCCCGTGAGATCCAGGCCGGAGATGCCAGTAGGGAAACCAATGTAATTCTCTATCTTCGAGCTCGAGCCCGCCTGTCCGCCGGGAAAGTCGGCCTCGATCACGACGGCGTCTAAGCCTTCAGAAGCGGCGTAAACCGCCGCCGCCAGTCCGGACGGACCGGCGCCCACGATGGCAACATCGCGAATGTGCGATTCATCGACTGTGTCCGCGAATCCCAGACATTCAGCCAACTTCTGCGTAGTGGGATTGCGCAGCACGGCTTTTCCGCTGCAAATCACAACGGGTATTTCGTCGATCTTCAGGCTAAAGCGATCGAGCAGCTCCTGAGCAGTCGTGTCGCTGTCGAGGTCGATATAGGTGTGCGGGTGGCCATTGCGGGTGAGAAACTCGCGCACGCGCAGCGTGTTAGCTGAGTAGTGCGATCCGAGGATAACCACGTTGCCCATGCCCTCTGTAATCAGCGAGAGGCGTCGCTGAATGAAAGCGCGCATGAAGATATCGCTGAGTTCGGCATCTTTTGCGATCAGCGAGTGCAGGGCATCGGCGCTAACCTCGAGGAATTCCCCCGGGTCGGCAACGCGCCCGCGCGCCATAGAGCGGGCCCCGGAAATCAAGACCATTTCTCCGGAGAAACCTCCTGGACTATAGGTCACAAATACGTGCTCGCCGGAGAGGCTCGTCATGAGAATCTCGAGCTTTCCTGAGAGCACTACAAAGCAAGGCAGTCCCCGTTCGCCCAACTCGAACAGAATCTCTCCGGCTCGAACTGTTCTCGCAGTGCCGTACGGCCGGATGCGGTCGATCTGGGCCGGGGTCAGGACAGGGAATGCCTCGGCCTGCCGGTCGGGTATGTTAATCGATGGCTGCATCAACTCCGGTCAATTGTATGTCTTCCTGTCAATGGCCGATTCCGTCTCCATTGTCGTCATGATCATCTCACGTGGACCGCACCGCTCCTCGGAAACGCCGACGAGAGCCTGAAGGAAATCATTTGCGTCGAGGCGCCGAGCGCCTCGATCAGGAATTCGCCCCTTAGCACGCGGACGGCTTATCAAGAACAAGCTGCATGTCACCAATGTAGTGTTCCAGAAATCCGCCCTCGCAGTAGGCGAGATAGAAATTCCACATGCGAATGAAGCGCTCGTCGAATTGCAACCGCCGCACCTCGGGGAGACGGCTTAGGAAGCGACGCCGCCACTCGCTCAGGGTAAGCGCATAGTGCTCGCCGATATCTTCTGCTCCGACCAGACGCAGGGAACTTACCCGCGCCACCGACCGCAGCATTTCAGCGACCGACGCCAATTCCGCCCCTGGGAAAATATATTTCTTAATCCAGTCACTCTGTTGCAAATATTGCCTGAAATGCTGCTCGTTCATCGTAATGGTCTGCAGCAGCATCCTTCCGTTCGGTTTCAGGAGGCGCTCGCAGACAGCAAAAAACTCGTCGTAGTGTTTGTATCCCACCGCCTCGAACATCTCGATGCTGACCAGCTTGTCGTAGCTGCCACGGAGGTTCCTGTAGTCCTCGAACAGGAGCTCGACCGGGGACCCTGGGAGCGATGCAAACAGCTTCGCGCTGAACTGATGTTGCTTTCGACTAATCGTGGTGGTGGTTATCCGGCAACCGTAGTGCCGCTTTACATATGTGGCGAATCCACCCCATCCGGTACCAATCTCGATTACGCGATCGCCCGGTTGCAGATCGAGCTTGCGGCAAATCGTCTCGAATTTGCGGTTTTGTGCCACCTCCAGCGCGTCTTCCGGGTCACTGTACAGGGCACAGGAGTAGGCCATCGAGCTGTCGAGAAACAATTGATAAAAATCGTTGCCCAGATCGTAATGCGAGGCGATGTTCTTACGGCTACCTGTCTCCGTGTTATCCCTGCGCCGGTGACGCGCATAATTGAGCAGTCGCGTGGCCATCGAGATCACACGATTTCGGGCATCGAGCCTGGGCATATTGCGGATGGCGGCACGGACCACGGCAACCACGTCGGAAGACGACCAGTCGCCATCCATATAGGCTTCGCCTACCCCGATATCGCCGCCCAGCACAGCCCGCGGAAAGAATCGTTCGCGATGCACCACCAGTTCGGCTCGCAGAGGATTGCTCGGGTCGCCAAAACTTCGCATGACGCCACCGAATCGAACCTGGAGGAAGCACTCGCTAAAATCCTTCAGAGATTCGTAAAACAGCCTTTCGGTGAGCCCGGGTTTGGTGTGCACCGCGCTCAATGCGTCTTCCATGAAGCCCCCAATTCCTGCTTATTTCTTCTTGTGTAGATGCCCTTCCCGGGATGCGCAACGCCGGGCACGCCCTTCAACGCCAGTCGCAGTGCCTGCCAATGAATTCCCGCGATCACCCGCATTGTCATCAGGGGAAACTCCGCGATGGCGCGATGCAATTCGTGCCTGGTCCACTCCCGGCGCCTTAGTTTCAACGTCGAGTCGAAGACCAGGTCACCATTTTCGAAGCTCATGCATTCCACTACCAGGTCCTCGCCCGGAGCGCTGAAGGTCCAGTCGTAGATCTGGTTCAGGGGCATAAACGGGGACACATGAAAGCTCTTGTTGAAGCGGTACCGTCTCGCCATCGAAGCGGAAACTTCAAGGTCTTCATTGAGCCAGTAATTCTCGGTCTCCCCGAATGTGTTGTTAACCTCAGCCATGACCGACCGGAACTCACCGCCGCTGTAGTGGTAATAGAAGGAAACCGGGTTGAAGTTGTAGCCAAAGGTACGCAGGTGCGTCAGCAAGAAAACCGGTTCTCTGGGTCCGAGCCCGACGGATGGCCTCCGTGGGTCGAGGCGCAGCCGCTCCCTCAGGGGCCGGGCCGAATCACCGAAGTGATCGGCCTCAAGGTAGCTGATCACATTGCCCCGGTTGTAACTGGCCAGCGGTGAAATCGACATCAGCTCCGGTAGTCTGTCGATGTCCAGAAAGGCCAGAAAAAGCGGATAGGTGAATATGTGCGACCGCGGGCGGAACCTGCGATGCCGCAGTGTGCCTGTATAGATGCCGGATGCGATCATCGCCTCACCACTCCACTCCGAGAGCCTTTGCGACGCGGATCGCCGAATTCAACCCGTCCTCATGGAATCCATAGAACCAGTAGGCGCCGCAAAAATGCAGATGACGAACTCCACTCACCTCGGCCCATCGCTGTTGCGCTCGAACGGATTCGATCGTAAAAAGCGGATGACTGTACGCAATCTCCCGCAAACTTTTTCCCCGGCCGATGGTTTCGCCATCATTGAGCGTGACACAGTATTGCTCCGGCGTATCGAGCCTCTGCAGGCGATTCATGTGATACGTGACCGTGGCTGCGGAACTCCTGTTATCGATTCGGTAATTCCAGGAAGCGCGCGCAGCCTTCGCTCGCGGAAGCAGACGATCGTCCGTGTGCAGCGTCGCCTGATTCCTCGTGGTCGCAAAGGAGCCGAGCAGCGACCGCTCGGTCGCGCTTGCCTCGCCAATGAGCTGCAGCGCCTCCGGTGCATGGCACGCGAAGATTACGTCATCGAAAATTTGTTTTTGCCCGTCGGGAAAGTGAATCGCGGCTCCGCTTTCTCCTCCGAAAACAGCCTGAATTTTGGCGCCGGTCACGATGCGGTCGCGATAGGGTGCGGTGAGCGGAGGGATGTAGACAGAGCTCCCACCCCGGATCGTGTACCACTGCGGATGATCGTCGATGGTCAAAAAGCCGTGGTTTTCAAAAAAGCGCAGCAGCATGAAAGCGGGGAACTGGTCGATATGGGCGAGCGACGCAGACCACACAGCGGAAGCCATGGGATAGAGATAGAGGCGAGTCAGATCGCCGCTAAATCCGTAGCGATCGATGTATTCGCCGAGCGTCATTTCCGGTGGGATGCCCTCGCGCAGCCGCTGCGTCGATTCCCGATTAAAGCGCACGATGCTGCGGAACAGCGCATAATGCGCGGGGCGGCAAAGATTCTCTCGAGATGCAAAGAAACCGTTCAGCCCGCGGCTGCTGTACTCGCGAGCGTTACGTTCGTCCGTGACGCCGAAGGACATGTCGCTCTTCTGCCGCTCCACTCCCAGTTCGCGGAGTAGGCGCACCAGGTTTGGGTAGGTTCGGTCGTTATGGACGATGAAGCCGGTGTCGATCGGCCGAGCGCCCACACTGGTTTGAATGTTGTGCGTGTGCGTGTGGCCGCCCAGCCGCAGATCCCGCTCATACAACCACACTTCATGCCTACGGCTCAGAAAATACGCTGCTGCCATACCCGAGATTCCGGATCCGATGACCGCGACGCGGGTCATGATCCGCCGTGGGGCTGGCGCACAGATCGAATGTCCCGCACAATACCCCCAGCCTGCAAGGCACGCAACACATAGTAGGTAATGTCGATCTCCCACCAGCGCAGTCCCTGGCGGCAGGCGTACATGTATTGATGGTGATTGTTGTGCCAACCCTCGCCCAGAGTGATCAGAGCCAGAACGAAGTTGTTACGGCTGTCGTCCGGTGTGTCGAATCGCCGAGTGCCCCAAACGTGGGCTATGGAATTGATGGCGAAGGTACCATGAAACAACAGGACTGTGGAAACACAAAATCCCCAAAGGAAGCCTGGAAAGCCACCGAGCACCAACGTCGCCAGCGCCAGGGTCACGGGGGGCACCCAGAAGTGGCGATCGATCCAGCGAAGCTCAGGGAACTTCGCGAAGTCGCCGATGAGGCGCGGATCGTATTCGTCGTAGTCGTTCGAGATAACCCAGCCCACGTGCGCCCACCAGAAGCCATCCTGGCGAGGCGAATGAATATCCTTTTCCAGATCCGACTCCGCATGATGGACGCGATGATGAGCCGCCCACCACAGCACGCCCTTTTGCGAAGAAGTTTCCGCCAGGAATGCGAGAGCAAACTGCATCGGCCTGCTCAGATGAAACGAGCGATGGCTGAAATACCGGTGATAGCCCGCGGTTACGCCAAACATCCGCACCAGATACAGAGCTAACGCCAGTCCGACATATTTCCAATGAAACGGGATGAAAAGCACGCACGCGCACGCAAGGTGGATCGCAACAAAAGGGACGATCGCTCCCAGACGATACTTCGCCCTCTGAGCCACTTTGTGAATGGTCCCGACATCCGACATCGTTACTCTGCTCAAGCGTCTCCCGGATAAGTCTTTGTGTTTAAGATTCTTAAGGCGCATTTCCGCCATCGTCACGGAGGGGCTTTCCCTGATTCCCGAAATTCTATATTAGTATTACGCGCGGGTGGGTCGAACGGATTGGTGGATTCGCTATGCTGTTTTCACCAGAGTCAATACAAAGCCCCGCTTTTTTATTTAAGGTGAAGAGATTTACCCCGCGCAGTGTGCCGTGCCTCTCTCCTGGAGGCGTCTATAGTTCAATTACGAGGAGCCTATGAAGACATTTCTCAAGATCCTGTTCGGCGGCATTTTTCTTTCGATGGTCGTCATGACCGTCCGGGTGCAGGCCCGCAAGTCCCTGCTTCTGGCTCCCGGCGAGTTCAGCTGGTCGACGAGCCCATGGGCATGCGCCACACTGGCCGATGCTTACTTTGGCTTTCTCACGTTCTTCGTGTGGGTCTGCTTCCGCGAAACTAAGGTATGGAGCCGGATTTTGTGGTTCGTTCTTATCATGTCTCTCGGTAATATTGCTATGTCGGGATATGTCCTTCTGCAGCTGTTTCAGCTTCGTCCCGATCAGCCGGCCGCGGCGCTCCTCGGCCGGAAATAGCATCGCCTCCCGATGGCCTCTTTTTTGCAACGCCGTCTCATCACGCCGCTCGTCGCGATTCTGCGCGAGGGAACGGCTCCGCAGAAGCTGGCCTGCAGCGTCGCCTGCGGAGTAGTCTGCGGGCTTTTCCCTGTCATGGGGACGACGACCCTCCTTGCTGGCGCCGCGGCATTGACCTTCGGTCTCAACTTGCCGACCATCCAGCTGGTCAATTATTTGATCTACCCGCTCCAGCTTGCGCTCATCGTTCCGTTCATTCGCGCCGGCGAATTTATGCTTGGCGCTCAGGGCACGCGCCTATCGCTCCTGGAGATGATTGCGGTATTTCGCCACAACCACTGGCAAGGCCTGCACGTCCTCTGGCTGCTCGCCCTGCAGGGCATCGTGGCGTGGCTGTTTCTCGCGCCGTTTCTGTTCGCGGCTGTGTACTCGATCGCTCTGCCGCCGATTCGCGGCATGGCTCGGGCGATTGCGGCCAGTCGAGAGGCCGGCGTGGTGATCCCATGACCCCTTTCCTTTGGCTGTCATTGCTCGGCCTGGTCGTAGTTGCGCTCATCATGTTCGTCGTCTGGCTGATCGAACAGCGGACGGGCAATGCCGGAATCGTCGACATCGCATGGGCTTACTGTCTTGGCTTACTCGCTCTTCTCGACGCCATCCGGGGCAAGGCCGCGCCGTTTCCCCGCTGGACAATCACCGCGATGGTCATCGTGTGGTCCGGCAGGCTCGGCACTCACCTGTTTCGGCGTGTCGTCGGCAAACCGGAAGAAGGCCGCTACCAACAATTGCGGGCGCAGTGGTCCTCGTCAGCGGCATGGAAGTTTCTGCTCTTTTTTGAAGCGCAGGCGGTTCTGGACGTGCTCCTTTCCATTCCGTTTCTGCTCGTCTGCACTGACGCCGATGCGCCCGGCAAAATGGTTTCGGTCCAGATTGCCGGCGTTGTTATCTGGCTGGTGGCAATTCTCGGAGAGAGCCTCGCCGACGCTCAACTGGCGCGCTTCAAGCGCAGCGCCAACCACGGGGCGGTTTGCCGTGACGGGCTTTGGAACTACTCACGCCATCCCAACTACTTCTTCGAATGGCTGGTGTGGATCGGCTGGGCGATGTTCGCTGAGCCAGTTCACCACGGGTGGTTCGCATGGAGCGCGCCGCTCCTCATGCTCTTCTTCCTGCTTCGTGTCACCGGAATCCCCGCCACGGAACTGCAGTCGCTGCGAAGCAAAGGCGAGGCGTACGCGGAGTATCAAAGGACCACCAGCGCGTTTGTACCTTGGTTTCCAAAGGGCCGGGAGAAAGCCGCCTGAATATCCAGCTGGCATCCCCGACCCTGATGTCTCGCCTGAACGCCACTGTCGTCGACTGGTCGTCGGGGCTGCTGGAGCGCGGCTTTGTGCCCGACCCCGTGGTTCGGTTGCAGATTCGACGCCTCCTCGGGCAACGCCTCCGGGATGAAGCCCGCGGCGGGCCGGAACAGCAGAGCGAGTTTTTGCGCCACTTCATCGCGCAGCTTCGTCGCAGCCCCATCGCCCTTTCCACCGTGGAGGCGAATCAACAGCACTATGAAGTCCCAGCGCGTTTTTTTGAGCTGACCCTCGGCCGGCGCCTCAAGTACAGCTCCGGCCTGTGGGAGCCTGGCTGCACATCACTCGATAAAGCAGAGGAAGCGATGCTCGCGATGACCACCCAGCGCGCGCAAATCGAAGACGGGCAACGCATCCTCGAACTCGGCTGCGGTTGGGGATCACTCACCTTTTGGCTAGCGGAGCGTTTTCCGAACGCCAGCATCCTCGCCGTCTCCAACTCCTCATCGCAGCGTGCTTTTATCGAAGCGCGCATGTTGGAGCGCACAATCACCAACGTTCGCATCGTCACCGCGGACATGAACGCCTTCGACGCGTTTGCGCACACCTCGGCGCGATTCGATCGGGTCGTTTCCGTCGAGATGTTCGAGCACATGCGCAACTACGAGCTCCTGCTGTCGCGGATCGCTTCATGGATGCAACCCGCGGCGCGGCTCTTGGTCCACATCTTCACGCATCGCATCTTTTCCTACCCATTCGAAGTGCGCGACGCCGGCGACTGGCTGGCCGAATACTTCTTCACCGGCGGGGTGATGCCCAGCGATAATTTACTGCTCAACTTTCAGCGCGATTTGCAGATCGAAGACCATTGGCTTGTCAACGGAACCCACTATCAAAAGACAGCCCGCGCCTGGCTCGAGAAGACCGATGCGCACCGCGAGGAGATTCTCCAGCTCTTCGAATCCACGTACGCGAAGGATCTTTCGGGCGCAGCGCGCCGAAGCGAAGCCATGAAATGGCTGGCCCGCTGGCGCGTCTTTTACATGGCGTGCGATGAACTATGGGGCTACAAAGACGGCAACGAATGGGGTGTCTCTCACTACCTTTTCCGCAAACCGGGCCGACTCGAAAATGCATAGGGAAATTCGCGCATTCTCGCCGGAGCAAGAGGAGTTCTGAAAGCTACTGCCGGCGACTCTGCCGGCGAGCATGGATTGATAGTAGTCCCGCTCATTTCCCGGTCCATGCCTGAAGAAACGATCCTGACTACCTCCATCGAACGCGGCTCGCCCATCAGGATCGCGCTCGCATCGATCTCTCACCCAGGTAATCGATGACCAATTTCGGAACCAGAAGGCCGAAGCTCATCGCCAGGATGATTGCGATCGCGGTCGTGCCGTCGGCGATGGTCGCGCTCAGGAGCCCCAGGGTCGTGTGCGAGCCGCTGGCAAGTTGTACAAGGCCACTCGTCATCCGGAATAAGTAGACGCCTGGAATCAGTGACACAACCGAGGCGAAACCGATGGCTGCAAACGGCATGTTCCAACGGCGCGCGACGGGAGTAAGGATCAGCCCGGCGAGGAGACAGGCGACCATTGCTCCGACTGGGGCGCCGGAGGCAGGTAAAGAAAGCAACCACCACCTCAAAGCATGGGCCAGCATGCCCACTGCCACCGGCCAGGCCAGCATGCGCATCGGCATGGAGAAGAAGACGCCGTAAGCGAAAACAGCAACGCCGGCAGCGATCGTGTCGAGCCACATGGGCACAACTCTGCCGGCCTGATCAATGGGTAAGGAGACGCCGAGAAGCGCGAGTCCGAGCAGCAGTCCCGCCGAAATCGCCATAACCACGAGCCCGGCATAGATCAGGCGGGCAGCGCCGAGATCGATGCGTCCCCTGACAACGTCCAATGCGCCATTGAGAATATGCGGCCCTGGCACCAGAACCATGCATGGGCAGACCGCGATAAGGCGGAGTGTCGAGCTCAAGTCGTACCGAACTGCCAGCGCTCCGATTATTCCTGCGAGCAACGATGCGCTAAATGGCTGCAGAAAGATGTTTGAACTCAGCTGGGCCAACCCGCGGCGCAGAATGGCGCCGGCTCCCGCGCTCAGGAATATAAGCGTCACCGCGTGCAGGTGTTGGACACCGAAGATGACCGCCAACGCCACGGCACCGGCTGCCGCCGCGAGCGTGAACAGCCACGTCGATGCCGGCGGAGCCTGTGAGATTGCGCTGATCGCCTCCCTTGCAGCCGCTGGCGTAATCCGGCCGGCGCCGAGGTCTTCGATAAGCCGGATAATCGAAGCCACGCGGTCCATGTCGACGCCGGTGGGAGCGGCTGCCACCGCGGAAGTGATTCTGTTCTCCCCTTCCTGGGCTTCAAGTTGCAGCGCACCCCAGCGCGGGATGATCTCTGCGGATAGTCCGAGGCTGCGGCCGAAACGTTTGGCCTGGGCCAAAGTCTGGTCGGTGGATTGACCGTTGGCGTATAAAACGCCCGCGAGGGCGAGAACAAGGTTGGACCGTTCCTCCAGGTTCATATGCTCACGCAATTCGATTTACGTCGCGCCCAGATTTTCTCCGCGATGAAAAGCCATATCGCCATGTTGAAGACGCCTGCGATGTTGCTCAAAACCAATTTGCTTCCCGTATCGCACTATTTCATTCCATAGTAAAGAGGATGGGCAGAAAGCGGCTCGAAGCGGTCCTGTTGGTTACTGGGCTTCCGCCGCCAGATACGGCTTAACCATTTTCTTCGGATCGACAACGCGATCGAATTCAGCCTCGGTCACGAAGCCCAGCTTGAGGGCGGCGGCCTTGAGCGTGAGGTCGTTCTCCATGGCATAGTGCGCGATCTTCGACGCCTTGTCGTACCCAATCACCGGCGAGAGCGCCGTCACAAGCATCAGGGAACGCTCGACATATTCGTTGATCTTCTTCAAATTGGGCCTGGTCCCCTCGACCAGGAACTTGCGAAAGTTCGTGCACCCGTCGGTCAGGATCGTGCATGAATGGGTGACGTTGAAGATGATCAGGGGCTTGTAAACGTTCATCTCCAGATAACCGCCGGCTCCGCCAAAACCCACCGCTACGTCGTTTCCCATTACCTGCACGGCGATCATCGTGAGCGCTTCGGCCTGAGTTGGGTTCACCTTGCCTGGCATGATGGACGAGCCGGGTTCATTCTCCGGAATGAGCAACTCGGCAAAGCCCGCCCGCGGACCGCAGGACATGAGCCGGATGTCGTTGGCAATCTTGTAGAGGGATACGGCCAGCGTCCGCATTGTGCCGGAAAGCTGCACCAGAGCGTCGTGAGAGCCCTGCACGGTAAATTTGTTTGGCGCGCTGACGAACGGCAGGTCCGTAAGTTTAGCGATCTCGGCCGCAGCGGCCTCGCCGAAGCCGGGCGCCGAATTGATCCCGGTACCCACCGCCGTACCTCCGAGCGCGAGGCGATAGACACCTTTCAGTGAATCCTCAATCCTCTCGAGATCGTCGGCCAGAGCGCCCGCATAGCCAGACCATTCCTGCCCCAGAGTCAGTGGCGTTGCGTCCTGCATGTGTGTGCGGCCGATCTTGACGATGTCCTTCCATGCGTCGACTTTTGCAGCAATTGCATCGTGCAGCGCCTTCACCGCCGGGATCAGCCGCTGCTTTACATTGATCGCCGCCGCGATGTTCATCGCCGAAGGAAAAGTGTCGTTGGACGACTGAGCCATGTTGACGTGGTCGTTGGGGTGAACCGGTGTCTTGCTCCCGAGGGCCGTGCCGGCGATCTGGCAACAGCGGTTAGAGATCACCTCATTCACATTCATGTTGAATTGCGTGCCACTTCCCGTCATCCATACGTGCAGGGGAAACATGTCGTGATGCTGGCTGGCGAGAATCTCGTCGCAAACTTGAACGATTAAACTGTGACGCTGATCGTCGAGCCGCTTACCGGCGTGGTTGGCATTGGCGGCGGCTTTCTTCAGGATCGCGTATGCGGCGATCATTTCTCGGGGAATTAGATCTTTCCCAATACTGAAGTGCTCCAGCGAGCGTTGGGTTTGCGCGCCCCACAGCTTGTCGGCAGGAACATCTACTTGGCCGAGGCTATCGGTTTCCTTGCGAACGTCCGTCATGTTGCTTCTCCTTGAACGTGCCTGGTCTCATTCCGTTTTCCTATTGTGGGCGCGGCGGACGAGCATTCGCCCGCGCTACCAGGCGGCCCCACGGAGCATTATTCGTGAATTCTGGTCCACTAACTGCTCACCAAAGGGAAAGGCTCCCATTTTTAGAAAATGGGAGCCCTTTAAAATTAGCGACCTAGAATGGTTGCGGGGGGTGGATTTGAACCACCGACCTTTGGGTTATGAGCCCAACGAGCTACCAGGCTGCTCCACCCCGCACCTTCATGGTAACAACCGCTGCAGGGCGGGTCAAACGAATGCAACCTGCAGCGCGGTGAGGGTGCAGTTTGCCTGCGAATGCGTTTCCGCAGTCCTCCGCGTCCGATCCGCGATCGAACCTTCACCGATTCAATTGGCAGACGCTGTGCAGGGCGCACATCCCCGGTCCTTGTCGCACTGTGATGTCCATCACACCCGCATGTGCGCTGGAACACAGCCGCACTGCCCCGCCGCATCGACACTAGGGTCAACCAGCGCTTGCAACGCTGCGAGGTGCAGCCATGACCCTTCCGTACCACGACATCGGCTCCGCGTTCGCCGCGCCCGGCAAGATTGTCGTAGCCACCGACTTGTCGGACACAGACTATTTGCTGCCCCACGCCATCGCGCAGGCAAAGGCCAGCGGTGCATCCCTGGTTCTCGTCCATACCGTCCTGCCGCATGAGTCGATGCCGGTTGAGACAGGCGCTATTCCTTATTACGATCCTCTGCGCATGGATCGCGACGCGCGCCTGCTGCTCGACAGCCTGGCACGCGAGGTGCGCGGGCAAGGGATCGAGTGCACGGCTGCGGTGCGGCACGGGTTTGTTCCCGACGTGATTGCCGACGTCGTTAAAAACAGTGGCGCCGGGCGCCTGATCCTCGGCACTCACGGACGCCGCGGGCTCAAGAAGTTTGTGCTCGGCTCAGTGGCGCGGCAGTTGCTCGAAACCGTAGAGGTCCCGGTGTGCACGGTCGGACCGCGCGCGCACAGGAAGACTGCCGAATCCCTGCTGGGGACGATCCTGCATCCTGTGTCGCTGGCCGGCCTGCACGAGACCAGCGCGGCTCTGTCGATCGCGCTCGGGCGCCAGTTCGGCGCGCCGGTGACCCTGCTTCACGTTCTTGCCGCGAGCCCGGCCATTTCCCGGGATCCCGCCAAGTCCGTGGCTGCAGCCGGCGAGCAGCTGAATCGGCTGGTTCCGGAGGATGCTCGTTCCTGGACCACGGTTCAGGCCAGGATTGCGGCCGGCAGCGTCGTACAGGAGATTTTGTCGGTAGCTCAGGACATGCAGGCCGGCCTGATCATCCTCGGCGTGCACGCTCCGGCGCACAGTTGGCTGCCGGGAACCGAGCCGGCGGCTTACAAGATTCTTGTTTCGTCCCCTTGTCCGGTGATTTCGCTCCGCGTCGATCCTGAGCCCAGCCAGGAAGGGCCGGAGCATGAGGAACAGTCCAATCCCCTGGTATTTGGTTAAAGGTCAGATGGCGATGTCAAGGTCCACTTTACGGAGAACGAGCGGGTGTGCGAACCCAACCCGCGGTCGCCAGACGCTCTATTTGCAGAGTGGCAGCATTTCTGCAGTCGATTTCCTCGGCGGGGCGGATGCGGGTGAATGCCAGAGCATTCGGCGGAAAGTCATCTGGCTGTGCGACGCCTGCACCTGTCTGTTTGCCGTCGAGACCTGGAGGCCGCCCGGACACCAAATCCGAGAACAAGTGCGGCCTTCCAGGAGTCATCGTGTTGCGCTTGATGGCGCACCAGGCCGCGCTGTTCCTGCGGAGAAGTGGAGTTGAATGCCGAATCCCGCAAAAAACGGATCTATGTCTGCCCGGGTGGTGCCGGAGCGCTGCGCCCAGTGCAGCGACCGCGCTGACAGGCTTTTCTGCAATCTGCCCGAAGATGCCATTGAGCGGTTCGATGAAATCGCGATGCAGATTTCGTATCCCAGCCGTTCGATCGTCTTTGAAGAAGGGCAGCGCGCGGCAGGGATCTTCGTCGTCTGCAGCGGCCAGATCAAGCTTGCGGCCACTTCGCGCGATGGGCGCACCATGATTTTGAAAATCGCGGTTCCGGGCGATGTGCTCGGCCTTTCCGCGACTTTGAACGACCAGCCGTATGAAGTGACAGCAGAGACGCTGGAGCCGTGCCAGGTGCGAAGCGTTCGTCGCCGCGATTTCCTGGAGTTTCTGAGCCATTATGGCGATGTGAGCCGCCACGCGGCGCAGGTGATCGCGCGTGAGTATCACGAAGTTTTTCTCGATGCGCGGCGGCTCGCGCTGTCGGGCTCCGCGGCCGGGCGGCTGGCTCAGCTCCTTCTCGACTGGGCCCGCACCAGTTCCTGCGGTAAGCCCGAGCTGCGTTTCACGATGGCCCTCACCCATGAGGAACTGGCCAACATGGCCGGAACTTCGCGGGAAACCGTCACGCGTCTGCTGAACCAGTTCGAACGCGACGATCTGATCACACGGCACGGCGCCTCCATCGTGCTTCTGAAGCCAGTCGAAATGGAACGGATGGTCGGCTGAGCAACATCCCGGGAAACCTTCTCGCGAGAAGATTGAAGTCGAATTGTTTTGCGTGGTTGCGCGGGCCGGTATTTCTGTGATCCCGATTACTTTGATAAAGCACAAGTCATTTCGGAGACGAACGTCTCTGATTCATCGACAGGCGGGAATGAGTCATCGGTACTTGTGACGTGGCCAGCTGATTGAGAGCAAGGCAGTAGCAACGCGAGTTCAAGTGAAAATTGCGGCCAGGCGAGGGGCTGCCCCCAGGTCTGTTGGCTGCGATTCGTTCGGTTGCGCGAACATCTCAGCTCACGATGACAACCGTCACTCTGCCACTCCGAGGATCGGGTTTAGCGGAGATTTTCTTCCGTCATGAGCCGGTTGAATTCGGGGGTGGCGCGGAGGGAGGCGAGGGTCTGGTCATCGAGGATTTTTTTGCGGTCGGCCAAACCTTCGTTGAGGGCTTTGCGCAGATATTCGATGGCTTGCTGGTTCTTGCCGGATTGGGCGAAGAGTTTGGCGAGGCAGTAATCCTGCTGGGCTCGGTCGTGGGCGGGGAGAGCTTCATTGACGAGCACGATGGAGCTTGAATCGAAAATGCGGGGATCGAGAGCGAAGGCGTTGCGGTAGGCGTCGATGCCCTGGGTTACTTTGCCGCGAGCGAAATAAGCGGTACCGAGATTGCTGTATACGGCTGCGGATTTCTGGTTGAACTGGAGGGCTTTGCCGTAGTACCTGATCGCCTTTCCGTAGTTCTTTTTGGCGTAGTAGATGGCGCCGAGGTTATTGAGAGCTTCGGGGTAGTCGGGGCGGAGCTGGAGGGCACGCTCGTAGTCGCGGCGTGCCTGGTCGACAGCGAAGAGATGGTGGTAAGCGATGCCCATCTTATTCCAGACGGCGGCGGATTTGTTGGGTTCCTGGGTATAGGCGTCGATGGCCTGGAGGTATTGCTGGCGGGCCATGGCCAGATCGCCGCGCATTTCCGGAGAGAGGGTTGAGGGGGATGAGGACTGTGGGTCCGGAGGAGCGGCCTGGCGGATCATCTGGGAGTAGGCACGGATCCCGACAGCAGCGGCAAAGAGAGCGACGAGGACGAGCGTGGTCGCGTCGGCGAAATAGCGCTTCATGAGCGCCTCCCTGAACCGTCTCCGCGAAAACCGAGGGAAAGGGAGACGATCCTGTCCAGAGAGCTGGAACGGTCCTAATGATTACTCCAGAAATGGTGAAAAAGGAAGAGCGGAGCTTAAGGAATTGCACGGGGGTAACGCAAGGAGCATGGCCCTTTTGGGGGATCAGGAACGGTACAGGAACGCCCCACGTTCACCGCGTCGCGTAAACGTCGGGCTTACCGGGCCCTCCGTCGCGGGGGCTCCGGTCCGCTGGGCGAATGGCGCCCAAACCAGGATGGGGACCTGCGGCGTGGACGGCAGTTCCTATAATAAATGCGCATGACGACGATTCGAATGGCTGGTCCGGACGATGCTTCGCTGATCCTGACTTTCGTTCGTGAGCTGGCCGAGTATGAGCGCGCTCCCGATGCGGTGAAGCTGACGGAGGCGGAGCTGGTGCGGGATGGGTTCCCGGCAGCGGGCAGGGAGCGGTATTACGAATGCGTAATCGCCGAGCTGGATGGCGAGGCAGACGATTCGCCAACTTCGGGCGGCCAGAAAAATGGACAGGGACCCGGGCGCGAAGCGGCGGGGATGGCCCTGTTCTTCCCCATCTATTCGACGTGGCGGGGACGGGCGATGCATCTGGAGGACTTGTTTGTGCGGCCGCGGTTTCGCGGGCGGGGGATTGGGAAGGCGTTGCTGACGAGGGTGGCGTCGCTTGCGGTGGAGCGAGGCTGCGTGATGCTGTATTGGCACGTGCTGGACTGGAATACACCGGCGATTGAGTTTTACAAGACCCTGGGAGCGGAGCCGCTGGAGGATTGGACGCGGATGCGGCTCTCGGGGAAGGCGCTGGAGGCGGTTGCGGCGCAGAATGAAACGAAGGCGTGAGGATTCGGGTTATGGGTGGGGGACTGGCTGGGCTGGAGGCGGCGCTACTCCCACCCCATCAAGCCAAAACCGGGCTTGCCGGGGGTCCCGATGAACAAAGGCAGAGCATGAGAATCCGAGTCATTGGGGGAGGCCTTGCCGGGCCGGAAGCTGCCCTGGTGGCGGCACGGATGGGCGCGGAGGTCGATCTCTACGAGATGCGGCCGGTGCGAAC
>Ga0181531_10000258_pt1 | contig 37200 bp, 21 predicted proteins | sample PEATcosm2014_Bin_38_FD_119743 | JGI IMG/M metagenome (GOLD analysis project Ga0181531, IMG submission 119743) | Peatland microbial communities from MTU Mesocosm Facility, Houghton, MI, USA - PEATcosm2014_Bin11_10_metaG | ecosystem: Environmental > Terrestrial > Soil > Wetlands > Peat | place...
CAAGCAACTGAAGCTCGATGCGCGGGTGCTGAAGGCGCCGTATGGGGAGCTGCCGGACCTCGCCGCCGTCGATCCGGCGCGCGACCTGGTGCTGGCCTGGAACGGCACCACTGGCGGCGTAAAAATGCCGAATGGCGATTTTATTGCTTCGGATCGCGAAGGGCTGGTGCTGTGCGACGCGACCAGCGCCGCCTTCGCCATGGATTTGCCGTGGGACAAGCTGGATGCGGTCACCTGGTCCTGGCAGAAAGTGCTCGGCGGCGAGGCGGCGCACGGCATGTTGGCATTGTCGCCGCGCGCGGTGGAGCGGCTGGAAACCTACAAGCCGGCCTGGCCGCTGCCGAAAATTTTCCGGCTGACCAAGGGCGGCAAGCTGATCGACGGTATTTTTGTCGGCGAAACGATCAACACGCCGAGCATGTTGTGCGTGGCCGATGCGCTCGATGGTTTGCGGTGGGCCGAAAGCGTCGGCGGACTGCGCGGCTTGATCGCGCGCAGCGAGGCCAATCTTGCGGCGATTGCCGCTTGGGTTGCGGACAGCGCCTGGGCCGCTTTCCTGGCGGCTGATCCTGCATCGCGCAGCAACACGTCGGTTTGCCTGAAAATCACCGCGCCGTGGTTCGCGGCACTGGCGCCCGACGCACAGGCGGCTGCCGTCAAGCAGCTTACCGCGCTGCTCGAAAAGGAAAAAGCGGCTTTTGACATCGCCGGTCACCGCGATGCCCCGGCGGGGCTGCGTATTTGGGCGGGCGCTACGGTCGAAACATCCGATATCGAGACATTGCTGCCCTGGCTCGACTGGGCGGAGGCACAGATGCGCGCGGACTACGCCGCCAAGGCGGCGGAGTGACGCACATGCCAAAAGTGCTGATCAGCGACAAGCTTTCGCCCGCCGCGGTGGAGATTTTCCGCACCCGCGGGCTGGAGGTCGATGTCAAACCCGGCCTGGCGCCGGCGGAGCTGCCCGACATCATCGGCTTGTATGACGGGCTGGCGATCCGTTCCAATACCAAGGTCACCAAGGAACTGCTCGACGTTGCCTCGCAGCTGAAAGTTGTCGGCCGCGCCGGCATCGGCGTGGACAATGTCGATTTGAAGGCGGCGACCGCGCGCGGCGTTGTGGTCATGAACACGCCGCATGGCAACGCGATCACGACGGCCGAGCATGCCATTGCCATGATGTTCGCGCTGGCGCGCGATCTGCCGGAGGCGACCGCGAGCACCAAGGCCGGCAAGTGGGAAAAGAACCGCTTTATGGGCGTCGAGCTGACCGGCAAGGCGCTCGGGCTGATCGGCGCCGGCAATATCGGCTCGATCGTCGCCAACCGCGCGCAGGGCCTGCATATGCGCGTGCTGGCGTTCGATCCGTTCCTGTCGGAGACGCGCGCCATCGCGCTCGGCGTGGAGAAGGTAGAGCTCGACGACCTGCTGGCACGCGCGGATTTCATTTCGCTGCACGCGCCGCTGACCGATGCCACCCGAAATATTTTGTCGCGCGAGGCGTTGGGGAAGACGCGCAAGGGCGTGTTCGTGATCAATTGCGCGCGCGGCGGGCTGGTCGACGAGACGGCGCTTTATGACGCGCTGGTTTCCGGCCACATCGCCGGTGCAGCACTCGACGTATTCGAAACCGAGCCGGCGAAAGAGAGTCCGCTGTTCTCATTGGCGAATGTGGTGTGCACGCCGCACCTTGGGGCCAGCACGAACGAGGCGCAGGAGAATGTGGCGCTGCAGGTGGCCGAACAAATCGCCGATTTCTTGCTGACCGGCGCGGTGACGAATGCGATCAACGCGCCGAGCGTATCGGCGGAAGACGCACCGCGGCTGCGGCCCTACATGGAGCTTATGCACAAGCTCGGGGCGTTCGCGGGGCAACTGACGCAGGCACAGGAAGGCGTGATCCGCCGCATTTCCATCGAATATGAGGGGGCCGCGGCCGGCCTGAACCACAAGCCGCTGACGGCCGCGGCGCTGGCCGCGCTGCTGGCGCCCATGATGTCCGGTGTGAACATGGTGAACGCGCCCGTCACGGCACGCGACCACGGCATCGAGGTCGCCGAAACGGTGCATGACCGCGCCAGCGAATATCAGACGCTGGTGCGGATTTCGGTCACTACCGATCGCGGCACACGCGCGGTCGCGGGTACGCTGTTCGCGGGCAGCAAGCCGCGGCTGGTGGAAATCAAGGGTATTCCCGTGGAGGCCGATTTCGGGCGCCACATGCTGTATGTGACCAACAAGGACAAGCCGGGGTTCATCGGGCGGTTCGGCGATACGCTGGCGAAACACGGGATTAATATCGCGACGTTCCATCTGGGGCGGGCGGCGGCCGGCGGGGATGCGATTTGCCTGGTGTCGGTGGATGAGGATGTGAGCGATACGGTGCTCAATGAGATACGGGCGCTGCCGCTGGTGGTGCAGGTGACTTCGTTGACGTTTTAGGGAAGTAGGGCCAGGGCTCTGCCCTGGACCCGCTGGGGCCGGGGGCCCCAGACCCCCATTCATTAGATACGGGATAAATGTCGGCCTGGGAGCACCATGGAATCGGGGTCTGGGGCCCCCGGCCCCAGCGGGGTCCAGGGGCAGAGCCCCTGGCCTTCTGATGCTTCAGCAAGCCATTGACCTGCACCAGTCCGGCCGGTTCGCAGAAGCTCAGTCATTATATCGCCAAATTCTGACGACCAACCCGAACCAGCCTGATGCCTTGCATTTGCTGGGTGTGCTTGCGCATCAGACTGGCCAGCACGGACCCGCGGAGGCGTTGATCCGGCGCGCCCTGGCGGTGCAGCCCGGGGCCGCGGCGTACCACAATAGTCTTGGCAACGTGCTGCGCGCGGTCGGCCGCGCGGGTGAAGCGGAGGCGGCCTACCGCGCGGCGCTGCGCCTGCAGCCGAATACGCCCGACCTGCACCACCATATCGGGCTCGCACAGAAGGACCAGGGGCGCGTTTCGGATGCGGAAACCGCGTTCCGCCACGCACTTCGCCTGCGCAAGGATTATGTGCCGGCGCGCGTCGATCTCGCCAACCTGCTGGTGGAAACGGGCCGCGCGCAGGAGGCGGAGGCCACCCTGCGCGCGGCGGTTCGCGCGGCCCCGGAGAATGCGATTGCGTTGAATGCGCTGGGCCTGGCGCTGGTATCGCTCGGCAGGCACCAGGATGCGCTGGTCGAATTCGACAAGGCGCTGCGCGCGGCGTCGAATTACGCGAATGCCGCGGCCAACCGCGCGGCCTGCCTGGCGAGCCTAGAGAATTGGGAGGCGGCGGTGGAGGCCTACCAGGCCGCGCTCGCGCTGATGCCGGAGGCGGCGGACCTGAACATGGGTTTGGCGCGTGCGCTCCTGCAATTGGAGCGCGGCGAGGAAGCGGAACAGGTGCTGCGGCGGGTGCTGGCGCAACAGCCTGGCGACGCGTTGGTGTTGCACAAATTGGGGCGCGCGCTGGCTTTTCAGCGCCGCAACGCGGAGGCGCTGGCTGTGTTCGAGCAGGTTTGTGCCCTCGATCCTGCCAACGCCGATGCGTGGCACGATCGCGGCATGGCGCTGCGCGATCTGGCGCGGTGGCCGGAGGCGGTGACGCCGTTCCGCGAAGCGGTGCGGCTGCAGCCCGCGGATGCGGAGAAGAATGCGTCGCTGGGGTATGCGCTGTTGGCGACCGGCGATTTTGCAGACGGGTGGCGGTATTTTGAATGGCGGGTGAAGCGGCCGGGCAATGCGCGACTGGCCGAGCCGCGCTGGGACGGGGCGCCGACCGACAAGACGGTGCTGATTTATGCCGAGCAGGGGACCGGCGATACGATTCAGTTTTGTCGGTTCGTACCGCTCGCGGCGCAGCGTGCCCGCGTCGTGTTGGCGTGTCCGCCAGCGCTGAAACGGCTGTTGGCGACACTGGCAGGGCCGGCTTTGCTGGTGGATGGCGAGCCGCTGCCGCCGTACGATTTGCACTGTCCGGTCATGAGCCTGGCCGCGGTGCTCGGCGTGGCGCCGGACCGTTTTTCCGATGCGATTCCGTATTTAGCGGCGGAGCCGGACAAGGTGGCGGCGTGGCGGGCGCGGCTGGCGCATTTGCCGGGGCGCCGGATTGGCGTGGTATGGGCGGGCAATCCGAAATTTCCGGCGGACCGGCGGCGCAGCATTGATTTTGCGGTTCTCGCGCCGTTGCTGGCGGTGCAGGGGATTTCGTTTGTGTCGCTGCAGGTGGGGGCGTCGCCGGGCGGGGAGATGTTCGACGCGGCACCCTGGCTTGCGGATTTTTCCGACACCGCGGCGCTGATCGAGGTTTTGGATGGGGTGATTTCGGTGGATACCGCGGTGGCGCATCTGGCGGGAGCACTCGGCCGCCCGCTGTGGCTGCTGAACCGCGCCGACACGGACTGGCGCTGGCTGCTGGAGCGGCACGATTCGCCCTGGTATCCAACCATGAAGCAGTTTCGCCAGCCTTCGCCGGGCGATTGGCGCAGTGTTGTGGCCTCCGTGGCTAGCGAATTAATGGGGTCTGGGGCCTCCGGCCCCAGCGGGCCCAGGGCAGAGCCCTGGCCTTCCTAAAGGAGACGGAATGCGCGCTCTGCGCCGCGTGCTGACCGGTGCAGTTTTGGTGCTCTTGCTGGCGTTGCTCGCCGCCTGGCAGGTGCCGCCCCGGCTGGACTGGGCGCGCTACCGCGGCAGCATCGCGGCGTTCGCCAGTGCGCGGCTGGGCCGCAACGTCGCCATCGGCGGCCAGGTGCGGCTGGCCCTGCTGCCGCGCGTCGTGCTCACGGCCGGCGATGTGACCGTAGCGGATCGCGGCGACGGCATTTCTGGGCGCGTCGGCGCGTTGCGCCTGCAGGCGGCGTTCTGGCCGCTGCTGCGCGGCCGCGTGGTGCCGCGCGATCTGGTGCTGGACCACCCGGTGATGAACGTTCCTTGGCCGCTGCCGGGCGCGATCGAGGCGGTGCCGGTGCCGGCACCCGGTTTTGCCGCCAGTACGGAGGGCGGCGCGCTGCACCTGGGCACGCTGACGCTGACCGAGGTATCGGCGGCGCTGCATGCCGACCCGGATACCGGGGCGTTCGGCGCGCAGGGCACCGCGACCGTACAGGGCAGGCCGTGCCGCTTTACGGCGTTGATGGGCGCGCCCGGCGCTGACGGCGTCGCCACGCTGACGTTGACTCTGGACGGTCAGGATGGGTTGCAGGGCACCGGCGGTTCGTTCCGTGGCCGCATGTTGGCGAACCACGCGGTGGAAGGGGTGGTGGCCGCGCGTGGGCCGAACCTGGCGCTGCTGCTGCCGGCGCCGGATGCGGCGTGGCGGCTGCAGGGCGGCGTGCGCGCGTCGGGGGGCGAGGTCCAGGCGCGCGATGTACAGTTTCTGCTCGCGAATTCACCCGGCCAGGCCGACCTTACACTGCGCATGAGCCCGCCGGCGCGGATCGAGGCCGCGGTGAAGGTCGGCCAGTTCGCGCTGGGCGGCTGGATGGCGGGCCTGGGCCGGCCGGGCCTGGCGATACCCCTGCATCTGGAGGCGCGCGCGCGGGCGGCCACCTGGCGCGGGCGGGTGGTACGCGACCCGGCGCTGGTGCTCGATTTGGGCGGCGCCTCGCCCGGCCTGACCGCCGATGCGGTGCTGCCGGGTAATGCGCGGCTGCATGTGTCCGCGTTGCTGCAGGCGGGAGCTGGCGGCGCGGTGCTGACCGGCCCCGCGAGCCTGAAGGTGCCCGATCTGCCCGCGACGGCCACGCTGCTGTCGGCAACGGCGCCGGGCTGGACCGTGGGACTGCCGCCGCGCGCGGACCTGCAAGGCCGGCTTCGCGTGGGCGATCGGCAAGTTGAGCTGGCGGACCTGGTTGTTCAGGTGGGCGGCAGCAAGGTGACCGGAGATGCGGCGCTCGATCTTGCGGCGCGGCCCGTTCTGCATGCGGCGTTGCTGGTCAACCATATGGCGGTTCCGGCTGCCTCACCCTGGACGCAAGCCATGGCAGGCCGGCTGGCGTCGCTCTTCGGGGCCGTAGACAGCGATCTCGATCTGCACGCGGACGCGCTCGATTTGCCCTCTCTGGCCGTCACACACGCGGCGGTTCGGGCATTGACCGGTGCCGGCGGCGTAATATTGCGCCGGGTTGCCGCCGACTTGCCTGGCCTGCACCTAGATGGCGGTGCCTCGATCGCGCCGGACTTTTCGGTGGCGGGTGGCCACCTCGATGTTACCTCCGCCGATGCGGCCGGCCTGCCGCCGGCCTGGCGTGTGCCGGCGGGGCTGTGGCAGGGCCCGTTCCACCTGGGGCTGACCGCGAACGGCCCGCTTCGGCAACTCGCGACCCAGGCGCGGGCGGACCTTGGCGATCTGCGCGCCGAGGCCGAGGGCCACATTGATTGCACCGAGCCGCGTGTGACCGCGACCGTAACATTGCGCCACCCGGGCACCCCGCGCCTGCTCGCGTCGCTGGGCCTGCCGGACGCGCAACGTTGGATCGATAGCGGATCGCTGGCGCTGCAGGCGCATCTGGCGGTGTGGCCCGGCCACGTCAACGCCGAGGATTTTTCGGTGGAGGCGGCGGCGCTGCACGCCGGCGGCCGGATCGAGGCGGATTTCTCCGGGCCGCATCCTACCGTGTCGGGGCGCATCGAGGCTCCGAGCCTGACGCTGCCGCGGTTCGATGCGCGGTCGCAAGCGCCATGGAAGATCGGTGCCCTGGCGAGCTGGCGGGGCCAAATCGAACTGCACGCCGGCGCGGTTTCCTGGGGTGCCAGCACCGTGGCAACCCAGGTTTCCGCCGATCTCGCCGGCGCCGGCGGGGTGGTGACGGGTTATGTGAGGGACGCACGCGTCGCCGGCGGCCATTTTACCGCTGCGGTTGCCATCGATATGACGCAGCAGGCGCCGCTGCTCGAAATGTACGCCGACCTCACCGGCGCCGCGCTGGATGCGTTGCCAAGCCTGCCGCCGCTCGCATTCACCGGCGGCACCGCGGACCTCGGCGCCGATTTATCGGCCGCCGGCTACAGTCCCGCCGCGCTGCTGGCCACCGTGTCGGGCGACGCGGACGCAACCCTGCGGGGCAGCGCCCTGGCGGGGGTGGACCTGCCGCAATTGACAAGAGTGCTGTTCGCGCGCGGCCCGAAACTACGCGGCGCGCTGAACGCTGCGATGGCGGAAGGCGACACCGGCCGGCTTTCCGGCGAGGCGGCCGCGACGCTGCAGCAAGGCGCGGTGACGTTGCGGCGCACGCGGCTTGCCGGCGCTGCGGGCAGTGTTGCGATCGATGGTTCGATCGACCTGGCGGCGCGCACTTCGGACCTCGCGCTGCAATTTGCGCCGGCGGTGGCGGATCCGCCGGCGCTGGGTTTAAGGCTGGCGGGGCCTTGGCAGGGCGGCAAACGGGCCGTGGATGTGCGGCCCGCTTTGCTTTGGGCGGGGGTGGGGGACGCGAAGAAAAAGGCTAGGGGCTCTGCCCCTAGGACCAAGCTGGGGCCGTAGGCCCCAGACCCCATTTCATTTTCCGGACGACTTTGATGGGGGAGACTTCGTGCTGCCCTCTGGGCGAAGGAAGCTTGCCGCGGCAGGGGCCGCCTTCTTGTCGGCCTTTGGTTTTTTCTTCTCGCGCCCCGGACGGCCTTTTTCTTTCGACATGGCAATTCTCCCTCTGCGCGCCGCCGGCGGTGGATCGGCCGGCGCGTCAGTCAGGTCCCAAACGGGGGTTTTGTCCAGCCCTGCCCCTACGACCGGCAGGTAAACGGCGCCGGACCCAGCACCGCGGTCTCACCGGGAAACGAATAGGCGGCGTGGATCGCGGAGGATGGATATTCGCGCATGAACCAAGGCAGCATTGCCTCGGTCTGCAGCGTGTAGACCAGCTTGCGGCCGTTGATCGTCACCTGCTGGCGGTAGTTCTGTACCTTTGCCGGCGCGAACTCCACCGCGTCGCCCACTTCGATGTATTTCTGAAAGCATTTGTTGTTGCGGAACCAGTCGCCCCACAGCAGGGTGATGCTGGTGCTGATCGCGTCGTGCACGCTTTCGGCCGTTTCGTGCGCGAAGGTGTCCGAATTCGGCGACGGTATCGAGAACAGATCGTCGACGCCGACGAGCCAGGAATTATAGGCAAAAACCGTCGCGGCGGTGCGGCCTTTGCTGAACAAAGCGGCGTGATAGCCGAACGCATCGGCGTAGAGCGCATTGTAGGTGACAAAAATCACATAGGTTTCCGGCGTGTAGCTGTTGCGCACCGCCTCGACGATCGGCTGGTCCAGCACGCTGTCATCCTCGACCACGCCCAGATAGGCGCCGGACTTCGCCTGGTAGGCCATGACGGTGCCGGCCGGCGCCACCACGTCCAGCGTCGGCGCCACGGTGGGGGCCAGAACCAGGTCCCATCCCGCCGGTGCTTGCTGAAATTCCGCGTGCAGCATTGCGTCGGCGAATTGTAGCGTGCCGCTGTCGAACGCGGCCGGGGTGAATATCGGGCTGTTCAGAACGCTTGGCATGGCTTTCCTGGCGTCGAATACCAACGGCTTCCCGTTCACCAAAACGTCCGGCACGGTCAGCCGAATTGGCACCAAAACGGTGTTGATCGTGGTCGTTGCGGCGCCGGCGGCGGGATCGCTGCCGAGCAAGGTATAATTGTAGGTCTGCCCATTGATCGTGAACGCGTGGCTCCAGTTCGGCAGCGTCTCCAACGTGCCGGCCCGCGCCGCGCGCAGCAGGGCATCGTGGGTGGCGCCGGCCTGGAAACCGAGGAAATCCGGATGGTGGTAGCCTGGGTTGAGCTTGGGGTGCAGGCTGGCGCTCGACATCGGTGGAGCAGCCGTCGCGGATGCCGCCGCGCCTGCGCCGAGCCATGTAACGGCGAGATTCAAGGCGAATACACGCATGTTTCATCCCCTATGCAGCGATGCAGCCAACCACTAGTGTGCGCCGGCATGTTATCACGTAAGCGTGAGGCCAATCGGCGCGCCGCCTCCGGCCCCGCGCGCGCAGGTGGGGTCGTGCTAGACTGGTCTAACGCCAGCGCGAGGGGAGTCCCCTCGGCGTTCACCCCAGGAGGGCCGCATGATTACCGCTTCGATGCTTGGTCTCGATGACGCCATGCGCTTTGGCGCCCCGGGGGGCTGGCTGCCGGCCACGGTGGCGGAGCCGGCGCTCGCGCCGCCGCATGCGGGCTTTTCGACACTCTACGCGTTCGGCGACAGTCTTTCCGACGTCGGCAACGACTACGCGCTGAGCCTGGGCGTGCTGCCGACGCCATTGATTTATTCCGATGGAAGATTCAGCAATGGCCCGCTTTGGGTGCAGGATCTTTCAAGGCAGCTTGGCCTCGGGCCGGTGAAGGCGAGCCTCGATGGCGGGCGCGATTTCGCCTATGGCGGCGCCGAGACCGGCGGCGAGACCCTGCACGGCGTCAATCCGATCGACCTGCCGTCGCAGCTCGCGCAATTCGTGCTGGACGATCCGCACCCGGAGGCGAATGCGCTCTACACGCTGTCGATCGGTGCCAACGATTTGCAGGATGCCATTCCGGAGTATGCGAGCAATCCGACGGCGGCGCTGACCGACATACAGCAGGCGGTCAATAACGAAACCGCCTTCGTGAGCGACCTGGCGGCACTCGGCGCGCGCAATTTCGTTATTCTGAATGTTCCCGATCTGGGCAAGACGCCGGCGGATAAATCCGATGCCGCGACGGCCTCGAACCTGTCGGCGCTGTACGACCAGGAGTTGAATACGTCGCTGGCGGCGCTGGCGACAAGTGACGATCTGAAGATTCACCTGGTGGACACTTTTGCACTGATCGACCAGGCGGTGGCGGACCCGGCCGCGTTCGGGCTGAAGAACGTCACGACCCCGGTATGGACGGGCAATTACGAAGATCCGTTCAGCGGCCACCTGAACGCGACCGGCAAGGCGCAGAACGCGTATCTGTTCTTCGACCATCTGCATCCGACGGCAACCGGGCACATGGCGCTCGCAAACGCGGCGTTCGCGGCGCTTGGGCAGATTGTGTGATGAAAAGAAAGGAAGGCCAGGGCTCTGCCCTGGACCCGCTGGGGCCGCAGGCCCCAGACCCCATTTCATAAGGGAATCGGGGTCTGGGGCCTACGGCCCCAGCGGGTCCAGGGCAGAGCCCTGGCCTTCCTTCCCTATCCTTAACTGTGCCTCTCGCACCTCGACGATCCGCCCGCGCTTCAGCACGGCGACGCGGTGCGCCAGGAAGCTCACCGAGGCCAGGTCGTGGGTGATCAAAATATAGGCCAGCCCGCGCGCGGCCGCCAGGTCGCGCAGCAGGTTCAGCACGACGGCCTGGGTGGATACGTCCAGGCTCGCGGTGGGTTCGTCCAGCACCAGCAGGTCCGGCTCGGCCGCCAGTGCCCTGGCGATCGCCACGCGCTGCGCCTGGCCGCCCGAGAGTGTGGCGGGCATGCGGTGCAGCAGCGCCTCCGGCAGTGCCACGGCTTGCAGCAGCGCGGCCGCCCGCCGCAGCAGCGCCGCGCGGTCCCGCTCGCCCCCCAGGTGCCACGCCTCGCCGATCAACGCCGCCACATCCATGGCCGGGTTCAGCGACGCCGCCGGGTCCTGGAACACCACCCCGAGCCGCCGCCGGGCGCCGCGGCGGGCGGCGCCGCGCAGTGTGCCCAGCACGACCTCGCCCAGGTTCGCGTCATACAGTCGCACGCTGCCTTCGTAGGGCAGCATCTGCAGCACGGCGCGGCCCAGCGACGTTTTTCCCGAACCGCTCTCCCCGACCACGGCCAGGCACTCGCCCTCGGCGAGCACGAAGTTCGCGTCGTGCAGCACCGGCGCGGTCTTGCGCGCCGGCCACACCCCGGCCGTGTAGCGCACGGTTAGCCCCTCGGCACGCAGCAGCGTTTTGCGGCCAACCGGCGGCAGCACCAGGTCACCCGAGTGGTTGATCGCCATTGGTTCCGCTTGCGGAAACCGGCAAGCCGCCGCGGTGGCGCCTCCGATCATCGGCGGCGTCCCCTGCGCGCACACCGCAACGGCGTAGGCGCACCGTGGCGCGAAACGGCATCCCTCCGGGCGCGCTTCCGGCTCCGGCAGCTGGCCGCCGATCCCGGTTGGTGCGACGCCGGGTGCCGGCGCCGCGCGCAGCAGCGCCCGCGTGTAGGGATGGCGCGGCGCGGCAAACAGCTTGGCCGACGCGCCGTATTCCGCGGTGCGGCCGGCATACAGCACGTGCACCGCATCGGCGTGGCGCCATACCGCGGACAAATCGTGTGAGATAAGCAGCACCGCCATTCGCCGCTGCCCGCGCAGCCGCGCGAGCAAGGCAAAAATCTGCTGTGCCCGCATCGCATCCAGCCCGGTCACCGGCTCATCGGCGATCAGCAATTCGGGCCCGCACGCCAGCGCCGCCGCGATCGTGACGCGCTGCCGCATGCCGCCGGAAAACTGGTGCGGATATTGTTGCGCGCGCGCCGCGGGCTGCTCGATCCCGACTTCTTCGAGCAACGCTACGGCGCGCGCCCAGGCCGCTTTGCGCCCCACCCCTTCATGCAGCATGATCGGCTCGGCGATCTGCGCGCCGACGCGCATGATCGGGTTCAGCGCCGCCAGCGGGTCCTGGAACACCATGCCGATCCGCGCGCCCCGCACGCGGCGCATCGCCGCCTCGGTGGCCGTGGTCAAATCCTGCGCGCCCAGCCGGATGCGCCCGCTTAACGCGGCACCCGCCGGCAGCAGGCGCGGCACGCTGAGCGCCGCCACGCTCTTGCCGCTGCCCGACTCGCCTACCAGTGCCAGCATCTCGCCGGCCTCGATCGCCAGCGAGAAGTCCTCCAGCACCGCCACCAGGCGCCCGGCGCGGGGCAGCGCGACGCCGACGCCTTGCATCGCCAGCACCGGCGCGCTCATGCGTGGTACCCCCGGTTGAGCACCCAACGCCCGGCCGCGCCGGCGGCGAACAGGCTGCCGGCGATCAGCAGCGCCGGCGGCAGAATGAGCCACCAGGCGCGCAGCTCGACCAACCCCATGCCCTCGGCCAGCAACTGGCCCCAGCTGGTTTGCGGCGGCTGCACGCCAAGCCCGAGAAAACTCAGCGCCGACAGGCCTAGGATCGCATCGCCCAGCAGGAACGTGGCGTTGACCACGAGCAATCGCCCGATCACCGGCAGCACATGGTACCGCGCCATGTGCAGCCTTCCCGCGCCGAGCTGTTCCGCCGTCAACACAAAATCGCGGCCGCGCACGGCTCGCGCCTCGCCCCGCACCAGCCGCGCCAATTGCGGCCAGGCCACCAGCCCGATCAGCAGCACCAGCGTTACCCGATCGGGCGTCGCCAGCGCGGCCAGGCAAATCAGCACCACCAGCGACGGCAACGCCAACACCGCATCGAGCAGCCGCATCAACGCACGATCGAGCCATACCGGCCCGAGCCCCGCGGTGAGCCCGTAGGCCACTCCCAAAGCGAACGCCAGCGCCGCGCCAGGGATCGCGACCAGCATGGTTTGCGTGCCGCCTTCGATCAGGCGCGCCAATGCGTCGCGGCCTAGGACGTCGGTGCCCAGCGGGTGCGCGGCCGACGGGCCGGCAACGACCGCTATCGGATCGAACGCGAACGGGTCTACCGGCCAGACGACGGGCCCCAAAAAACACACCAAAAGCACAAAAACAAAAGGCCAGGGGCTCTGCCCCTGGACCCCGCTGGGGACTAGTCCCCAGACCCCGCTACGCATGGAGGAGTCGGGGATCGAGCAGCGTGTTCAACAGGTCAGCGAACAGATTGCCAACAACAGTTAAGATACCGATGATCAATACGATACCGATCAGCACCGGATAGTCGCGTGCCAGCGCACTGCGCCATAGCAGCCAGCCGAGGCCGGGATACGAAAACACGCTCTCCACCACAACGCTCGCGGCGAACAGGCCGGGCAGCGACAAACCGACCAGCGTAATCAACGGCCGGATGGCGTTCGGCGCAACATGGCGGAACAAGATTGCGCGCGGCGAAAGCCCCTTCGCCGCCGCCGTGCGCGCATACGGCCGCCCCAACTCGGTATCCACGCTCTCGGCGAAAAACCGCGCCAGGCCGGCATACACAACCAACGCTACCGTCAACGCCGGCAGCACCAAATGCCGTGCGAAATCTGACAACCCCGGCGATGCAAGCCGCAAATCCGCGACGCCACCAGGCGGCAGCCACCCCAGCCAAGCGGAAAACACCAGGATCAATACCGTGCCGATCACGAAACCAGGAACCGCGTAAAGCAGCAATTCCACCCCGCCCAGCACACGCCCCGGCCAACGCCGGTACCACGCCCCATGCGCCAGGCCGCCCGCCAGCGTGAGCAGAAACCCGCACCCGAACCCGGCACCGAGCAGCGCCGCGCTGTTGCCCGCATAGTCCGCAAGCAACCCGGTCACCGGTCGGTTCAGCAGAAAGCTGTACCCAAGACTGCCCTGCAGCACATGCCTCCACCAGATTTCGTATTGCCGCCAGACCGGCATCGCGAGCCCCAGCCGCACCGCCACCTGGTGCACCCGCGTGGGCGACATCCTGACCCCCAGAATGGCGTATTCCGGGCCGTCCGGCGCCGCATGCGCGAGGAAAAACGCGAGCGTTACCAGCAGGATCAGCGACAGCGCCGCTTCACCGGCCCGCGCTGCGACCCGCCGCACCAGGACATGACCCATCGCGCACCCACAATTCTTCCGGCGCCCAAAAACCCTGCGGATTGGCCAAACGCGCGACGCCGCCCAACCGGTCGGCCGCCAATAGCGCGAAGCCACCCTGCGGCAGGATATTCACCGGCTGCTGCGCCGCCGCATAGTCCTCATAGGCAAACAACGCATCGCGGCCGGGCTGATCCACGCTCGCCGCGATGAGCCGGTTCATCTCCGCATCGTTGTAGCCGCCGCCGACGCTGCCGTTCTGGTCGAAATTGCCGCTGCCATCGGGCATTCCCATCAGCGTGCTGGCCAGCAGGATGGCCTGCCATGTCGACGGCGGCGCGTTCATCGTGGCGTTCAGCTGGTTGAAACTGACCAGCCGGATGTGCAGCACCACGCCGACCGCCCGCAAATCCTGTTGCATGCTCTGCAACTCCAGCGTCCTTTCCGGCGTCTCCCCGCTCGCGGTGACAGTGAATTCCAGCCGCACGCCATTTTTCACCCGCACGCCATCGGGCCCGGGAAGATAGCCGGCCGCGTTCAGTTCGGCGCGGGCCGCGGCAGGATCGTAACGCACCGCCAGCGACCCGGCGCGCGCCGCCGGGCTGAGCCAGATCGGCGGCACCACCGGCACCGGCACGCGGTTTTCGCTGGCAAAACCATGGAATACCAGGCGGACGATGCGCGCCTGGTCGGTCGCCATGGTCAGTGCGCGGCGCACCCGCGCGTCGCGGAAAAAGGCCACGGAATCGTTCTGGAAATTGAAGGTCAGCGCCAGGAAGCCGAACGGCTCCGGCAATTTCAACGCTTGAAATCCGGGCGTGGCGCGCAGTTTGGTCCACAGCGCGGTCGGCACCTGCGCCATGTCGAGCGCACCCGCCTGCAACGACCGCAGCGGGTTTCCGCCTTCCAGAAAATCGAGCACCAGCCGCGCCAGATGCGCCGGCGGCCCATCGTAAAGCCGGTTGGGCGTGAACGACGCAAAACGATCGAGCCGCAATGTTTCCAGGCGGAACGGGCCATCGACGACGTGCGTCAGCGTCGCGTCCGTCTGGCGGCGCCATAGTGCGTCGGCGCCGAGCTCGCCCCAGGCATGGCGGGGCAGCGGGACGATCACCGAGAGCGTGTTCAGGGTGAACCATTCCGGGTTGGTTTGCTTCGCCAGCACAAAATCCACCGTGCCCGGATCGACCGCCCGCACATCGGCGATCCGGTCCGGGATGCCGCCCATGCCGGCGTAGGCGAATTCACCGCCCAGTTTTTCGATGCGCTCCCAGGTGAACCTCACATCGTCCGCGGTCACCGGCGCGCCGTCCGACCAGTGCCACGGCTTGAGTACCACGCGCATGCGCGTGGCGCCGTCGAGCGGGGTGATGCTGGCCGCCAGCGAGCGCGCGGTATCCTCGGTGTCGTCCGGGGCGATCCAGACCAGCGGCCGGAACATCAGCAGGGTCGCCTGCAGGTTGGCGGCGGAATTGCCGAGTAGCGGGCTGATGCTGGTGATCGGGGTCGGGTCGGTCTGGCCGATGCCGGTGGGGATCACGGCTGTACCGCACGGCGCGGCGGCGGCGTTGGCCAAGAACAAAAAAAAGGCCGCGCCCGAAAGCGCGGCCTTTTTCCGTTCCACGGTTGCGTTCAGAACCGTGCGGTCACCGTAAAGAACACGCTGAACGGCTGCCCGCTCAAGCCATCCGAAAACTGCGGCGTACAGCCGTAGTTGCTCTTGGTGTAGATCGCCCCTGTCTGCGGGTTAATAACATCAAACGGCCCCGAGGTGAAGGAGCCGCACGCGTTCGGCGAAATCTGCTTATAGAAATACGCGAAGTAGCGCCTGTCGAACAGGTTCTGGATGTTGGTGTCGAACGTGATCGACTTCAACAACGGCAGTTGCGGGGTCGGCAGCTTGTAGTTCAGGTCGAGATTGAACGTCTCGAAGGCATTGATGCCGCCATTCGGGTCATACGTCGTGTCGCCCGAGGTGGCGCTGTAATACAGGTAACGCTGTGCCAAGCTGCCGCAGTCGCAGCCTACGCCGGGAATGTAGCCAAGGTTCTGGGTCCCATTGAGGTCGTACGTAGTCGCCTGGTGGCCGGTATATTGCATTCCGAAAGTGATGGCGGCGGCGTCGTTGTCGACGAACAGGTTCTTCTTGTTGTAGTCGATGCTGATGTTGCCCAGCCAGTTCGGCACGCCGGTTACCGGCTGGCCTTTTGTAACGATACCAAACTGGTCTTCCGCGATCGTGGCACTGGCGTCGGTGGTCACCAGATACTTGGCGAGGGTGTGGGAGAAGTTGCCGCGCAGCTCAAACTCCGGCGTGATCTGCCACGCGACCGTGCCCTCGACGCCCTTGAACTCGCGCTGGCCGTCGTTGTCGTACTCGTCGTCGCCCACCAACGGACCGGACTGGAACTCGAAGAACCCGAAGTCCCGGTCCACTTTCTGATAGAAATAGTCGAACCGCGCAAACAAGGTCGGCGTGGAGTATTGGATGCCGCCCTCATACAGATGAACAATCGAGGCGCTCGGTGGCGTGCCGAGCAGGTTGGGGCTGAAATCGGTGGTCGGTGCGAATAGCGCCGATTGTCCCGTGCTGCCATACACGTTCAGGCCCCTCAGCATCGGCAAGATCTGATCGAAGTCATACGACACGTTGAGGAACGGCAGGTAGTCGCGATCCCATTTGTTCGTCTTGTAGGGGGCAAAAAGCGTGTCGGTAAGGCCGAGCGCCGCGGCGCCCGCCGGATAGAAGAACTTGCTGCCGATATCGCTCGAGAAGGTGCCCTCGTAGGTAACACCGGGGGTCACGTGCAACGTATTGTCCAGCAGGTCGATCTTGTCCTGGATATAGCCTTCGTAAATGGTGCGTTGCGTACCACCATCGAAAGTGCTGCCGCCCAGGAACACCGAAAGGTTTTTCGCCGTCTGCGGCACCTGCGGGCCACCGCCCAGGTAGAAGGTGGTGGCCGGCTCGGTTTCCTTGGCGATCAGCGCGCCCACCTTGATCGTGTTGGAGATGCCGAAGATTTCCGGCACGTCGATCGTTGCGCGCGGCTGGATGCTGTAGGTGTCGTTGTGCGTCACCTCAAGATCCGAGTTATAGCCGCAAGGGTTCGTCAGGCCCGCGTTGGTGAACTCGGCAACGACGCTGGCAGGGCAATATTTCGAGCCGACCGGGTAGGCAGTGTTCCCGTTATAGGAGTACACTTGCGGGTCGTAGAATGGGCCGCCCGGGCCATACAGGCCTTCCACCCCGAAGCCATCCGGGTTCTGCACGAATGGCGCGGCCCCGCCGACGATGTTCACGTTCGGCACGCCGGGCGGCGAGAAGATGGCCAGGTTGCCGTAGTTGACCGCCGTCTCATCGGAGTACCGGTACATCGCCGTGACGCCCAGCGTCACGTAGTCATTCAAGACGGTATCGTTCCTGACGATCGCGGTGAAATAGTCATTATCCTGGCTCTGAAACGCCAGGTTCGGCGCATAGTTGGCGAACAGGCCGTATTTCTCGAGGTAGGGCAGCGGAGTCGGCTCGCTCTGGATCAGGCCATTGCCGGTATTGTACAGGATGGTGGCCTGGAATTTCGAACCGTCGCCGTCGCCGTAAGGCTTGTCCAATGCGAACATGAAGTTGTTGTAGCGCGCGGGGGTATAGTCGATAAACCCTTGGCTCTGCAGGTTGGCATATTGCAGCAACAGCTTCACCGCGTTGTCGCCGGTGCCGAGCGGGCTGTCCAGCGCACCGGAATTCAGTGTGAAGCCCTCCTTATACGTGCCGAAGGACCCGACCGAGCCCAGCACGTCGAGGAAGTAGTCGTCGGTCGGCCGCTTGCTGTCATAGTTGATCGTGCCGCCGATCGTGCCGAAGGTATTCTCGCTCGGGTAGGCAACGCCGGGATAGATGTGCACGCCGGAGATCTGATCGAGGTCGAAGTAGAACCCCACATTGTTCTCAAGGTATGAACCGGTGCCGCCGTTCAGCAGATCCTGCATCGGCACCCCGTCCAGCGTCTGCGCCGTTTCCAGGCCGCGGGTGCCGCGAATGGACAGCACCGGGTCGTTGTTTCCGATGCCTTGCTGATACACGTACACCGACGGGGCCTGGCGAAGCAGCGAGACAATGTTGCCGCTCACGCCCAGTTGCTGAATGTTTTTCTCGCCGAGTTCGGTTACGGCTGAAGACGCATTCTTTTCCTTCAGCAGGCGCTTCTGCGCCTTCACGATGACGCTTTCGGTCTGCGTCGCCGTCGCGGCAGTGGTTTGACCCACGGCCAAATTCACCGCCGCCGGCACCGCACCCTGGCTAGCATCGGCCGCCCGCGCAAAGGGTGCGGCGGCCATCGCTACCAACGCGCACGCGCCGGCCAGCATAAGCTTGGTCCGCAGGGATGGAAGAGTGCTCATTGGCTTAGGCCCCCTTGGGAAACGGCAACGCACACCGGCGGCGCTTGGCACCCGATGGCGACCTGGTCAACACATACGCAATCGGCGAACCCGAACCCTCGGCCAGTGGCTCCGTCCCGTCCGATCGACGATCCCGGCGCGGTGGCCTCAGCACGTTGCCCACACGGTCAATTGCTGCGCCCATGGTGCGTTTGAGGCGCGCCGCCCGCAAGCGTCAAACTGCAACATACCCCCCCCATGGCCGCGCGCATGTGATCACAATGCCACAGTTTGGTTGCGGGCGCGGGCATGGTCGATGCCATCCGCGACCGTGTATCAAAGGGCGCCCGCCATGGAGTTCACCGCGTGCCGCCACCCGCCGCGCCGCCCAACCCGCACCTTGACGCGCTGCTGCGCCAATCGTCGCGGCTGCGCGCGGCCGGACGGCTCGCCGAGTCCGCGGGCCCGCTACGCCAGGCAGCACAGCTCGCACCCAACGATGCGCATATTCACCACGATCTCGGGCTGACGTTGCTGAACCTTCGCCAATTCGAGCCATCGCTGCATCATTTCGAGCGTGCCATCGCGATCGATCCGGCTTTCGGCGCCGCGCATTTCCGCCGCGGCATCGTGCTAGAGCTGCTCCGCCGGCCGGGTGCCGATGCCGCTTACGAACGCGCGATCGAAGCCGGATTCGAGAACGCTGGGGTGTGCTCGCGCCTGGCCGCCTTGTGGGAGCAGGGCGGCAAGCGCGGCGAGGCGGCGGAATTGTATCGGCGGTCGGCGGCGCTGGCGCCCGGCACCATGCTGGCTTTGATCGATGGCGCACAGGCAGCGCTGATCGACGGCGATCTGGATGCGGCCGAACCGTTGCTGCGGGCGGTGCTGGGGCAAAAACCGGGCGACGGCGCGGTGCGCGGGCAACTCGGACAAATCCTCGCCGCGCGTGGCGATTTCGCGGCCGCGGAAGCCACTTTCGAGCAGGCGCTGCGCGACAAGCCGGATGAAATAGGGCTTTATTACGATCTGCTGCAGATCCGCCGAGCCGGCCCGGAGGACGCGAAGCTGCTGCAGCGCCTGCGGGACGCGGCCGCGTTCGAGGCGCCGCCGCGCCCGCGCATCCGCCTGCAATTGGCGCTCGCGAAGGCGCACGACGATCGCGGCGAATACGCGGCGGCGCAGCAGGCCTTAGCGCGGGCCGATGCGCTGCGCATGCAACAATCGCGCTTCGATGCGGCGGCGCTGACCGCGCGCACCGATCGGCTGCTGTCGCTGTTTTCCCCGTCATTCATGGCGCGCGGCGATCACCTTGGCAGCGCATCGAGCCTGCCGGTGCTGGTGATCGGCATGCCGCGCTCAGGAACGACGTTGCTAGAGCGGATCATTGCTAGTCATCCGCGCGGCGGCGGCGCCGGCGAGGTGCATTTTTGGGAGGCCGAGGGCCGCGCGTTTCTTGCCGGGGCACAGCCGGAGGCGGCGTCCGATCTGCGCGCCACCGCGGAGCAATATCTCGCCATCCTGCAACGCGCGGCGCCGGCGGCCATGCGCGTTGTGGACAAGATGCCGTTCAATTATCCCTGGGTGGCGCTGGTGCATCTGGCGTTGCCGAACGCCCGCATCGTGCATTGCCGGCGCAACGCGGCCGATACCTGCCTGTCGATCATGTTCGCCGATATGCATATCAGCACGAGCTTTTCGGCGGCGCGGCGCGATCTGCTGGTGCTGTATCGCGATTATCTGCGCATCATGGCGCACATGCGCGCCATCCTGCCGCCGGACCGGTTTTTCGAAATCGACTACGAGGAGGTCGTGACCGACCCCGAAAAATCGGTGCGCGGTCTGCTGGCGTTCTGCGACCTGAAGTGGGACGCGGCGTGCCTGTCGCCGGAGCGCAGTGGCAACGTTGTGCGTACCGCGAGCGTTTGGCAGGCGCGCCAGCCGATGACGGATGGTTCGGTGGGGCGGCGGCATAATTATGCCGCTTGGCTTAGTGACTTTAAGGAATTCCAGGGCTCTGCCCTGGACCCGTCACGCCGTGGCGTGCTGCGCACGACGGGGTCGAAGGCCCCAGACCCCTTTTCTTAAAGAATGGGGGTCTGGGGCCTCAGGCCCCAGCGGGTCCAGGGCAGAGCCCTGGCCTTTTTCTCTAACTGAAAAACGAACAAGGCCGGGGACCCCCCGGCCTTGCGCGTCACCCCACCGTTCTAGGCAATCAGAACTTGTAGGTGGTCTTGATGTACACAACCCGCCCCAGCACGTCGTAGAAGCTGACGTTGGTGTTGGTGGCGCCATCGGGCAGGAACGGCGGATCCTTGTCGAACAGGTTTTGCACGCCGAGGTTCAACGTCAGGCCGCCATGGCCGTAGGTGAGGTCGATATCGCTATAGTCGATGTTCGGCGAGCCCGTCGCCAGCTGTATGCCGGAGACGTAGCTGCTCTCCGGATACAGGCCCATGTGGGCGGCGAACCTGTTGGTGTAGGTGAACGTGAAGTCGTTATAATTCCACGCCACCGTGGCAACGTTGCGGCGCAGTGGCTGGGCCGTTGGGTTCGCGGTGAATTGCTCCAGGCCCGCGTAGTTGATGAACGGCCCATTCGGCAGGTTCTGCGACACGTAGGTCAGCAGCAACTCGAAGTCGTCGTTGAAACTGATGCTGCCGTAGCCGGGCAGCAGCAGGGTGTAGTTGCCGCCGAAATCGATGCCGCTGGTCTTGGTCACGCCAAGATTCATGTTGACGGCGCTCACCGTGTTCAGCTGGTTCTGCGCCGCGCGTGGCGCGATGTCCGCGCAGAACGACGGCGCGCTGCCGGTGTAGCAGCCGTCAAGGATGTCCTGCGTCGCCACCGAGCCGATCGAGTTCTCGATCTTGGTGCGCCAGTAATCCACCGTGAAGGACAGGCGGGGCACCATCGGCGGTTCCAGCACCATGCCGACGGTTTCGGTACGCGCGGTCTCCGGCTGCAACTGCGGGTTGCCGCCGGTGATCGTCTGCACCTGGCCGTTGCCCAATTGCTGGAACGTGGCCGGGTTATAGCCGGGTATTTCGCTGGCGCACTTCGCAATGACGTTTCCGGCCTTGCCGCCGTAGGTGCTGGCGAAGGCGCAAGGATCGGTCGCGGTGTTGAAGCTCAGCGCCTGGCCGCCATACAACTCGTTGATGGCAGGCTCGCGGAACGCGTCGCCGATGTTGCCGCGGAACCTGATGCCGGTGATCGGCGTGTAGTTGAAGCCCGCCTTCCAGGTCTCGCCGCTGCCGAACGTATTATAGTCGTAGAAGCGTCCGCCAAGGTTGATGTGCAGATCCTCGGCGCCCGGCAGGTGCGCCAGGATGGGGATCTTCAATTCGCCGAAGATTTCCGTCGTGTCGAAGGCGCCATTGGTCGGCTCCTGCGAGTTCTCCAACGTTACGCCGGACTGCACGAGGCTGTCCGGGTTATACTCGCCGAATTCGCGGCGGTGTTCGGCACCCAGCGAAACACCCAGCGGCCCAAACGGCAGATCGTAAAGGTCGTTGTTCGTCACGCTGCCGCCGAAGGTGCGCAGCGAGAACACGCTGGTCGCCGTTTCGTTGAATTTGGCGTAGGCGGCGCCCGCCGAGCTGATCGCGCCCGGCCCGAACGGATTGATCTGCACGCAGCCGGGCGAGCCGGCGCAGGAGTTGGGATTATACACGCCGAAGGTGGAGGGGTTGTAGAAGGCGGCGCCGTAGGTCGCGAGATTGTAGGCTTCGATCGCATTGACCTGGGCCGCCGTCGGGGTCGTCGCCTCGAAGCCGACTTCCTGCTCCAGCTTCTGGAAGTTCACTTCGTTAAGAGAAACGATCGTCGCGTCGGACCGGCCATAGGTGAAGAACGTCGTGTAGTCCCAGCCGTAGCCGAGCGAACCCTCGAACCCGCCGGTCACCTGGTACGTATCGGTCGAGTTGTCGTTGACGCGGTCGCCGAACTCGCTCACGCGCTTGTACAGATCCACGGGGCCGGAGTCGGCGCCGAACAATTGTTCGAGATAGGGGTTGCCGGCGGGGACCACGAACGCATCCGGCAAGCTGCTGTTCAGGCCGCCGGTGACCGGCTGTGCCGCCAGCTGCGTGCGGGTTTCCTTATGCGTGAAGTAGGTTTCCACATAGGCCGTGACGTTGTCGTTGATATCGTAATGGCCGAGGCCGGTGAAGTCCCACTTCTCCAGTCCGCCGTTCAGATACTGCTCCTGGCCGTAGTTATAGGCATCCAGCACACGATTGTAGTTCGCGTACTTGCCGTTGCCGAGCGCGATCAGGTCGCCCGATCCCGGCACTGTCACCTGGCCCGGAAGGCAGCAGTTGCTGTCGCTGAAGATGCGGCCGGCCGGCGGAATGCCGGAACCGATCACCACCCCACCGATGACGGAATCGCCGCTGATGGCGGGCGTCGCCCAGGCGCGGTTGATCTGCGCCACCGGCTCGCGGTTCAGATAGTCGACGCTGACGGTGACGTTGCCGTGATCGAAATTGTGGCCGGTGGTAAAGCCGAGCACACCGGTGCGGTCATCGCCGTGAGTGGAGATGTAGCCGTCGGCGTGAACCACCGTGCCGTTGTAGTTTTTCTTCAGCACGATGTTGATCACACCGGCCACCGCGTCGGCGCCGTAGATCGCGGATGCGCCGTCCTTCAGCACTTCGATGCGCTCGACCAGGTCCAGCGGAATGTTGTTCAGATCGACGCAGTCCACGCCGAAGATGCCGGAATGGACGAAGCGGCGGCCGTTCACCAGCACCAGCGTGCGGGTGATGCCCAGGTTGCGGATGTCGGTGCAGCTGGCACCCTCGCCGCCGTTGTTGGTGGTGGCGTAGATGCCGCTGGCACCGATCGCCGGCAGCCGCTGCAGCACGTCCTCGACCGTCTGCGACCCGGTTTTCGCGATGTCCTCGGCGGTGATCACGGTCACCGGGTTTTCACTGGTGGCGTTGTTCACCTTCAGGCGCGAACCGGTCACGACAACTTCTTCGGTGGATACCGGCGCCGCGGGGGCGGCCTGCGCCCATGCCTTAGTGGGTTGCGCGGCCACGGCCACCAGTCCGCACGCGGCTGCCAGCAGCAGCCTCTGGCGGTATGAATTTGCAGCGATCGTCATGCTTGTCCCCAACCCAGATGTTGCGGCCAAAACCGGCCCCGCTCGCAGGCGGGCCCGGCGGCCAGGAAGCACGGGGAGCGACGCCTGGGCCCCAACCCCGCCGATTGACGTCCTCGCCGCGGCACAGCGCCGACGGGCAAGGGCGGAGCGATCACGATGCACGCTGCACCGGAACAACCCCTGATGGACAGGACTTTGCCGTCGTGTAACGCGACCGCGCAAGGCGGTACGGGGGTGGTGGGGATGCAACCGCCACGTCGTAGTGATCACTTTGCCACAGTTGATCTCCGGCCCCCCTCGCCCCGGCCCTCTCGCCCGGGAGGACGGCGGACAGGTTGACGGCGGTGGGCAGCACGGTTCAGCCATGGAAGGGCGCAAGGCGGAGGGGGGCCGGTGACAGGGATTGAAACAGCGCCGAGCCCAGGCGACCGGTTCGGCCATCCTCGCGGCCTTTCGGTGCTGTTCGGCACCGAGCTGTGGGAACGTTTTTGCTACTATGGGATGCGCGCCCTGCTCACCCTCTATATGGTCAAGTTCCTGTTCGTGGGCGGCCGGCCCGATAGCGTGCTCGGATACGCGGCGGTCAAGTCGGGCTACGAATTCTTCAGCGGGCCGCTCGACCGTGTGCAGCTCGCCTCGCTGCTGTATGGCACCTACACCGCGCTCACCTATCTTACTGGCCTGATCGGCGGTTTTTTCGCGGATAATGTGCTCGGTCAGCGGCGCGCCGTACTGGTCGGCGGCATCACCATGGCGGCCGGCGAATTCCTGTTGGCCGCGCCGCACTTTTTCTTCATGGGCCTGCTCGTGCTGGTGATCGGCAACGGCTTCTTCAAGCCGAACATCACGACCCAGGTCGGCGGCCTGTACAAGCCTGGCGATACCAGGATCGACAGCGCCTACTCGATCTTCTACGTCGGCATCAATCTGGGTGCGCTGATCGCCCCTTTGGTTACCGGCCGTGCCGCCGGCATCGACGGTGACAGTCCGCACTATTATTGGGGTTTTATCGCCGCCGGCATCGGCATGTTGATCGCCCTGGCCACCAACCTGGCCGGGCGCCGGCACCTGCCGCCGGACGTGCGCCGGCGCCGGCTGCAATCCGCGGGCGCCCACGCGCCGCTGACCGCGCTGGACAAGCGCGCTGTCGTCGCGCTGTGCGTGGTGGCGCTCTTCAACGTGTTCTTCTGGGGCTGCTACGAGCAGCAGGGCATCACGATCGCGCTGATGGCGGCCGACCACACCGATCTGTCGGCGCCGTTCGGCACCCATATCGGCATTGCCGACGTGCAGTCGTTCAACCCGTTCTTCATCTTTGCGCTGACGCCGTTCATCATCGCGCTGTGGCGCCGCCAGGCCAGATCGGGCGGCGAGCCCTCCCCGGTGCTGAAAATGGCGTTCGGCTGCGCCTTTACCGCGGCCGCCTACGGCCTGCTGATCATCCCCGGCTTTTCGATCGACGCGGGCGGCAAGCCGACCTGGCTCTGGCTGCTGGCTGCGATGGCCGTGCTGACGCTCGGCGAACTGTACTTGTCGCCGGTCGGGCTTTCGCTGTTCAGCAAGGCGGCGCCGGCGAAACTGGCGTCGCTGATGATGGCGGTGAATTTCCTGTCGAATGCCGGCGGCAACTACCTGGCCGGGTACCTAGGCACGTTCTGGGACCGGATGCCGAAATCCAGCTATTTCATGATGATCGCGGCACTGGCCGGCGCCACGTCGGCGGCGATCTTCCTGCTGAGTTTCGTGCTGCGTCCGGTGCTGCAGGCGCGCATGGCGCAAGAGTAGAAGGAAGGCCAGGGGCTCTGCCCCTGGACCCCGCTGGGGCCGTAGGCCCCAGACCCCGCTTAGCGCTGCGCGGCTTTTCCTGACTTCCAGGCGAAGCCATTAAATAAAATGGATTATTCGGCTTCGCCGTTTCCCCCAACGATTCTTTATGAATGGGGTCTGGGGCCTCCGGCCCCGTCGTGCGCAGCACGCCCCGGCGTGACGGGTCCAGGGCAGAGCCCTGGCCTTCCTTCTCCTACCGCCATGATCTCCAGCGCATAGCGGAACAATTCGATGTTCGCGTTAAACCGCTGGTCCACGTCCTGTCCCTCGGTTGCGGCGAATACGTAGCCGGCGTTCTGATGCAGCGCCGTGGCGATGCCGCTTTGCAGGAAACTCGGGTGGCGCGAGGTGCCACGCAGGCCGCACACCGTAACCCCCGGGCCGCCGAACACCGAATTATGCAGCCCGCTGCCGTATTCGCCGGCCAGCACCCTGGCGCCGGCAAACATTTTTATCTGGGCCGCCACCGGCAGGGTTTCCGGTTGCACCACCGCGAAGCCGGCGTCGCGCGCAACGGATTCGATGGCCTCGCGGTTGAGCATTTGGCGCTGCTGCGGTGCGCCGGCGCGCGACAAATACAGGCGCGGCTGGTCCGTTGCGATGTCGTGGCGCGCCCGTGCGGTCCAGAATGCGGTCGCTTGCGCAAAACAGGGCGCCAGACGATTGCCGGCGCGCAGGCCGGTCGGCATCAGCAGCAGCTCGGCGCGCACGATTTCGGCGAAATAATCGTAGGCGACGAGCTGCTCCTCGCGCAGGCCGCACAACAGCAACAAGGTGCGCGCGAAGGGCCGCAGATCCGGCGGCACCAGGAAACTCAGGGTTGCCAGATCGTGCCCGGCCTGGCACAGCACCCAGAGGCGGGGCAGGAAATCGGTGAGCCAATGGCCCCAGGTTTCGTGCGCCGGGCCGTAAATCACGGCGAGTTTTCCGCGCGCGTGCCGCACCGGCGGATTTTCAGCGTTCAGGCGGTCGCAGACGGTCACCACGTGGTGACGGGGCTGCAGGAACGCCTCGGCATGGAACGCGACGCCGTCCTTGATGGCGATCCCGGTGGGTGCCACCAACCCATCCGCGATCGCGTAGCAGCCGGCGCCCGGCGTATCGATCTGGCCGAAGATTTCCCACAGCACGGTGTGGTTCGCGGGCCCAAGCAGGAACGCGGGCGGCCGCATCGGGCTGCGGCCCGCTTCCGCCACTTGGGTGAACGCCAGCAACGGGGACCGGCGCGCCGCCATATGGTCCCCGATTTCGCGAATGTCGCGCACCAGCGTCATGCAGCCAGCATGAGCCGGAGCCGCCCCGCCAACAACCTAAGCGGCTTGTCGCCGCCGCCGATGCCGGGCTCGGAATATATAAAACCTGGTCTGGGGCAGCTCCCCGTAAGCGCCAGGTTAAGGCCAGACAGGCCCGGGCGCTGCCCTGGACCGGCTGGGGCCGTCACGCCTTGGCGTGCTGCGCACGACGGCCCCACACCCCATTCATTAAGAAATAGTTGGGGAAACGGCGAAGCCAAATAACCAAGTTTCTTATTGGCTTCGCCGAGCAGACGAGGAAAATCGCGCTGTCGCGTGACGGCCCCAGCGGATCTAGGGCAGAGCCGTTGGTCGGTGAAGCGGTTGCGCGATGCGTCCGACCATGGCCTCACTAACTCTGGCGCGCGGACATGCGGATGGGGTAGGTTCTGGCCACCGGGAGACTGGCCGATGCGACGAATTCTGACTGCCGTTCTACTGACCGCTGCCACCGGTTGCGTGTTGCTGCCGGATGACCAGCCCGGCGGCAACCCAGCGGCGATCCGGGACGCCTACCTGATCGCTCACGGCATGGCGCAGGGCTATAGCGAGCGGCCGGACTCGGACCCTGGCGTGTTGGCGGAGTTGCGCCGGCTGGACCGTCAGGCGGCCTCCGCCGTCGGTGCGCTCGAGCAGCGCGGCGACGGCAGCTCCGACGACACCGCGCGCGCGGTTGCGGCCCTCACCGACTACGCCGCGCGGCAGACGCCCGCATCGCCATAAACTGCATTTCGCCGATGTGCCGCCGGAGCCGCGAGCGCGGCCCAGGTGCGGCGCAATGCGCGGCAGGGTGGTTGCGAGACTCGGCGACGACCGTCTACGGCGTGCTGGTGTACCGGGGAAAGGGCGTCGCAGCGTGGACCTAGTTGGTATCATAGCCCGTGCGATCGCTAAGATTATTGAGTCGTCGCTTTACCTCATAGGCGCGCTGATGGCGATGCTGGAGAGCGGGCTACGGGCACCGCTCGACCAGGCCGGCGTCAAAGGATGGCTGCAAACATTGATCGTCGCGCTGGTGCCGGCGCTGACGCTGGTCGCGGCGGTGAAATTGCTGCATCGCATCATCCGCGTGGTGGTCGTCGCGCTGGTGCTCGGCTTCCTGCTGTACGTGCTTTGGCCGGTCGGCGTGCAGTTGTGGATGATCTCGAGAGGCCTGAAGTAACCCGGCGGGCGACGCCCCGGGCGTTGTCGCGGCCGCACGCCCACGCATGTCGGCGCTTGCCGTAACGGCATTGGGGCGCTAGCATTATGACAAAGTCGTGAAGGAATGCCCGTGCGCCACGTGCCTGGGCAACATTTCGCGGCCCTGTTGGTCGATTTCGGTGCGTGTGTTTGCCTCCGGACGACAATCCGGGGGTTCCAAGGGGCTGCGTCCAGTGTATGATCGGGGTCCCTGTGCATGGGGCTCCATCAGCTACGCTGGCTTAACCATGTGCACCAAATAGATCGCGGACGACTTACAGTTATGGCCAAGACGGAAAACTGGCAACGGCGCAAGAAGGGCGACCGCGGCTTCGATGACTTCCCCGCCTTCTCCGACCCCACGCCGGCACCCTCGTTTGCCAGGCGGCCGACAGCCGCCCCGGTCGCCGGCGGTCCGGAGACCAAGGCCGTGGTGAAATGGTTCAACCCGGAAAAGGGCTTCGGCTTTGTCGAACTCAGCGAGGGCGCCGGCGACGTGTTCCTGCACGCCAGCGTGCTGGCGCGGCTCGGTGTCACCAGCGTCAATCCGGGTGCAACCCTGAAGGTGCGCACCGGCCAGGGGCAAAAGGGTCCGCAGGTGACCGAAGTGCTCGAGGTGGACGAGAGCACGGCGAGTGCCGCGCCGGCGGCGCCGCGGGCGCCCCGGCCAGGCGGCGATCGCGCTGGCTTCGGCGGCGGTGACCGCGGTGGCTTTGGCGGTGGCGAGCGCGGCGGTTTCGGTGGTGGCGATCGCGGTTTCGGTGGCCCGCGGCGCGGCGGCTTCGATGCCCCGGTTGCGTCGGGGCCGGAGCAGCAGGGCACCGTAAAGTGGTACAATACGGCGAAGGGGTTCGGCTTTATTGCGCCGGAGGATGGCGGCAAGGACGTGTTCGTGCATGCCTCGGCGCTGCGCCGCGCCGGCCTGACCGAACTTGCCGAGGGCCAACGCGTCACGATCCAGGTCGCTCAGGGCCAAAAGGGGCCGGAGGCCGCTTCGATCCGGGTTTCGTAGGAAAGGCCAGGGCTCTGCCCTGGACCCGCGGGGGCCGGAGGCCCCAGACCCCATTCATTAAGTAGCTTCGCCCAGCAGTCAGGAGTGGCCGCGCAGCGCTAAACGGGGTCTGGGGCCTCCTGCCCCAGCTTGGTCCAGGGGCAGAGCCCCTGGCCTTCTTTCCTCCTGCCTTCATTTCTGCCGCCACTGTCGAAAGGGGTTTCCCTCGTGAAGAACGCCCGTGAACTCGTCGCGGTGCCTGCCAGTGGCTGTTTTAGGGTGGAGGTGGCCTGATGCGCGGCCTTGCCTTGCTCGCAGCCCTGCTGCTGACCGCCCCCGCCGCGCTTTGTGCCAGCGGCCCGGCCCGCATCGGTAAGGTTGACACCACATTTAAACTGCTAGGCCGTAACGACCGCATCGTGGTGGACCGCTACGACGATCCGCGCGTTGACGGGGTTTCGTGCTACATGTCGCGGGCGGAAACCGGCGGCATCAAGGGCTCGCTGGGGCTCGCCACCGACCCGAGCCGGTTTTCGATCGCCTGCCGCGCCACCGGGCGGGTGACGATCCGCGGCACGCTGCCCGATAATGAAATCGTGTTTGGTGCGAGCGCCAACTGGCTGTTCAAGGAAATCCGCGTCTCCCGCCTGTGGGACGCGGAGAAACATGTGCTGGTCTACCTGGTATGGTCGACCCAGGCGCTGACGCCGGAAGGCTCGCCGTACAACGCCATAACGGCGGTGCCGGTGGACACGCCGTAGGTCAAGTTGGGCGAAAAAGGACTCCGATGAATACACGCAGCGTTGCCACCGTGGTGGGCGGATCGGGTTTTATCGGCCGCTACGTGGTCAAACGCCTGGTGGCCGCGGGGCATGTGGTGCGGGTGGCCGTGCGCGACCCCGAGCAGGCGCAATTCCTGAAACCCATGGGCCGCGTCGGCCAGGTGGTGCCGCTGTTCGCCGACATCACCGACGACGCGACGATTGCGCGCGCTGTGGACGGGGCCAGCCTGGTGGTGAACCTGGTCGGCATTCTGGCCGAGCGCCGGCGTGGCGATTTTGCCCGCGTGCAGGCGGAGGGCGCCGGGCGGGTAGCACGGATCGCCGCGGCAACCAGCGTGCGGCGGCTGGTGCAGATGTCGGCGATCGGCGCCTCCTCGGAGGGGCCGTCCGAATATGCAAAGACCAAGGCGGCCGGCGAAGCAGCGGTGCGGGCCGCGTTTCCGAGCGCGACGATCCTGCGCCCCTCGATCGTGTTCGGGCCGGAGGACCAGTTCTTCAATCGCTTCGGCGCCATGGCGGCCTTGTTCCCCGTGATGCCGCTGATCGCCGGCGATACGCGCTTTCAGCCAGTCTATGTCGGCGATGTGGCGGACGCCGTCCTTCAGGCGCTGGCGCGCGGTGAAGCCGAAGGCGCGGTTTACGAGTTGGGCGGGCCGCGGATCATGAGTTTCCGCGAAATCCTCGGCTGGATACTGGCGCAGACCGGCCGCCACAAATGGCTGATGCCGGTGCCGCCGGCCGCTGCGCGCCTGCTGGCGCGGGTGCCGTTCAGCGGGCTGACCAGCGACCAATTGCTGTCGCTGGGGCGCGATAACGTGGCGGACCCAGGGCTGCCCGGCCTGGCCGAGCTTGGCATTCTGCCGACCCCGATCGAGCTGATCGTGCCGGACTACCTGGCGCGGTTTCGCCGTGCCGGTGCGCAGCCTGGATACGAGTTAGTCGCAAATCGGACCTAATTGGCGCTAAGGTTGCCCAGTTTGTAAGCAGTGTGGCCGGAGGTTTGATTATTTAGGACATAGTTGCTGACCTTTGTGTTACTTTTCCCTCGCCATGGAAAAAAACGGCGGTTAGGGGGTAGGTGAGCGCGGGCCCTTGGCGGGGTGCGGCGCGCCGCCGGAGCCGTGCCGTATGCCAGACAAGATGCTGCAGTTTGTGCGGCTGTCGCAGCGCCAGCCGCAGAAGCGGCCGGTGGCGGAACGGCGTGCCGATTTCGCCGAAATCTACCGTGATTTCGCGACCACCGAGGCGGCGGCGCAAAGCAGCCGCTGCAGCCAGTGCGGCGTGCCGTTCTGCTCGGTGCACTGCCCGCTGAACAACAACATTCCGGACTGGCTGAAGCTGACCGCGGAGGGACGGCTCGAGGAAGCCTACGAGGTTGCCAGCGCGACCAACAATTTCCCCGAGATTTGCGGCCGCATCTGCCCGCAGGACCGGCTGTGCGAGGGCAACTGCGTCATCGAGAAGGGTTTTGAAGCGGTCACGATCGGCGCGGTGGAGCGATTCCTGACCGATCACGCCTTCGCGCAGGGCTGGGTGCGGTCGGTGCGGCCACGCATCGAGCTGCCGCTCAGCGTCGGCATCGTCGGCGCCGGCCCGGGCGGGCTGGCAGCCGCGGAGGAGCTGCGCCGGCGCGGCTACCAGGTCGATGTCTACGACCGGCATGACCGCGTTGGCGGCCTGCTGATCTATGGCATTCCGGGCTTCAAGCTCGAAAAGGAAATCGTGCTGCGGCGGTGGAACCTGCTGGAGCAGGGCGGGGTAAAATTCCACCTTAGCATCGAAGTCGGCCGGGATGTTACGTTTTCCGAGTTGCGTGCCCGGCACGACGCGGTGCTGGTGGCGACCGGCGTTTATGAGGCGCGCGATATCGGCGGCCCGGGCGCGGGCCTCGGCGCTATCATACCGGCGCTGGACTATCTGACCGTGAGCAACCGCAAGGGATTGGGCGACGCGGTGCCGCTGTTCGACGATGGCACGCTGAACGCCGCCGGCAAGCGCGTGGTGGTGATCGGCGGCGGCGACACCGCGATGGATTGCGTGCGCACCGCGGCGCGCCAGGGGGCTGCTTCGGTGACGTGCCTGTATCGTCGTGACCGCGCGAACATGCCTGGCAGCATGCGCGAAGTGAAGAACGCCGAGGAGGAGGGCGTGCATTTCGCCTGGCTCTCGGCGCCCGAGGCGTTCCTGGGCGATGATGTGGTGACCGGCGTGCGCGCGGTGCGCATGCGCCTGGGGCTGCCGGATGCCTCCGGACGGCAGTCGGTGGAGGTGGTGCAGGGCAGTCATTTCACGGTTGCGGCGGATCTGGTGATCAAGGCGCTGGGGTTCGATCCGGAGCCGTTGCCGCGGCTGTGGGCGCAGGACGGGCTGGAAACCACGCGCTGGGGAACGTTGAAGATCAATCATAGAACGTTTGAGACGTCGCTGCCCGGCGTGTTCGCCGCCGGCGATATTGTGCGGGGCGCGAGTTTGGTGGTGTGGGCGATCCGCGATGGGCGCGATGCGGCGGCGGCCATTCATGGGTATCTGGCGCAGCAGGATTTCGCGGTGGCGGCGGAGTAATGCGCAGGACGAAAAAAGGCCAGGGGCTCTGCCCCTGGACCCCGCTGGGGCCTGAGGCCCCAGACCCCCGTTATTTGAGAATGGATGGGGGAACGGCGAAGCCTAAAAAATCTAGGCTTGGTACTGGCTTGCCGACAAGGCGCTTAAATTAATGGGGTCTGGGGCCTACGGCCCCAGCTTGGTCCTAGGGGCAGAGCCCCTAGCCTTCTACTTGGACTTATGGAGTTCGTTCAATGAACGTCCCTGATTTCGTTACTTCCTGGCAAGCCAATGTGGAACGCCTGCGCGACACCTATTCGCCGGCCCAGGAACACGATGCCTGCGGCGTTGGCCTGATCGCCGCGCTCGACGGCAAGCCGCGGCGCGATGTGGTGCAGGCCGGCATCGATGCGCTGTGCGCGGTGTGGCACCGCGGCGCCGTGGATGCCGATGGCAAGACCGGCGACGGCGCCGGCATTCATGTAGAGATCCCCCAGGATTTCTTCGCCGAGGCGATCGAGCGCGGCGGCGCGCGGGCGCGCGATGGGCGCATCGCGGTCGGCATGGTGTTCTTGCCGAAGACCGATTTGCCAGCGCAGGAGCGCTGCCGGCAAATCGTTGAGACCGAGATTCTACATGTCGGCTATGAGATCTATGGCTGGCGGCAGGTGCCGATCGACGTTTCCTGCATCGGCGAAAAGGCCAACGCGACGCGGCCCGAGATCGAACAGATCATGATCCGCAACGCACTCGGCAGCGATTGCGCGACGTTCGAGCGCGACCTGTATGTTATCCGCCGGCGCATCGAGAAGGCGGCGATCGCGGCGCAGATCCCGGAATTGTACATCTGCTCGCTGTCGTGCCGCAGCCTTGTCTACAAGGGCATGTTCCTGGCGGAGCATCTGGCGACGTTCTACCCGGACCTGACCGATGCGCGCTTTGTGAGCCGTTTCGCGATTTATCACCAGCGCTATTCCACCAACACGTTTCCCACCTGGCGGCTGGCGCAACCGTTTCGCGTGCTCGCACATAACGGCGAAATCAACACCGTTTCCGGCAACGTCAACTGGATGAAGAGCCACGAAACGCGCCTGGCCGCCGGCGAGATGGAAGGCTTCATCGAGGACCTCAAACCCGTGGTGCAGGTGGGTGGCTCCGACACCGCCGTGCTCGACAATGTGTTCGAGTTGCTGGTGCGCGCCGGGCGCGACGCGCCGATGGCCAAGGCGCTGATGATCCCGGCGAGCATCGGCAACGATGCCACCATGAAGCCGGCGCACGCGGACATGTTCCTGTATTGCAACGCCGTGATGGAGCCATGGGATGGGCCGGCGGCCTTGTGCGCCACCGACGGGCAATGGGTGATTGCCGGATTGGACCGCAACGGCCTGCGCCCGCTGCGCTACACCGTTACCTCCGATGACCTGCTGATCGTCGGCTCGGAAACTGGCATGGTGGCACTCGACGAGGAGCGCATCATTGAAAAGGGCCGCGTCGGCCCCGGCGAAACGATCGCGGTGAACCTCGACGCCCCGTTGTTCCTGAAGGACGAGGCGCTGAACGACATGCTGGCCGCACGCCAGCCTTTCAGCGCCTGGACCAAGAACATCACGAAAATCGATCACATCGTGAAGACCGACGCGCCGGAGCCGGTACGCTATAGCGGTGAAGCGCTGCGCCGGCGCCAGTTGGCCGTCGGCCTGACGCTTGAGGAACTGGAAACGATCCTGCACCCGATGGTGGAGGATGCGAGCGAGGCGGTCGGCAGCATGGGCGACGACACGCCGATGGCGGTGCTGTCGGACCAGTACCGCGGCCTGCATTGTTATTTCCGTCAGGATTTTTCCCAGGTCACCAATCCGCCGATCGACAGCCTACGCGAATCGCGCGTGATGTCGCTGAAGACCCGGCTGGGCAATCTGGGCAACGTGCTCGACGAGGATTCCAGCCAGTGCGATCTGTTGCAGCTGGAAAGCCCGGTGCTCTCCAACGCCGAGTTCGACGCGATGCTGCGCACGATGGGCACCAACGCCGTTGTGGTGGACTGCACGTTTCCGGCCGACGACGGCGACCCCGGGCTGCGCCGTGCGATCGAGCGGATCAAGCGCGCGGCCGAGGAAGGCGTGCGCGAGGGCTGCACCCATGTGGTACTTACGGACGAAAGCCAGGGCGCCGACCGCGTGCCGATTCCGATGATCCTGGCCACCGGCACGGTGCACACGCATCTCGTGCGCAGCTCGTTGCGCACGTTCACCAGCTTGAACGTGCGCTCCGCCGAATGCATGGACGTGCACAGTTTTGCCGTTCTGATCGGCGTCGGGGCCACCACGGTGAACGCCTATCTGGCGCAGGAAAGCATCGCGGACCGCCATCGCCGCGGCCTGCTTGGCGACCTGACGCTGAAGGAAGCTGTAGGCCGTTACAAGAAGGCGGTCGACAAGGGCATGTTGAAAGTCATGTCCAAAATGGGCATTTCGGTTATTTCGAGCTACCGCGGCGGCTATAATTTCGAGGCCGTCGGGCTTTCGCGCGCGCTCGTGGCGGAATTCTTCCCCGGCATGCAAAGCCGCATTTCCGGCATCGGGCTTTCCGGTATCGCACGCCGGCTGCTGAGCCTGCATCGCGCCGCCTGGAACGCCGAATTCGTGACTCTGCCGGTCGGCGGCAACTACAAATACCGCAAGCGCGGCGAGGTGCACGCGTTCGAAGGCAATCTGATCCACCTGCTGCAGACCGCCGTCGCCACCGACAGCTATCAAATTTTCAAGCGCTACTCGGAAGGTGTGCGCAAGCAGCCACCGGTTGCGCTGCGCGATCTGCTGGATTTCCGTCGTGAACGTTGCACGCCGATTTCGGTGGACGAGGTGGAGAGCATTACCGAAATCCGCAAGCGGTTGCTCGCACCTGGCATTTCGCTTGGCGCGCTGAGCCCGGAGGCGCACGAAACGCTCTCCATCGCGATGAACCGCATCGGCGCGCGAAGCGATTCCGGTGAAGGCGGCGAAGATCCCGCACGCGCCAGGCCGCGCGCCAATGGCGACAACGCTTCCTCCGCCATCAAGCAGATCGCCTCGGGGCGCTTCGGCGTCACCGCCGAGTATCTGAATAATTGTCGCGAAATCGAAATCAAAATCGCGCAAGGGGCAAAGCCCGGCGAGGGCGGCCAATTGCCCGGCTTCAAGGTCACCGGCCTGATCGCGAAACTGCGCCACGCCACGCCCGGCGTGATGCTGATCAGCCCGCCGCCGCACCATGACATCTACTCGATCGAAGATCTCGCGCAGCTGATCTACGATCTGAAGCAGATCAATCCGGATGCGACCGTGTGCGTGAAACTCGTCGCGCGGTCCGGCATCGGCACCATTGCCGCGGGTGTGGCGAAGGCCCGCGCCGACGCGATCTTGGTGTCGGGCCATGTCGGCGGCACCGGCGCCTCGCCGCTCAGCTCGGTCAAATATGCCGGCCTGCCATGGGAAATGGGGGTGGCCGAAGCGCACCAGGTGCTGATGTTGAACCGTCTGCGCCACCGCGTAAAATTGCGCACCGACGGTGGCATAAAAACCGGCCGCGACGTGGTGATCGCCGCCATGCTGGGCGCCGAGGAATTCGGTATCGGCACCGCGTCCCTGGTGGCCATGGGCTGCATCATGGTGCGGCAGTGCCACTCCAACACGTGCCCCGTCGGCGTCTGCACACAGGACGAGGAACTGCGGAAAAAATTCGGTGGGTCACCGGAAAAGGTAATCAACCTTTTCTCGTTCATTGCCGAGGAAGTGCGCGGTATCCTGGCCGAACTCGGCATTCGCAAGCTGGAGGACGTGATCGGCCGCACCGATCTGCTGCAGCAGGTCAGCCGTGGCAGCGAATTGCTCGACGATCTCGATTTGAACCCGATACTGGCGCAGGCCGATGCCGGCCCCTATGCGCGCCATTGCACTCGCGAAGGCCGCAACGAAGTGCCCGAGACGCTGGACGCGCAAATGATCGCGGATGCGCGGCCGCTGTTCGAGCGCGGCGAGAAAATGCAGCTGCAATACAGCATCCGCAACACACATCGCGCCATCGGCACCAAAATCTCCTCAAAGATCGTGCGCCAGTTCGGTATGAGCGGCCTGCAACCCAATCACCTCACGGTGCGGCTGCGCGGCTCCGCCGGGCAGAGCCTGGGCGCGTTCGGCGTGCAAGGGCTGCGCCTGGAAGTGATGGGCGACGCCAACGACTATGTCGGCAAAGGGCTTTCCGGGGCCACGATCGTCGTGCGCCTGCCGCCGAACTCGGACCTGCTGAGCCAGAACAACACGATCATTGGCAATACGGTACTGTATGGCGCGACCTCCGGCAGATTGTTCGCGGCCGGGCAGGCGGGCGAACGATTTGCCGTGCGCAACTCCGGCGCCATCGCGGTCGTGGAGGGCTGCGGCTCGAACGGTTGCGAATATATGACGGGGGGTACCGCCGTGATCCTGGGCGCCGTCGGCGATAATTTTGGCGCCGGTTTCACCGGCGGCATGGCGTTCGTTTATGACTCGGAAGAGAATTTCGAACTGCGGGTAAACCCGGATAGTGTGACCTGGCAGCGCCTGGCCTCGCAGCATTGGGAGGCGGAGCTGCGCGGGCTGGTCGAGGAACATGCGCGGGAAACCAACAGCCGTTACGCTGCCATGCTGCTGCATGACTGGGATACCGAGCGCGAAAAGTTCTGGCAGGTGGTGCCTAAGGAGTTTGTGAAATACCTCGCCGCGCCTATGGATGAGCCTCGGGCGCTGCGGGCTTGAGGAAGAAGGCCAGGGGGCTCTGCCCCCCTGGACCCCCCGCTGGGGCCGGAGGCCCCAGACCCCATCAGCGCTGCGCGGCTTTTCCTTACTTCTTGGCGAAGCCAATAAACAACAGGAATATTTTAGCTTCGCCGTTCCCCCAACGACTCTTTAGGAATCGGGGTCTGGGGCCTCCGGCCCCGTCGTGCGCAGCACGCCTCCGGCGTGACGGGTCCAGGGCAGAGCCCTGGCCTTCCTTGCCTTATCCTAGCGCTTATGGGGCTCTGCCCGTGGACCACGCTGGCGCCGTAGGCCCCAGACCCCGTTCTATACAGATCGCCTGTGTTGCGGCGCGGCGTGGATGGCGTAAACACCCCGCGATGCGCCTGCTCTACCATCATCCGCTGTCCGCCTTTTCGCGCAAAGTACGCCTTGTGCTGTCCGAGCGACGCCTGCCGTTCGAGCTCAAACTCGAAAAGCCGTGGGAGCGACGGGCCGAATACCTGGAAATGAACCCGGCCGCCACGGTGCCCACACTGGTCGAGGAAAACGGGCTGGTGATCCCCGACAGCAACGTGATCTGCGAGTATCTCGAGGAAGCCTACCCCGACGGCGGCCTGATGGGCCGCACACTGGCCGAACGCGTCGAGGTCCGCCGACTGATCGCGTGGTTCGACGGCCGCTTTTCGCTGGAAGTCACCCGCAATCTGGTCGGCGAGAAGTTCATCAAGCGCGTGGCA
>Ga0181531_10000259_pt1 | contig 37096 bp, 32 predicted proteins | sample PEATcosm2014_Bin_38_FD_119743 | JGI IMG/M metagenome (GOLD analysis project Ga0181531, IMG submission 119743) | Peatland microbial communities from MTU Mesocosm Facility, Houghton, MI, USA - PEATcosm2014_Bin11_10_metaG | ecosystem: Environmental > Terrestrial > Soil > Wetlands > Peat | place...
GTACATTGCGATTTGCCGCGGCACCACCACATTGCGCGAGTTGTTCTTCTGCTTCAGGTCGCTGACTCTCATGCCGAACTGCTCGGCAACTGCGCGCTGAATGGCCTCGATGGTGACCTTGCGCACCTGCAGGTCGATGAACTGCTTGAGGCACTGCTGGGTCGTGGCCAGCGTGATCTCCATGCGATTGACCTGGCACCAGGCGATAAGGCGCACCAAGGCCCCTTCCAGCTCGCGCACGTTGGTGCGCACGTTGGAGGCCACGAAAAGCGCCACGTCGGTGGGCAATTGAACCTGCTCGCTCTCCGCCTTCTTTTGCAGGATAGCGACCTTGGTTTCAAGATCCGGCGGCTGAATGTCGGCAATCAGGCCCCATTCGAAACGCGAGCGCAGCCGATCCTCGATCTCCGCCAGTTCCTTGGGTGGCCGGTCCGACGCGATCACGATCTGCTTCATGCTCTCGTGCAGTGCATTGAAGGTGTGGAAGAACTCCTCCTGGGTACGCTCCTTTTGCGCGATGAACTGAATATCGTCGATCAGAAGTACGTCGACCGAGCGGAAACGATCGCGGAAGCTGGTCATGCGGTCGTTGCGCAAAGAAGTGATCATCTCATTGGTGAACTTTTCCGCGGAGACATAGCAGATGCTGGACGAAGGCTGCCTGCGCTTGACCTCGTGGCCGATCGCGTGCATCAGGTGGGTCTTGCCCATGCCGACTCCCCCATAGAGGAAGAGCGGATTGTAGGCCTTCGAGGGGCGCTCGGCCACGGCCAGCGAAGCCGCCCGGGCAAACTGGTTGCCGTTGCCGATGACAAAGGCATCGAAGGTGTAGCGGGAGTTGAGCTGGGCCGCTGTGAAAAAATCGAACTTCGCCTGCTCGGGTGTCCGCGCGGGCGCGGGCTGCGGCGCGGTGGGAGCGTGCGCCGGAACCGGGGCGAACCCGCCATCCTTGCGCTGTGGCGGAATCGAGGGGTCCTCCTCCGCGGTGACGAAACTAACGTCATCGAACTCCAGCGACTGGAGGTCGATGGCTTCTTGAATCAAATCGCCATACTTGTCGCCAATATGCTGGAACTCCGGGGAGGGCACGCGCACATAAAGCGTGCGGCCAGTAGCGTGGCTATACCGCGTGGGTTTGAGCCAGGTCTCGAAAGACTGGCGGATAACTTTCTTTTCCAGGGCTGCGAGGATCTGAAGCCAGGGGTTGAGAACCGATGCCGGCGAAGTTGCGAATGCCATCGAGCGAATCCTTGCCCGCGTCGCACAATGCTGTGCCGGTCCGGTTCATCCGCGGGGTTCAGGCAATGGCTCTCCATCGACGCAGAGCCCGTGGCCGTGCGTCCAATTTGGGAATGCCGATCTACCTGGTCGCCGCTGGTCTGCCCCTGAGTTCGACCTCGGGGCGGTGGATGAAATCCGTTCCGTGGGACGCTGAGAAACTTTCTTGAACGGTCCCGATGGTAGCACATTTTGAGGTCATTGCAATCCCCCTTTCACATAACTTTGGTTCCGCTGGAGTGAGTTGCACCAACGGCAGTGAAACTCGCTGCAAAAGTTACGAGAGGAGGCCGGACAAGAGGGTGCGCGGCGCCTTCTCTCCTTTGGATGTGAACCCCGGTTTTCGGGTTGGCGGAAGGATGCTTCGCCATTGGGGGCGCTTGCCGCTGGCTTCCCGAGGCAACCTGCGATACACTTAAGACTTGCCGTCAAGGCACGGAATTCTCACGGACATTTCACAGAAAACAGGAGCGCATTTTCATGCCCAAGCGCACATTTCAACCCAATCGCCGCCATCGTGTGAAAACACACGGTTTCCGCGCGCGAATGAAGACCAAGAGCGGCGCCGCCGTCCTGAGCCGCCGTCGCGCGATCGGCCGCAAGCGCGTGTCTGTCAGCGCAGGCTTCCGCGACTAACCGCCCCCCTCGCGCCGTTCGAATTGGCCGGAATGCGTTGCGCCCCGTTCCGTTTCGGCTGAGACGCTGATCGGCACCCCATGAGCACCCCTTCCAAGCCTGCATGCAGCCATGGACCGGGACCGGACGTATTCCGGCCACAGTTCCCGGCGGAGACTCGCCTGCGCAAGCATGCCGACTATCAGCGCGCCTATGCGGCCAGCCGCAAGCGGCAATCCTCGTCCATGAGCTGGTTCCTGGCTCCCCAGCAATCGAAGGGGACCGAGTCCCCGGCAGGGCCTCGAGTGGGGCTCACAGTGGGCAAAGTGCTGGGCAAGGCTCATGAACGCAACCGCATCAAACGCCGCATGCGGGAAGCCTTGCGCCGTCATGCGGGGCAGTTGCCTCGAGGGTACGATCTGATCCTTCATCCCCGCCGCATCGTGCTCACCCTCGATTTTGCGAAACTTGAGGCGGAGATTGTGCGTATTCTTCAGCAGGCAAGAGCCGAGGCAGCGCGAAAGCCGGCAGTTCCCGTGTCCTATCGCGCCTCTGCCGAGCCCGCTTTATGACCCGCATCCTGCTCGCCGCTCTCGCCTTCTATCGCCGGTGGCTTTCGCCGGCCATTCACTCATTGAGCCCTGGCGGCTGCCGTTACGTTCCTACCTGCTCAGAGTATGCCGCGGTGGCCATTGCCACGCACGGACCCCTGCGCGGCGGGGCAATGGCGTCCTGGAGGCTACTGCGCTGCCATCCTTTCGCTCGCGGAGGGCTCGACCCGGTGCCACCGATTGCGGCTGCAAACCGTCTTCCCCACGAACCGTTACCATAGAAGAAGCGGCGGCCCGATGGGGCCGACCCTTCAAACGACAGGAAGTAAATCTTGCCCGAAATTCGCAATCCCAATCTTCCGACGCCGGGTTCCGGCGGTGGCAGCGGCAGTGGCGGCGATATGCGCTCCACGATAACTTTCGCATTGCTGATGCTTGTCGTCGTCCTTGGCTTTCAGTACTTCAAACCTAAGCCGGATGCGCCGGCGCCCGGCGCGCAGACCCAGTTCCAACCGCAGGCGGCGCAGCCCACACAACAAGCCGCGACCCAAAGCCAGCAAGGTCAGCCGCAATTGGCCGCTGGTTCCGCGCAGCCTTCCTCTCCCACTCCGGCCGTCGCCGCCGCGCTCGAGACTGAGACCACGGTCGAAAACGAACAATACAAGATTGTCTTCACCAATCGGGGCGCGCAGGTGAAGCACTGGATTCTGAAGAAGTACTTCGATACCGCGGGCAAACCGCTCGACATGGTCCAGCCCCAGGTCGCGGCCAGCTTCGGTCTTCCCCTCTCGTTCTTCACCTATGAGCCGGCCCTCACCACGCAGTTGAACCAGGCGCTGTATCAGGTTTCCGCTGCGGGCGCTCAGCCTTCGGCCACAGGCCATGCGCTGGCTCCCGACACCAACGCCCTCATCTTCCATTACGCGGCGAACGGCCTGGACGTGGTGAAAACCGTCCGCTTCGACTCCAGCTACGTTCTCACCGTCGAAGCCGAAGTCAAGCGCAATGGCGCCCCGGTGCGCGCGCTCATAGCCTGGCCCTCCGGTCTCGGCGACATGGAGGAGTTTCTCCCCACCTCGCTGACGCGCTCCCAGATACGCACTTCCGCGTTATCGCAGTTTGCCTGGTCCCTCGACGGCAAGCAGGACTCGCAGCCGGTGGCCAAGGTAGGCAACAACGCCACGCTCGACCAGCCATACGCCTACGCAGCCATTATCGATCTCTACTTCGTATCGGCCTTCCTGCCCGACGTGCCCGAGCGCACCACGCTGGTCACGCTGCACAACACCATCGACCTGCCCGGCGACCTGAGCGACCCCAACAGCCAGAAAAAACCGGCCCACGTGCTCGGCCTGGCAATGGGCGACACCAGCGGCTTCACGCGGCTGCGCCTCTATGCCGGTCCCAAGGCTACGGACGTGTTGAGTTCCATCCACGCAATGGGGGCCGACGGCAAGCCTACCGGCCAATCGCTCGAACCGCTGATCCAGTTTGGCTGGCTCACCATCATCGCCAAGCCGCTCTACCTGGCCCTGCGCTTCCTGGTTGAGCACGGCATCGACAACTGGGGCTGGGCCATCATCGTCGTCACCGTCATCTTCAACCTCCTCATGCTGCCCACCCGGTTCATGATGATGAAGTCCTCGTTGAAGATGATGCGCATCCAGCCCAAGGTCGAGGCCCTGAAGAAGCGCTATGCCCATCTCAAGATGAACGACCCCAAGCGGGCCGAGATGAACACCGAGATGATGGAGTTGTATAAGACCGAGAACGTGAATATGTACGGCGGCTGCCTGCCCATGCTGATCCAGATGCCGCTATTCTTCGCCTACTTTCGCGTGCTCCAGAATACGGTGGAGTTGCGCCAGGCCCATTGGTTCTGGCTCACCGACCTTTCTGCCCCGGACCCCATCCACATCCTGCCCATCATCATCATCATCACCATGTTTCTCACGCAGTACATCACGCCTTCGCCAGGCATGGACCCTGCCCAGCGCCGAATGATGGCCTTCATGATGCCGGTCATGTTCGGCTTCATGCTGTGGCATTATGCATCGGGACTGGCGCTTTACTGGGGCACCGGCAACCTCATCAACCTGGCCATCCAACTCGGCATCAATCAATCGAGTATCGGCAAGGAGATGCACGCCATCGCCGCCAAACGAGCCGCCAAGAAGACCGGCGGAAAACCTCCCACGCTGCAGGCGCGGCGGTAGCGCGGCATCGTTTTGGGCTTCTGCAAAACGGGGACGGGCCGCGGCTCGTCCCCGTTTGGTTTTTCAGCGATATTCCGTCAAACCGCCCCTACCGGCTGCCGAATGGATGGCGCTCGATATCCCTCCTGGGCCAGGTGGCGACCCATCTGGGCATACATCTCCGGATCGCGAGGCTGCCAGGTACCCAGCCCATCCACGTAGCGGTTGTACATGCAAAACGCTGCCGCAATCAAAACCGTATCGTGAATCTCAAGGTCGGTGGCGCCCTGCTTGCGCGCTGCGTCGACATCGGCCGGGGTCACCAGCTTGCCATCCTGTTGCACCTTGCCGGCGATCGCAAGCAGCGCCTTCAGCTTGTCGCTTACCGGCGCGGTCAGAAAGTCCGTCTTCACCTTCTCGACGACCGACGCATCACCCAGGTGGCATGCGGCCGCCGCTCCGTGGCTCGATTGGCAGAAGTGGCAATCGTTTCTTAAAGACACATAGGTCGCGATGAGCTCGCGCTCGCCCGAGGTCAGCGAGTTGGGTTCGTACAACAGGATGTGGGCCAGCTCGCGCATGGGCTTGGCCGTTTCCGGGCGGTAAGTGAAGCCGGCGCTGATGCCGGGAAAACCTTCAGGCAGATTAATGTGGGGCATAACTCTCCTTAACGTGTGGCCAGGGTGCCGAGATACTCCTCGCTTACAGCAACATAACCGTCGCGGGCTACGCGCCTGCCGCGCTCCCGATAGAGCGCCTCGTCGTCGGGCTGCTCGGTGCCCAGGCCGTCCACGTAGCGGTTATACATGCAAAAGGCCGCGGCGATCAGCACCGTGTCGTGGATTTCTAGGTCGGTTGCGCCCAGCTTGCGCGCGGCCTCCACATCGGCGGTAGTCACCAGCTTGCCGTCTTGTTGCACCTTGCCCGCGATCGTCAGCAGCGCCTTCAGCTTGGGACTGATGGCGGCCTGGGTGAAGTCGGTTTTCACCTGTTTGACCAGCGCTTCGTCGCCGCCCAGATGGGCCGCGGCGATGGCGCCGTGAATGCTGTGACAATAGTGAGTGCAGTTGCGGCTGGAGACGTAGGTGGCGATCAATTCGCGCTCGCCGAGGGTCAACGTACCGGGGCCGGTCAGCAGCACCTCAACCAGCGCGTTGAGTGGCCGCGCCGTCTCCGGCCGGAAGGCCATTGCGCTGCGAATGCCGGATAAACCGGGGGGAAGGGCGATGTGGGGCATGGGGGAATCCTCCTTGGATGAAGTTTAAGAAAGCTCGCTCTCGGCGGCGATTGCCGGAGCAGTCGCTCGGCGATGCACCAGCAGCCAGCGCAGCGGCAGGCCGGCCAGCACCACGGCCGCTCCCAGCAGAGAAGGCCACAGGCTGTGCAGCAACAGCATCGCGGCCAGCACTCCGCTGCCTGCGAGGAACACAATCGGCGCCAACGGAAACCACCAGCGCCGCACCGGTTCAGCCGTGCGGAACAGCGTGGCCACAGTCAGCGCAAGAAACACCACTGCGGAAAAAATGATGAAGGCGAGGATGCGGTCGAATGCTCCCAGGCCCAGCACCAGGAGAGCCATGCCGGTCTGCAGCAGGACCGCGCTGGCCGGCGTGCCGAAGCGTGGATGAAGGCGGGCGAAGACAGCCAGCGGGCCAGCCTGCGCGTTGCTGCCTGCCCCGTCGCCAATCTCGTCGCGGGCCAGGGCATAGGTCACGCGCGGGACGGCCATGCTCAGCACCATCAACCCGCCAAGTACGCAAAGCAGCACGCAGGCCGAGAGCACGCGCCCGCCGGCGGCTCCAAACAGCGCCTGGCCAAACTGCGCTACGAAGGCCGTATTGGTCTGGATCCGCTCCATCGGCACAACGGCGACAAACGCGAAGCTGACGAGCAGGTAGAGAGAAGTTACCACCAACACGCCGCCCGTGAAGGCAATCGGCAGGGTGCGCCGCGGGTCACGCACTTCGCCGGCGATCTTGCCCGCCTCCCACCAGCCGCCAAAGCAGAAGAACGCGCTGATGGCGGCTCCGGCAATTGCACCCATGAGCGGATCGGACCCTGCCCGGCGTGTCGCAAGCGGTGCCAGGTTGGCCATTGCGGCATGACCCGAGATCAGCGCCCACCCGACGAGGCCCACCAGCACCGGCACCTTCAGCCAATTCAGGACGGTCATTACGCCGCTGTTCAAGCGGGTTCCAGCATAGTTCATTGCGCCCAGAGCCACCAGGATGAGCGCGGGCAGCGCCGCCGCCAGCCAGCCGGGCAGTGGAAGCAGAACCTGTACATACGGCACGATGCCCACACAGAGCGCCGCGGCCACGCCGGGGTACATCACCACCGCGGCCATCCATCCGTAAAGAAAGGCCGTGCGGCGGCCAAACCCATGCCTCAGGTAGACATATTCGCCGCCGGCCTGGGGAAACCGCACCGCCAGCTCCGTGAAGCACAGCGCCCCGGCCAGCGTGATCGCCGCCATGCCGCACCACACCGCCCCCAGCAGCGCAGGCGATCCAAGCGACTTGGCCATTCCGGCGGGGGTGAGAAAAATGCCCAGCGAGATGGCCTCGCCTGTGACGACAGCCGTTGCCGCCCACACCCCTAACTGCCGCCCAGTCTGCGGATCGCTCCCCATCGTTTCGCCATGCTACCCAGACCACCCCATGCCGCGCATCCTCCGTTGGATGGAGAGCATGGCTCGCATTTAAACCCAATCAACCCAATCGGCATTTTGGACACGTTCCATCCCATCATGCGGCCCTCTCGCTCGATGCATCCCGCCTCCTTGGTGTATCGTCCAATCCGTATGGCATCTCCGAACAGTGCTCCGCACCCCGCGCCTGAGGCGGAAGAGGTCTACCGCCGTTGGATTCACTTTCTGGATGAGGAATTCACCCGGCACTGCTCCCCGGCGCGCCGCGCCGAGATTGTGCGCGATCAGCTGTATCAGCTCTACCTGGGCCGCCCGCACGGAGGCAAGCTCAACCTGACGCTCACCTCGGAGCTGCCCGGCAACGTCGTAAGCCTTTCCCTGGATCCGGAAAACATTACCCTCGAGGCCCAGCACTTTGCCGATGCCGACTGCAAGCGTTTCGACGAACGCAAGCCCTTGCTCTGGTTCTGGCAGATGTTTGACCGCTCCCCCGTCGGCTTGAACCACTGGCTGGGCATCCGTTTCCGCTGCATGCTCGGCCGCCACATCTTTGCCCACATGGGCGCGGGGGTCAAGCTCTACCACGGCATCGACCTGACCTACGGCTACAACCTGACCATCGAAGACGGCGTCACCATCCGTCAGCGGGCGCTGTTGAACGACCGCGGCGGCATCACCATCGGCAAGGGCGCCGTCATCGGCTCCTTCGCCCGTGTCTACTCCCACACGCACAACCCGGGAAACTACGATCAGGTGACGCTGGTGCCCACGGTCATTGGCCCCGGCGCCCGCATCGGCAGCCACGCCATCGTGTTGGCGGGCCAGACCGTCGCCGCCGGTGAAGCCGTCGGCAGCTTCCCCGCCGACCGCATCTGAGGCAAACAGGACCCCCCATGCTAACCTGAAGCTTCCTGCCCTTGGAGAATGAGTTTGTCTTCCAGCAGTTTCCTGATTGCCGTTTTCGAGTTTGTCCTGCTCATCTTTTCGCTCAGCGTGCATGAGTGCGCGCATGCCTGGACGGCCTCCATGCTGGGCGACCAGACGGCCCGCCTGCAAGGCCGCATCACGCTCAATCCCATGTACCACGTGGATCCCATCGGCACGCTGCTGTTTCCCGCGCTGATGATCTTCGGTCCCTTCATCGGGCTGAGCATGTTTGGCGGGATGCTGGTGGGATGGGCGAAACCCACTCCGGTCATCACGCGCAACTTCCGCAAGATTGTCCGCGACGACAACCTGACCACCCTGGCCGGCCCGGTCTCCAACCTTCTCATCGTCTTCACGGCATTCCTTGTACTCGTCGTCATCTCCGTCGCGGTTCCCGATGGGCGTTTGATGGTGCTCTCCGCCTTCAGAGGCATGGTGAGCCTGGGTCAGGGCTCCTCGCTCCAGGCCTTGGTGCTGTTGTGCATCCTGGCCATCGAGATCAACCTCTCGCTCTGCTTTTTCAACCTGCTTCCCATCCCGCCGCTAGACGGCAGCCGCATTCTGCGCAACATGCTGCCTTACAACGCCGTGCAGGTCTATGACCGGATCGGCGGCTGGCTCGGCTTTATCCTGATGATCCTGGTTGGCCGGGTGGTGCTGTCTGCGCTGCTGGGACCGTCGCTGGGCCTGGTCTACCTGGTCCTCAGCCTCGTGTAGGCCATTCAAGGGCGCGACCGCACGCCTCCCGCTACAATGGAAGGAGCCTTCTCAGCATTTCTCTGAAAGACGGCGTCATTCTTTTGGCACCACCCCGGAATCGACAGGAACCATGCCCGAGCCCGCAATCTCATCTTCCCGCCCTCGTGTTTTGAGCGGCATGCGCCCCACCGGCAAGCTCCACCTGGGCAATTACATGGGCGCCCTGGCCAACTGGGTCAAGCTGCAGGACGACTACGAATGCTACTTCTTCATCGCCGACCTGCATGCGCTGACCACCGACTACGCTGACCCATCAAAGATCGCGCCCAACACGCTTGAAGTGGCGCTGGACTTCCTTGCCGCCGGACTCGATCCGAAGAAATGCACCATCTTTGTGCAAAGCCACGTGAAGCAGCATTATGAACTGCCTTTGTTCTTGGGGATGATTACACCCCTTGGGTGGCTCGAGCGCGTCCCCAGCTACAAGGAGATGCAGGAAAACCTCGCTGGCAAGGACCTGACCACATACGGATTCCTCGGCTACCCAGTACTGATGGCGTCGGACATTCTGCTCTACCAGGCCGATTTTGTGCCGGTAGGGCAGGACCAACAGGCCCACGTCGAACTAACCCGTGAAATTGCGCGAAGGTTCAATTTTCTCTACCCGAAGGATCCTCGGGTCAGAAGCGCACCAATCAAGCGTTATACCGGAGAGGACATCCGCAATCTGGGAATGGAAGAGGAGTTCAAACGTCGCCATCCCAATGCGGATCCCTCTATGGGTCAGAACTATAGAGAAGGCATTTCGGAAGAGGTGCTATGGTCCGCAGAGTCAATTGTTCTGCCCGAGCCGCAGGTGCTGCTCACCCCTTCGCCCAAGCTCCCCGGTACCGATGGCCGCAAGATGTCGAAGAGCTACGGCAATACGATCCTGATGACCGATCCCAAACCGGTGGTGCGCCAGAAGCTGAAGACCATGGTCACCGACCCGGCACGGATTCGCCGCACCGATCCCGGCGACCCCGACAAGTGCCCGGTAGGCGACCTGCACAAGGTCTTTTCGACGCCCGACACGCTGGCCAAGGTCTACGAAGGCTGCCGCTCGGCCGGGATCGGGTGCATCGAGTGCAAAGGGTGGGCCGCCGATGCCCTGATGCGCGTGCTCGAACCGATTCAGATCCGCCGCGCCGGCTTCTCGGAGTCCCAGGTAGACGAGATCCTTGAAGATGGTTCCAACCGCGCCCGGGCCCGCGCCGAACAGACCATGCAACAGGTCCGCGCCGCCATGCAGATGACGCGCGCCGGCGAGACCAGCCTTTGAACGCTGCTTGGCAATGCAGGGCAATGAAAAGTCTGGGAGTGATCCCCATTCACCGGTGCCAGAAAAGTGGAAGACCAAGCTCGGCCTGATGGGCCGAGGGAATGCAAATGACTGAAAAGACAGTCCCGTGGTGGCGAAAGGTCCTGAATTACGCGTTGGGCAGCATTCGCTCGGGATTTGGTCTTTTCCCGCGGGTCGCAAAGCCCGAATCTCAGGTGCCCGAACCAGCTCGAGAGGACCGATTCTTCGACAGGCCCGAACCCATGATGGAAGTTGAAACAGCATTGACCGATCAGCCCGCCATTCCGAATTCCGTTGCCGCCGACTCTGCAATTGCAGCCGAGCAAGCGCTTGCACCCGGGCCTGTTTCGTCCCCTGCCCCCGATCCGGCGATGGATTTGATTGACCCGATTGAAACCAAGAACCCTATCATTGGCCCTCAAGCCGAATTCGCCGCTTTGCCTGAATTCGTCCCAAGCATGACTCCGGCCGTCGCCACGATCCCAGAGCCTCCTGCGGCGCCTGCCATCGAACAGGAAGAAGCCGAAGCCGTTCCGCCAGCGGCGATTGCCTTTCAACCTGCCCAGGAACACGAGCTCGAGCCGGAACCCGTCGCCGAGCCTGAACTTCTCTCCGAGCCCGCCTCGGTTTCGCAGCCGTTGCTCGCTCCCGCCATTGGCGCGAATGACCTTATCGCCGCGACGCCCGGCAACCCGGACATCGTGACCGAGCCAACTCCAGCGGAAGAACCTGTTTCATCCCAGCACATTGACCCGATTGTCCCGATCACAGCGCCTTCGGCGGAACCAGCCGAGCCTGAGTCCGAGCCGCCCGCCAGCACCGCTCCGGCGCCCGAGCCTGCGACCGTCGACGCCGCGAAACCGGCCGAATCCCCCGAGCCTTCCCTTCCCCAAGCACCCCCCTCCAAGCCGCCCGTCAAGATTCAATCGCGGGACAACCAGGCCGATCTCTCTCCCTTCTCGGTGATCGTCGACCAGGTCTACGACGGCCCTCTCGATCTACTGCTGGACCTGATCCGCAAGCAGGACATCGACATTTACGACATTCCCATCTCCAAGATCACAGCCCAGTTTCTGGCCTACGTCAACCAGTTGAAGGCCACCGACGTGGACGTAGCCGGGGAGTTCATCTACACCGCTTCGCTGCTTATTCACATCAAGAGCAAGATGCTGTTGCCTCGCTCTCCCTCCGGCCCCCAGGAGGAGGCCGAGGACCCTCGGCGCGAGTTGGTCGAGCGGCTTCTCGAGCACGAGCGCTTCAAAAACGCCGCCCAGATGCTGCAACAGAAGCAGATGCTCGAGGCCGCCACCTGGACCAATCCCGGCTTCCGCGAGTTTAAGGACGATGAAGCGGCCGAGCCCGAGATTGTCGCCGACACCGTGGACCTGGTTCGCGTCTTCCGCGACATTCTGGAGCGCGCCCGCAACCGTCCCGTCATTGACCTCGAAGAGGACTCGGTGACCGTGGTTCAAATGATCCAGTTTCTCGCCCGCCGCCTCACCCTGGAAGACAAACCCGTGGCCCTGCGCCGCCTGCTCAGCCACACCCACTCCGAGCGAGCGCTGATCGCCATGTTCCTGGCGCTGCTGGAACTGGTCCGGCTGCAAGCCGTCCTCCTCCGCCAGGATCGCGCCTTCAGTGAGATTTTCATTAAGAAGCACACCGGCTTCGACACGGTGATGAACGAAGGTCTGGCCAACACCCTCGACGACTGGCGTTAGTTTTTTGTTATAACGAATGTTATACTGGCCTCATCAAGGAGGCCCTCCATGGCCACAACCACCAAAATCATCGCCATCGGCAACTCCGCCGGCATCATCCTGCCCAAGGAGACCCTGGCCCGGCTGAATGTTCAGAAAGGCGACGTGCTCTACATCACAGAGGGACCCAAAGGAATTCGACTGATGCCGTTCGATGAGGATTTCGCCGTGCAGATGGAGGCGGCTCGCGAGGTTATGCGCGAAAACCGGGACGTATTACAAAGGCTTGCCGAGTGACTGAGCCGGTTTGGATCAGGCAGGACGCGGTGTTTACCATCCACGAGGAGGCTCTGCTGCTCCATGGCGGCCTGGAAGGCGTACGCGACCTTGGTTTGCTTGAATCTGCCCTTGCGCGCCCGAAGAATCTGTTCGCATATTCGGAGCAGACTCCCTCCCTCGCCCAGCTTGCGGCCTCCTATGGCAAGGGAATCGTCGCCAACCATCCATTTGTGGACGGAAACAAACGCACTGCGTTCATCGTTTCAGTCACATTCCTGCGGTTGAACGGTCTTGAACTGACCGCGACAAAAGAAGACCGCGTTCTAACCTTCTGGAGCCTCGCCGCCGGCGAGATCACCGAAGACCAACTCGCCCGGTGGTTCGAACGAAACACGGGTCCCCGCGGACTCCCCGCCGGACCTCTTTTCCACCGCCGCCGCTGACCCGCCAGTTCCGCCACCCCGCCTATCCGGTGTAGAATCAAAGAAACGGAGCCAGTCCCCAGTGGCTCAGCGAGTAAACAACCGCGCAACGATGCAGTTGTTGGGGTTTTATGGACGCCTATTTATCCGGCCATTCTTTCTCCTCCCACATTTCGTCCCCTTTGTATTCACTTCGTAGTTTCTCTGCGAAGTCTCCACATTGGAGGCCCGGGCGCTACCGGAACGATGCCGGCCGCTTTGGAATTCTCTGATGGCCGACCTGGCAACGACAGTTGAAGTCCTTCCCGCGAGCGCGTCGCTCCTTGACCGCAAGCTGAAGAAATCGTCGAGCCGAGCAGGCGTGGTGGTGTTTCTGCTGGCGCTGGTGGGCGGCCTGGGCTACATCTGCATTCATGTTGCCCGGGACCTGGACGCGGTGACCATCACCAGCATCTGGCCCTACCTGCTGCTTGCCCTGGCCTTGCTGATCGCGCTCGGATTTGAGTTCGTAAACGGCTTCCACGACACAGCAAACGCCGTCGCCACGGTCATCTACACCCACTCGCTGGATCCCAACATCGCCGTGGTCTGGTCGGGGCTGTGCAACCTGGCCGGCGTACTCGCCTCCACCGGCACGGTGGCCTTCGCGGTCATCACGTTGCTGCCTGTCGAACTCATTCTGCAAGTGAGCTCGGGCGCCGGCTTTGCCATGATCTTCGCACTGCTCATCGCCGCCATTTTGTGGAACCTGGGCACCTGGTGGCTGGGGCTGCCGGCCTCCAGTTCGCACACCATGGTGGGTTCCATCATCGGCGTGGGCCTAGCCAACCAGTTGCTCAACGCCCGCACCGGAACCTCCGGCGTGGACTGGGAGCAGGCCATCAAAGTCCTCAAGGTATTGCTCATTTCTCCCGTGCTGGGCTTTGCAGCCGCTGCTCTGTTGATGCTGTTGTCGAAGCGGCTCATCAAAATCCCTTCCCTCTATAAGGCGCCCAGGCACAACCAGCCGCCCCCGTGGCCCATTCGCGCTCTTCTGGTTACCACCTGCAGCGGCGTCAGCTTCTTCCATGGCTCCAATGACGGACAAAAGGGCATGGGCCTTATCATGCTCATCCTGATCGGCACCGTCCCCACTGCCTACGCCCTCAACCACGCGGTCACCCCATACGATATCCAGGACTTTATTGCCGCTTCCCAGCAGGCCGGGCACATTCTGGACAGGCATGTCGACAAGAACGGCATCCTCGGTCCCGATGCCCGTGAAGAGGTCACGGACTACATTCGCACCAAGCAGTTGCAGCCCGCCACGATCCTGGCGCTTCGCGAACTGGTGGAAGACCTGAACCACGAAGTGGCTCTCTACAAGATGTTCAAGTCGGTTCCCGCCAAAGATCAGACCAACGTCCGCAATGACATGTACGTGGCCAGCGAGGCTATCCGGCTGATGGAGAAAAGCCACAACCCGGCCTTCACCGCCGAGGAGAACGCGGCCCTCAAGAACTACAAGAGCAAGTTGGACAAAGCCACCAAATTCATCCCCGACTGGGTCAAGGTGGCCGTGGCCCTGGCCCTGGGGCTGGGCACCATGGTGGGCTGGAAGCGCATCGTGGTCACGGTGGGCGAAAAGATTGGCAAGGAGCATTTGACCTACGCCCAGGGCGCCAGCGCCGAACTGGTGGCCATGGCCACTATCTTCGCCGCGGACAACTTTGGCCTGCCGGTGAGCACAACGCACATTCTCAGTTCCGGCGTGGCCGGCACCATGACCGCCAATGGCAGTGGATTGCGTTTCTCCACCATCCGCAATATCGCTGCGGGCTGGGTATTCACGCTGCCGGCCGCGGCCGTGCTCTCCGGACTGCTTTACTGGCTCTTTCGCCAGATATCCTGAGGTGCCGCCGGCGTCGGCGAACTGACACTGGCGTAGCTCTCTGTGCATCGGGCCATCCACCTCGTCGGATGCTCTGAATCCCTCACCGCTGGCTTTCATCCATTAGCTAATGAACCATCCTCTCTTTTCGCCTCTTCAGCTTCGTTCTATCGTTTTTGCCAACCGCATTGGCGTCTCGCCCATGTGCCAGTACACCTCGCTGGATGGCTTCGCTGGCGATTGGCATCTTGTCCACCTGGGCAGCCGTGCCCAGGGGGGCGCCGGCCTGGTGATTTTGGAGGCTTCCGCCGTCGTACCGGAGGGACGCATCTCCTCCGGCGACCTCGGCATCTGGAAGGACGAGCACATTCCGTCCCTCGCCCGGATCGCAACCTTTCTCCACTCGCAGGGCGCCCGGGCCGGCATTCAGCTGGCTCATGCCGGACGCAAAGCCAGCATGTCCGTTCCCTTTGCCGGGGAACGCCTGCTTTCACCCGCCGAGGGCGGCTGGCAGCCGGTGGCCCCCAGCGCACTGGCCTTCTCTCCCAGTTACGCCCTGCCCAAAGCACTTGACCAGGCCGGCATCGAAGGTGTTGTACAGGCATTTGCCCTCGCAGCGCGCCGCGCCCTCACGGCTGGCTTTGACTTTGTCGAGATTCACGCCGCCCACGGCTACCTGCTCCACCAGTTCCTTTCCCCATTGGCGAATCAACGTTCGGACTCCTACGGAGGCAGCTTTGTGAACCGCACTCGCCTCGTGCTCCAGATTGTGGATGCGGTCCGTGCCGTGTGGCCGGCTCACCTGCCGATCTTCGTGCGCATCTCCGCCACCGACTGGGCCGAGGGCGGATGGAACATCGACGAATCCGTTCAACTCGCCCGCCTCTTCCGCGAGCATGGGGTCGATCTTGTGGATGTTTCCTCCGGCGGGCAGATTCCCAATGCGCGGATTCCCGCGGGACCCGGCTTCCAGGTTGGGTTTGCCGGCAGAATCCGCCGTGAGGCAGGCATCCCAACTGCCGCTGTAGGCCTGATCACCGAGCCCGGCGAGGCGAATGCCATTGTGACAGGCGGCGACGCCGACCTGGTGCTGCTGGGCCGCGCGCTGCTGCGCGATCCCTACTGGCCGGTCCACGCCGCGGCCGCGCTCGATGAGGCCGCGAGTTGGCCGGCCCAGTATCTTCGCGCCGCGCCGCACCATTCGCCCGCCCGCGTCCCCATCCACCGCCCAGAGAACGCCTGAGAGTTGGCAAACCGGAGGCCTTTGTGCCTCGTTCGAAGCAAGGATTAGGGCAGAGATCGAAGGAGCCCTTTGATTTTGCTACACAAACTGTGCAAACAGTGGCCTATACTGGGGATCGAACAGGTTTTTCCCCGCAACATCGGGTCCTGCTCGTTTTGCCATGGCCACGCAACTGCCCCAGAAGCGCGCCCTCGACGCACCCTCGATCCCCGACCGCCTCTATTTCAAGATTGGAGACGTAGCCCGGATTTGCGAAGTGGAGACCTACGTCCTGCGTTTTTGGGAGACCCAGTTTCCCCAACTCAAGCCCAACAAGAGCGGAACCGGCCAGCGGCTGTATCGTCGGCGCGATGTCGAGATGGCGTTGCAGATCAAGCGCCTGGTCCACAGCGAAGGTTACACGTTGGCCGGCGCCCGTCAGGCCCTTGAACAGGGACATCGCGGCCGGGATCCGCAGCCCCGTCTGCCGCTGGCGGAAGGCGACTCAAGCCAGCGCCTGGATGCCGTTGCCGGGGCAATCGGCCGCGCACGCACCGAACTGCGGGAAATTGCCGTCCTGCTGGCCTCGCCCAATCCGCGACCGCGCCGGCGAACCCGGCTCGCGCCGGTGCCAGCCCCGTCCGATTCCCTCTTTCCGTCCTAACCCGCCAACCAATGTGCGGTGTCCCATGGGCCAGCGGAAAGTAGAGCCGCCTCCGCGCTTTCGTGCTAATTTAGGGTATTGTTAGGCAGCGAACCAGCCCAAAGTGAAAGCGGTCCTGTTTCCACTCAGGGATAGCCCTTTTTCTTTCCGATCATTGGAGCCTGAACGACCATGAAATGCTCTCATTGTGGATCACCGAGATTTCGAACCTCGCGATTCCGGGCGTCGGATCTCATCCGGCTTTTTCTCTTCCAATACCCCGTGCGCTGCCGGTCCTGTAACCAGCGGGATTACGAAGATCTTCTCAAGGCTTTAAACCTTCGCCAGGCCGAGAAAATCCGCTACCGGGAAGAGCGAGCAGCGAAGCGAAAACGCCGCACTCCCACAACCGGGAAAGCCTAGCCGCCATCGCCTTGGCAGATGTGTGCCGGCCGCGGCAATCGTGCAGCATCCCCCGCAAGCCAAAACGTTCGGCTTCAGCCTCGTGGGAAAAGCATCTCCATCGAAGACAAATCCGGCACGGGTAGAATTTTGATCGTTTTGCGAGAGGCTGGAGGGTCAGCCCGCCTGAGCCACGCCCGGCTGTACCAGCCCAAGAGAATCAGGTTGCGAAAATAATGGTCGGGACGGGCAGATTTGAACTGCCGACCCCTCGCACCCCAAGCGAGTGCTCTACCAGGCTGAGCCACGTCCCGACACGATCAAGCCGGCTCGGGTGAGCCGGCTTTGGGGTCCCGATCAGTTTACACCAGCGCGGCTCGGCGCGCTTCCCGTCAGTGCGATGGCGGAACGAATTCCGAGGGCAGAGCCGAGCCCGCGCCGAAGAAGAACTCTTCCATCTGCTCGACAAGAAACTGCTGCGCCGCCGGGGTCCAGGGCTGCAGCCGGTACTCGTTGAGCAGCATCTTTTGCCGATCGACCCACTCGGCCCAGGCTGCCTTTGAAACGTTTTTGAAGATCTTTTGACCAAATTCCGAGTCGAAGGGGGGCTCGTCGAGACCCTCCATTTCCTTCTTATTACGAACGCAAAATACCATATGTGCCATTGTCGATGCTCCCAGCACTATTGTATTGGATCGAATGCGGTTTTTCACGGGAGCACCGCATGTCCCTGGACCACACCGGGGCGTGCTCAAAGGAAGAATGCGCGGGGGCCGCGTGTCGCACGGCCCCCGCAGGGTGAGGCTTAGTAGGCGGCAATACCATTCATGCCGGCGGACGCGGCCAACCCATCTACGGTTCCGAGGCCCAAAAGCGTTCCATCGTGATCGACCGAGAAGATGCCGATAGCACCGGCCGCGGTGTTGAGTGTGTAGACGAACTTGCCGTCGGCGCTGGCCGCGATGTCCAGGTTTGTACTTCCAGCGGGATTCGCCCCAACTACAGTGGTTCCGATAGACGTCAGGGCCCCGCCGTGGCCGATGGCAAAGCCGGAGATCGTCGAACTTCCGGCATTCGACGTGTAAATCGATCGGCCGTGCGCCGTGATCACATCCCAGCAGGTTGCGGCGCCCAGCGTTGGAAGCGATGCGGAGATCACGCTGAGCGTGCTGTTGGGAAGAACCGCGTAGGAAGAGATTGAGTTGGATGCATTGGCCACGATCAGCGCGCCGTTCGGGGCAAACAGCGGTGCGAAAGGAACCGCGCCCGAGCTTGCGTTGACTGTAATCCCGGACAGGGTACCATCTTCGAGGACGCGAAAGACATCGATCTTGTTGGTTGCGGTCTCAGTTACAACGAGGAACTGCCGATCGGGGCTGAAGGCCAGGGAAGTGGGCGCCGTAGCAGTTGCGCTGAGGTTGCGGGTGGAGTTCTTGATCGGCCGAAGGTAGCCGTCTTCTTCCACACGGAGTCCGCTCACGTTGCCGTTTCCACCGGAGTTCAACACGTACAAAAGATCCCCCGACTGTGCGACCGCAGTGGGAGAGCTGCCGCCGCTTGGCTTGGTGTCCACGAGGGTCAAAGAGGGACCGTCTACCGAGAACGAAGAGACGGTGCCGCTGCCTGCGTTGACGGCGAAGAGCAGCCGGTGATCCTGGCTAAGCCGGAGCGACCCTTGCGAGTGAAGCGGGTCGACGGTTCCTCCGCTTCCGTTGCCTCCGGTCGAGAACTCGCCCGCGGGCAGCAATGAGCCATCTTCCTCTCGGATGAAGGCGGCGACCTGGTTGTCTTCCGCAGCGTTGGTCATCACAAACACTGCGCCTTTGGCGTCCTCTGCTGCTGCATGTGCGCTCGTCATGGACAGACCGCCCATCGCCAGGACAGACGTCAAGATCAGAAACTTGGTGCTTTTCATTTCGGTTGGCTCCAGTTGGGGAATTTGACCCTCGACCGGCTTCTCGCTTGCGAAGCGGCTCGGGCCTTTATGCACAAGGAGAGTTGCGCTGGTCCAAAAAGGTTACAGCACCAGGAAATCCCTCCTCTGCCTGCCCGGATTCAATTCGATTATGTGAATCGTGCGTGAAGGCTCGGCGCAGAAAGCAAAGTGGAGTGATTGCGCTGCGCTGCCTGAAGCCATCTATTCTGTGAGAGTATGTGCGGCCGATTCGCCCGTCGATCCACGCAGGAGGTCCTCGCCGACTGGTTTGGCGTTGAGCTGGAGGACATGCCGTGGTTTGCACCGAGCTATAACGTTGCCCCGCAAAGCGTGCAACCCGTAGTGCGAATGAACCGCGACTCCGGCAGCCGGGAGTTTGCCCTGCTTCGCTGGGGGCTGGTGCCCTTCTGGGCCAAGGACGCCAAGTTCGGTTACAGCACGATCAACGCCCGCGCTGAGGAAGCGGCGACAAAGCCCGCCTACCGGGAAGCTCTGAAGAAGCGCCGCTGCCTGGTGCCCGCCGACGCCTTCTACGAATGGCAGCGAATCGACAAGAAGACCAAGACCCCTTATGCCATTGCCCTCAGGAGCGGCGAGCCCTACGCCATGGCCGGCCTGTGGGAGCGCTGGCAGCCCAAGGAAGGCGAGCCGCTCGAGACCTTCACTATCCTGACCACCGACCCAAACGCTCTGATGGAGCCTATCCACAACCGCATGCCGGTGATTCTGGAGCCGCGCGATTACCCCCGCTGGCTCGACGCCGGCGACCCGGCCAGGCCGCCTGTGGACTTGCTCCGGCCATTTCCGGCGGAAAAGATGGCCTGCTGGCCGGTAAGCGACCGGGTCGGCAACGTGCGCAACAACGATGCACAATTGCTTGAACAACCCCAGCCCATCGAGGATCGTCAGACCCTGGAAGGCTAGCGAGCCGGCCTCTGGTTCGCCGGTCATGGTCACTGAACCGGCTCACCGCTCGAACCATAATTTCAAGTTGGCGCAACCGGGGAATCGACTCGACCGGCGACAACCCAGAGGCATTCGCGAAGATTGCTCTTGACAAGCGTCCTCTCCAAAGGTTTCCTTGTTGTACTCCCGGTCAGCGCTCTTCCTGAGCTCCAGCGTCGCGAATGATCTTCGGTTCCCAGGCCTGGGTTCAGCGTGGAGCGGACCATGTCGCATTCCAGTCTCGACCAAGAAAGGAACGATCATGTCCGATGTAAACCAGTCTGGCCTCTCCGACAATGCTGCCGGAGGACTTGCTTATATCACCATCATCCCGGCGATCATCTTTTTGATCATCGAGCCCTTCAACAAGAACGCCTATGTGCGCTTCCACTCCTGGCAGTCCATCTTCCTGTGCATCGTCTGGATTGCGGTGGATGTCGTCTTGAACATCTTCGGCAGACTCGTTCCGTTGGGCGGGCTTCTCACGATGGCGATGATTCCTCTGGTAGGTCTTCTGTTCTTCATCCTCTGGGTCATCGTAATTATCCAAGCCTTCAACGGTAAGCGCTTCAAGCTGCCAGTCATTGGCGACCTGGCGGAGAAGCAGGCCAACGGGTAGCACGCGCAAGGAGCGCGCGATTCACTTGATGGCCTCGAAACCGAAGCCATTCCCTCCGCCAAGGGTTGCCCCCGGCAGTGCGCGTTCACTCCTGTGCGGTTCACCCGTCGCAAACTTGGGCCAATCCTGACCGCTTTCCGATCCCGACCCGAAAGGAACTACCATGTCCGAGCCCACGCAATTTGAACCCATCCCTCCCCAACCAGCAACCTCGGGGCTGTCTGACAATGCTGCCGGCGCACTGGCTTACGCAACCATTATCCCCGCGATCATCTTCCTGATCGTCGAGCCCTACAACAAGAGCTCCTACGTGCGCTTCCACTCCTGGCAGTCCATCTTCCTGGGCATTGCCGCTTGTGCCTTGCAAATTGTCCTTTCGGCAATCCCCATCATCGGATGGATCCTCCTCCCATTCGTTTTCCTTGCACTTCTTCTGCTCTGGATTTTTGTGATGTTCAAGGCGCTGAACGGCAAGCGGATCATGCTGCCGATTATTGGCCCTCTCGCGGAGAAGCAGGCAGGCGGCCAGGGTATCTGAACACCACAGCTCGCGGTTGTATGGGCCTGGAGGGCTCAGCGCCGCTTGCCCTTCCTCGCAAGCTTTCTTCGCGCTTTGAAGGAACGTGCCGGTGCTTCGTTGGCTCTCTTCTTCTTCGCTTTCGGGCGGGATTTGGGGGCTATCTTGCCGGTCAGCGGCAGGCCTTCCTCGACAATTGAAAACTGCAGCTTGCGTTCCTGGGCCAGGATGCGGTCCAGAATCACCTGTACCCGGTCGCCGGCGCGGAAGCGGCGGCCCGTGCGCTCGCCGATGATCTCGTGGGTATTCTCCCGCCAGGTGTAGCGATCGTCCCGAAGCGAATCGATGGGCACCAGTCCCTCGACAAACAGGTCGGTGAGTTCGACGAAGAGTCCAAATTTCGCCGGATTCAGCACCAGCGCGGCAAACTCCTCGCCCACCCGATCCTGCATAAAGCGCACCTTCTTCCACTCCACCAATTCACGCTCGGCTTCGGCGGCGCGGCGCTCGGTCTGGCTGGTTTCTTCGGCAATCTGGGCCAGCTCAGCCTCGGAAATCGGTGGCTCGATCGCCGATGACCCATGGGTGCCCACCTCCAGGTCCGTGCCCCATCCTTTCGCTTCTTTTCTGGCGAAAGGGTGGGAACCCGAGTTTCCCACCTGCTGCCCTTCATTCGGGTGCGTCCAGGGCGAGCTGTGGCGGCCCTCGGCCACTTCACCCTCACCGTGCACGCCGGCCCGCAACAGCGCCTTGGCAATGCGATGGACAATCAAATCCGGGTAGCGGCGGATGGGCGAGGTGAAGTGCGTATACGTCGGTGCGGCCAGCGCAAAGTGGCCCTCGTTGATCTCGGAGTAGCGCGCCTGCTTGAGCGAGCGCAGCATCAGGTAGCTCAGGATCCGCTCTTCCGGCTTGCCCTCGATGCGCGCCGCCAGCTTTTGATACATCCGCGGCGTCACCGGAATGTCCTCCGGCACCTCGAGCACCCGCGGATTGCGCCCGGTGCGTTGCGCGTCGCGGCGGTCACCGCGCGTCTGGATGCGTTTGACCGGCAGAGGGCCCAGCCCCAGCGTGTAGCCGAAAGCCGCGGCCAGTTCTTCAAACTGGACTACACGGCGCGGCTCCGGCTTTTCGTGGATGCGATAGAGCGACGGCACGCCCAGATCTTCAAGCCAGGTGGCCACGCACTCGTTGGCCGCCAGCATGAACTCCTCGATCAGGCGGTTGGCCCAGGTGCGCTCGGCCTTGGTGACGCCGCGCATCTGGCCATGCTCGTCAAACTCGATCACCGGCTCGGGCAGATCGAAGTCGATCGAGCCCCGTTCTTCGCGGCGCTTGTTCATGAGCCCCGCGAGCCTGCGCATTCGCTCAAAATCGACGGTCAACGCAGGGTAGCGCGCGCGAACCTCCGGGTCGCCTTCGAGGATGGCGTGAACCTCGGTATACGTCATGCGCGCGGCCGAGCGGATCGTTCCCTCGACAATCTCATAGCTCTCGATGCGCCCGCTGGCGTCGAGCTGCATCAGGCAACTCAGGACCAGCCGGTCTTCGCCGGGGCGCAGGCTGCAAATGTCCGTCGAAAGCTCCTGCGGGAGCATGGGAATGGCGCGATCGGGGAAATAAACACTGGTTCCACGCAGCCTCGCTTCCAGGTCGAGGTCGGTTCCCGCGCGCACATACTCGGTTACGTCGGCAATGTGCACTTGGAGCTCGTAGCCGCCGTCTGCGCGCTCGGTCGCCAGCACCGCATCGTCGAAATCGCGAGCCGTCTCGCCATCGATCGTCACAATGGGCAGCCCCCGAAAGTCGCGCCGGCTGTCAGCCTCGGCCGCGTCCAGGTGCGCCACGCTCCGCGCCTCGGCCAGCACGTTCTCCGGAAAGATATGCGGCAACTGGTGCTTGCGGATCATCATTTCGACATCCACGCCGAAGTCATCCGGGTCGCCCAGCACCTCGATCACCCGGCCGACAGCAGGCCGGGTAGGCGTGGGCCAACTGGTGATTTCAACATCCACCACCAGCCCTTCCAGGTCGTCATGGCTCGCAGCCGCCGCTGCCTCGGAGCCCAACACACGGTGCGGCGTGACCGCGTCGTTTGCGGCCGGCAGTTCCTGGCCCGCGGGAATCAGAATAGGCTGCGTCATTCGCTCGTCAAAGGGCACCACGCTGTGCCCCTGTGCCCGGTCGGAACGCGCATAGTGAAAGGTTCCCACGACGGTGGGATTGCGCCGCTCGATCACTCGCACAATCCGCCCCATGCGGCGCCCATCAACCTTCGGCGGTTCCACCTCCACCAGCACCTGGTCGCCCTGCATCGCGCCATTGATTTCGTTGGGAGGGATAAAGATGTCTTCCTGCCCAGAAGCCTGACGCGCGTTGGGACGCACGAACCCGTAGCCGTCGCGATGCAGATCAAGCCGCCCGGCGGAGAGATTCTCGCGCATTCCCCCAACTCCGGAGAGAGGCCGGGGAATACTCCAATGCTCGCGGTCGAGCTTGACCAGTTCGCCGTGGGCCGTCAGCCGGGCCAGCTGCTCCAGCAGCAGCCGCCGCTCCCGCCCGCCACCCAGCCCCAATTCGCGCACAAGCTGCTTATATCCAGCTTTTTGACCGGCTGAGTGAGTAATTCGCACCATCAGTTCACGATCGGTCATAAGCCAAGAGTAGGCTATTGACAGGGAAACGTGCAGTATCTTGCTCCGGCTGCATGGCGAGCAGCGGAATTCACAGTTCTTTCTCCGGCCAGGCTTCAGAACTTTTGTTACATTTGGCTACAGGTTGCTCTTTTCACGATCCTGCCGGATAATGTGCCATACCCCGGTCGTAAAATGAAGGGAACGCACCATAATGGGTGGATCGCGAAGGGGTAGCATTTCATTTGCGTCCGCCGGAGGATAGCCGTAGGTGAATCAGCCGGCTGTCCGTGGAAACAGTTTTTCGGGCCCGCGGTATAGGCCCCTGCCTTGGCAGCACCTTGCCAGGAAAACAGGAGAGCAAACCCTTGAGCGCAATGTGGAAACCCAGCCAAACCGGTTCGATCACCCCCAATCCCATCCCGGAGCCTCCCCGCCCCGCGATGCCACCTCCTCCTCCTGAGCCGGTAGGCCGCGCCACGGTTGCGACCTCCGACCAGGCAACCATCGGCAAGGGCTTGTTTGTGAAGGGCGAGATCACCGGCACCGAGTCGCTGTTCATCGACGGCAAGGTCGAGGGCAGCATCAACTTGCCCGGAAACCGAGTGACCGTGGGCCGCAATGGCCAGGTCGCTGCCAACATCAACGCCCGCGAGATCGTGGTCATGGGCAAGGTTCGCGGCAATGTTTCCGCATCGGACCGCGTAGACATCCGCGCCGAGGGTTCTTTGAGCGGCGACGTCACTGTGGCCCGCATCAGCATTGAAGATGGCGCCTATTTCAAGGGCGGCATCGACATTCGCAAGCCGGAAGCCAAGCAGGCCGTACCGGCAGGCACGGTCACGTCAGAGCCGGCCAAACCGGTCCTGGCACAACTTTGACTTTCGCTAGCTACCGCGTTTCTTCTTAGCATTACTCACTAAGTTGCCGTGGACCTATCCTCGCGCGTCTTCTCGAGCGCGGGGATGAGAAACTTCGATCGTCGAGACTGAACCATGATTAAATGGGGTTCTATCAGGCGAACTATCTTCGCTGAACCCAGAGGTCATACTCGTCTCTTCAGCGCCCCTCCCGTCGATGTATTTGTGTAACATCCATGATTCTAATTTCGGCGAATGCGTCACTCCAACGAATGCGCTCAGCCGGCATAAATGCCCCTCAAAGACTCTGGCCAGGTTGCGAGGAAAGAGGTCGATCATATCTCCACACTGGCCTTCTGGCTCTCGTCAATATCGGCGATTTGTCGAGATTGTACATGGCTATCTGCCGGCACCAAGGTTGGCAATTGGTCGCTTTTCTGTTAATCTGACGTTCCATGTAGCTTCTTGTTTTTGTCGGCAAAATCCTATCGAAGCAGGCAGGCAGCGCTTTCGTGGATTGAGGAAAGGCAACATTCTTTACTTCGGCCGCCAGGAAACCAGAGCACATGGAGTGCGGCTGGCATTCGCCAGTTCGTAGGTTCCGGGCGTGTGGCAATGTTCGTGCCGTTGTGCCCGTTTGCCCCAGGAAAGGAAGCGAATATCGTGACCTCAATGTTCAAGTCCAACCAAATCGAAACACCTCCTTTTGATCCTGCATCTGAGCCAGTTCGCCATGCGCTCGGTGTTGTTTCCAACGAGCCAACAGTTCGTGGCGCCGCTCTGGCAGGCGAGCAAGCCACCATCGGCAAGGGACTGGTACTCCACGGCGAAATTACAGGATCGGAATCGCTGTTTGTCGACGGCAAGTTCGAGGGCAGCATCAGCCTGCCCGGTAACCGCGTCACCGTGGGCCGCAACGGCCAGGTGAACGCGAATATCAACGCCCGCGAAATCGTTGTGCTCGGTAAAGTCCGCGGCAATGTGTCCGCCTCCGACCGCGTTGACATACGCGCTGAGGGCTCTGTCACAGGTGACGTAGCCGCAGCCCGCATCAGCATTGAGGACGGCGCCTTCTTCAAGGGCGGCATCGACATTCGCAAGTCCGAGCAAAAGTCGGCGCGCTCCTTTGCCGTGACTCCGGCAGCGGAAGAGGCACTCAAAGAAGCATAACTCCCCCGAACGGTTAGATCCGGTGCATTGGCTGCATCGGGAGGGAGCGCTGTGTCCGGGCGCGCTAGCGCAGGCCCAGCCGTTTCATCGCGACCCTGGGCAGCGCCGAGCCGGTCTTTTCCAGGACCCAGGTGGCAACCGCCGCCCAGAAAACAGTTCCCACCACAAGCTCCGCCAGGTCCACCCAGCTCCTCTGTAAGGGCAGATGAGTGCGCAGTGGGCCGCTTAGAGCCGTGAGCCCTCCCCACACCACCGCGCCACTGGTCATTGCGGCCATCAGGCAGCGTCCCATCTCCGCATAATCCAGGCTGGCCAGGGAAACCATGCGCCGCTGATGCAGCAGGACGGCGAGGCTGACCGCCTGGAGCGCAATGCCGATGTCGGAGGCGAAAGCCAGCCCGATGGCTCCCTGCCATCTATAGCAGGCGGCGTAAATAGGCAGCGAAACAACGGTCACCGCGGTGGCGGCGAGCATGGGAATAAACGTGTTTCCGGCGGCATAAAAGGCGCGGGCATAGATAGCCTGTGCCGACCACAGGAACAAAGAGACCGAGAAGATAGCGAAATAGACGGCGCATGCACGGCAATCCGCGACGGAAAAGCGTCCGCCGAGGTAGATCAGCTCGACCAGGGGCGCAGCCAGAGCCGCCATCGCGGAAGCCGCCAAAAATCCCAGCGAAGCAACCCGAGCCACTGAATCTGCGACGCCGACAGCGAATTCGTAATGGCGTTCACGGGTCCACAGGCTGGCGAAGAAGGGCATGGAGGCCGCGCCCGCCGCGCCCGCCAGAATGGCGATGGGAGCGGCAAACAGTTGCTTGGCTACATTCATCAGCGTGATTGCGCCGTCGGTGGACGATGCAAAGTGGGTGATGATCCAGGGATCGGCCGAAACCAGGGAGACGCCAGCCATCAGAGGAAGCGAGAGCCGCACCCACTCCCGCAGTCCCTTGTCGCGCCAATCGAGGATCGGACGGAAGCGCAGGCCTGCCCGATGCACGAAGTAGGCATTCAGGAGAAAATTGCCGAAAAATGCCCCAGCCACCGTGCCCACGGCCAGCGAAGAAATACCCATGCGTTTGACCAGCAGCAGACCGCCGACAATGGTGCCCAGGTTGTAGATGAGCGGGGCCACCGCCTGCACGGTGAACTGCTTGCGCACATAAAGCACCGCCCCAAACACTCCGCTGGCGAAGAAACATAACTGTGCGGGCAGAAGAATGCGGGTGAGCTGAATGCAAAGTTGCGCCTTCTGCGCGTCGAAACCGGGGAACATCCGGTGGACGTAGAAGGGAGCAAATATCTCCGCCACCGCGATTGCGCCCCCAAGCACCAGAGCCATGGTGGTGAGAATGACCGAGAGCGACCGCTCTCCGTCCGCCTCGCGCCCGGTATCCCGGTAGCCGGTGAGGATGGTGACCAGGGTGGCTGAGAGCGCGCCGCCGACCAAAAAGTACGAGACCATATCCGGCAGTTGGAAAGCGGCATAAAAAGCATCCGTGCCATGGCCGAAGAGCCATGCGATGTACTTGGTCCGCACCAACCCCATGATCCGCGAGAGGAAGTTGAAAGCCATCATCAGGATGGTCGCGGAAAAGGCCGTATGGGCGTAGGACGGCCGCAGCATTCCCAGGCCGCGAGCCCACCGGGAACGCCCGGGCGGGGAAGGCTGAGTTGGGGGCGAACCTGTCACTGAAGTTGATTCTATCGGGGTTGCGGGTGGCCAAGCCGTTTGCAATGAGAATCGCCTCGCAAAGATCCGGCTGGGAGCCACAGTCCTCAGGAGAAAGGCCGCCAGGCGGGATCGGGCACTGGCGCCCTCCGATTCTGGTTCTTCCCTCCCGCGGCATTTGCCCTCCGGGCGTTCTTGCGCCGGAACAGTCGCAATCGCCCGGCTCTCGCGTATCCTCTTTGCGGGAGGACGTTCGATGCAGCGGGCTTTTGGACCTGGAGTTTTGCTGGTGGTAGCAGTTGGAGTCGCAGGCGTAGCGCAAACCATTCGCGGGCGCGAAGGCATCACGTTGCCGCCGCCTCCGGCTACCGAGGCCATACCGGTCGCCGACGATTATTTCGGAACCAGGATTCCCGATAGCTATCGCTGGCTTGAAGACGCCAGGAGCCCTGAGACTCGGGCCTTTATCGATGCCCAGAATGCTTACACGTCGCGCTACCTCAAGCAGACCCGCATTCGCCCGCAGGTCGCCGACGACCTGGACGCGCTGGAGAATGTCTCGGATGCGCGGACTCCAATCGAGCGGGCAAACAGCTTCTTCTTTAGAAAGCGGCTGGCCGGGGAACAGCAGTTCTCGATCTACGTCCGGCACGGTTGGGCGGGCAAGGACGAGCGGCTGATCGACCCGGCCAAACTCAGCCGGGACCCAAATACCTCTGTAAACCTGGCGGATGTGTCGAGGGACGGGACACTGGTGGCATATGGGGAAAAACAGGGCGGAGCGGATGAGTCGGGCATCCATTTCTTCAACGTGAAGACGGGCAAGACTCTGGAGGACGAGTTGCCTCCCGCCCGCTACCTGGGCGAGAGCTTTGCGCCGGATGGGGCCAGTCTCTATTACTCCCGCAACGACAAGGCGGGGACCCTGCTTTACCTGCATGTGCTGGGCACGCGAACCTCCAGGGACACCCTGCTCTTTGGCCACGAGTTTCGCGGGGAGGAGTTGACCGGCAGCGACCTTTTTTCCGGCGTGGTGACCGACGACGGACACTACCTGGTGATCGATATCGAACGAGGCGTGCCGGCCCGGCGCGAGGATATTGTCTTTCGCGACCTGACCAAGCCGGGATCGCCCTTTGAGGTGCTGGTCTGGGGCCTGGATTCCCGCTTCGATGCGGTCTACACCGAGGGCGCCTGGTACGTAAAGACCGACTACAAGGCATCCAAGGGAAGGATTCTGAAGGCCGACCCCGGCATCATGCCGGACGTATGGAAGACTGTGGTGCCGGAGGGTCCGGATGTGATCGACGCATGGTCGATTGTGGGCGGAAAAATCTACGTGAACCGGCTGAAGGATGTCAAAACAGAAACCACGGCTTACAAGCTGGATGGGAAGCCTGTCGGAAAGATTGACTATGACGGAATCGGCTCGGCTTCCGAAGTCGAAGGGCGGACAACGGACCGCTACGGCTATTTCAGCTTTTCGTCGTTCATTGTGCCGCCCACCATCTACCGGCTGGATACGGTGACCGGCAAGCGCGAGGTCTTCTTCCAGGCCAAAGTTCCTTTCGATCCCGGCCAATACGGTCTAACGCAGGTGTTCTTCAAGTCCAAGGACGGAACGAAGGTACCGATGTTCATTGCCGGCAAAAAAGGGCTGAAGCGCGATGGGACAGAGCGACTGCTCATGACCGGTTACGGCGGCTTCAACGTCAATTTGGGCCCGACCTGGAGCCCGGTTGCCGCGTGGTGGCTGGAACAGGGCGGATGGTTCGCGTTGCCCAACCTGCGCGGCGGCGGAGAATATGGCGAGGACTGGCACGAGCAGGGAATGTTCGAGAAGAAACAGAATGTTTTCGACGACTGGTTTGCCGCGGCCGAGTACCTGATCGCCAACAAGTACACTTCGCCGCAGCACTTTGCTATCACCGGCCGGTCGAACGGGGGGCTGCTGATGGGCGCATCCATCACCCAGCGGCCGGAGCTGTTTTCGGCCGTGTGGTGCGGCTATCCCCTCCTGGACATGCTCCGATTCCAGAAGTTCCTGGTGGGGTCTTTCTGGACCACTGAGTACGGCTCGGCGGAGAACGAGAAGCAGTTCTTCTACTTGCTGAAGTACTCTCCCTACCACAACGTGAAGGCCGGCACGGCCTATCCGGCGGTGATGTTCTTCACCGGCGACAGCGACACGCGGGTAGACCCGCTGCATGCGCGCAAGATGACCGCACTCTTGCAGTCGGCCTCGTCCAGCGGCCGGCCGATCCTGCTGCACTATAGCCTCGCCGGGGGACACTCGGCGGGTGTGAGCGTGGATCAGCAGATCCAGGACGATGCCGACCGTCTCGCCTTCCTATGGACTGAAACAGGACAGCCGCCGGCTCAGAAGTAAGGTTCTGGCCGGCGCCCGAAAGTCACGCACAGACACCGTCCCGGCGTAACCTCATGCCCCTGGTAGTCCGCTCCGATAAGAGAGATGCGGATTCAAGTAGCAGGTTCTTAGCGGCGATCTCACTGGCCATCACCGCGCAATGCAAGAACGGGCAAAAAATGCCCTGTTTCGGCTCACTGCGCGGCCGGAAGGCACAAAGAGGTCTGAATGTCACCCGCTGAGAGCGTGCTGCCGGAAGTTCCAACGGGCCGGAGCCGAAATGCCACAGGCAGAATTGGAAACCAACGGAATCGACCGGCGCCAGGAGGCTGCCCGGCTGGCAGCTCTTGAAGCGACGGGGATACTCGACACCCCGCCCGAAGCCGGCTACGACGCTATGACCCGGCTGGCCGCCGAGTACTTTCATGCCGAAGCCGCGCTGCTCGGATTTGCCGACGAGAGCCGCGTCTGGATCAAGTCCAACTGGGGCGAAAGCCTCCGCGAACTCCCGCGCCGCAACTCTGTCTTCGAGCTGGTGCTCGCCAGGGATGCTCCCCTGGTGATTACCGACCCCTCCGAGCACCCTCAGTTGGGGGTGCGTCGATGGCTCCGCAGGCGGATCAGCGTGGCCTTTCTTGCCAGTGTTCCGGTGCGTTCAAACGAGGGCAGAATTCTGGGAGTGTTGACCATCGTCTCCAGCCGCCAACGCGACACCATGGCCGACGACGAGCTGCGCATGTTGGAGTGTATGGCCGACCTGGTGGCCGGTCAGCTCGAACTGCGCAAGCTGCGAAAAGCCTTGACCGCGCAGCAGTCGATGCTGTCCCATGCGGCAAACGAAACGGTGGTGGCGCACGCCTGGCCGCAAGTGCGAGACCTGCGCCACGCCCTCGACGAGCGCCAGTTCGTGCTCCACTACCAACCTGAGATCGATCTCACCACCCGCAAGATTGTCAGCCTCGAGGCGTTGATCCGTTGGGACCATCCCGAGCGCGGGCTGATTCCCCCCATGGACTTCATCCCGCAGGCCGAGGAGAGCGGGATGATTCTGCCCATCGGCGACTGGGTTCTATCGGAGGCCTGTAACCAGATCAAGGCGTGGAGCAGCGAGGACCCCCGCCACGGCTCGCTGCGGGTCTGCGTGAACCTTTCCGCCCGCCAGTTCTCTCGCGAGGGGCTGGCCGATCACGTCGAATCCCTGCTGATCCAGTCAGGTATCTCCAGTCGCCAGCTCGGCCTCGAAATGACGGAGTCCAGCCTAATTCCCAACATGGGTACGGCGCTGGAGGTGCTCAGCGGCTTGCGCAAGCTGGGCGTTTCCCTCCTCATGGATGATTTTGGCACGGGCTACAGCTCGCTCAGCTACCTTCATTCGTTCCCCATCGACATTCTCAAAATCGACCGCTCGTTCGTGGGGCGTTTGATCGAAGGCGATCAACCGGCACAGATTGTCCGCACCATCATCGAGCTGGCCAGAGTATTGGGGATGGATGTGGTGGCCGAGGGCATCGAAACCCTGGAACAATATCGCCTGCTGCGGCAGATGGGCTGCCGCCTCGGCCAGGGCTTCCTCTTCGCCCGCCCCATGACCGCCAAGGCCCTGACCCGGCTCTTGCGCTTGCCCGGCCGCGTGCTCCCCGACCCCGAGGCTTGTGAAGCCTGTTCCACCTGACCATTCGCGCCACGGCTCCGCAGCCGGAGAAGCGGTCCATTTTGGGAGCGGGCGAGATGCGCTTCCCATTCCGGAATCTGGCTCCCTCCTGCATGGGAAATTCCTCATGCTTGGATCCATGGGCCGGGTTATGCTCCAAGCCATGCGACAAGCAGCGTCATCTGCGTCCCCCAGCAACTCCCCCAGCTTTTCTGGTCTGTTGGCTGCGTTAACAGCACCGGCCTCCGCCGCAGTGGACCGCGCGCTCACCTGGAACGACGATGACCTCGCCGACGACGTGACGACCCTCAGCTACGAAAGCTGGTTGCAGGCCCACGCGCGCTACCGGCCCGTCGATCCCGTTTCGGCTGATCCCGCCGACCGCCCATTGACCTATGCTGACGATCTGGGGCCAAGTCATTTTGACGACCCCATCGCGGCCCGTGCGATTCCAACCACAACAACGCCGGCACCGCAAGTTGCGCCTTCTTCACACTCCTACCGTGAGGCCGAGACTGCCCATGGCCCCTCCACCCAGGCCGGTCGGAAGCCGAAGTGCGCCAACATCACCTTGCGGGTAAGCCAGGACGAACATGCTCAACTGCGAGAGCGCGCCACTGAAGCCGGGCTTTCCGTCTCGGCCTACCTGCGCTCCTGCACTTTTGAGGCGGAGAGCTTGCGGGCGCAGGTAAAGGAAGCGCTGGCGCAGTTGCGTTCGGACGCACCCGACAAGGGCCAGACTCCCTCCGCTCCAGCGCGCAGTTCCTCGGTCGAGTTGTGGTCGCGGTTTCTGGCCCACTGGCCCCAGTGGGCGCGTCGCCCGAACCCGATGCGCACAGCATCTACTCCACTTCCAGCACCAGGCACTTCAGATATTCGGTTTCCGGCAAGTTCAACACCACCGGGTGGTCAGGAGCAGCCCCGCGGCGCTCGAGCAGCCGCACGCGCCGGGAAGCATCGGCCGCGGCCGAAGCCACGGCGGCCTCGAGGTCTGCCCAGCTCAAGTGCTGGGAGCAGGAGCATGTGATCAACATTCCGCTGGGCCGCATCATCTTGAGCGCGCGCAGGTTCAGCTCTTTGTAGCCGCGCAGCGCACCCTCCACGGCCCTCTGGCTTTTGGCGAAGGCAGGCGGGTCGAGAACGATGGCGTCGAAGGTCTCGCCGGAGCCGGACCAGTCGCGAAGAATCTGAAACGCGTCAGCCTCGACCCAGTCCACCTGCGCCGTGAGGCGGGAGCGATTGGCCTCCAGGTTCCTTTCCGCCACTTCGAGCGAGGCGCGCGAGGCGTCAATGCCGGTGACCGCGCCGCAAACCTGGGCCAGGTGCAAGGCGAAACCGCCCTGGTAGCAGCAAACATCGAGCGCGCGGCCTCCCCCGTTCCGGCTTGCCACGCCGAACCGTCGTGCCCACGCTGCCGCGGCGGCGTAGTTGGCCCGCTGGTCGAGGAAGGCTCCCGTCTTCTGTCCGGCGTTGGCGTCGAAGTGGAACAGCAGACCGTTCAACCGGAACTGCGTGCTGGCGGCCCGGGCCGCAGCGTCTTCAACGAACAGAGCTTCGGCGCTCGGCGCTGACAATCCTTCCAACTCGCGCACGCGCGGGTCGGGCCGCTCCACAATGGCAGCCGGCGTTACCTCTTCGCGCAGCACGCGCACACACGTCTCCCGGACTGCGGCCGAGTCCAATCCCTTGGCCAGGAGTTGAAGAATGACCAGGCTGCCGTACTTGTCCACTACCAGCCCCGGCAACTCGTCGGCCTCGCTAAAACACAAGCGGCATGAATCGGTTTCGTCACTGAGCAGAGGCCTGCGCCGGGCAATCGCCCGCCGCAGCCGACCCGCCAGCAGTTCCAGCCATCCGGCATCGTCGATGGCCTGGCGCGAGATCAGCCGCAGCGCAATTTGCGAGGATGGACTATAGAGCGCGGTGCCCAGCAGCAACCCACGGCTATCGGCCACCGGGAGCAACTGGGGGGGGGCGCCGTCACCGGGCAATTCGATGGCTTCGATATCGGAGGCGTAGACCCATAGGTGGCCGCTGCGCAGCCGGTCGGCGGCACGGCGATTGACCTGGGCGCCAGGATTGGGAGCGGAGGCGGTGCGAAGTGAGTCGGTCCGTCCCGGCCCCGCGCTTTTGCTTGCGGTGAAAGGCTTTCCCTTGAAGTCGCGGCCTTGCTCCCGCCTGGCCGGGGAGGGGTTTTCGTGACCACGTTCATACGGAACGGACGACTGGGCAGCCTTTGGCGCCTCCCGATCTGCAACACGCCGGGCATTGCGTGGTTTGGTCATGGACCTCCTCTTGAAGTGTATTGGGCTGTGACCGGGATAGACAGAAGGGTCGCCAACGGCGCTACAGGTTCAGTTTCTGGGAGGCGTAGACCCCAAAGGCGCAGGCTTCTCCACATCGCGAACCACCGGCGAGGCGCCGTTCAGGAACGCGGGGTCCATGGCGGCGATATCCACGCGGTAACTCGCTGTGTTCGAGGTGGGAAAGCTTGCCGGGACTTTTTGCGTCACTTTGCCGGTCGCAGCCCACTCGGTTCCGCGCTGAAAGATGGTCATGAATCCGACGCAGCTCAATGCCGCTACATCGTGCCCCAGCGTCGTGTGAAAGACCCTGCCCTTTCCATAACTCAAAACCATGAGCATCGGTTCGTCCCGATCCGTTCCCTTGTTCTTTGCATCGGAGTGCGCCGTTGCCAGCACCGTCATGTTCTTGCCTGGCCCGCGAAGGGTGGCGTAGAGCTCATCGGCAACGTGCATCCAGACGGGTGGCAATCCCCTCATGATCGGATGCTCGGCCTGCCGCGTCACCACCTGAAACGGAAGGCGTGCCCCGTGCGAGCCGGCCGGGCCGGGAGAAGGGTCGGAGACCAGCTTGCCCTCCTTGAAATACCACATCGGCCCAGCTTGCTCGGTGCGGCCCCTCCAGCCGCCGATTCCGGTCATCAGGTTATAGGCCGGCCAGTTGGGAAAGGCATTGTCGGCGGCGTGGACCACGACAAGCCCCCCGCCATTGCTCACATATTGCTCAAACTCCAGCCGCAGGTCGGCCGGCCAATCGGGAGCGTCGTAGTTCGACACAATCACCTGGTAGTGGTTCAGCTTCGGCTTGAAGTTGTTGAAGTCCCCATCCGACGCCGGGGCGGTCACCACGGTCACCTCAAACAGTCCGGTCTCCTCCAGTTCCGCCTTTAAAACCGGAGTCGTCAATCTCCAGTTATGGAAGGCGCCGGCGCTCTGTCCATCCAGCAGAAGTACCCGGATCGGAGTTTGTTCATGGGCAGAAGGGGAGGCCGCGTTTGCGGCCGGAACACTGAACAGTGCGCTCAACAGAATAGCCAAAGGTATCCGGATCATGTTCGTTTCTCGCTGGGACGATCAGTTCCTGCCCGCACGGGAAGAATACTCCTCGCGCCGCCGCCCCGGACAGTCGGGAACGGGTCGCCCTCGTATACTCGACCCAGCGCATGACGACTCACCTCGACACAATTCTGGCCACAACGCGAGCCACCGTCGCCGCGGCCAAGGCTCGTGTGCCGTTGGCCGGGTTGGATCGGCTGGCAGCGGCGCACCAGCCACGCGGCTGGGCGGGCGCATTGCGGCATCAGGCTGCGACTGGGCCGGCGGTCATTGCGGAGATCAAGAAAGCCTCGCCGTCGAAGGGGCTGATTCGCGCGAATTTCAATGTGCCCACACTGGCCCGCGGCTTCTCCGCCAACGGCGCGGCTGCGCTCTCCGTTCTTACCGATGAGCCGTATTTCCAGGGCAGCCTGCGCAACCTGGAGCTGGCCTCGGAAGCGGTTCCGCTCGCCTGCCTGCGCAAAGATTTTATGGTGGACGAGTATCAGATCGTCGAGGCCCGCGCCCACCGCGCCGATGCCATCCTGCTCATCGCCGCCGCGCTCACCGGCGCCGAGCTTGAGCGCTTTGCTCAAATGGCCCGCGGCCTCGCGCTCGATGTCCTGGTCGAGGTGCATACGGGCGAGGAGCTGGACCGCGTGCTGGATGCGCTGGGCGAAACCGGCGCCGATGCCATCGGCGTGAACAATCGCGACTTGAGGAGCTTCGAAGTCAGTTTGGAAACCTCGCTTGCGTTGGTTGAGCGGATTCCGGCAAGCGTAGTGCGGGTAGCCGAGAGCGGCATTTCGACCGCTGAAGATCTGGCCCGGCTGCGCGCGGCGGGCTTTGATGCTTTCCTCATCGGCGAGAGCCTGATGCGCCGGCCCGATCCCGGTGCGGCGCTAGCGGAGCTGCTGGCCTCAGTCGCTGAGGCGCGATAAATCCCATGAGTATTTGGGTCAAGATTTGCGGCAACACTTCGCTCGCGGATGCCCTGCTGGCCGTCGAGGCCGGAGCCGACGCAGTGGGCTTTGTGTTTGCGCCCAGCCCGCGGCGAGTGACAATGGAAACCGTGGCGGCCATCGTTCCGCTTCTGCCAGCAACGGCGGAGAAGATAGGCGTTTTCGTCGACGCCGGGCTCGACGAAATCGAGGCGACTGTGCGCGCCTGCGGCCTGACTGGCGTGCAACTGCACTACGAGGCTGGGCCCGAGTTGCCGGCGCAACTACGCGAGCGGCTGGGGCCGGATCTGCGCATTCTTCGCGTGGTGCACTTCAGCCTGGAAGCGGCCGAACAGCAAGCGGCCCAGATCGCCGAGCACGCCCGAAACCCGCACGTGCACGCGGTGCTGATGGATTCGCGAACGGCTGCGGCGGTGGGCGGCACAGGCGTGAGCTTCGATTGGGCAACCGCCCGCGAAACCCTCTTTCAAAACGCGGAAGCGCCGAAGCGCCTCATCGCTGCCGGCGGTCTAGATCCGTCCAACGTGGCCGAGGCGATCGCCACGCTGCGCCCCTGGGGCGTCGATGTAGTCTCCGGCGTCGAAGCCGAGCCAGGCAAGAAAGACCCCGCCAAACTCCGGGAATTTGTGGATCGTGCCCGAGCGGCGGAACGCCATCCATAAGGAGCAGATGCGATGTACAGACCCATTCCCGTGGAAGAAGTGATTGCCGCTATGCCAAAGAAGCGGCAGGAGGCCATTGCAAAAAGGGGAGCTCAGCTGGTGGCCAAGGTGAGGCGGCGCATGATCCTGGCCGAACTGCGCAAGGACCCGCGCCTGTCCACCGTGCAGCGCACCATCGCAGCGATGGGCGGCCACCTGACCTTGATCGCGACCTTCCCCGACCAGGAGCCGGTGGTGCTCATTCCGTCCGCTCTCACGGAGAAGACTACGAGCCGCCCTGAGAGGGCTTGACCTCGGGGCTCCCAATCCCACATGTCAAAATCCAGATGTGGGGCACGCGGCAAACGTACCACTGCCCGGCATGGCCAACACAGCCTCCGAGATGGCAGGTCCTTGTACACTGAAAAGTTCCCCAATTCCTTGGTTGAGCACGCAGGAGGCCCCATGGCATCGATCATTCTTCCCTCCGCACCATCCGAGTCGCGCCCCGGCCGCTTCGGCGTCTACGGCGGCCGCTATGTGCCGGAGACGCTGGTGGCCGCCCTCGATGAGTTGGAGCGCGAGTACAACCTTGCCAAGGCGGACCCGGCTTTTCAGACAGAGCTCGCCGGGTTGCTGAAGGACTACGCCGGGCGGCCTACGCCGCTCTATTTTGCCAAGCGGCTGACGGAGCAGTTGGGCGGGGCGAAGATCTATCTCAAGCGCGAAGACCTGCTGCACACCGGGGCGCACAAGATCAACAACGCGCTGGGCCAGGGCCTGCTTGCCAAGCGGATGGGCAAGAAGCGCATCATCGCCGAGACCGGCGCGGGGCAGCATGGAGTGGCCACCGCGACGGTGTGCGCGCTGCTGGGTATGGAGTGCTGCGTCTACATGGGCGATGTGGACATGGAGCGCCAGGAACTCAATGTCCTGCGGATGCGGCTGCTCGGCGCGGAGGTGCGCGGGGTTTCGTCGGGCTCGCAGAC